>WNFX01003263.1_pt1 | contig 16248 bp, 17 predicted proteins | sample 5400111 | NCBI WGS metagenome assembly WNFX01 (sample SAMN13153363, study PRJNA577476) | soil metagenome | isolation source: 40 cm soil or saprolite under grassland replicate 1 | place: USA:California | collected 2016-06-15 | reverse complement strand
GGAGCTTCCCTCCTTGATCCCCTGGCTCTGGAGCGCCTGGATCTTGAAGCCGATTTCTGCATGCGTGGTATTGAGGTCAGCGGCTGCGCGCAGATACAGCGAGCCAAGCACACCTGCTACAAGTTGGCGCACCTTACCGGTGGTATCCCATTTCCAGTAGTGCCCATCCCAGAGGTACCATTTCTTATCAGTATGGTCATAGCAGACCTGACCCGCGAAGACCTCCGCGAAAAAACGGGCATCGCCGTATTCATTCTCGTCCAGGTACGCGAGCACTTTGGAGAGGGGCACCTCTTTGGGCGTGAGTTGATGCGGCTTGCGCTTCTTGTTGGTCGTGCCAAGTTTGGCCTGCTGATGTGCGATCTGCTGGAGCAGCTGCTCGATATCCTGCTCGAGCTGTCGACGGGTACATCCAGGATCGTAAACCACGCTGCACTGAGCCGCCGCCTTATGGATCGTCTCCCAGCCGTAGGTACTCTCACTGCGCCCGGTATCCCATTTCTCCCGATAGAGGGCGCTGCAGCGGAATAAGCGATCCATACGTGCCGTATCGCGTCCGGTCCAGAACGCGAGCATCATGCAGAGGGCCATATCCGCCTCCGATGCCGATGGGTAGCCCGCTACCCCATCATAGAACAGCGAGCGGAACTTGTCGCCATTGCTGGCTGCCACTGCCTTCTTGAGCAGCAATTCATCATCCTGGCTGGTGGTTGGGCAAGGTTGCGGGCCCTGGTCGTTGCCCAACAGTTGGGCGTCTTTCTCTGGTGTGCGTAGCTCTGCATAGAGGGCGTCGAGTGCATCCTGGCAGGCCTCAATGGTCGTTAGTGTGCCCTCCAGGTGCGATCCTGTAACCGTAAAGTAACGGCCCTCACAATACATCTCGATGGCGGCATCCACATGGCGCCGGCCAGCGATCCCGCGTCGTATCCCTTTGGGTACGGTGCCAGACACCAAGATATGGATGCCCTCGTCGCTTGGGGAGTGCTCGCTGTAACTGCGCAGGCGGTCGAGATAGGTCCGTGCCCAGGCGTCAATGGTGCCATCGGGGGCGATGCAGTGATCCAGGTCAATGCCGGTGATGTCCCGGTGGAACATGTACCCAATGCCATCATAGGACCGCTGCCCCTTCCTCTGTGACCATTCGTACGCCTGTCGGGCAAGATCGTAACGAGCCCAGGTGTCAGGATGGTTGGACTCCGCGCGCTTCCCGGTACGTGGGTCGTAGGGAACCTTGGTCCATTTGCCGTTGCGTTGCTCTTTGCGCCAGCACACCCATTGCGGGCGAGCCTGAAGCTCACGCAGCGCGGGGATGGAGTGGTGCTCAATCATCAGCTGGCCTCCTGTTCCCCATCCAGGGACCCCTCTCTCTCACTGTGACCATCATCGTCTCCTTGTGCGTCGCGTGCCCCTTTCTCGAAGGTCGCGGCGGCGGAAAGAGCCAATGCGGTCGTCACTGTGAGCGTGAGACGGACAGGAGGTGCATCCTGACTCACTTCTGCAAGAAAGGTGTACGTGGTGGTCCCATCCCATTTCCGCGTGATGCCTGTTTGCCGGATGCACGTCAAGGGTTGAAACGTAAAGCGCGGTGTTTTTCCGTTCCTCATGCCTGCACCTCATCCAAGGGTGGAATGAGGCCAAGTTGGGCCGCATCCAGTCCATAGAGGAGACAGAGATGCTTGCGGTAGATTGGACTTGGGATCTGGGTACCACATTCCCAACGGCTGACCGTCTGTTGATTGACGCCGACTTCCGGGTATCCACTCCGTACACAAAGCGCGTACACTTCGCGGGCAACATCTTTGAGCGACCAGCCGCGTAGTAACCGTTGATACTTGAGTCGTGAGCAGCGACGCGACGACGAATGCGCGCGCACTGACTCCATAGATGGGTATGCTATCATAGAGCTGTAGCTCCTTTCGTGTGCCTGGCTACGTCTCCGCGTCGGATATGCAAGAGACGGAGCGGTTAACGACAGAGAAGAGTTACCCCGCTGGTGTTGTGTGATAGGACACACAAGCCAGCACCTTTTTCTACAGGATATAATCACCCTCGTGGGAGCGTACCTGACCTTTGCCGCGACTGCTGGTAAAGGTCAGGGTTGGATACTCACGGACACTATGCACGCCCATCGTGTGCGGGGAAAGTGTCACGATTGGTACTCACTTTCTGGCTACTTGAGTAGCCCAGAGGTAGCCAAAACTTTGGCTACTCCTCCTCGTCAATTGGGCTACTGGTAGCCAATCCATAGAATTCATCTCGATAGCGGGTAGCCGTTTTTTTGGCTACCTGGCATGCGTCCATGATTGCTTGAATGGTAGGCCGCTTTGGGCTCCTCCAGGCTCCCAAGAACGCTTTCACGCGGTCGCCTGGCTCACTGCTCGCGTCTACCGTGACGCTTGCGATCTGTGGGAGCGCAGGCCCCTCCTGGGTGAATGAGCGCATCTCGGTGACGGTGGTACGGACCTCGCGGCGCACGCCTGCAAGCTCGTTCGTGAGGTGTTGAATGGTATGCGCCTGATCGTGTATGAGTGTCACCAGCGCCGCGATCTGCTCACTCAACGCTGTATCCGAAGCACCTACGAGCGATTTCTGAGTGCCCTCATCGTCAAGATGGGATTGGATAATCGCGATCTGGGCGGCTACCTGCTCACCGATGGTAGCCGAGATTTGGGCTACTTCATCGGCTACTGAGTCATGCAGAGTTGCCAAATTTTGGGCTACCTCATCGGCTACTATACTCCTGACAGACGTCGAGATTTGGGCTACTTCATGGGCTACCTGCTCCTGCATACGCGCTTCCAGTGTGGCTACTTGCGTCGGATTCAATCCATCCTGCTTTACCTGATGGGCGACCGACATCACATACAAGAGCGCGATCATACACTTTGCCACAAGCAATGGGTGAGCATACAACGTTGTTGCATCGGGTTGACCCGCTACGCAATAGGAGATGAAGGCCGTGATCAGCATCGAGCCGACCAGAGAAAACAACCATCCACCCCTGCCTCTTTTCCCTTGTTGCCAGGCATCAACGGCAAGGAAAAAGATCCCCGGCAGCGCGCCGTCCGTCCCAAACGACATGGCCGCGCCTGCAACGTTCATCAGCTCGCCTTTAGGCGCGATCAACGCTGGCTGCGTCGTAGAAATGCCAATCACGACAGCGGCAAAGAACAGGAGCAACGTTGCTGAGATGGCCGCCAGTTTGAGTAGCCACACGGTGAGCCCACGGATGGATCGATGCTCAGCCCACCCCTCCCATGTCAGCCCAAGTCTTTCTCGCCAGGACTGGCCTGGCTGATTCGTGATCGTTGCCATTTATACCCCCTTCTTCCGTCGCTTCGGCCCTACCAGTTCATCGATCATCCATGCCAGGAGAGAAAGCACAGCCGTTACCCAGAACGCCGCATTTCCCACTGCCCAACTGTTGGTCACGGCAAACGCGACAAGCGCCCAGACCCCTGCGAGCATAAGGATGAGCATGGCTTGACCGATCGCCCTGAGAATAAGTGACATAGTATGCTTCCTCTCTCTTTACAAAATCACGTTGAGATAGTTTTGTGTCTCAGCTGGAATGCACTCTCGCCATGCGGGGCCGCAGCGTGCAACCGCGCTTTGTACCGTGCCAGAACCTGCATTGTAGGCTGCAAGTGCCTTTGCATAATCACCGCCGAAGTTCGCCTGCAGTCGCGCCATATACTTTGCAGCTCCCTCTAGGGCTGATTGTGGGTCCCACGGGTTGATCCCCATGCCCGCTGCGGTCTCTGGCATAAACTGCGCGATGCCTTCAGCACCAGCGGGCGAGACTTCGCCAGGGTTGAATCCGCTCTCTTCATTGATCTGTCGTACAAAGATGGTGGGATCTATACCTGCGTCACGCGCTGCCTGACAGGCGAGAGGAACATACTGGCTCGCCGGGATCGAGGGACATCCCTCAACTGGTCCTGTATCTGAAAACGACACCGATGGGAAGAGACTCTTGAAGGCAAACCAGCCGATCACCGCCAAGACTGCCAGGAAGAGGATCACATGACCTGTGTAGCTCTTTGGCCTGGGGCGTCTCCGCCTAGTCGGGTAGATCTTGCCGCTATATGGTGCCCGCTGCTGAGAGATCGGTCTATCAGATCGTCTCCTGAGTCGCCGTCGCGGTGGGTTATAATACATATCGCAATCCTCCGATTGCTAGGGCCAGGTCAGCTCCTTTCCACGTCCGCTGACCTGAGCCGACACTCCTAGATCAGTTCTCGACGGTAGCGGTAGCCGCCATCATCGGTGCTCAAAAGATTTTGTTGGACGGGATACCAGCCGGTCCAGGTTTCGACGCCCAACTCTTCAAGCGCATTGTGTGCAACGGCAATTTTCACGGTCCAGTGTTTATTTCCATTGACAAAGATGACTGCTCGTTGCTCATCAACCTTTTGTACAGAGATGCGCCCGTTATGGTGTCTAACTGCTTCATAGCGACTCTCCTGCATGGCTTCATTGATATGCGCGCCGTGGACCTCTTCTGGTCCGGTCCACCCCTGATTCAGGTCGATGCCAAGTGCTAAGAGTTTGCGCTGCACTTGTGGGCTAGGACGGTCCCAGTACAGTCCTTCCTCGTCAATGTACAGTTTGCAGATTCGTTTGCCATTGACGATCACCACGCCCGATGCATCTGCTGTGGGCTGCTCATAATATGCGCGCGCTCCATCGCGCCCTTTATAGGTTGCAACTGATGAGGATTTGAGTACCTGGAGTAACCCGCCTGAAACCTTCTTTGCCATGATGCCTTCCTTTCTGTCATCTCTGCGCGTGCGGTGTGCGTGCGGTGCGTGCGGTGCGTGCGGTGCGTGCGTGAGCTCACCAGAGGGGCCCCAGAGGCCACGCACACCGCACGCGCAGAAACCTTATGCGTCTTCAAGATCCTCTAATCGCTTTATCTCTGCCTTCAGTTGAGGCCACAATTGACGAACATCCCATAATTTGATGCCTGTTGCCGCTACCACTTCAGACTGGGTGGTTGCACCCTCACGATAGGCATTGAGGCACCGTTCTAACTCCGTTGGTTTCTGCTTGACTGGTCTCACAGAAGGTTGCACTATAGGTGATTCAGATGGGAGATCCTCAGTCTCAAGTTCGTTATCCAGATCCTCATTCAAGGGGTCGTCCTCGTAAGAAGGAGCAAGCGTCAACGTCTTCTGCACTTCACGGCCCTGGTACCGGGCTACTGCCTTCTCAGGAGCAGGCATCGTGCTTTTGTGTTCGGATTGTCGTAGATCGAAGTGGATCTGGAACGCTTCACCTCCTTCAAACACGAGCGCATCTCCACTCTCAAAGCCTGCAATCTGCTTTCGATCAACGTTCTCTTTCCCAATCAGGTCCTCGCAGACTTTCAAGTCTTGTGGCAGTGTCTGACGCATGAGAATGTAGATCTCCGTTCCGCCAATCACGTCTTTATTGATGCGAGCGGCCCGCTGCGTGAAGAGAGCAGGGGTCAGGCCATAGTGACGCCCGATCTCGTTGAGCTTCTTGAACGTGGAGAGTATCTCGGTCTCGGTCTGACTCTGAGGCAGGAACTGTTGCGCCTCATCCAGGGCGACCAGCGCAGGAAGCCGCTTCTTTGAATCGCGCTCATTGGCCCATGCAACCATGCCCTTGATCACGCCCACAATCACCTTCGCGGCATACTCATTGTTGGGATACGAGGGAACTTCAATTACAAGCTGGCCGCCATTCTCACGAATGAGATAGCCGACCTCTTCCGCGTTGACGACATCCACCTCCCAATAGTTGCCCTCATATTTATACGCGTCCGTCCACTCAGGATGTCCCCCGATCCGGCAGTTGGGCAGCACCTGGGGCAAGGTGTCAAAGTCAATCAGGTAGTCAAAGATCACTGCTGGAAGAAAGAGCTTGCACATTTGCTCAATGAACAAGGCGGCGAAGTTACTCTTCCCGCTCCCGCGCTGGCCCAGACAGAGGATCGCACGCCCGACCACCTGGACATACGAGGGGTTGAAATCTTCCGCCAGTTCCAGGCAGGCGCTCCGGTAGTGCGACGTGTTCACCGGGCGCGTCGAGACCACCTCCCTAGATGGGCGAGCATCGACAATCCTCTCGGCCTGGGCAGCCGGAGCGCGCCTCTCGGGGATCAGCGGTCTGTTCGGAGTAGGGACCACGATGGATTGCGCTGCCCGCTGCTCAGGAGTCTCGGCATAGCGCCGACGGCGATAACCGGAAGGCGCAAGCAGATGATCCATGCGATTCGGCTTGCCTGCGACCATGGCGTGTGCCTGTTGCCCTATGACTTTTAGCGCAATCGCGCCGCCGCCGATGATCAGGATCGCGCCCAGGACCGCGAAGAATATTCCCTCCATCCCCCAGGAACTGAAGGAGGAAGAGAGGACGGCAACGAGGACAAAGAAGAGGAGCCCCACCAGAGGCTTACTCTTGAGACTTTGAACGTGTTCATGAATATTGGACATCTCTTTTCCCTCCAGAAGGGAAGGGGCCGAGAGTCCCGGCCCGCCCCTCATTGTTACTCATCCGCATCGAGATCATTGACCTGGTGGTAGGCGTGATAATCCTTGAAGTCTTCAATCGCGCCCCAGATGCGCGTTGCCCCATCGTAGAGGAGCAGCGTGCTAGATCCGGTCAGGAACACGATCCAGAACAAAATCACGAAGTCGTTATGTGTGAACAGGTTGATAAAAGTCGCATCGGAGATGATGTCGGCTCCGAGCGCAACCATGAAGTAGAGACTGTTCACCGTGATAGCGCTCTGGACATCCTTGAGCGATTGCGTGCTCTTGATGTGGAAATTCTGGATATGGCGCAGGCGGGTGAACGTGCCACTCATCGGTTGCGCGTTCTTGTGCAGGAAGAGTTGGATCGCGCAGGCGATGACCATGCTGATCAGGGCGTACCAGGGGAAGCGATGGATCACTTCAGGCAGGCCGAGCAGGGCGACCATCGATCCCAGGATCATGGAGATGATCGCGATGGTCGTCGTCGTCACCTGGACGCAATTAGCAAAAAAGCCGAAGCAAAACTCACAAATGCCGATTGCTAATTTGAGCGCAGGCGGGTTCTCAGCCTCCGCCTCATGTGCCGAATTGTCCAGATTGAGATCATCCCCTTCTTCAAAATCATCAAGTTTACGGGTTCTGCCGCCACCGCGAGGTGTGCCTCTGAAAGATTGTGTCATGTGTGTGTAGTCCTTTCTGACTGCTCGGTACGAACGCTTGTTCCCCTTGCGCGGCTAGTCCAGACCTGATAGGATGCGACCATCGCAAAGGGGACCTTTGTGGTAAGGCTCATCTGCGCCGCTTTTCGAGGGCCAGCGCAGATGAGCAAGAAACGCGCTACGAGGCCGATATTGGTGCTATCAGCTCCTTTCCTGACTGTGAGTCCTTGTCTCGGCATCGGCTCGCTGCTGCCTACCCCGAGGCACGTGCGCGATAGGCAGGGCCAACCTGAGAAACTTTAGAACCTGCCATCGCGTGTGTAACGTGGGCGGGCCAGGCTCGCACCCAGCCCCATCCCAAGCACCAGGCATAGCAGACCGACAATCACGATGGTCAGGATCAGCGTTTGTGTCTCAAAATGCATGAATCGCTCCTTTCATTGCTGAACTTGGTACAGAGACGCTTTCCGGTAACACCCTCTACACAGACAGGTGTATTCCTCATTGAAGAAGGGTTTATGCTCAAAGGAACGACCGCACCGCTCACAAGAGCATGCGTGTTGCCGATGCCGCCATCCATTGTGCGGGCGTCGTCCGGTTTTTCTCCCGATCCGAGGTGACATACGTTGCCTCCTTTCTTGCTGGTTCAGCAGATCGCGCTCTCGACAGGCTCACGGTCTGCGGACCGGATACGCGCAAGTACCTGCTTGACATGCACGCCGGAGTAGTTCGTTCGACGTCGAAGCTGTGACGCCGTGTAGTTGGGGTTTTCCGCCAGTAGCTCCCGTATGCGCCGCTCCGTCTTGCCCATCGGCCTCTTGGCTTGCGCGGCTATCGCAGCCTTCTCAGGATGTGCCTCAAAGTAGGCCTTCCGTGCTTTGGAGGCAACCGCCTGGTCGCACTCTACCAACTCTACGAGATCGACAGGCCGCAAGGTTGGATCAACGGAGAGGAACGCTTGCACGCGCTCAGCCGCTGTTTTTTGCGTCGGCGCTGGTTTACCCCGGCCTGTACACCCCCGCTTCGTTGGCTTGACGGATGCATCTTGCGAGGCCGTCTCTTCACCCGCACTGTACCCACCAAACGACGCATCAGGGTTGACTGCGGGCAGCGCCCCGTAGCGACTCCACGCGGCTTGTGCGCTGGGTGTATGCGAGAGGTGAACCGACTCGCGCTCGTGGAAGGTGACGAGCTTTTGCGCACCATCCGGCATCTTCACCACGCCTTTCCCTGTAGGAAGGGTCGAGAGTCGCTGCTTGACCTGCCTCTCGGTCAGATCACCTGTGGGCTGCAGGTACTCCATGTAGCGCGAGAGATCGGTATCCACCGTCTGCCGCAGGAAGATGTACCAGCCAGGGGCCAGCACCGTCTTGGACACTTCACTGATTTTCTGGGTGAACAAGAGCGGCGACAGCCCGCGCTTGCGTCCAGCGGTCGCCAGGGTGTGGAAGGCATCATGCAGCGCGGTAAACGTGGCAGGCGTCAGGTACTGCCCTCGCCTCTGTGGGAGCCAGTACGCCGCCTCGTCCAGGGCCACGAGCACCGGTATGCGCTCATGGTAGGGGAGCCTGGATGTGAGCGCGAGAAGCTCTCCAACGAGAGTGGCGATCATCTGTCCGGCCTGCTCGATCTGCGACCAGGTGCTCAGGTCATAGACGACCTGGAGTCCCCCATCGGGAGCCAGGATATCATGAGCGGTCGGGCAATTGGTGTACGTGCCAACAACGCCGCGAGGAAACCGGCTCACCGCCGAGGTGATATCGCCTTCCTTGTCGAGGGCAATGATAGGGATACGGAACGGCGCTGCCTGTTCAAGCAGCCGCACCAGGATAGCCGTCTTGCCACTGCCAGGGGCACCGAAACAGGCCACGCCATTGCCGATAATGGCATCCGGGGGAAGAGTAAAGCCTCGTCCCAGGTCCATCATGCTCCCCTCAGCTGGGCAAGCGCCGTTTGGAGAAAGCACGTGTGCCGTCGGTGTGCAATTCATCCTTGCCTCCTTCCTGTTGAGGCGTAGACGCCAGCCAGTTGCTTCCTGAGCGCGGTTATCGCCCAGCTGTGATGATGAACGGCGGTCCCGATCTGAGAAGTACCGCCATACTGTTGGCGTGCAATGTCGCGCAGGTCTTGCGGGTCACGGCCCAGGATGCCATAGCGGCGAAGAATGACCTCGCGTGGTCCGGGACGTAAGCCCTCGATGGCCTGGTACAGCGCGGTGTAGTCGCGGCCCGCTTGCGATGGATCGTCGCGTGGATCAGTGACGGTATCGGCAAGGGTTGCGGAGTCTGGATCGTCGCGGAAAAGAGGGCGGTCTAAGCTGAGAACGGGGGTAGCTCGCTCGCGCTTCATCCAGCCGATCATGGCCCACCTGGCGCAGCAACGAAGGTAGTTGCAGGGGTGATCCGTTGCAAATGCGCTGTCACACTTCTCGACAAGCATGTAGCTCCCAACAGAGAATAACTCGTCACCGTCAAAGTCAAACGTCAAGGAGAAGTGGCGTGCGACTGCTCGCACATACGGCAAACAACAAACGATCAGTGCATCACGCACCTGGTCGTCACCAGTACGAGCCCGCGCAGCTAAGGCTTGCTCTTGCGCGTCAGTCAAACGAGGAGAGACATCAGAAGAAGACAGGTCCGGGGTGTCCAGGTCGGATGTTGTCTGTTCAAAGGGTTTCATTGCTGCTATACTCCTTTGTGTGAGGAAGTTCTGTAGACGACCAATCTTGAGAGAACTTCCGCTAGTGCTAGCTGGCTCGTTTGGGCCAGCTTCTTTTTTTTGTTGGGCAATTGCGCTGGTCCGTAACCTTACCCAACCACAGGCTACAGACCTTTGAACCTTGACGCACCATCAGTTCGCCGCTGCCCATCCTGCGCGATCCGCACAACGGGCAAGGGTCAACCTTGAACGATTGAGGAGTGAGTGGTTCATGCGGCTGGTATCCAGCAGGGGCACTCTCTTCATACCCTTCCTTTCCGAGCGGTCCTTGGACCTGGCTGCATGTTCACGTCTGTTGGGATACTTCCTACCGCGCCTCCCAGCGGGGCGCACAGTTGCACGGCGTCTTACTTCGACTTCAACGCCTGCCTGCTGTCGCGATGCATTCAGCCCCTTTGAACGTCCCTTATGAACTTTGCTTCTCTCAGTACGTTCAACTCCTTAGAGGGCTTAGTGAGACGCTGCTACAGTGCAATGGGCTTACCGGCTTACTTCACCTTCACGGGCAATATCCATGCGCAATAGGGCATCTGTTTGTCAGTTTGCCTTCCCAACACGTTCCTCATCCCACTCTCCTACAAGTTTACGCTTGTTTTGAGCGTGCAACTCGTCAGTTTCACTGCACTTTCACCGCACTTTCCCGTCAGTGTTTTTGAAGGGTTTTGGGCTCAACCTGTCAGTTATCCGTCAGTCAACATTATGATAATGCTAGATATCATCATAGTTTTGAGCATTATTATTACCATCAACATTGTAATCAATAATATTATGATAAGTCAAGTGTTCATGATACTGTGTGTTATAATGATGGTCATAGAGGGCACATATGAAGGACATAAGCAGCTTAGTAAGAGATGAATGCGGAGGCGGCTACGTGATGGTAAAAGCCATTGATACTAACCGTGAATACATCACTACACCGGAGGCATCTAAACGCTCAGGCTTGAGCAAAGTCTATCTTGCGCATTTGCTGAGGAATGGCCGGTTAGAGGGGTTTCAGTTAGCTCGTGAATGGTTCATTTACACTGATTCATTGGAAATGTTTCTGGCAACTCCTCGTAAGTCGGGGCCGAAGGGACCTATCAAAAATAAAAAGGCTAGTGAGGAAGAGCATTAGGATACAACGCCTTCAAATAAGAAAGACAACTCCTAAGTTGTATCATTCCCTGCAACTTCTTCAATAGCATGGTAGGATGGAAATGCGTAACGACCAGTTGGCATTGATAGTGCTGCATGAGGTACAAGTGTGCAAAAAAATAACTCCAAGTTACGCAAGGAGAGGCTCCGCCAGGGTTTAACCCAGGTAAGATTAGCTGCCAAAACTGGATTGTCCGAGGAAACCATTCAGCGGGCTGAAAGTGGAAAGGGAATCAGTTTAGATAGCATAGAGAAAATATGTGCATGCCTTGGTAAGAGTCTTGAGCAGTTAGACTTGCTTAAAATAGAGGATGAAGGCGTGAATAGACGCGAAGCGAATAAAAAAATAGCAGCAGGCCTTGTTGGGGGTTTGTTTATTGCGACATCTAGCGACCTGCTAGAACCTCCGTTGTGGGAGCGTCTTTCCAGAACATTAACCAGATCCTCTAACGCTGATGAAGAGGCAGTGCAAGGTCTTAGACAAATTGCAAAAAGTTACTGGCTGCTTCGTACAAGTATTGGTTATCGCAGTTTGCTTGGCGGCTTCAAAGGACACCTTGAAACTGTTGAGCAACTTCTTCGACGTCCGCAATCATCTGCTACTTACAAACACCTCTGTTCTCTAGCCAGTGAAACAGCTCAATATATTGGGGCAATATACTTTGATATGAATGACTATTCTACCGCTAAGGCATACTATAAAGTTTCTATTGAGGCTGCTAAAGAAGCTGAAAACCATACACTCTGCGCTGTTGGATTAGGTCGCATGAGTTCCCTCCCTATCTACACCGACAATCCACATGAAGCTATCCCTCTTTTACGAGAGGCTCGGAGGGTGGCAAGGCAGCACAGCCCGGCCTCGATCTGTGCTTGGTTAGCATCCATAGAAGCAGAGGCCCACGCTCATCTTGATGATGAGAGAGCATGCATTCAACTGCTCGGGTATGCCGAGCGTGTTCTAGAGAGAGTCGGCAGTGATGGAAACGTACATGAAGTAAATTTTAACTATTCAAGGTTCCTTGGCTACAAAGGAACTTGCCACTTGCGTCTTGAAAAGAGCAGCGATGCCTTGACTGCTTTGAAAGAAAGCACAAGTCTGATAGATGCGTCATCCGTACGTCAACGATCCATCATTATTGTAGACTCCGCAGAAGCATACAGACAAATGGGAGAGATAGAAGAGGCTTCTAAGCACGCAATTCAAGCACTGGAATTGACCGATCTGACAAAATCAGATCTGGTGTTACAACGCCTTCTCAAGGTTCGTGCTGATATGCAACCTTGGGAAACGACGAAATATGTGAAAGACTTTGACGCGCAGATGGCACTTCGTGCTTCGCTTACATGAGGGGTATATGACAAAACCACATTTAAATATAAATGGCGTCCTCTATCACGTAGTCTGTGCAGCGCCTCCGGCGCAACAGGTTCAAGAGTTTATCGAGCTTGCCAAAACAACTGGATGGGATGTCTGCGTGATCGTAACGCCTCAAGCAACAAAATTTATTGACACTACTATGCTTGAGGAATTAACAGGCCATCCTGTACGTAGCGAATATAAACCCATCGGTACGCCTGATGTCTGGCCTAAAATGGACGCGATGGTAGTCGCACCTATGACGCTGAATACAACTACCAAGTGGGCACAAGGAAATGCAGATACACTAGCACTCAGTCAGTTATGCAAAGGCATGGGTCTTGGCCTGCCCATCGTTGCGGCTCCGTGTATCACTGGCCCTTATGCCAAGCATCCCGCATTTTCGCAGAGTATAGCATTGCTTCAAGAATGCGGGGTTCGCGTTCTCTATGACCCAGAGAGATACCCAGCTCCAAAGATTGTACCTTGGGCAACATTACTGGATACGCTGAACGAAACTATGCAGGTTGCTATGGGAAGCCCCTTATGAGAAAAAATAAAAATTAAAAATAAAAATGATCTTGACCCATTTTAGTGGAGACTCTTGAGAGCAACCAGACCAGATCTGAGCGGCAAAAACTGAACAGTGTATCTTCCCTCCAGGAGATGATCCAATGGACCATCCCGACTTTGAGGAAACATGCGCTTTTCAGCACAGTCGCTCTCGCGCAAGAACTCCGAAAAATCGGGCCAATTCCATCCCTTTTTTTCCTGCTGCCCCCTCAAAGAGTGAGCGGGGAAGAAGCAAGCTGGAACCAAACGGGCAGTGACGAGAGGGAAAAAGGCTCGTTTTCAGACCAGCGGTAAGGTCATGAAGAACGTTGATCCTTCTCCCTCGCTGGACTCGAACCAGAGACGCCCGTCATGCCGCTCGACCAGTTCGCGACTGAGATAGAGCCCCAGCCCTGTCCCTGTGATCTCAGCGGCACGCGCATTCTCAGCCCGCACGAACCGCCCGAACATACGCGCCTGCTGCCGAGCAGGAATGCCGATGCCCCGGTCGCGGATCGAGAGGAGCGCGAAGCTCTGCTCACCCTCTTGGCGAATGGTCAGCTCGATTGGTCCTCCCTGTGGGCTGTACTTGATCGCATTGCCCAGCAGGTTGGAGAGCACCTGCTCGATGCGCACGCGGTCGACCTCCACCACCAACGAGGAAAGCGTTGTGTCCAGGGAGATGATATGCCGCTCCGTGGTCATTTGCCATTGCGCCACGATACGCCGGGTGAGCTCCACCAGGTCGGTGGGTTTGCGGGACAAGGCCAGTCGCCCTGCTTGCAGGCGGGTCACATCGAGCAGATCCCCGGTGAGTTTATCCAGGCGCGCGCTGGCCTCATCGATCTCGCCCAGGGCTTCTCGCTGCCACGCGGAAAGTTCTGCTCCTTTGCCCTGCGCCGTCTGGTACACCAGCATGCTGGCAAAGCCCTTGAGCACCGCCAGAGGGTTGCGCAACTCATGGGCTGCCACTCCGATAAACTCGTCTTTGAGGTATTCGGCCTCCTTGAGGGCGCTCACGTCCTGGTGCACGACCAGCGCCACCGCCTCGGTGGGCGCGTGCTGCGCTGCTCCCTGTGCATCCGTTTGTTGTCTGAGGACGTGCCACCCCTGGGGCGAGTCGAGCGCCACGGCGTTGACCAGCACCGGCAGGCTCGACCGATTGGGACGGCGAATGGTCTCCTGCTGGTGCCTGACCGCTTCGCCCTGTCGCACCGCGCGCAGCGTGGCCAATTCCTGCAAGGCCAGAGGATGTCCCTGCGCACTCGTGACGCTGATGCCGTTGCTCGCGAGAAACTCCTCCATCGGTTGATCGCTGCGCCACTCCGCTCCCCACACGCTGGCAGCGGCGCGGTTGGCAAGCAGCAGGCGCGCGTCCTCGCCATACACCAGGCAGATGCTGCTGGGGAGGGCATCGATGAGCTGTTGGAGGATCGACAGGTGTGCCACGGTCTCGGTGTGCACAGCCTGCGCCTGCTGCTCGAGCTGCCAACGCCGGGTGATATCGCGGTTCACCTCCAGCATGGCGGTGACGCGTCCGGACGCATCACGCACCGGCGACCAGCGACTCTCGACGGTCACGACGCGCCCATCTCGGCAGGTCTGCACCAGTTCGCCCTCCCACAGCCCGTCCTGTTCCACCTGCGCTTCGATCTCGGAGAGGGGCACGGGGAAGCGGGTCTTGAGCAGGATGTGGCTGATGCGACCGCGTGCCTGCTGGGTGCGGTAGCCGTAGAGAGCCTCGGCCCCCTTGTTCCAGAAGACTACGCGGCTCACGAGATCGCGGGTGAAGATCGCGTCGTGCGCCAGGTCGAGCAGCTCGGCCTGCTCGGCGCGCCGCTGCTCGCTCATATCGCGAATGGCCCCGATCGCCAGGGGTTCTTCGCCGAGCAGCACGGGACGTAAGCTGATATCCACTGGAAACTCGGTACCATCCTTGCGCCGCCCAAAAAGGTCAAGTCCCGAACCCATCGAGCGCATGCGTGGCGCGGCGAAATAGTGCCCCCGGTGAGCGGCATGCAGAGCATGCAGGTGCTCCGGCAAGAGCACCTCGAGCCGCTGCTCCTGTAAGTCCTGCAGGCGATAGCCAAAAAGCGCAGCAGCCTGCTCATTGGCCAGCAGGATGGTTCCGGCCCGGCCAACAACGACCAACGCGTCGGGCGAAAGGTCCAGCAGTTCGGTCAGACCCGTCGAGGTGACGCGTCTCGGTGAAGATGAGGGAGGAGGAACGCTGATCTCTCCTCGTCGTTGTTGGGCCATCGCTGCTTTCTCCTTCTCAGAGGACTAGCAGGGTTGAGTGCAAAATCAGAAAAGTTAAGCAGACAAGGCGCTCTTCCAAGCGCATATCACTGACCACAGCGAAAGCTGCCGTTGATCTGACTACGAGCATCCTGAAAGGAAGGTGAGAATGCTTATTAAAGGAAGCTTAGCATTCTTCGGTTCAAAAAACAAGACGCGGTATCCTCCTCTCTGCTGAATGCGCTCTTTTAGGAAAATGCATACCCCTGCCTCATTGTGACCGTATAGTGATACCAGGCACTTCCCATACCAGCGTCTCTCCTGTATGATGGTCCTACCTAGTTTGGTGATGGAGGTGAGTTCATGCCCGCCAATGAACACATGCCGATGCGAACAGATCAGCGGGCTTTTCCGACCATTCTCGTGGTTGCAAGCGATCGGAAGATGCTCAAGCTTTTGGAAATGGCGCTCTCGACCGAGTTCGAGTGCGAACTCCTCTCCATCAGCAGCGGGAGGAGTGCAGCAGAGAGGGCGAAACGTGTCAGGCCTGACCTGGTGATCATTGACGCTCACCTGCTTGACGGCAATACACTAGAACTCGCTGCTCAGCTGCACGCCATTAAGGAGCTAGAAAGCGTTCCCACGCTGCTCGTCAACACCCCTGCGGCATGGTGGAGCACACCTCAAAGAGCTCACACCATCTTCCTGAGAGCGCCATTCGAGTTGGTCGATTTTTATACCGCGGTGAACAGGTGCCTTGGCCGCACCTGAGGAGGAGTGTGATTCCTCAATCGGGACACTGTGATGGAGGCTGGTGCATACCAGCTCTAGAGTGCTGCCTTGCCTCTCATGTCATCCAAGTCTGTATTGCCCTCCCTCTGTCACGAACTGCTGCGAGCCATTGAAGATCTGGTACAACAAGAGCGAGAGATGTATGAGTTGAACGTGCGACCCGTTCAGCTAAAACTCGCCAGAGAGGCGAGGGGAAAGCTGGCAAGGGAAAGAACCTTGATAACTGATAATCCGATGTGAGGCGCAATTCCTCACCCGCGAGGTGAACGCGGAACAGCAAGGCCCCGTG
>WNFX01013901.1_pt1 | contig 16263 bp, 15 predicted proteins | sample 5400111 | NCBI WGS metagenome assembly WNFX01 (sample SAMN13153363, study PRJNA577476) | soil metagenome | isolation source: 40 cm soil or saprolite under grassland replicate 1 | place: USA:California | collected 2016-06-15 | reverse complement strand
ATCGATGGCGATATATCCAATCCGCGAACTACAACAGCGAGCACGCCTCATTGAACGGCAATCGCGGGAGGCGTGGGTGCAGCGTGCTGGGATCCCCGTATCCGAGGTTGCACAGAAAGTTCGACTTCACGTGGCCTTCCGAGAAAAACTCCTGGTCGCATCCGAAGCAGGGCTGGCCGGCGGCAAAGAACTCTTCATCCACCTTCGCATTGTCAAAACCGGACATGGGAAGGCAGTCAAGACCAAGTGCGCGCGCGGCCATGATCAGATACGCTCCTTGCAGGCTGGAATTCCGCCTTGCAGTCGTTTCCACCATCTCCGGGTTCCGCTCGAAGAGCGCGGCGATCCCTGGGTTGTGCGGAAAGAGCTTGGGCAACTGCGCGTAGAACTTCAGATCGTAGGCGACAATCACCGTGACCGGTGCGGTCATCGTCCGCTCGACATTGAGCGGCGCGAGCGCGGGTCGAAGCCGCTCCTTGGCATCCTTGGTGCGGAGGAAGGCGAAGCGGGCAGGCCCGGCGTTCGCGCTCGTCGGTCCCCACTTGAGCACATCGTAGAGACTCACCAGCGTGTCGTCGGTCACAAGCCGCTGCTGCCATTTCGTGTACGACGAACGCGCTCCGCGAAACAGCGTATCCAACGCCTGGTCGTCGAGTACCCGACTCATTGGCCGTTCCTCCCTTATGACGCCGTCGCGGTGCTGAAGGCCTACGCGAGAAAGCTCACCAACTCGGCATTGATTCGATCGGCGTGAGTCCATAGCACCCCGTGCGGTCCGCCAGGGAGCTCCACGAACTTGACCTTCTTGATCATCTTGGCCTGCCTTCGAGACGTCGCGTCCGGTGGCAGGATGCGATCCGCGTCACCATGAAGAATGAGAGTCGGCACGTCGTTCTTCTTGATGTCCTTGCGAAAGTCCTCGATCCAGCAGTCGACGCATGCCACGGTGCCGATGGCCGAAGCGCCGGCCGCGACATTCCAGTTGTCCTCGAGCACTCGCTCGCTCACCAGCGTCCCGCCAGTCACGTCGTAGTTGTAGAAATTGCGGAGGAACTCCAACAGGAATCCGGGACGATCAGCACGAATGCCGGCTTTGATGCCCTCGAACACCTTCGCGTCCACGCCGTCAGGATTGTCGGGAGCCTTGACCAGGTACGGTCCGAGTGTCCCGATCAGCACCGCTTTGCGAACACGCTTGCTACCATATTTCCCGAGGTATCGAGTCACTTCGCCCGTCCCCATCGAGAAGCCGACGAGGGCGACGTTCTTGAGATCGAGCTTCTTCAGCAGCTTGTCGAGGTCGGCGGCAAAGGTGTCGTAGTGGTATCCGATGCCTGGTTTGCTGGAGCGGCCGAAGCCGCGGCGGTCGTACGTGATCACTCGATGGCCGGCCGCGAGGAGTGCCGCCGTCTGTTTCTCCCACGACGCTCCGCTCAGCGGCCAACCATGGATCAGGACGACGGGCGAGCCCGAGCCATGATCCTCGTAATAGAGCTCGACCGAGGTGGAGTTCTCCTTGCCGACCATAACGGTGCTCATACGTTCGCTCCTCCGTAATCCCTCATCCGCTACTGCTCGTATCGCTCGACGATCGACGCCGATGTTCTCCCTGCGTCCACGTTGGACGCGTTCGGAGTGGCTCGGGATTCGCGTCGGCCCCTGGGTGAGATTACTGCCGAAGCACTTGGTTGCTCTGCCCCGAACCCGCTTATATCAGAGAATCTCCTCGATGATATGAACCGGTCCCTCGGGCCGAACCTCCCCCATGCCGACTGCAAGTAAACGATTGAGGAACGCGTACTTCGGCGCGGCGGTCTCGAAACGCGGCGCCGTGCAGAAATAGTGGTTCGCTTCGTCGCGCACGCCCGTAAACGTCATGTGAATCAGGCCTCCGTCGTCTGTCTCGAGCGTGACCCGCAGGTCGAGCGCGAAGACGCCGTTGCCGTGCGCGGTGACCCAGTCGCCACCGCCGAGCACTTTGCCGCGAAGGCGCTCGCCTTCGAACGAGCCGCCCGTGACGGGGAAGATCGTGAGCGTGCCCCGCGGCGTCGAACCAATGTCCTGCGTCGCCGACGTCTCGAGACGCAGGATCATGAGCGGACGAGAGTTGATGGCGACACTCATGTCAGACCACCTCGTGAATCGTATAGATCGGGCCTTCTGGGCGACGATCGCCGCTCGCCACTGCAATAAGGCGATTCAGGAACGAGTACGCCGGGTGCGCCGTCTCGAACCGCGGCAGGGTCCGAAAGTAGTAGGACGAGGGGTCGACCGTGTCGCCGCGACCGATTGCCGCGATGACTTCGGGCGGCCCGTGACGCAGGCCAAACGCGCTCATCGAGATGAGCGCGCCATCATCGGTTCTGAGGGTGAAGCGAAGGTCCATTTCCAGGACGCCGTCAGACCGAAGGAGCTGCCAGTCCGCACTGCTACCCGCCAAGATCGTGCCGCGAAGACGCGGCCCCTCGAACGTCCCGCCACCCAGTGGCGCCGTCCGGCGAGTTCCATGGGGCACTGCGCCGATGTTCAGCAATGTTCCCACCTTCACGTGCATCGTCATCAGCAGACGCGTGTTCATCGTTGTTGCTCCTGGAACCAGCCTCGCTTGTCGTCCTTGTTGTAGTGTGGCGCGACAGAGGAGCGATCGTTTTGACGGCCGACGCTCTTCATTCGTACACGCAAAGCCTACGGTTTCTACTGAAAGACATGCCGTGACGATCGCCATCAGACGCGGCATCATCGCGGTCTCGTAGAGACGGATTTCGAACGGGAGGTGAATGGCGCAAACGCCGCAAGTCGCGGTACGCGACAGCGCCGCCGGATGTCACCTCAGCGCATCTCGACATGGCCATCATCCATGGAATACCGGCGTTGAACCGGATCCGGTCCGGCGGTCGCCGATCGCGTCCAGCCGTTGCTTGAGCTCACGGATGTGGCGTTCGCCGGCGGCCAGCGCCTCGGCGGATGTATGCACCGAGTACGCGCCGAGGTGCAGTTGATACGGATGTGGGACGGCAGACCCGAGCACGAAGGTGGCACCCACATCGTCCGCACCCTCGAACGTGAGAGGCGTCTCGCCCTTCTCAAAGATCGTGAGCTCCCCCTTCGACAGACGCTCGCCAGCGGTGAGCGCGCCCTTGCCGAGCGCAACCCACGCGAGGACATGACGAGCGGGCGGCTCGTACGTCCACCGCTCGCCAGGCTTCAACGTGACAAGTAGATAGTTGATCGCGCCCGGCGCGCGGATTGGGCTCGTTGCTCCCTTGTACGCACCGACGATGAGACGAGCTGGACCGATGCTCGGTATCCGCTGCACGCCGATGTACTGGGCCGCCGGTTCCGCGTGCTCAAGGTCCGGGGGAAGCGCGAGCCAGAGCTGGAACCCCCGCGTCGAGGGCGACGTGCCAGCTGAGAGCTCCTTGCCATGCCACATGCCTTTACCGGCCCGCACCCACTCGACGCCACCGTAGCCGATCGTGCCGTGTCCCGCCTGTGGATCATCGAAGGTCACATCGCCATCGGTGAACACCGTGACGGTCGCGATGCCCGAATGCGGATGCACCGGCATGCTGCCAGCCAACCCCCGCATGTCAGCCTCGAACAGATCGAGAAAGACGAACGGCTTCAGGTCTTCGCCGAGATCCGATGGACTCATGAGGCGGACGATCGGACCAGCGCCGTGTCCTCGCGTTCGATGAACGATTCTGCGTGTCATGTGTGGCTCTCCTTCAAAAGGTATCTATAGATTCGCGCGGAACACACTCAGAGCACTCACGACACAACCCGAGCGAGCTGGCCACGCCGGGCCCAGGCGATGGCGAGAGATCCGACCAGCAGGATCACTGGCACTGCCGGCGAGCCGCCGATGATGAAGAGATGCGTGGCGATGGCGCCGACCATCGTCGCAACGAGCGCCAGGGCGCCGAACGGCGCGAACGAGGGCACGAGCAGCGCGATCGCCGAGACAACCTCGATGGAGCCCGTGACGTAGCGGAACCACTGGCCGGCGCCGACCGCGTCGAACAACGCCACCATCGCGGCGGCGCCTGCGAGCTTCGAGCCGCCGGCGAGCAGGAACATGCCCGCAACGACGATCTGCACGCCCCAGAGCGCAATCAGCGCAAGGCGGCTCCCGCGGATCGGTAACGTGTGTGCTGCGGTGATTGATGCCGAGTGAGACATGACGGACCTCCTTGTGTTTGCATCGACGACATTTAGAAATCTAACTATATGGTCAAATTTTTTATCCCGTCGCGTCAGTCATCATCGGTGACCCTCGCGCCGGTAGTGCGCCGCGCGTGCTGGCCGAGCCGACGGAGCAGTCGGGTCGCCGCATGCTTTTCCGACACGGATAACCCCGCCAGGACGTCGCGCAGCCGGTCGACGTGAGCGGGAAATACCTCATCGATCAGGGCTCGCCCCTTCGCAGTCAGCTCGCCAAAAACCACCCGTTGGTCTTCCGCGCACGTTCGCCGCCGCATCAACCCACGCTCTTCAAGCTTCTTGACGACGTAGGTGGTGCTCGCACCGGTGACGAGAATGCGATCCCGCAGCTCACCGAGTGGGAGCGCGCCTTTGTGATACAGCACTTCGAGCACCGCGAACTCGGTGATGCCGAGGCCCAATTGCGCAAGGTGCGGCCGCACACCTTGTTCAAGCGCTTGGTAGGCCCGAGCCAGCGCGATCACCAATTGCAATGTCGCAGTCCGATCCGGGGCTGCGCTCGCGTCAAGTTCTTTCGACCTCTGCGACATGAACGACATTTAGAATTCTAACTAATGACTTGACGGCTGTCAAGCGCGGAGATCGCGTCTACACGCGCGAAGTTCAACGATCCGAAGTTGAGGAACAGAGTCGACGACAACGACTACAAGTTCGACGAAGGCCAGAGCGAAAGCCTCGTCATCGGCAAGAACTTCGGCATCGTCACGAACGTCGTCAGCGGTCCCGACGGCCGCCTGTATGTGACCTCGGTGAGCAACGGAGCGGTTTACGCGATCCGATAACCTTCGGCCCATGCGGCCGATATAACGAGCACCAGGCTGAGTCCGATCGTCCGATCGTCTCGAGGACAGCGGGAGATCTCGAGACGACCAGCGCAGCCGCCCAAGGCCGCGGCCGCCCTCGAGCCGCCCCGCGGCACAGACGCCCGCGGCGCGAAACCCGCCCAGCGGTTGCGGCCGAAACGGAGGCTTAGAAGGACCCGACCGAGGAGAGGTACGTATAGATCGCGAACACGACTCTCTCGGCGGATTCACGCTCGTCAGAGAAGTTGATGCACAACATCACAGTGGCGATAGCCGAGATTCGCTACAAATCGCAGGCCCGTTTTCAATCGCTCAATTCGCTAGAAACGCTCAAAACCTGAGTATCAGGTACAAAACAAGTACAGTGGAAACGCGTCTGCTACGAGGCCTTTCGCGCCTCACGCTGCACCGCGAGGTGCAGGTCCCAATCAGCCTGCAGCCGCATCCAGAGTTGCGCCGACGTCTTGAGAAAGCGCCCCAGCCGCAGCGCTGTGTCCGCTGAGATGCGACGCTTTCCGAGGACGATCTCGTTCAACCGGTTGAGCGAAATGCCCAGATGTCGGGCGGCCTCGACCTGCCCCACGCCGAGCGGCTTCAAGTACTCCTCAAGCAGGAGTTCGCCGGGCGGGATGGCGGGGCCCAGCCAGCGCTGATCTCTAGTGATAGTCTTCGACGCGGACTTCGTAGGCATGTCCGTTCTCCCACTGAAATGTCACGCGGTACTTCTCATTCACCCGCATGCTGTGACGGCCCGCTTGATCCCCCTTTAAGCGCTCGAGACGATTGCCGGCCGGCACCGCGAGATCGTCGAGACGGCCAGCCGCATCAAGCAGCTTCAACTTTCGCTGAACGACGCGCCACAGGTCCCGGGGGATTCGCCTGGCGCTTCGCGTGTTTCGTTCGCGAAACAAGTCGACTGTGGTCTCGTCAGCGAATGACTGGATCAAAACGCGTTTACATACTACACGAGTAGCATGTAGAACTCAAGGGATCGCCGTCCGCCGGCTGGTGAACTGGCTGCAGACGCACTGGTCGACGATCAGGGCGGCGCGCGAAAAATTCGACGGACAGTCGCCGAGTCGAAAGGCGTCGTGAGGCACGTAGATCGCGTGACTGCCTTTGACCTCGACGACTGTCGCGCCGGTGCATCACGGAGCGCACACACGCCCTATTTCGCTCCCGCGAACGCGCCAAAAGGACGGCGCGAAAAGCGCACGCGAAGTGAGAGAATCGGACGCATGCGCGCGCTAGCTCTTCTGTCGAGGCTCGTCGTCATCACGATCGTTCTGTGGGATGCCTTTGAGACTGTGTTCCCTCCACGGACGGTGAGCCGGCGTCTGCGACTGACGCGGCACACGAGCTCGAGAGGCGCTGCGGAAGCCCACTTATAAGTGAGCGCGCGAAGCCGATGGACATTGGCGGCGACCATCCTCGGGTCGAGCATGACGTTCATCGACGCAACCGTTGTCAACGTCGCGCTGCCCGCCCTCCAGGCGGACCTTCACGCCACGATCACCGACGTCCAGTGGGTGATCGAGGCCTACGCGCTGTTCCTGGGCGCGCTGATTCTGGTCGGCGGATCGTTGGGCGATCAGTTCGGCCGCAAGCGCGTGTTCCTCGTCGGCGTCATCTTCTTCACGGCGGCGTCGATCCTCTGCGGCATCGCGGCTTCCTCGCGCGTCCTGATCGCCGGTCGCGCGCTGCAAGGCGTGGGTGCCGCGTTCCTGGTCCCCGGCAGCCTCGCGATCATCAGCGCCACGTTCGACGACGCGGGGCGCGGCCGCGCGATCGGCACGTGGTCGGGATTCAGCGCGATCACCACGGCGATCGGCCCGGTGAGCGGAGGCTGGCTCGTCGAGCACGCCAGCTGGCGCGCGGTGTTCTTTCTGAAGTGGCCGCCGCTCGGCGCCCGCCATTCCCTCGTGCTCGCGGCGCTCGCGATCGGGACCGTCTCGCTCGTGTGGCTCGTGCACGTGGAACGCCGCGCGCCAAACCCGATGCTGCCGCTCACGCTGTTTCGATCACGAACCTTCACGCTCGCCAACGCGCTGACGCTGCTGCTGTATGCCGCACTGGGCGTCATCATGTTCCTGATGCCGATGAACCTGATCCAGGTCCAGCACTACACGGCGACCGCGGCCGGCGCGGCGCTCCTGCCCTTTCCGCTGATCATGTTCGCGCTGTCGCGGTGGTCGGGCGGCCTGGTGGCGCGAATCGGCAGCCGGCTTCCGCTGACGATCGGTCCCGTCATCGCGGCGGGCGGCCTTGCGCTCTACGCGCGGCCCGGCATCGGCGGGTCGTACTGGACGACGTTTTTTCCAGCGGTCGTCGTGCTCGGCTTCGGGATGGCGATCACGGTCGCGCCGCTGACGACGACGGTGATGGGTGCGGTCGATGCGCGCCATGCGGGGTCCGCGTCGGGCGTCAATAACGCGGTCGCCCGCGTGGCCGGCCTGCTCGCGATTGCCGTGTTCGGCGTGGCGCTCGCGCGAACCTTCGAGGTCCGCGTGACGCCGCGGCTCGATGACCTTGGTCTGTCTCTGCCGGAAAGGCGCGATCTGAATCGCGAGTTGTCCCGGATGGCGGGCGCTGATGTCACACGCCTCTCGATTCCGCCGCCGGAACAGCGCGTGATCCGCGCGGTCGTCGACGAAGGTTTCGTCTCGGCCTTCCGTCTCGTGATGCTTTGGGCGGCGGGACTGGCGTTGGCCGCCGCCGGCTGCGGCAGCGCCATTCGCCAGCCCGAACGGTAAGGGCGGGAAGCAGAGAACATCGAGGTTTACGCGTCGCCACGCACCCATCCGGCCATGGGATCAGCGTTGGCGCCAGGCGTCGGCCGACAAGACGGGAGCGACGGATTGATCGGCCGCCTGCCCGACCAAGAATATTGAGGTGCTTATGGATCGCCGGAGCTTCTTGACGACGACTGGAGCGGCCCTCGTTGCCGCCACGGTTCCAGACGCGCGCGCACAGCAGCCGCCGCGTGAAAAGGCGCGTTTCCGCACGGGTCTGGTCGCGTACTCGTACCGGCAGGCGCTCCAGGCCAAGACGATGACGTACGAGGATCTGATACGCATCGCCGTCGAGACCGGCACCGACGGTATCGACATGACCGTGTACTGGCTGCCCGCCACGACCGACGATTGTCTGTTGCCGTTGCGGCGCCTTGCCTACAGGAATCGCGTCGAGATTTACAGCATCGGCACGCGGGTGCGCCTCGCTCAGCCGACCGCTGAACTGCGGGCCGAGCAATTGACGGAGCTGCGCAAGTGGCTGGACGTCGCGCAGAGAGTCGGCGCGACGCACGTGCGCGTGTTCGGCGGCGCGAAACCGGACGGCTTTACGCTGGATCAGGCGATAGGCTTCGCGGCCGAGACCCTGAAGCGCGGCGCCGAGGAGGCCGGCGCTCGCGGGTTGATCCTCGGTGTCGAGGACGATGGAGGTATCACCGATTACGCGAAGGAGACGATCGAGATCGTCAAGCGCGCCGATTCACCGTGGGTGGGCATGAATCTCGACATCGGAAACTTCCGGCCGCCTGCCGTCTACAATCAGATCGAAATGTCGATCCCGTACGCGGTCAGCACACACGTAAAAACGGAAGTGGCGCTCGACGACGGCAAGACGCGCGCGCCCGCCGACTGGGATCGCGTGTTCAGGATGTTCGCGGCGCATGGGTTCCGCGGCTACATGGGCCTCGAGTACGAGGCGTCGGCCGATCCGGCGACGGCGGTGCCCGGCCACCTGCGCCGGCTGAAGGAACTGGCCGTCAAGTACTCGGAGTGAACGGGGAACACAGTCGCCCGGCAGGTTCGTGGTGGTGCCCGAAGTCGGCGGGATCATCTTAAGGATTCCCCGACGCGCGCTCTGACCCGGTTGAGGCTCGCGCACCACGCGGCCGGAATACCAACCGTGTCGTTGCGTTTGGCGAACGACAGCTTTATTTACGGTATTCGAGTGGTGGCGGGCCGTCTGGGACGAGTTTCGCAACTGGGTGCGCACAACTACCTGAAACTGCGCGGATCGAGGGCCCCAATGCCAGTGCCGGCGGCGACTCACAGGTGCCGCAAGCGGGTAATTCGACTTGAAACCCGTGGCCTTGGATCCCACAATGACGTCCGCGGCCGACGAAACAGAGGTTCGGCCTTGGACGCACGACGAGTCCGGCTGAACACGTGAATCGAACCGAAATCCGAGCGTGAGTCGACAAGAAAGAGAGATTCCCGTGATCAGAATTCTGACCGCAGCCCTGGCGGTGGGACTGTCCGTCTCCGTCGGCGCTCAATGGCTGGGGTTCCCCACGCCGGGGATTCCGCGCACAGCCGACGGGAAGCCGAACCGCGTGGCTGCGGCTCCGCGAACCCACGATGGAAAGCCGGACCTGTCCGGACTGTGGGAGCCGGAACCGAGCCCGTATCGGTTCGACGTGATCCAGGACTTGAAGGACGAAGCGATATTCCGTCCCGCCGCGGAGGCGTTGTTCCTCAAACGTGCTCTGGACCTGAGGCGGGACAATCCGATCACGCATTGCCTGCCGCCTGGACCCTCGGCGATTTTCGCTGCCGGGGCGACGAGGCTTTACCGGATCATTCAATCCCCTAATGTCATCGCGCTGCTGTACGAGCTCGGTCCCTTTCGGCAGATTTACACCGACGGTCGCCCGCTGCCCCAGGATCCGAACCCGACGTGGATGGGGTACTCGGTGGGTCATTGGGAGGGAGACACGCTGGTCGTCGAATCAGCAGGATTCAACGACAGGACTTGGCTCGACATGGTGGGACATCCCCACTCGGAGCATCTGCGCGTTACCGAGCGGTTTCATCGCGTGGATTTCGGCCACATGCAGGTTCAGGTTATCTATGACGACCCGGAGACGCTGACCAAACCGCTCGCGGTCTCGGTAGGCGTGAACTACGCGGCCGATACGGACATGTTGGAATATGTCTGCAACGAGAACGAGAAAGATACGCCGCACCTCGTGGGCACGGCGAAGGCCGTGGCGCAGCCAAGCCCCTCTGTGCTCGCGAGGTACGCGGGCGACTACAAGTTTCGAGAAGGTCCACCTGGAACCGACGCGTTCTTCGGTCCCACACAGATCGTCAGCGTGAGCCATGGGCAGCTGTACATGAAGGACTTTCCTCTTGTTCCGCAAACTGAGACCCGGTTCGATTCGACAGCGGGGACGATCGAGTTCTTCCTGGATGCCGGCGGCAAGGTCACGCATCTCATTCTGAGCGCGGCGGAGGGCGACCTCAGGTACGACCGGAAGCCGTAGTGCTCTGAACCGGTCCACGCACGTCCCAGGGCTTACTTGGTGCTCGTCTGAGGCGACCACCAGAATTTGCCGAAGGGATCCGGAACTCCGTCAGCACCGAAGCAAAGAAGGTGCGTGAGCGCACGATGATCCGCGAACTACGAAGTCTCGGCTATCGAGTCGAGCGATTGGCTCAATCAGGCAGTCCGGCATGAGCCTCAGTGATTCTCGACCCGATCACGGTACGCGAACCGCGGCGCGAAAGGTCCCAAGCCTCCCGTCCGGTCGTCCACCCGCTCAAAGAGGCAGCCTAGAAACAGCTATTTCTTGAAGATAGACAGGTCAAATGCGCGCGGTTGAATGTCGACTATCGTCCGCATCATCGAAGTACGCAGCTAGGTGCCGCCCGATGTCTTGTACATCCGCCGGCGGCCGTCGATCTGTTGTGAGGGCTTGCCCGGGCCGTCCATCACGTTCAGCCGCGAGGAACTCTATCGTCGCGGGCCTCGTAAGATCGAGACCAGGCGAGGAAGCGGCTGACCGCCGGTGTCAGCGTGGACGGGTGGATCGCCGTACTCGCGTTGCCAATCCGACCAAGCCGGTTCCCAGCAATAACAAGGTCGCTGGCTCCGGGACGACATCGCCTTGCAGCTCGAACGCCATGTTGAACGTGGGCGGTGTGGCCCCTCCGACGATGTCCGTCCCAATGCGCAACCAATCTGGATCGAGGGCGCCGTTCCGGATCCAGGCCTGTAGGTCAGGCGAAATTGGCGTGTTCGGTGACGTGGCCGGGATCGGCCTCTGCGCCGAGAGCCAGAAGAAATTTCCCGCCGTCAGCCCGACTTGCGGCACGAAGAAGTAGTGATCCGCCGGAAGAATCAATGGGCTCGAGAACACTACGTTGAAGAGCACTTCCTGCCCGGTCACCGGCCCTTCACCGCCTGTGGTCTGGAAAGGACTCGGATTGATCCCGTTCAAGACTGAATTTCCCGCTGTGAACGAGTTGCTGATGATGCTCGTCGTAAAAGACGCGATACCCGCCGACAGATCGCGTTCAGCAAACGCGACGTCCGACGGTGAATTGACCCGCGTGGGAACTTTGCCATCAGGAGGATTCGTGCTGTCGAACGGGAACACTCGATAGATTTCGACGTTCAGGTCGTTGACGCTGAATCCCGCAGGCACCAGGCCGATGAAGCTGGCGGAGGTGATTCTCGTAAGCCCGCTGAGTATGAAATCATCTGCGGCTTCGATTTCAAGTCCTCCCGATACAGGTTCTGGGCGGCTGGCCGCAGCCATCGTACCGATCACACCGAGATTGCTGTACACGATGGAGCTGGCAGCAGCAGGGTGCGAGACCACCAATGCAAAGCAGAAAGCGCCGAAGCCCGCGAGCGCTGGACCCTTGAACTTCATCGGAGCCTCCGAAATGGATGACACGACCCGAGCAACTTCGATACCAGGGCACTGACGAAGGCAACGCCATTGCCTACCGTTTCTTACGCATCAGACTGAGCTGTTCATTGGCGCCAAGTCGGTGGAAAGGGCGATCTTTTAGCAACCTCGACCACTGCCGCGCCGGCCGGTGTCGGCCGGCCGGTCCGAGAACACGCTTCGGCGCTTACGAAATCATGACGCCTTCTTGCGCGGGCGGTATCGCGGAGGTCTTTCGGGCGCGAGCTCGGTCAGCGATTGCGCGTCACGCCGGCACAGTTATGCGACGCGCTCGGCGCCTGAGGGCAACCGCCAGATGCGCTGTGTCCTCAATCAAGCCGCAAACGCTGCCGTGAAGGCCAAGGGCACCATTTTCGCGATCGTGTATCGCCGAGCCGACGCTGAGAAAACCACGACGTCGGATACGGGCAGGTAAGTCAGGTAGGGCGGGTAGGGTAGGTCGTTCACAACACCGACAGGAGGAAGCGGATTTCCTGATCGATTTCTTCCGGCGTCGAGACCGTTTCCGCGATTTCCGCCCGCATCACCTTCCGGTATTTCCGGCGCAGCCTGTGAACCGACATGCGTAGCGCGCCGGCGGATACGCCCATCGCCGCGGCGACGGTTTCGTAGCGCGCGTCCTCCTCGCCGGGCGTCAGGAGAATCTGCAGCTGGTCGAATTGTTCCCCTTTGCCTGCCGCGGTATATTCAGCGCGCAGCCGGGTCATCACGTGGTCGATCAGCGAGAGCGCCCATCGTCGTTCGAAGAGGCGTTCCGGTGTCGTGTCGTCCACGGCCGCGGGCGCGTACCACGTCTCGGCTTGCAGCACGTCGATGGGCAGGTGAAGGTGCCGCCCGCCGCGCTTGACGGCGTGCGCGCGATCCCACTCGTTGGCGAGGAAGTGCTTCACGGCGGTCAAGAGAAAGGACCGGAACCGCCCGCGCTGTCGATCGACGTCCCGCAGGAAATGCTTTTCCAGCAGAAGCGCGAAGAACGCCTGCGTCAGATCCTCGGATTGATCGCGGGTGTGGCCGTTCCGCCGGATGAAGGCATACACCGGACTCCAGTACGTCTGGCACAGCGACGCCAGTGCGTCGCGGGACTCGCTCGTCGGATTGCGCGCCGCCGCCAGAACGACGCTCCAGGCCGTCGTCCGGAAGCTCGATCGTGACTGGCTGGGCACGCGCCATCGTACTGAAGCGTTCGCGCGTTCTTGTCACGTGGAGTGACAAGTCGGTGCGATTGCTTCTGTAGAGTTGCGGGAGAGGTACCGTGAACGCACGTTGCCCGCGCTGCGGATCCGAGATGGAGGCCGGCAAGCCCTGTCCAAAGTGCATGCTGGCGCTTGGCCTCGATTCGACCGCCGATCTCGAGTCCTCCAGCGAGACGCGCGACACGGGCAGGCTGGCGCCCTCCGATCTGCCTGAAGCCTTCGGCGCGTACCGGCCGATTGCGATCCTCGGTGAGGGCGGCATGGGCATCGTCTACCTGGCCGAGCAGGACGAGCCGATCCGCCGCCGCGTGGCGCTGAAGGTGATCAAGCTCGGGATGGATACGCGCCACGTGATCGCCCGGTTCGAGTCGGAACGGCAGGCGCTCGCGCTGATGGATCATCCCAACATCGCGCACGTCTACGATGCTGGCGCCACACCGGAAGGCCGCCCGTACTTCGCCATGGAGTACGTGCCGGGAACGCCCATCACCGACTATTGCGACAAGCACCTGTTGGGCCCTCGCGAGCGCCTCGACCTGTTCATCCAGGTGTGCCAGGCCGTCCACCACGCGCACCAGAAGGGCGTGATTCACCGCGACATCAAGCCGTCGAACGTCCTGGTGATGATCCGCGACGGCAAACCGGCCCCGAAGATCATCGACTTTGGCGTCGCCAAGGCGACGGATCGCCGGCTGACCGAGAAAACGTTGTTCACCGAGCTGGGCGTGTTGATTGGCACGCCCGCCTACATGAGCCCCGAGCAGGCCGGGACGACCGGCGTCGACGTGGACACGGCCACCGACATCTACTCGTTGGGCGTCGTGCTCTACGAGCTGCTCGTCGGGGCGCTGCCCTTCGATCCGCAGGCGCTGCGGCGAGCCGGCTACGAAGAGGTGGGGCGCATCCTGCGCGAGGACGAGCCTCCGTGGCCGACCGTCAAGCTGCACACACTCGGGCCGACAGCGACGGAGGTCGCAAGGCGGCGCCAGATGGACGTCCGATCGCTCGAGCGTGTACTGCGCGGCGATCTGGACTGGATCACGATGAAGGCGCTGGAGAAGGAGCGGACGCGACGCTACCCGTCGGCGTCCGAATTCGCCGCCGACATCACGCGTCACTTACAGAGCGAAATGGTGGTCGCGCGGCCGCCGAGCCTCGCCTATCGCACCAGCCGGTTCATCAGAAAACATCAGGCGGCGGTGGCCGCGACCGCTGCGTTGTTCCTCATGCTCGCCGGCGGAGCCATCGTCAGCACGATCTTCTTTTTCAAATCCGAAACGGCGCGTCGTGAAGCCGAACGACAGAGCTACCTCGCGAACATTGCCGCCGCCGACATGGACCTGCGAAGCGGCGCGGCGGCCGAGGCCCGTCGGCGGCTCGGGCGGACAGGTCCCGCCCTTCGCGGCTGGGAATGGCGGCACTTGTTCTTGAAGACAGACTCGAGCGTCGCCATGGTGGGCGGCGCCGGAGCGGTTGCGTCCGTCGCCTTCAGCGCTGATCAGGCGCGCGTGTTCTGGATCTCCGAGTACGGCGTCGTCCATGCGGCGGACGCTCGCACGCATCGCGCGATTCCATCGCTCACGCGACCCGCCGAGTTCAACGACTCGAGTGAGCCCGCTTACGCCGTGGCGATTGCGCCCGACGGGTCGCGCCTGCTGTCGAGCGCGTGGAAGTCGCCGCGATATCCGAGGATGGGCGGCCCCGGTGGCGGGGGATTCCGTGTGGTGCGCGCATTCCATCGGCCGCTGCCCGACGACGAGGTCAATGCGCTCAGTCTGACGAACGCGCGCTCGGGTACGCCGCTGCGCCGATTCCTCGTGCCCAGCATGGGCGTCTGGAATATGCCGTCGACGTTCCTGCCGCGTATGAACGCGGCCGGCGGCGGATTTTCAATCGGCGAGCACGGCGAGATTCGCGACACCAGAGGCGCGCCGCTTGCCACGATGAGCGGCGGGGGCGAAGCGGTTTCGGCCGCGTTCAGTCCCGATGGCCGGCGCCTGGCGACTTGGACGTGGGACAACGTCCTGCGCGTCTGGGATGTCGAAAGCGGCGCGCCGGTCGCGGCGCTCGAGGGGCACGAGGACGGTATTTCGTCCGCGGCGTTCAGTCCCGATGGTACGCGCCTCGTGTCCGCCTCCTACGACGGCACGGCGCGGATCTGGACGCTGGGCGGGACCGCGGCCGTTCTGGCCGGGCACGAAGGGAGCGTCACTGCTGTCGCGTTCGCGCCGGATGGTCTGCGCGTGGCCTCCGGGGGCTCGGACAAGGTGGTGCGGCTGTGGGACGTCACCGGAAAGTCCCTGGCGGCGCTGAGCGGTCACGACGGGCGAGTCACGACGATCGCCTTTGCTCCGAACGGGCGCGAGTTGGCCTCCGGCTCTGACGACCGAACGATCCGCTTGTGGGACGCGGAGTCGTTGCGTCCGCGCGGAATTCTGCACGGCCACACCGACACCATCACGAGCATCGCATTCAGCGCCGATGGCCTCCGGCTCGTCTCGGGATCGCTCGATCAGACGCTGCGATTCTGGGAACCCGCCGTCGCCCGATCGGACGCCATCGTAGCCACGACGCAGGGCGAGGTGTGGCAGGTGGCGATCAGTGCAGATTCATCACGTCTCGCCGTGGCGCAGCACGACGGCGCGGTTCGCATCGTGACCCTCTCCACGCCGTCGCCGGAAATCACGTGCAGCGACAAGCCGTATCCGGCGGTGCTCGGCCATAAGAACATCGCCTTCACTCCTGATGGGAGCCGGCTCGTTTCGACGTCCTCCAGGTCCGTCCGTGTGTGGGACCCGGCGAATTGCCGCACGCTCGCTGTTTGGACGAATGACGGCAACGAGGCCCAAGACCTCGCGATGAGCCCCGACGGCCGCCACTTCGCGACCGGAGCGTGGGGCCCGACGCTCAAGATCTGGGACTTGGCCAGCGGCCAACAAATCTGGCACACCGATCAGACGCGACGGCTGCGAGCGCTTGCATACAGCCAGGACGGCGCTCGTCTTATCGTCGCCGCTGCCCGCGACATTCGCGTGTGGGATGCCGATCGGCATACATTGCTCCAGACGCTCACTGGACACGACGACGATGTCAATGCGTTGGCCGCGAGCCCGGACGGCCGGTGGATTGCCTCGGGCTCGTCCGATCGAACGGTGCGATTGTGGAACGCAGCGACCGGTCAGGCCGCAGCGACGCTGACCGGCCACGACGCAGGCGTACGCGCCATCGCGTTCAGCCCGGACGGCACGCGCCTCGTGTCCGGCGGCGGCGACCGCGTGCTGCGCCTGTGGGACGTGGCCACGCACGAACCGATGCTGGTGCTTCAGGGCCATCA
>WNFX01003252.1_pt1 | contig 16264 bp, 35 predicted proteins | sample 5400111 | NCBI WGS metagenome assembly WNFX01 (sample SAMN13153363, study PRJNA577476) | soil metagenome | isolation source: 40 cm soil or saprolite under grassland replicate 1 | place: USA:California | collected 2016-06-15 | reverse complement strand
CGCCAAAGTGGCGACGAACGGTTTGACTTCGTCGCCAAGAGGGCGACGAGCGACGAAGTATAAGCCGCCACCCTGTTTTCGCGGTCATGTCAGGGTCTACTCCCCCTCATGCTCGATTTCCGTCACCCAATTCGCGAGCCCACACGCCGGCACCGTGTCATGGCACGCTTTCGCACGGTCCCCGCACGGTTCCCCTTTGGAATCGCGCGCGTCGTCGTGTGCGATAGCGGGGGAGAGGGGCGCTCCAAAGCCGAGGTGTGACTTGTGAAGATAGCGCTTAGTTTAGGTTCATGTGTTGGCTTCCGGCCTCGAGGTTCACCCTCGGCGGCGGCTCGGGAGGAGCCGGACCGGCTCCTATGCCGGCCTCTTGAGTGCGACTCTCGCGCGCGCGAGGAGCTTGTTCGTCCACTCTCGGGAGACTTGGAGCACGCCGGCGAGTTCCGTGTCCGAGGCCAGCCGTGATCTCAAGTCCACGATCGCGCGCCATGCCCATATCGGCACGTCCCCGCCTTGCGCCGCGCCCATGACGAGCGAATCGCGCAAGTCGCGGTAGTAGGCGTCCATGTATTTTCGACGCTTCTCCTCGTAGGATTCGCGCAAGTTCGAGGAAGGCAGCGCGAATTGCACCGTGCCCATCTTCACCGTGCCGGTCGATAGGCGGATGCGCGGGTACTTCATGTAGTCCTTCCCGAACCGCGGCGAGTGCTCGGTAATGAAGGGCTTCGCGATGACCCACTTGTTCATGCGGTCGATGGCAACGCATTCGAAATAGTAGTGAAAGAGCGCGCGAGCTTGCGCGTCGATGAAGGCTTGGTCCGGTACGGTCATGAAGAGCGCGATGCGCTTGAACCGGAACGATTGGAGGACGTATCCGACCGAGCGGTTGAAGATGCTTTGCCACTCGCGCGCCGGCATGCCGAGGCCGGCCTCGTCCCATACGAGCACCTGACCGGGCTCGATGCCTTCGCTGCCGCTGTCGTCCTCGTTGCGATTGACGTTGATGAGGTCGAGGAAGTTGTCGGCCGAGAAGACGAGATGCTTCAACGTGAAGCGATCGTCCACGAGTTCCGCGAGACGCAGCGCCGAGTAGGACTTGCCGGTTCCGGTCGGACCGACCCATATTGCGATCGCGTTGAGATTGAACTCCGTGATTCGCCGGCGAATCTCGTCCGCGACCCATTTCTCCTTGTTAAGTGGGGACTTATCGACCACAAGAGCGCTTCCGAGAGCTTCGCTCAGATCGTCCCGAGCGTGAGCATGTCGTTCCGCTTCATGACGGATAGGAGGACCTTGACCCGTCCGCGATGATAGGCGGCGTTCCATCCCGGCTTGCCGTTCCATTGGGCCTTTTCGCCTTCGAGCTTCGCCATTTCCTCTCGGAACGTGTCATCGAGGAAGGGGAAGAGAAGGTCCTCGAGGTCGTTGAGTTCGAGTTGCCGTTGCTTGCTTCCCGGCTTAAGCGAGAGGGCGAAGGCGAGCTTGTTGAGCACGAGGCTCAAGTAGTCAATCGGCTCGCCTAACTTCTCCTTCGTCCCTTCGATTGTCGTGACTTCCTGTTTCCGCGGGAAGGGAATCATCCACACCAACTACTGTGCATGCCGCCTAAGCCGACACAGCCGAGGAGAAGGTTGAGGGCGATCACGGCCGCGAGGAATGCGATGAAGTATATCCAAACCGGACGCATCATCGGCCTCGCGCCAAGAAACCGCCGCGACGGCCGGACTCGCCGCCGCGCTCGAAGATTTTCGTGATACTTTCGAGAATCTTGCGCGTCTGTTGCTTCACCGAGGTCCGCAGTTGATAGTCACGCTCAATGAGGTCGGTCGTAAAGTCGGGGAAGTGAAAGCCCTTCGTATCTGACTCTCCGACCGCTTTCGTGAGTGCGAGTAGATACTTCATCTTCGCGTAGAGCCGCGGTTCGTCGCGGTTGAAGAGGTTCGTCCCTTGCTCGCGGCTCGCATACTGAACGATCATCTCGGCAACGCTGTCGAGGCGATCGCTCAGCGGACCGAGAGCCGAGGATGCAAGCGGGCCTTGGAGGGACATCTCTGATTCCCGCGGCATGTCGGACTCCTCGAAGTCCTCCTCCTCGTCGTCGGCCATAGGACCTACCGCTTTCGGTGACGGCGCGGGACCTTGTAACCCTTATGCCGCGCCATCGCGTAAGCGATCGCCTCGGATTGTTTCGGGGGATAGCCCTCATGTCGAAGGCGTCGAATCTTTCGGCTGATGAACCGCTGCGCTCTCTTGCTCGGTGCTTTTGCCAGCGTATCACCTCCTCGCGTAGAGACCCACGACAAGGAGGACGAGAAGGACGATTCCGACGATGACGAGAACGAGGAGTGTTTGGCTTCCGTGATACGCATCGGAGAAGAGCTTCTGTTTCCAGAAGACCTCTTGCGTCTCGGCCGGCACGCTCGCGTGTCGGGCCATCGGGATTTCGACAATCTCCCCGGCCTTGTACGAGATCACCTCGCCGGGATTCGTGGAGACCATTTCCACATCGCTCTTCGCGACGAATTTCCGAGTGCGGAAGACGATTGGGAACTTCTTGCCGTGCATGTAGCGGTAGAGCGGCTTGACGCCTCCGTTGAACCAACCGCCGTTGAAGAGCGTGAAATCTCCCGGCGTCATGTCGTAGCGGCCTTTGCCCCAAACGAGGTGTCGGTCGTCCTCCGGCTTGACGAGGAGCGCGTATGTCCGCTTCGCGGAGTCGATCTCCATCCAGACATGATGGCGGTAGTGGAACCGGCGCACGAGGCCGTAGGCGATTGCGGGGAAGACAATGCCGAAGAGGAATATCGCGAGGATGATCGTGACGAGTTGCGATGTGTCGGCCATGCCGCACCGGCTTAGTCGCTTCCGGTTATGCCCTCAGCGAGTTCCCGGATTCCCACGGCGAGTATAAGAAGGGATAGGCCGGCGAGGACGATCGTGAGCGCAATGCTCGCGGTTGTTGAATAGGCAGCGAGGGCAAGGAAGATACCGGCGATGCCGGACAGGATGAAGAAGGGCGGGGAATCCTCCTCAATGCCGATCAGAAGGCTCAAGATGAAGGCGATGAGGAAGAGAGAGAGGAGCCAATCCGCCGGGTCTATCATCGTCGTCTCCTCAGCACGAGAGCATGCGAAGGACCGCGCCGGTGACGACGAGGAGCACGATGACGCCGACGACCGAGCCGACGATCGTTGTCACGTATCCCGAGTTCGGACGCGAGGCGGTCTTTGACGAGATGACGAGAAACGCGCCGACGACGAGCGCCAAGAGGGCGATTCCGATTAGGATGACCGTGAAGCCGACGATGCCGATGCCGGGGATTGCGGCGTTGAGCGTGCAGACTTGCGGCGCTGCCGGCGCGGATGGAGCCGGCCCAAAGACAATGTTCACGTTGCCGCCAGCATCGACGCATCCCGGGTCGCAATAGATTGTCTCGCCCACGGCCTCCGCGCCCTCGAAAGTCGTGTATCGAGCCGTCCCGAAATCGTTGTCACCGACATATGAGATGAGATCAGAGAAGCACAAACCCGGGTCTCCGCAAGAGCCGGCGAGCGTCGAGGACGAGCCGATGATCTCCCCGGTGTATGAAATCGGAACGGAGGCATCTCCTCGCAACGTCACGCCGCCGGTCCCCGTGTACGTCACGGTCCTGAACGTGAGCGTCGAATCTGGGTCGAACGAGTTGATGACGATTTGCTCGGTGAGCGTTATGGAAATGTCTCGTATCACGCTCGTGCCATCATACGCGAAGATTCCGAAACCGCTCACGCTGTTATCATCAACAATGATGTCGTCCCCGGGTGCTGGCACGCCGCCGCCCGGTGCTCCTCCGCTTGAGAGGGACCAACAATCCGCATTCGACCATACGCTATTCGGGTCCGCGCAGACGATTGGTGCGAGTTTGAGGTAGTGATTCGTCGCGGCGGATGCCGGCGGCGAGATTCCGATTGCAATTACAAGAGCGATCGCGATTCCGAGTAACACCCACAAGGGTTTCATGTGCCATGTCTCCGTATCCAATTCGCGCCGATGAGCGTTAGGACGAGCGTACCGACGAAGGCGAAGAGGAGAGCGACACCGAAGAAATCGGCCGGTGCCGGCGCGAAGTGATACGCGATGTCCCATCGCACGTTGTCGATGTCAGCGTATTGGAAATATCCGTCCGCGCTCAGGAAGTACGGCCGGTCGATGTGGAGGTTCTTGTTCGTCGGCTTCGTGATCTCCCACGAATGCCAATTGCTCTCGGCTTGATTCGGGTCCCACACGCGCACGAGGAGCTTGCGGGTCGAGACGGTATAGAGGACGCTCGCGAAGTAATTGTGATTGAACGAGAGCGTGCATGCCTCGAAACCTTCGTCCGTCTCGATGACATCGCCGGGTCCAAACACAAAGCTCGCTCCGATGTACGCGCAGTTGTCCGTGTAGTCGAGGATGATCTTGAGCGATGCCTCGTTCACTTCTCCTACGGGAATCGCTGAGCCAACGGCATCGGTCCATCCGAAGTACATGAGGCCCGGTCCGCCCTCCGTGAAAGACTTCTCGGAGAAAAAGAGATCCCAACGTAGGAACCAAGAATCGTTAGCTCCATGAGAGATGTCGAGCGGCCTCTCGAGCGTTCCGTGATATGCGAACCACATCGAAGTTGTGCAATCAATGTCCGACGTGTCCCCGATCTCAACGAGTGAGCCAAAGAGCCAGCCTACGCACACGGTTCCGAGCGAATAGCGGTCCCATCGCGGCGGCGAGCCGGCGAACGGGTCGGTGTCGAACTCGTCTGAACCGACTACATGGCCGGTATCCGCTGACACGATCGCGCTCGGCAGAACCGAGGCCGTCATGAGGGCGCAGATGACGAGGACCGCTGTAGGGATTCGCGTCAAATCGTGCTCGTCCCCCGAACGGTCTTGAGGATGATGTAAAGTATCCACGCAAGGATGCCGACGAAGATTGCGGAGATGATCGCTTGTACCGTCGAGGGCGCACCGGGGACCGCGAAAAAGAAGGCGATGGAGGAGAAGAGGCCGATGAGCACGCCTCCGATGAGCGAGAAGACGAAGGCGATCACTTGACCGCCGAAGATGGTTCCGTTCGCGATCAGCGCGAAGAATTTCACGATCGCATCCCAAATCGCGCTTAGCTGGCATCCGAGATTGGTGAAGAAGTCTCCCCCCGCACATGATGTCGCATCGGAGAAGGTCATCCGCACGACGACCGTTGAGATTCGTAGCTCCGTTCCAGAGATATTCTCGAGGGTACCGAGTTGTAGGACGAAGCGGCGATCGGACCCGGTATTCGGTTGCGTCGTCACCGTGCTGTCAATCGAAATCTTCCCCCACTTCGGGGACAGAGGACAGTATTGCACGGATGTCTGAATGTTCTGGAAGGCGTTTTGGTCCGTCCCGTCGTTCTTCTCGTCTATGTAGCCAACCTCGTCTAATCCGATCGCCTCGTTCGTTCCGCTCGATTGGCACCATACATCGGTCGTGATTGATTGGAGGAAACGTCCGTTCCCCGTGTCCGATGTCAGGAAGAAGTTCGTGTAGGCTCCGAAAATCAAGTCAATCGGAGTCGTCAATGCGAGATACGATTCTTCGGAATCGGTTCCGTTGTAATCACGCATGCACTTCCAATAGTCATCGTTGTTGTCTGCGCATCCGTTGTTCGTGCCGATCGCCGTTCCGGTGTAGATTGGCGGCGTTGAGGGACCGCCCGGATAGAGTGTAGCGAAGAGGTTGCTCGCATCGAACGGATTCGTGAACGTCGGGAAGTTCTGACCGCCGAGAGATTCCGAAAACTGATTCCATCCGGTCTCGCTGCCGGGATAGAGCGCTGCGACGAAGAGGAAGATCACGCCGAGCGCGATGACGAGGCGCGCGAGCGTGTTCGCTTCACCCAATCGGACCACCGGCGCTACCGAACGGCTTGACGATGATGAGGACGACGAGGATGACGATGAAGAGGACCGTCCAAGGGGGGAACCAACCGAAGAGCACGCTCAGAAGCGTCCCGATGCCGGCCGAGATGAAGAAGACCGCCTCGGTGCTGCCGCCTCGAGCGTTCCGACCTCCGACACCCTCGATGGCCCATTCAATCGCGATGAGAAGTGTGACGGTGAGCGCGGCTCCGAGGATGTATCCCGCAATCTCGACGCTTCCGCCGACATAAGGCGCGAGAGCTTGGGCCAATTGCTCGAACGGATTCATCGTCTCGCGGCTCCGCTAAGCGCCCGAGAAAAGGGTGAGTGAGCGAGCGGGTCGCTCACTTGCCTCGGACTTTCGGCAGGAACCCGAAGACGAAGGCGAGCAAGATTCCCGTGCCGATCAGAATCGGGACGACCGTTTGGAGAATCGGTCCGAAGGTCGTCTCGTTCCCGGCATAGGACGCAAGCGCGTTTTGGAGCGGCGTGAAGAGCGCGGCCACGACGATCAGGAGGACCATTGCGCCGATCACGAGGCCGACCCAATGCCCGACGTTCATGCCCGGGTCTCCGGCGATGTCCGTCCGCAACGAAGGCTCGTGCGCGTAGGCCATGTGCGGCCGGTTGAGCCGGAAGTTCCGCATCAGGACCTCGCCTCCGAAGCCGAGGACCGCCGCGAGAGCCGCGAGGATTCCATACACGAGGAAGGCGGTTAGCGTGTTCGTTCACCTCCGTAGGCGGCAAGCCACGGCTTGCCCCCTATCATCCGCGACGACATAAACGATTCCGCGCGGAGACCGCGCATGCTCAGCGCTGTCCCTCGGAGGAACGACCCGCGCGATAGCCGCGGTTGTAGGCGCGCTTTGTCGAGGTTGCGCGGTGCTTCTTCGCCATCTCGTCGGCGCTATCGCTTGGGACAGGATAAAGAGTTCCGCGCGGGGACCGCGCATAGATTAACGCCATTCCTTCGCCTCGCGAATGCGCTCGCGGACCCGCTCTTGCACTTCGGACATGAGATCGTCGGCCGCGGCCGGCGTGCCGAAGATGAGCCGTAGAAGCTGGCTAATGCGGAGACCTTGGCTCTCCGCGAGGCCCTTGAGGTTGCCGTATGTCCGTTCGTCCAAGTAGAGATTCACGTTCCGCGCGCTCATGCGATCGCACTCACGATTGCGGACAGAAGGAGGAAGACCGACACGATGCCGGACATGAGGCCGCTGATGGCCCATCCCTCGCGCTCATCGGCATTTTCAAATGTCCCCCATTTCCACACGGCGAACCACAAGAGGAAGGGGACCAAGAGGCCGAGAGCCATGATTCCGACCGGACCGACGACCGCAAGGAACCAAGGCGGCACTCATCTCCCGGCATCTGCGAGTCAGCGATTTAAAGCTCACGATGGGCGATCGCGGACCTCGAGGATGGCCGTGAGCGTGTGTCCCGTCCGCCGGTTGTGATAGGCGGCTCGAATGGCGTCGTAGGTCTTTTCGACACCTTGCAGGAATCTTCGGCAATCGTCGCAGACGTACAGCGCACCGAGGGGATAGGCGGATGCGCGAGGCGTCATCCCGTCTCCTCGAGAGCCTTGAGCAAGTCCGCTTCCGACATCGGACCGCGCTCGGTTAGGAGTTCGCAAACCCTACGCATGCCGGCTTCGCACGAGTCGCAAATCGGGTCGTCACGCCATACCGGAATGAAGGCTTCCGGAACGTGGGCGAAGGCATCCGGACGGCGAACCGCCATCGGCTTACACACGTCGAAGTTGTGACAGATTTTGCACTCGATTACGGCGTCGAGGTGCTGAGGCTTCACGTCTCCACCGTCTTCTGAACCTCGGGACGCTTCGCGCGGCAATCGCATCCGGCGGTCCAACAGAACGGCTCTTGCTCGAGGCCGCGGATGTGTATCGAGTGCGAGGTCCAGAAATGACCGCAACCGGGACAGCGATCGCCGCTCATGTATCGCCCTCGGCCAACACAACGGCGATCATGATTCCGGTGAAGGCGGTGACAATGATCGTGAGTCCAATGACGGCCTCGAAAGGCGCTCGCATGTCCGGCCGATCGGCCAACGCGCTCAGGAAGTAGAAGAAGGCCGACCAACCTTCGAGAATCAGGAGGCCGCTCGTGACGAGCATCGCGATCGTGAACCGGCGGTATTGCGGAGTCACGCCGGCTTCGCCTCTTTCTCCTTCGCCGGCGGCGCGACATCGAGCTTCGCTTGCGTAGCGGCCATCGAGACGCTGATGACCGAGCCGACGACGAAGAGCGCGGGGAATGGCTCCTCCGACTTCGCGACGAGGCGCATGCCACCAATCTCGCCCATCTTCGCGATGTAGAGCATTTTCTTCTCGCGCTTGCCTTCCTTGGTCTCACTCACGATCTCCTTCTTTTCGACCGAGCTAACCTTCGCGTAGATTTTCATCCAGCACCTCCCCCTCGCGCCGACGCATCGCGCGCGCTTGGTCGTACTTCCGCGCAATCGTGTAAACGGCGTAGGAGATGTAGCTCGAGCGCGTCATGCCCATCGGGATTCGATTGCGGTCAATCGTGTCCCACAAGTCGGCCGTCAAGCGGACCGTCGAGGGAATCTTACGAAGCTGAATCTTGCGGGCGCGGCGCTTATCGACGCGTTCGAGGAAGCGATCGGCCTTCGCCGCTCGGTCCTCGTCGGTCGTCATGAGACCTCTCGAATGTGGCGTACCGCGCATTGCTCGGACCAATACCCATATCCGATCTTTGGCCCGTTTTTGTGATACACTCTTCGGAAGAAACGGAGTTCTCCGCAATCCCTACAAGGTTGCTCGAATGCCGGAACTGTCCATCCATCAATGAGTTCGGCAACGAGAGCCCTGAGCCGATTGTTGAGGGCGTAGTCGATTAGCGTATCGAATTGAAGGCTCTCGTCGGTCGTCATAGGGCCTTCCTCGATGCCTTCGCTCGAATCGGGTCGTCCTTGGCTGACGTATCCGGTAGGCCCTCTGCCATTGCGCGAGCGAGAAAAAGATGCGCGTCCATTCGTCTCCCCCATCGAAACATCAGCATCGAGGTTCTAATAGGGATTGAATCTGCGGAGGACCTTCCTTCAGGAGTCGCGACGACAATAAGGCCGAATCGCTCGATAGGAAGGTCTCGCAAGGTATCGTAAGCCTCCCATTGGTCCGATGCTTCGACATTCCGTATCTCTTTAAGCGTTTCAACGGTCCAGCGCGTCATAGGAACCTCCCGAAGACCCATCCGATCGCGAAGCCGATGAAGAAGACGATCGCGATGAGGCCAAGCGCCGCAATGACGCCCGCAATCTCCTTGCGAATCGCCTCTTTCGTCTCTTCCGGCAGCGCTGTCATCGCCTCGTTCCGGTTCCGCTGAGCACCGAAAGGGTATCGGGAATCCCCCATAAAAAGGTGTTAGGGGATAGGCATACGTCTCGCGAGTTGCCCTCGCCCTTTCGGCGTCATGGGGCAAGGCCGGACGATGCCGCCACTCAACGCGCGTTGAGAGGGAAACAATCGGGACACCATTCGTCGGGATCATGCTCACGGGTAAGGCAATCGTGTGGGACGCCGTATTTCCGGATGTCGGGATTCGCGGCAGCGGTGATAGGCAAGTTCGCGCGGGAAGGCTCTGTCGGCTTGCTTGCCTCTGCCTCTGCCTTCCGGTTCGACTCGCGCACGCCGCTTTTCTCGCGCCCGCCATCCGGAGTTGATAGGAGATGTGCGCCCCATGCGACGAGAGAGCTTTCGTCGCATGCGTTCGGATTCTCGACGCCGGCAGGGGAATCGCGGAGGAGGTCAAGCGCCGCCGGCGTCGAGTCAATGGGAAGCGGACCGCGCACACGAACGAGCTTGCCGTCGCGGTCGATAGCGAACTCAACCTTGCCGCGACGTGTGCGCGCCGCGAGGACTCGAATGAAGGGCGCGATCGTCGCGGCCAATAGGCGTTTCCGATCGCGCGGGGACGGCCAGCGCTCCTTCCGGACCGCGACGAGGAGGACTTCCCACGAGTTGAATGCGAGGAGATCGGCGGCGCCTTTCGAGGCGCGCGCCCGGAAGACGATGTAGTTGAGTTTGCGGAGGACATCGCGGACGACCCACTCGGCCGATCGGCCTTTCGAGGCGGCACTCATATGCATGCCTCTGCGAGCGCGCGGGCCAATGGATAGGCTATCCGGCTATTCATCCTCGAGTCTCGATGGGGTGCCTGTTTCGAGCCGGTCCACATGGACGGCGGTGCGTTCCTGTCCCGTCTCCATCCCTTCACAATCCGGGGAAGGATCGCTCCGCTCGGAATCGTTCCCCAAAGATAGCACGAACCGTTCTTGTGCAGAGGGGCATTCAACGGACGCATCCCGAGTTCACGGTTGATTGCTGTGAATGCACCTCGGACATTCTCGATGACCCAATATTCCGGATTCGCCTCTTTGATGATACGCATCGCATGACGGACGAGGATGAGCCCTTCTTCCGGGTCTCGTGTCCTCGTCGCTACGGTCGTGAACCGATTGCATGGCGGACTCGCGACGATGATCTTCGCCCTATGGAACTTCCCTCCGGAAAGTGTCCGGACATCTGCGACGATGAACTCGCCCGGGTATCTTGTCGCGCATCGCCTTTCGTTATCGAATCCTATCACCCGGAAGCCGGCATCGAGGAAACCACGCGCCCATCCGCCATATCCACAGAAGAGATCTATGCAGAGAGGCGGATTCAATCGAATCCTCTCCGCTCGAGATCTCGCCGTCCAATCGCAAGGCGCGCAGCGAAGACCGCGCGCTCATCGTCCCGGCATCGTTCTGAACAATACTCTCGGATGCCGACCCGGAACTCATTTGAGGGCTTGCCGCAGAAGAAGCATCGGCCTTTCGGGTGCTCTCTACCGCTGAGCCAATACTCGAGTTCGGACCCGATCGCCTCGTCGGTGCAATCGTGATAGCTGCCGTCCTCATAGACCCATGTGCAGCGAGGGCATCGCGTCATGGCAACCTCTCGAAGCGATGAAGCCACACGATTTCATGCGCCTCGTATCCTTTCGTGGGATGGAGTTGCCGCCAAATCTCGATGAAGTCGGCCGGCGAATCAAGGCCCTCTTCCTTGAAGAGAATCGACGCGACGTATCCAAGGGCGGCTTGCTCTACTTTCGTGATTTTGAACCAAGCTCCGAAGGCAAGGAACTCGTCTCCCGGCTTGCCTAACCGGACCCGACGACTCGTGCATGTCTTCGTGCCGTTGAGCAACGGCTCGCGGAAGCGGTCGAGGAAGGGAAGGACGATCGCGGTCACTTCGGCCTCCATCGACATTGGCAAGTGAAACCGGCGGACCAAATCCTCGCCCGCTTTCCGTGACAATGCCGATGACATCCCCGCTTGCAGCATCGGCATCGCGTTCGACGTGGGACCGCCCGCCATCGTAGCTTAAACGCCATCCTCCGGCCTCTCAATCTGTCGGCAAGTGCAATCTCGCATCGGGAGGGCGCATCCGTCGCAATACGCTTCGCCGCTTCCGTCCGCATCGAACGTCGTATCGCGTCCGCAGCGCGTACAGCGAATCATTATTTGACTCCGGCCGATCGCATACAGAGCGTACCGCGGGGAACCTTGTGACCGTGAGTGTCAATCTCCATCGGTCCATTGTCTTCGTAGAGCGCAATCCGTTCAATCGCGGCGTGCGGTCCGCAAGACGGTCCATTCGCAACGCAAGCGCACGGTCTCGATTCGACCCGCAGAACCCACGTTTGAAGAGTCGTCATGGGGATTCACTTCTCGATTTGGACCGGCGTTACCTTGTGCACTCGCGCGTAATGACGGATGACGGCCGATCGCGTGTGAAACTTCTTGTGGCACTTGACCCACGGACAGACGAAGACTTCGACGTGCTCGATGCGGACGACCGGCTCGGGAGGCGTCGGAGGAGCCGGAGGTTCGGCGGATACGTCGGTTTCGAGGAGAACCGCACCGAGGTCGATGAGTCCCTTGAGTTTGCTTTGCAACGCCTCAAAGGAGAGACGTTCCCAAGTCCCCGCTTTCAGCGTGAGCGTGTACGTCGGCATCGAGTCACCTTTCCGGCTCGCGGTATCGTTTCTGCACTAAAAGCCCTTTGCCTTTGACGAAGGGCTTGATGAACTCCTTGCCGAAACACGACGAACAAGGACCGACGATCGGCTCCTCGCCGGTCTTCTCCGCACGCGCCCTATCGTGCGCGACGACATCGCGGTAGCGCTCGTTCCGGTAGTGCCGGAAATGACCTCGGACCCAAAACCGATGGGAAACATTCCATTGGCCCGCGGCCTTGAGACGGTTGATGTACCGGAGGATGGACGGCCGGAGGTACACGATGTCAGACGGCGGCAGCGCCGGCTTGCCTTGACGTTCCCGGCGCGCGACGTTCTTTGCGCCTCGACGCACCGGCACAACGTAGGCGTCCGGCGTGTCGAGGAGGTCGAGGAAGTTGAGGGCGATGTTTCGCAGCGCGCGCCATTCCGACCGCGCGTACCGGCCAAAGAGAATCTTCGCGCCGGCGTAGGACTTGTTCTCTGCATAGATTTCGACGGGATTCTCGGAAATCGGATAGAAGACATCAATGATCCACGGCTTGCCCATTTCGCGGATGAATGTCACCGCGCTCAGATGCGGCGCGATCTCGCGCAATGGCGCGGGGATGAGCGTATTCGGCTCGAAATTGTAGAGGAAGATGCCGGCATAGTGATTCGTCACCTTGCCCACGGAGACCTCGAACTCGGCGTCGAGGAAAGTCATTGGAAACGGCAGCTTGACGTTGTGCGGCTCGTTGTCCGTGAGTTCCATGAGCCGCACGGTGTCGTCGGAGAACTCGAAGATGTGCGCTTGCTTGACGCCATCGAGGATGGCGTCCCAATGCTTGACCTCGGCCTCGGCCGTCGAGTAGTAAGACTCGAATTGTTGCACGAGCGTCTGCGCAATAAGAGGATGCGAAATCAGATATTCGAGGCCGGAGATGACGCGCGGCCATGCCTTCATGCCGTCCATCCTCCACGATCTCGGAAGTGGACATGATTACATCTTGGGCATCGAAGAGCGAACTCACGTCGCGCCCATTCGTGGAGCCATCCGCATTGGCACCGGAACCGGCGGCTATTCGCTCCATGTCGCGTTGTGTTTCCGACGACTTCCGCTCTCATGGCAACGTTGATGAACGTATCTTTGAGGCCGCACTTCGCGCATAGGCGCATGACGAATGAGCGCTCCTTCGCGTTCGGGAACTTCTCGAAGTAGGCTTGCGTCAAATGGAACTCGACATCCGCCTCGAGGACTTCGTGAGAGCCGCCGGCCGGACAAATCGAGGCGAGCACCTCAAGCATCTCGCGGAACGTCGTCATCGTCTCGCCTCCGCGCGAAGGCGTCGGCCTCGGTTCGCAGCTTCGATGCGCCGGCGGTTCGCCGCGGCTCGCTCCTCGTCTGACAGCTTGCGATACCGGCGCGCCGAATAGTCTCCGATGAAGGCGAGCGGCCGGCCGTCCTCCTCGGCTTGCGGCGGCGTGACGAATGGGGACCATTCTTCGAGGTCCACATTGACGATCGTGCGCGTGAACGGCACGTCCTCGATGGAGACGTGCGGCGCGAGCGGTCGGAAGACCGTGCCGGTGACGAACCACTTGACCTTGATGCCGAGTTCCCGCGCGATCGCCTCGCCGCGCTCCACGATCTCCGCAATGGACTCGCGGACGTAGCTCACGGATTCAATCGTGTAGGAACCACACTCGCGGTCAATCTGTCCGTCGTTCGGGTCGTTTATCTCGACGGTCCGGACGACATGGAGCACGGAGAGAAGCCGATCGTGGAACTCTTCCGGTGCCTTGACGTTGAGGCCATTGACGACGAAGTATCCCCACGCATCCGCGGCGCCAAGGCGCACGGCCTTCCCGTCGCTGTCGATAGGAGCCTTGCCGTTCTCGTCGCGTCGGCCTCGGAACGTCGCGAGGAGGACGAAATCGCCGTAGGCGAGATTGCGTATCGCGAAGGCCGGAAGGGCGCGCGCCACGCCGACGCGCGCGGCCTCGGCCTCGAACTTGTCCGGCGTGTAGAGCCGACTTCCGGCGAAGTGGAGGTTCACGAGGGTCATGTCTTCACCGCCGGAATGCGTCCGCAGCGCAGCGAATCGGCTTTCCGTCGATGGACGTATCCGCCGAACTTCGCGGACAAGATGACCTCGCCTCCGCAGAATCGGCAGCGCTTCGGCTCCTTGTGCCGATGGGGAGCGCGAGGACTCTCGAGAGTCATGTGTCTCCCCTCCCGTCGTCCACGTCGAGGACGCTCTTCGGTTCGGGGGACTCGAGCGGCGGCGCGTCGTCGGCCATCGGGTCCGGATTGACTCCGGGTTTCCACGTCACGCTGCCGCCGTCCTATGCCCCGATCACGCCGGCCTCGATGCGCGCCGATCGGCAGACGGGACACTCCTTGAACTCCTCGAGGCGCTTCTCCATGTCGCGGGGGAGGCCCTTCGATTCGTAGTACCGAGCAAGGAGGGCATCGACGCCGGCCTTGAAGGCCGCGCGGTTGTGGGACCCTCCCGGCATCCGGACGTGCATGAGTTCGTGGGCCATGAGCCGCGGCCAGCGCTCGCGATCGGACCGGCCGATACCGCGCGTCCCGCGGCGGATGCAGATGAGGCCCTTCGGGATGCGTCGGCCAGCGCGCGGTCCGGAGAACCAACGAGCCGATCGGTTGTGCGCGTGCGCGACGTTGTGCGAGAACTTGCCGTCGCATAGGGGACCCGGCGCAAACTCGACCCGAGGCCGCTTCACGTTGCCGAGGAGCGCGGCCATGTCGGACGCGATCTCTCGGAGTTCCGCGAGTGCTTGGTTCTCCGCGATGTCCTCATAGACGACCGCGGGGGAGGACTCCGGCGGCTTCGCCGGCTTCGCCTCTGATTTCGCGCGATTCGTTATGCGCGTCGATTCGACGGTCCATCCTTGCGCGCTGTGCCGCACGAAGGCCGAGACCATCGTTGCCGCGAGCTTCGCCTCTCGCGTTGCCTTCCGCGAGAAGGTCCGCTCTATGACGATCGTGACACGGTACACGCGCTTCACGCGCTCGCCTTCGGGGAGAAGACTCGCGGGCAATCAGCGCAGCGGAACGTCACGCCGGCACCGTCGCGGACGGCGTTGATGCGCGCGTGCTCGCACAAGAAGTCGAGCGTGTCGTTCGAGATCGCCGGGACCATGCGCGCCCGGACCGCGCTTGAGTTGAGGCTCATTGAGGCACCTTTCCGTCACGGTCATTGTCGTCGCGGTCGATAAGGGTTTCGGTCCCGGTCCCCGTTTCGATTCTCGAGAACGAGAGCGCGCTCGAGGCCCTATCGCCCGCGACGACGTTGCGGCCGGTTGTCCGGCGATCACACGCCTCGGCGCACGTTAGGCCCGCTGACGCACGACGTTGCACGCAGCGTCATCGGTCCCGACGCTCGAGGATGACGTAGCCGAGGCCCTCCACGAGCTTGAAGGGCGCGCCGACGCGCGTGTATTGATGTATCCAGCGCTCGGCCGTGGACTCCGCGCAGATCGGGTCGCAGAAGTTCGCGGCACGCGCGTAGAGTTCCCGCACGTCGGCCCACGTCGAGCCGGCGTTCTCCTTGAGGAACTCGAGGATGAACTCTCGGATGCGGAGAGAGCGCGCGTAGTGTCGCTCTACGGCCGTCGTGTCGGGCGCGATCTTGACTTCGCCCGAGAGACGTGCGAGTGCTTGGAGTTCGGCCGTGAGCGCCGTCCTGCCTCGGACGTGCCTACGCCTCTTCTTGGGGGAATCCGACGACGGCGCTTCGCCGGGACCCTGACCCGGCTCCGCGCCTACATTCTCCTGCGTGGACCCGTCGTTTGGCGTGTTTTTCTCTCTCTCCCCCACACTCTCACATCCACTTTCAATGAGGCCAGCCGGCGCATGCGCCTCCGAGTAGATGCCGCTTTGAGTCTCCCTTCCGATGGAACGTTCGGCATGGGGAGAGCCGATCACCGCCGTTTCCGATGGAAAACAAGGGAGACCACGGACGCGCTGGAAAGGTGCTCAACGATCGCCGGTCGTAAGAGGCGATCTCAACCGGCCAGCGTGCGCGAGAACGAAGAGCGCATCCGAGGTCCATGTCCCGATAGCGAGGGGATGGCTTGAACGTTCGGCTCAGCGGCACCAACCGTTCGGGATGCCGTCGAGGCCGACGCATCCGACGAGCCAATTCAGAACTATCGTCGCAACCTATCGACCGCGACGACCGTGCTACTGCGGGAGGACTTCGTCGCCCGTCTTCGAGGCGCCGGCGACGATTCTCCAGATTTAGGGGGTGTCAGTTCGTCGCCAAAGTGGCGACGAACGGTTTGACTTCGTCGCCAAGAG
>WNFX01004570.1_pt1 | contig 16271 bp, 20 predicted proteins | sample 5400111 | NCBI WGS metagenome assembly WNFX01 (sample SAMN13153363, study PRJNA577476) | soil metagenome | isolation source: 40 cm soil or saprolite under grassland replicate 1 | place: USA:California | collected 2016-06-15 | reverse complement strand
ATGGATTCAGGACAATGACCTCTACTAGATCCTAATCCAATGATGATATTGCTATGGATAGTTTCGGTGTATGGGACTAAAGCGGGCCCAGCCTTTGTTTCTCGTAATATATTAAAGAATCCAATTGTATTGCCGTTCCAGTCAACTTCAAACAACTTTAATAATGCTTCTTTGACAAAAGTATAATATCTTGATTCGCCGTTTACCCAAACTGTTCTGTAAATATTGCTATTCACGGTCAACGAACCAGCGCAAGAACGAACTTTTCCTTCACTTCTAGTATTCATGTCTTCAATTCTGACACAATAGATTGTCACTTTGCTTGGAACATCTCCGGTGACAAATTGTTTATCGAACTTGAAGTACCCATCAAATGATAACTTAGGAATCTTACTGCGTCCGCGCAAATAAAAAAATACTGACGTTAAACTTGCTATCCCTGCGAGGAGTGGTACAACAATCCTTGTTTTAATACCCAAAGTTAATCAGAGTGAAAATTACACCTAATTTAAGTTGAATAGTACTAATCCCTGAAATGCTAATAGCCTAGTGTTACGGTTAGGCTCGCAAAAGAACCCGACACATAGCTAACTTAGTGTGGTAACAAATTCCAATATAACTTCTAGTTAGTATCTATATAATCTCACTAGCTTATCTATAAGTGTAAAAAGCAAAGACATCTATAATATTGGGTAGAGTGCACATGGACGATAATGATGAAGATGACGTTAATAAAGATAAACTCTTTAGAGATTACGATACCGTATTAAAAGAAAGTGCAATATTAACTACCTTCGGCGGTGTTTTGTTCGGTTTTCTGCTAAACATATCGATTAGAGGTGCAAACCAGCTAATATATACTGAAAAAATTATTCTTGTCTTGGCATTATTTTCCATAACTATTGCAGTCTCGCTCTTTGTTATGCCTGTAATTTATCATCACTTACAATTCCCTTATAGTGACGTGGATAAATTCAAAAGAAGAGCTCACAGGTTCATAATATTTGGACTAATCCCTACCGCCTTCACGTTATACCTTGGAATGGTGCTTGCCTTCTCACCATTAATAGATGAATTAGCATACTTTGTCGCCGGATTACCGTTTGCTTTTGTTTATGTTCTCTATAGAATGAGAAAATAATAGTGTGCTGAGCATCATAACTGAATTGCCTTTCAAGGTAATAGATTTCAATAGTATAATGAGAGACCAGGACAAAAAAGCAGATAAATTCACTTCCCGAACACGCACAGGAGATCTACAAGAAGGCTCATGCCAGTGCATTGAAACAGTATCGTAAACCTCAAAAAAGACGTGGCGGGAAAAGGCAAAGTGATGAACAAGTATCTCATAAGGTTGCATGGGCGGCAGTGAAAAGAGTATATGAAAAGGAAGGAGACAGGTGGATAGAAAAAGCGGCTTAAGTGTCGCTCCTGTCATAAAAGGAAACAAAGACTAATAGTAAGTGACGTGTGCAGAACAATTTAATGAAGTTGCATATTGCCTTAGTAGCACTACATTTATCTTTAGTGAATCCTATCCAAGGCTATTAACTGACTCTAAAGAAAGATTTACCAGATGCTAATTCTTTTGTTGGACAACATCGTTTCCGTCTTTATAATCAAGTTTTCTCTTCGTATGCATTTCTCTCTTGTCAGTTCTAGTTTTCCTGCAGGTAAAAGGGCTATTATCAGCCAGTCCCGTGTTTGGCCTTTCCCCTTTACCACAATAGTGACCTTCGGTGAACGGAACAGAAACCCGGGTCACCGTTTTGCAGGCTCGTACTTCTATCATGGTCATTTTAGTTTAAAAGAATACGCTATGATACACGATATTGTATCCTCCTTACCATATCCAATAAAGGCAATCAGGCAATCAGGAGTATAGTACGATATATAAATAATATATTACACATACTAGGTAGATCAGCATCGTTTTTCGCAAGTAGTCGTCAAATACCCCGTCAAAAACGGAGTTGTCTCACAATAGTACAGATTTTTAGTTGTCTCGCTAATAGGCGAGACAATGAACGAGGAGGTGGTAACTCTAAAAAAGCATATTGTGAATATAGGTGTATGGCGTATAGGTACACTGCCAGATTCAAGACCTTGTGTCTACGGAGACGAAACAAATTATCTAGTTTAGAGAGTGATTACTCCAGTTTCCTTCATTCGGAGCAAGTCCACCCGAAACACCATATACGATTTTCTGCGTCAGCAGGAGGCTTTTTGTTTTTCTTTATCATGGGATTATTACTATTTCCATCTGTCTTTGCTTTTGGACAAAATACTAACGCTGGGAATATATCAAACAGCACATCAAATAATACCAATTCTTCAGCCAATAATAATACTCAGCAGCAGACAAAAACTGCAATCACAAGTTCACAACCACCAATTACTACAAAGATCTCTGAGAAAGGGATATATCAAGTGCAACTGACTTTTATTTCAACATTACCTATACAATCTCCTAATCTTCTTCCTAAAAGTGGATTTCAGATGGAAATTGATTTTCTAAACGCAAGTGCTCCAGCCCCAACTAACAAGACAATCCCACAAAAAGAATCAGCTATCAGAGGTGAGTCAAGTCTGGGTATGCCAGCCAGCCAACCAAATATCATAGAACGGTTAGTCCCAGTAGATAGTTTTGATATGACCATTTATTCCAACAGTGGTAAGGTTCTGTGGAACAAGACGAATCAGGCAGTAACTGCTGGAAGAGCCACTGAGACCATCTCATTCAATGGTAACTATACCGGCCCTATTACAATTTTTATAGATAATATCAAATCTAGTAATGTAATGACTGGAAGCGTCACAACATCATTGTCTACTCCTACTCCTGCTAACACTACTAAGCCTTTGATCGCCAGTAAAGGAACAACGATAGACTCGGTAAGATTTACTTCAAAGTTGACTTAATAATATTGTCATGACTACCTTTTTTAAAAATGACAAAAGAATTACAACAAAACAAACAAGAGTCAGAACAGCTGGGTATAGATCCAGACGAAGTGTTAGTACGTGTCTGATATTTTGTTTTTTGTTGGACTGCCGGTCATCTTGAAATCCGTTATTGTATACTTAGGTGGGGGCTAGCAATTCGTTAGACATCAAGTGTTTTGTTGTCATTAGAATACAAGAGCTAAATCGTTTATAAACACTGCAGCTACGGACATGCTCACAGACTGTTTGCCGCTTTAAAATTTTTATACTTTTCATGCTGGTATGATTCTGTATGTCTTCAGACCAAAAAATAAGATGTGATATATGCGGTCAAGAATTTAGCTCATTCGATGCACTTAAAGAACATATAAGATCAGAGACAGAAGATAAGAAACACAAGAACCATCAAGGCTTTGATGCTTACTAACAAAATCTGTTCACGCCCCTCGAGAACCAGCAAGTAATCCTACAATACGAAACAAATTCCCCAAAGGAAGATGAGAGAAATGCGCAAGGTGTTAAATGAACAAGGCCAAGTAGAAGGTCAGAGGAAGGAAGTAAATGTTCGAGAACATGTAAAGACCGCTGACTCGAATAAAATAATTCAGTTCGTACAACTAAAATTATCTCTTCATTGTCGAACAGTCCAGCTTCATGGATCACATTGTGGCGATTAAGCCTGAACTACCAAGTTGGTGAATATTGTATTGTGGGGAGTGATGGTGTTAAAGTAGGTTCAAAAACTATTGTTGTAGCTACGTACGCTCGGGTCCTTGTTGACCAAACGTGTAAGACTAATGATAAGCAAGAAGCATATAGGACATACGTAATTGGAGCACAAATAGACAAACCTAATAACGTAGGCAAAAGCCAGATTCCTTTCATCATAACATATACCTAAGGCTTTGCTCTTGGTAGATTCCACTTAAACTTCATTGTCACAGACGAACTAAAATTATCACCAATATGGACGGCATAGTAGCGACGTTTACGTTAACACCAATGATTAATAGGATGAAAAATGACTAGTACAATGTCTGCCTTATGTTCAATAGCTTGCCTGTCACAGCAAACTTTAAGAGAAAATATCAAGTCTTAGGTACTCTCAGTCTGTTAGCCACTTGTTTCTTCAGCAGGTTGTTCCTCAGAGGTGATATCACCTTTCTGGTGGTGTTCGATGACTATGTGTCGCTCCATATCGCCAAAGTTATCGAATTGTCTGCCACATGCTCTGCACTTATATAGATTAGGAGACATAGATTCTCTCGCCGTTGCTCTCCTTCATCTATGATTAGTACAACGCTATGAATAAAGGTTGTTGCGATCCTTCCTACAAAAAAAGAAAAAGAAAAATGAGAGACACCATATAGGTCTTTTATTACTCGTGGGTCCTGATGAAAGGAAGTAATACCCCTAATAATACAGCTGCTTCAAATTCACCACCAACGAATTATTGGAAAGAATTTCGTCTTAAGGCAGATAAATTCATGAAAAAAACACAGGAACATGCTCTTGGAGAAATAAATCCTGGTGGATATTACACTGCGATTTGGTGTAGAGATGCGTCGTATATTCTCAGAGACTGGTTTCTGAGCGGTGCAAACATCGACAAAATTTTAGAACGGCTTCGTCTGATCTGGTCACACCAGATAACATCAAGCGGTGAAGAAAAATTTATTTATGGTAGAGGTTCGCCAGAAACGAAATTTGAATCATTCGTTGCAAACAAGTATTTGCACAGAGAATTCGAAGGAGCTCTTCCTACAACGATATATCATGACAAAAAGAATAACTTTTCTGAAGTTTACGGTCAAAATCCAGATATTGATTCAACAGCATTGATGATATCGACAACATCTTGGATCCTCGATGTTCTTTTGAAGGAACCTAGTCTTGGTGATACAGGTAATCACAGGTTAATCTCAACATCTATTCATCGCTCTTCTAACCCAAAATTGCCATCTGCTAATTCTACAAAAGAAGCGATACAGTCCTCCTCAGCTGACCTCAAATCATCCTCTACAACAAAAGAAAAACAAAGAGTTATTCTAGACTACGTCATTCCTCGTCTGCGGAAAGGATTGATTATCTTAACAGTCGTGATATAGATGATGATGCCCTATTAGAACAGAATCATAATGAAGATTGGATGGACACTGTTCTCAGGGCCGGTAAGATCGTTTATAGTCAAGCATGCTGGATACTTGCTCTAAAGGATTTTGCTTCTGTACTAACGCAGGTTGGAAGAGATAGTGATGCCCGCCACATGATCAAATTGGCAGATGAAACAATAAGTGCGGTAGAACATAGACTATGGTCCCAGCAGGATTGCTGTTATATAGACGTACAGGAATCACATCATATCGGAGGCCCGTATAAAACACTTACTCAAGACACTTCTCTTTATTTGATTGGAATTACCGAAAATACACATGACGACAAGACTAAAGGTACCAGGTATAAATCGCATATTCAAACAAATGATCCTAGAGAGATGCGGGCTAAAAGTACTCTTGATGCGATTAAAAGCAGAATATGGAAAGATAAGTGGCCTTTGATTACAGAAGCTGATTTAAAGTCTACTGGACCATGGGTGCTTAAACCTTACTTTTATCACAATCATACCTTTTGGCCATGGGCCACAGGAATCGAGATGTTGGCTAGGAGTAGATTTGATAGAGTAGAAGAATGCAATATTTTACTTTCTAAACTAGCCTCTGAGAATGAGCCACATCCCCATGCATTCTATGAATGGGTAAACCCGAATACGGGCAAAGGGGATGGCGCATATCCTTTCAGAACAGGTATTTCGGCAGTTAGAATAGCGATTGCTGATATCTTTTGGAGGAACAGCCAAAAAAATGAGTAATGTGGTTCATAGTTTGTGCACTTTGGCATTTGATAATAATAAGAAAAATTAGTAGTTTCAGAGATCATATTTAATACATAGATGTGATTAGGATTTCTCGTAGCTCCACCATAATGTATCAAATATCATTATCGAGGGACGAGTCGAAAGCGCCCTTTCCTTTAATATCCTCTCAGTAAGTGTATGCATGATTAACTTTATCTTACTTTTCAGAGCTCTCCGTACGATTTACCGCAAAACTGGCCTAGGACCAGTCGTGGCGTGCTCGGTGACAATAGTGTAGACATCTGCAATCACTTATTTTGCAATCGAATATTATCCCACTTCTTCATCTCTTTGATAGAATTTGCTTTCTTTGGTACGAACGTTGTTTCCCTCTTTATGTAAAGAAAGACCAAAAGAAAGAGAACAAATAATAATAAAGCTCTAGGGTAGTCTAATGAGAACATGCGCCAGCCACGACCATTTGCTATTGTAACAATACACGATGCTTGTCCTGCTTTTTCTAAAAAGATTTTTACTTTTACAGATCAGTTAGAGAATCTAGGAATAGATTATAACATTGGTCTTGTGCCTTTCTTTAGAGAAAAAGAAGATCTTCCTGGGTTTCCTAATTTTATAAGACAAATCAAAAACTGCAAAGGAGAAATAGCTTTACATGGACTATATCATGAAAAGAAAAACGGTCAGATTGATGATTTTCATACAAGGTCAACCACACTCGTAGAAGTAGAAATTCGTGCGGGTCTTGAGATATTTCAAGAGGTTGGAATAAGCAATCCCGATGTATTTGTACCACCACAGTGGAGATTAAATCCGTATTCAACCAAAGTGCTGAAAAAGCTACGTTTCAAGCTGGCTGAAATACTAGAGAGGTTTATATTATTCTGTCCAAAAAAGAAATTTAAAATAGTAAAGGTTCCAAAAGTCTTAAGTTGGGACTCGTATGCTGATCCAAAAAAAAATATTGTAAACATAATCAAGAATAGGCGACATTTTAAACAGCTAATTGAGAACAAAGCAAACATGATAAGAATTGCATTACATCCAAGGGATCCTGCAAATGGATTAAGTGACCAGATAGAAATGATTATTCAGCTAAAGGAACAAGGTTATGAAATAGTAAAATACGCAGATCTTGCCAATTTGCATAATAAGTCACCAATTTTTTGAAACGTAATTTTTAGTGTTAAATACCATATTAGATTGTAAGGATAAGGTTGGACCGCTAAAAATATTGGAGCTGCTTATAGAGCGTGGTAGGGAGTATCAAATTGTGATAAAATATATGATACTGTCTGTATCTCCTAGGTTTGCATTTCGCCTCTGTCCAGTCTTAAGCCCTAAGCCTTGTCTACAATATGTTCAAATCATCGAAATATGCTTTCAATTTCTGAGAATCGAGTCTATCATATCGAGCGAGCTTCTTAATCGGGGTCTAGGTAGATCAGCATCGTTTTTGCAAAAGACTGTTGCCAAAAAAATCCAGAATTTGGGCGAAAATGGTGGGAGGTGGGTTAAGACGTCTGACACCAACGGCAACTATTGAATCAGCTTAAGACTGCCTACTATTAAATTACAGTATATGTATTCGTGACTGCTTCACTAAGGTGGCAAGCCAAGATAAATAAACCTACAAGTATAAACATACCGTGTAATTCTCAGTCTCACGCATGAACCCGATCCTCTAAACACTTTCCTAGTACTACAATATTAAATATACTTACCGTGTATTTCGCTCATCTTGGTTTAGGTGGCCTTCAGTCCATCATAGCTAAACTGGCAGGAAAAGATGAAATCTTAGTCTGCGCATAAAGGACTGTTTAACCTCCTCCTGCTCCCATTCCTCCTCCTGTTGATTCTACCTCCTGTTCTTGCAACTCCTTATCTTCTTTGGACTCTACTTTGGTGATTGGTTTCAGTACCTCCTTCACGATGTCTTTTTTGCTGACTGTCTCTTTAGCTTCTTCGGGATTTGTTGCTCTTGTATCATCTTCAGTAGTCATTTGTCATCTCCCTTCTTACAGCAGTCCGTTCATGTTCTTTCATTTTAGAAGACATATGTTCACTAGATTCATAATCTTTAATTGACTCATAATCTGTTTCTTTTTGTGTGTCGTCTTTGGCACCTACCACTTTATCTTTTGCGTCCTTCACATCCTCTTTGACCTTATCTCTTCTCTTTGACATTATCGCAATATTATATGTACATTCAAGAATATTAAGGATATACTACGGCTTGTCCTTACCGTACTTTGAATATAAATAGAAAGCGACTGAGAAATTGAATGCCACATATCCTTACTTGAACGTATTTGTTTTATGTCGTTCCTCTAAAACGCATCAATCCCAATACGTACTTATGTTCTAATCGTTCTAATCAATGGCTACCCCAAGTGGCAAACATAATCACAACCGATACCCCCATTATCATTACAGTTGCCCATCCAATAATGTTTGATAATTGACCATTGATTCTATCCTTTAGAATTCGTTTATCATTGGCAATTCTCATAATTGCGATAAGGATTGGAATGGCAACAACACCGTTGATTACTGCTGTGTATACTAATGCCTTGATAGGATCTATACTTGAGAAGTTTATCCATAGTCCAATTATTGTAGATGCAGCTATTACTAAGTAAAACGCTTTGGCTTGCTTAAATTTCTTGTTCAAACCTTGTTTCCAGCCAAATGTATCTGATAACGCGTATGCTGATGAGCCGGCCATTACAGGTATTGCTAATAGTCCAGTACCGATTATACCAAGTGCAAAAATTGTCTTTGCTATTTCACCTGCATTAGGAAATGTCTTTACAAGAGGCTGTAGTGCTTTTGCAGCTTGATCTGCACTCTGTATATCTGTTATATTGTGTGTATGAAGACTTCCAGCAGTTGTAGTTACTATAGCCCACATGATTAACTGTGAAAATGCCATGCCAACAGCGGTATCTGATCTCATTAGTGTTACTTCTTTTTTTGAAATCTTTGGTTGCTTACTAATATTACTCGCCATTGGACTAGTACTGCCAGCTTTGTTATATTCGCTAATTTCTTTTACCTTACGTTTAGCAACATCTTCTTCAGCTTCTTGTGAAGCTTGCCAGAAAAATACGTAAGGTGTTATAGTAGTACCCAAAATAGCTACAAACATCATTGCAAATGCAGGTGTAAATTCAATGTATGGAATTATACTAGAGGCCAATATTTGGGTCCAATTACCTCCTACGATTACAGCAGTTATAATATATGCAAATAAAGAAATTGAAAGGTATCTCAGTATTTTTACGTATTTGTTGTAAGGTACTAGAATTTGTGAAGCTACTATAAATACGATAAAAGAAAGAGTGGCAACAATTATTGGGAGGTGCGGGAACACAAGTCTTACCGATGCGGCCATAGCACCAATGTCTGCACCAATGTTTATTGTATTTGCAATGAGAAGAAGACTAGCAAATGGAAGAACGACCTTTTTTGAATACCTTCTCTTTATGACTGTGGTTAAACCATCACCTGTAATGAGACCTATTCTTGCACACATCTCTTGAATTACGGTCATCATTGGGTATTGAAATAGTGCCATCCATAACATCCCAAAACCGAACTGTGCACCTGCTTGTGAATATGTTGCTATACCAGATGGATCATCATCAGATGCTCCTGTTATTACTCCTGGTCCTAAAGATTTGATCCAATGAGTAGACTTCTCGATTTTGATTGACTATGAATATTGTTGTCCTTTTCAATACTGTCTTCTTTCTTTATTTCGTCCTTATGAACATCATCCAATTAATCTGCACCATGATCGGGAATAGGTGTGTAATATCTGCACTCCCGATTGTCATCCTTCTCATAATAATAAGCATCTTATACTTTAAAAAGATCACAACAAATTACTAGTAAAAAATTCGGAATGCTGATTTGTATATAGCCTAAAAAGCGACAAAATCCTAATTAAAGTCCTTTTATACTTTCTATTGATTTAATGTTCTATGGTCTCAAGTGCCAATAAGAATCATAAATTCATACTAGCACTGGACGACGAGTTCGATATAGTCACTCTAATAAAACAAGGTCTCGCTAGTGAAGTTGGCATTCCTGTGCTCTTGCTTTCGAGTTGATTGAACATATTTTCCATTCAGGAGCTAATGATTCTGCATTATCTTTCAAGACCATGCCACAGGAACTACAAACTGTCTTGCTAGTCTCAACATCGAAAATGATCGCGTTACCGTTGCAATTGCGCCAAAGCTCAATATCATTGAGGATCTGCGATTGCGATTCCTCTTGCTTCCCATTTTCCAGTACCTTTTCTTCAACTGGAGTGAGCATTAACGAACTGATTGAAGAAACGCGAGAATTGTCTCCTAGGTTTTTCCATGCGATCTACTGGATACTGGTGTATAATAGTAACATGTGTACATAGTCTAAACATTTCAATACATATAACTACAAGTTAACCATATAATTACATGTTAACACAATTCCCATCCCCAATTGAACGTTGAGACTGCAACAAAATCAATATAATAAGGTTGATACTAAGGAGAAAAACTATTGGAAGCTGAGTTAGCCGCCTAAAATACAATGTTTGCTACTATATTTTTGGGAAAGATAAACAATGCCTGCCGACAGCAGTAACAAAGTAGGTCCCAGTACGTTATGGAAAACGCTCAAAGGTAAGGACGTAAAAACCAGCGACGGACAAGACCTAGGCGAAATCAAGGAAGTATCTGAAAACTATTTACTACTTGAAAAGGGTAAGGTACATAAAGAGAAATTCTGGATTCCAAAGTATGTTGCGGACCCTTTCGACGGCAAAACGTTATGGCTGCTGACAGGCAAAGACGAGATTCGTGGAAAATATCAATATGGTAAAGAACCACCGCCAGGAGAGATGTATGCAAAAGATTTTGAGAGCTTTAAAGGAACACCGTACGGACAAAAAGCAAATTACGGGGCAGATTTTGATGAAAATATTCGAGTAGTCGAAAATTACAAGAATATCAGAGATTTGAAATAATGGTATTATTCTAACCGAATGTCATAGCCTTACACCCATGGATATGATCCGAATGGTGCAAGGTGTAACTGCTGCTGAGTAATCGAGAACTCCAATCGCTATAAAGCTTATTGTGATATATTGTCGTGAGTAAAGAAATGATCCTTTCCCAGATTCGTCAAAACTTTTACATAAAGAGTCTATTCTGTAAATGGGAAATCACCTGCTACCTTTCGATGTTAGCACCTTACTACCATACTTGCAGGATTATGGGGTCATTTGCGTACCAATTAGCTCTACAAATCTATTGTCCTTGCTAAAGTCAATAGATAGTATTCTTGCATTCACATTGTTGGCTACTTCTTTGTAATCTACACCCTTACCATCTATCTTTATTTGATATTTTATATCAGCATTTGAAGCTCCTTTAGAGTCTATGACATTCCTAGGTAGCTCAATCGTAAAGTTCCCGCCCTTTGCACTCGGGTTAAGGATTAGTACCAGGGTGGTTCTATCTTTATCGTCTAATATTCCCACAAGTTTGCCACCTTTTATTGAGTATTTTATTGGGAAGGTCTTCCCATTAGGTGACGTAACAACATATAGATTCGTGAAACCAGTTCTATTGAAATTAGCAGAAGCATTGCTGCTAGTCGTGGGCGTAGGAGTAGCTATAATTGTCGTCTTATTACCCGCTGTTACTACAGTTGCCGCGGCGCCACGAGCTGAAACCACAACGGTTTTGTTAGTTCCATTTGCTGTGGGAGTTTTATAAGTCACATTGTCAGATTTGGACGACGAGTTCTGGGCATTTACTACTTGAATGGTGATTGGACCCAGGAAGATGGCTAGAGCAATGGACACGACAACAACCCCAGTCAATATGATATGATTTTCAGGTTTGATTTTAAACAACCAGCGATAATAGGTCTCTAAACTATTTCTATCTTTCATTATTAATCACGATCCGCGGCTTTGTGAGTATAGAATTAGAACAGCTCGTAATGTTATACCCTTAATACCTATAGAATGCTAATGGTGAATATGGCTAAGATTACCGAGAAGCTGAAGGAGAAAGTAAAAGTTCGACTAACACACAGCACAGCACACACACGCTTGATAACCTAATAAAAGATGATAGAACAGGTTACATAATCAAGATGCCATTTGAGTGTCTACTGTTTCAAGTCTATCGTCTTTGCTAAAGTCAATGAGGCATTCATGTCTATCCCATCCTATTTTTCTTGGTTCTCCTATGTTTTCATTTACTTTATCTTTCCGATTTCTTGTTCTACTTCTGCCATGTCATTATATTCTCTATCTGCAATTTGATCTAATATATTTAAGATAGCTCTTGAATCTTTACTCTCAAATTTAGATATATGTCTATGAACATACTGCAACAAGCTATCTTTGGTCTTTGGGAAGTCTATACCTGATAATGCCTTAGCAATAGTAGCTGCTGATATAGATGACTTGACAGCTGCTTTTCCTCCTTTCTTGCTTGGTTGTTCTATCGCCTCAGCTTGCTTTGCACTTCTAAATCCCTTGCCACTCTTCAACTCGCCTAGTGCCATTGCGACTTCTGCAGAATCTCTATAAGTGCGATCTGGAAGGGATTTAATTAAATCAAAAACGTCTTTGCCTATCACGGACCGTTTTTGAGATACATATTCTACTAACTCTTGCTTTGTCTTTGGATATTTTATACCATACAATGCCCTCTCCAAATCTGCTGCAGACGGCGCACTTGGCGGATGTGACGTATCCATATGTCTTTGAAGACGAGATTTCTGCTCAAAGCCTTGTCCACATACAACACAAGTAAATTGGGAAGCTGCTTTTGAAGTCATATCTTTATTACTTCTTTATTATCTCCTTATCTCTCCTAGTCATAATCACCACTATTTTACTTTCCCAATTGCTTTTTCTACTTCTATTATTGTACGATAGGTTCTATCCGGTATTTCATTAATTGTTCCTAATACTTCTTCTGGGTTCTCTAGTTTTCTCTTATTCTTCTTAGCATAAGCAACTACTTCTTCTTTTTTCTTTGGAAACCGAATTCCAGAAAGCATCTTTGCTATTGCAGCTGCTGAAGCTGCTTTAGTTGCAGCAGCTTTTCCTCCTGCAATCCTACCCCCTTTTCCTCCGGGATATTCATCTTTGCCTAATTTTTTTACTTCACCTGGAATAGGAATTTCTTTTTTTGTTGGGAATTTTCCTTCAAATATAGGCTTTAGCGGTACTTGCTCTCTTCGTATCCTTAATTCTTTGAAGAGATCTGCACTTCTTTGGGATTCTTTTTCCTCATCTATGTCAATTCCAAGCTCTTCCTCGACATCCTTCTTTCTAGCCCCAATCAGTAGCAGCTGTGTTTTTTCATTATTTAAGAGTGCAGGATCTTCTACATCTATCCATCTTCTATCTCCAAACATTTCCTTGAGACGCTTTGGATATTGTGGTTTCTTATCTGGTGCTGAAAATGCTGCAAAGCCAGGTACTTGTATATCAGGATTCTTTACAGAAATTATATAGCTAGCTTCTTTCTCTATTTCAAACTCCCCTACGCTCTCCTCTTGTTTCAGTAGTATATTTAGCAGGCATTAGCTCTTTGTGAATGTCTTCAGCATTAGATGTAGTGAGGATATTCAATGCCCAATTCCTTTCTTTTGAAGTTGATTTGCCTTCTATGATTTCTGGTAATTGTTTTTGTCCTAGCAAAAACAATCTGTGGATATCCTTTTTAGTAGTAACTTTTTCATTATTTTCAGGAGATGTGATCATATAAAACCTTCCGACATCCTCCAATTCTTTCACTTCATCGGAATCGATCTTCGGTCGATAAAAGAAGTATAAATTCCCATGCTCTATTATTTCAGAGCTTTTATCTTCCTTGACCATGTTCTCTTTTGTATAAAATGGAAAATAAAGGTTATTAGATTTAATCAGGTATTCTAGCTGCAATAGCAATTAAAGAATCTAAAGTTAGTCCCTAGATTCTCGATAAGACTAGTTTTGTAATTTGGTGGTGATTAATTCTATTTCAATTGTCCGCTAAGCAATGTTGACTACGCCTCCTAGGAAAATCACCTCATGTCCTGACGGAAAGTGACAAAAGCTGGTATACTAGAGTAATGACAATTGATGTTACTACAATAGGGATAAAGCAAATTATCTACTAATGACATATATCTACGCAATACATTGATAGTACTTATTAATGCTGTGTAATGGGAATTCCCGAAACAACAAACATGCTCGATATGCTAATCGCAATATCCGAAGACAAAGTATTGAATCACCTTGCGACTTTAGGAAAATTGTATGGTTATCTAAGTCGTGACTTAATTCAGGAATTGCAAAAAATGGGGAACAGAACTTAATTCAGGAATGTGCTTAGTGCCTTCACCAAGATCATTAGACAAGAAGCTCTTGAACAAGATTAGTGTACGGTGTCGAGTCGTCTGCCTGTTATCCTGTGCAGGTGCCATCAAAATATATTTAGAATGATATAAATTCCATAAAAAGCAAGAATGGTACTAATTGAAATACGTAATGCAGAGTAGAATTTAGTTTTTAATACGGAAATACCTCTATTAGTACGGACTCATGCTATGGACGGAAAGAAAAAAGTCTATTTACTAACCAGAAATGAAAACGGCAATGACTAGTTGATAGTAGTTGTTTATAATACAGTTAAAAGTACAGACAGATGAATGTTATGCATACTAAACTCTTCTAAACTTGATTTCTTTTTCTAAAATATATCTGCCAAACCATAACTGTGTATATCCATTATGTGTACTCATTTGAACCAACGTCATTCCGGTAGTCTTTCTAATTTTTTCTAGTGCTTTGGCATCTGCAAAGAAGTCATTTGTATTGAATATGAGAAATTCCTTAATTCCGTCTTTTATATATTCAAAACCACAATCTTTTGTACTATCTAAAGTATCCCATATCCATTCCTCACATTCATCTATTGGTAGTTGCATCGACCGGTTTATTGTACTCATTATCTTGTGCCCCGGATTTATAGCTTTTAGATAATTGTTATATCAAGGAATCGATATTGTATTAGTCCAGATAATATATTGCTGGCATAAATATTATTATGTGCATAGGCGAAATGATATTTAGAACTTGGAAGTCTTCCAGCATTGTACTCTAGTCCTGCTATAGAGGTACGCTTTATAAGCAATTGTTGGCACGAGTATAAGGGCAGTTCAACAAATACTTTACCGCTTCTTTTGTTATTCTTGGTTTATTCTTATTAATTACAGCCGGCGTTTGAATTGATCCCATTTCTTTTCGTCGTGGCCAAACCATTTCCTTAACGAATAACTTGGAGCAACATCTTTTTGCCACAGATCAATTCTTACCATGTCTTTGCTCAAACCACGAGGCCAAAGTCTATCTACTAATATCCTAAAACCTTTGTTGCTTCCTCTCGGATCCTCATAGATTCTTTCAATTTTTATCATCGAATAAGCTGATTAGGCCTATTACGCATAAAAGGTTTGTCAAACGTAAGTGTTTTTCATTGGACGTTATCCTCAAGAAAGTGATGTAAATTATGTTACGTAAACCAAGTCATTGGCGTCAGCGAAGGCAAGGATAATGGCAACGAACTCGCAACATGGCTTCGATAATTGAGCTTCAGAATTAATTACTGTGTTCTGCCAGCCTGGAAAATTAAAGGGCAGGTTTTTGTTTAATACCATAAAGCGGGGATCTCGAAGACTTCGAACCATGTTTAAAACTTCAATTTTCACTAATGGTCAAACACACTTGTTTATGAAAGTAAATCCGAAAAGGACCTCTGAGCAATAAAAAACTGACTAAAGTGTATTATACGATGTATGCCATATGTAGCTTGTATGACAGATATTGCAAAAAAGGTGAATGCCATATGTAGCTTGTATGACAGATATTGCAAAAAAGGTGAAGAATGCAACTCAGGATGCTGAAGCCAAAATAAAGACTGAAGAGGATCATGCAAAAGGTAAGCCAAGCTCTGAAACCGTTAACAAGGCTAATGTAAAACTACGAGACGCTTTGACATAAACCATCCTGAAACCGCCTTTTTCCTCAATCACGTTGGTCTTAGTTTTTGGTATATTTTTGCAAGAACGAGTACGCACGGAAGCGATTTTATGTAAATTAAAAAATTAATTGTTTGTTGCTATACACTGGTATAGCTGCAAGTGTTTTTACTTTTTACCCCCGGACAGCAGATTACCAAGTCCCTTAAGACCGCCGCCCACTGCTTTGCTGAGGTTTGTTAGAACGCCGCCTCCTACTTTTGTAACATTACCAGCTATTGCGTTACCTGCTTTTGACATATTACCAGCTGTTGCGTTACCTGCTTTTGACATATTACCAGCTGTTGCGTTACCTGCTTTTGACATATTACCCGCCCCTGTTTTATTCATCGTGTTACCAGGGGAC
>WNFX01003249.1_pt1 | contig 16273 bp, 12 predicted proteins | sample 5400111 | NCBI WGS metagenome assembly WNFX01 (sample SAMN13153363, study PRJNA577476) | soil metagenome | isolation source: 40 cm soil or saprolite under grassland replicate 1 | place: USA:California | collected 2016-06-15 | reverse complement strand
ATGATATCGCGGTTCTCGTGACTGGCGGTGATGTCGAGGAAGGTGAGCTCGTCGGCGCCGGCTGCATCATAAGCGATCGCCGCCGCCACTGGATCGCCGGCGTCCCGCAAATCGAGGAATTTCACGCCTTTGACGACGCGGCCGTCCTTGACGTCGAGACAGGGAATGACGCGAACCTTGAACATGTCGTCACGTGGTTGCTCGCGCCGAGCGGATGAGCCGCAGCGCTTCGGCCGCGTCGAGCCGTCCATCGTAGAGCGCGCGGCCGGCAATGGCGCCAGCGAGCTTTCTGGCCCGTGGCTGCAACAGCGCCGCCACGTCCGCAATGGAAGCAAGCCCCCCGGAAGCGATGACCGGGATGCGAACCGCGTCCGCGAGCGCGATGGTCGCGTCGAGGTTGAGCCCGGCGAGCATGCCGTCGCGTGAAATATCGGTGTAGATCAAGACCGCAATCCCCGCGTCCTCGAAGCGTCTCGCGATGTCGAGGGCGCTAAGCTCTGACGCTTGGGCCCATCCCGCGACGGCCACCATGCCGTCGCGGGCATCGAGCGCGACCGCGACGCGGCCTGGATAGAGCCTGGCCGCCTCGGTGACGAGCGCCGGCTCGCGCACCGCGGCGGTGCCGATGATGACGCGAGCGACGCCCTTGTCGAGCCAGGACTGGATGGTGGCGATGTTGCGAATTCCGCCACCGAGCTGCACGGGCATCTTAGCCGCCGCGATGATGCGCTCGACCGCGGCAACGTTGACGGGCTTGCCCGCGAACGCGCCGTCGAGATCGACCACATGCAGATATTCGAACCCCAGCGCCTCGAACGCTTGCGCCTGCGCTGCCGGATCGCGGTGAAACACCCTCGCGCGGCCCATATCGCCCTGCTCGAGCCGCACGCATGCACCGTCCTTGAGGTCGATGGCGGGGAAAAGAATCACCACAGGACTCGTTTGCCGTTGTTTGCTGCCGCCGCAATGCCGGCACGTTTGCAATCACTGGAGCGCGTGCGGCGCGCGCGCCCGCAACGAGCAAACCAGCCGTCGCGTCACGGCTTCCATTTCATGAAGTTGGCGAGCAACCGCAAGCCCAGCCGCTGGCTCTTTTCCGGGTGGAACTGAGTGCCGACCATGGTGCCGCGGCCGACGACGGCGGTCACCGGGCCGCCGTAGTCCGCCTCGGCGATGAGGTCGGAACGCACGGTCGGCTTGAGCTGGAACGAATGCACGAAATACGCGTGCAGACCCTGCGGGCCGAGGGCAATTCCGTCGAGCACAGGATGCGGCCGGCGCGCATCGAGCGTGTTCCACCCCATATGCGGGATCTTCAGATCAGCGTCCGTGGGCGCAATCCGCTCGACGTCGCCCGGGATCCAGCCCAGTCCCTGCGTCACCTCGTATTCGCGGCCGCGCTCGGCCATGAGTTGCATGCCGACGCAAATGCCGAGGAAGGGACGGCCGCGCTCGCGCACGCTCTCGTTGAGCGCCTCCACCATGCCGTCGACGGCATCGAGCCCGCGCCGGCAATCGGCGAAGGCCCCGACACCTGGCAGCACCACGCGATCGGCGCGGGCGACCTTCTCCGGGTCGCGCGTCACCACGATCGACTCCCCCAGTCCTTCCTCTCGCGCGGCGCGCTCGAGGGCTTTCGCCGCCGAATGCAAATTGCCGGACCCGTAGTCGATAATCGCGACGCTCACCGCGGCGCTCCGGGTTGGGGAAAGAGGCCAATGACTTCCGATGCCGTCCGCCGCGAGACGGGCACGCCTGCGGCCGGCGACGACGCCCGAGGCTCGACATTGCCGGACGATCTATCGATCCAAGCTTTATCGACCCATGCATCGAAGAATCGCCGTTCCGCCGATTCGAGATCGTCGCCGACCACGATGCCGACGTTCGTCCAGCCGCGGCGCGACAGCGTGAAGCGACGCATGGTCGCCGCCTCGAAACCGACGAGAAGCGACAGGAGCGCACTGGCGATGATTGTGACCGTTGCCGATGCGCCAATCAAACGCAATCCGACAAGTAGCGCGACGGCGACCATGACATAGCCCGTCAATGCCAGCCACAGCCGATATCGGAGCATCCAAAACGGCGTCAGTAGGAACGCCCAGAACGAGAAGCCGTCGCGCACGAACACGAAACGCTCGGGTTCGGTCACAGATTCGTGCGCTTTCAGCGGCGGCTCGTGCACAGTGTAAATGGACATGATCTCCTGCCTTCTCAGCCGCCAAGCATACCCTTGGTCGAGGGCACCTCGTTGGCCGCACGCGCATCGATGGCGACTGCGGCGCGCAATGCCCGCGCCAAGCCTTTGAAGCAGGACTCGGCGATGTGATGATCATTGGTGCCATAGAGCGTCGCGACGTGCAGCGTGACTCCGCTGTTCATCGCGAATGCCTGGAACCACTCCTGCACCAACTCGGTATCGAAGCTGCCGACTTTGTCGCGCACGAACTCCGCCTTGAATACCAGGAGCGGCCGACCGGAAATGTCGAGCGCCACGCGCGTGAGCGCCTCATCCATCGGCACATGAACGTCGGCATAACGCGTGATGCCTTTCATGTCCCCGAGCGCCTGCTTCACCGCCTGCCCGAGCGCGATGCCAACGTCCTCGGTGGTGTGATGATGATCGATGTGCAGGTCACCCTTGGCTTTCACCATCAGGTCGATGCGGGAGTGACGCGCCAAGAGGTCGAGCATGTGGTCGAGAAACCCGATACCGGTGGAGATCGACGCCGCTCCCGTCCCGTCAAGGTCCAGAGCGACCTCGACGTCGGTTTCCTTGGTGCCGCGCTTGACCGAGCCTTTGCGCATGAATGCGTCTCGTCGTCCTGAGCCGCGCGCCTTTTATCAGGGGTTGACCGCCTTCGCCACTCCAGCGACGCCGGCATTTGCGCACCCATTGCAGAATGTTTAAATGCGGTTTCTGGATTTGCGCATGCAGCCTATCTCGCCCGACCTCTGGCACGGCACCACCATCCTCACTGTCCGCAAGGGCGGCAGCGTGGTGATCGGGGGCGATGGGCAGGTTTCGATCGGGCAGACGATCGTCAAGGCCAACGCCAAGAAGGTGCGTCGTCTGGGCAAGGGCGACGTGATCGGAGGGTTTGCCGGCGCCACGGCGGACGCCTTCACGCTGTTCGAGCGGCTCGAAGCAAAGCTCGAGCAATATCCGAGGCAGCTCACCCGCGCCGCGGTCGAACTCGCCAAGGATTGGCGCACCGACCGGTACCTGCGGCGACTCGAGGCCATGATGATCGTCGCCGACGCGCAGGTGTCGCTGGTGCTCACCGGCACCGGCGACGTACTCGAGCCCGAGGCCGGGGTGATGGGCATCGGCTCTGGCGGCAATTACGCGCTCGCGGCTGCCCGCGCGATGATCGACGGTCCGCTCGATGCCGAGGCGATCGTGCGCAAGGCGATGGACATCGCCGCCGACATCTGCGTTTACACCAACCGCAATGTCACGATCGAGAAGCTTTAAGCTTGTGTTGCGGTTCGAGGCGACGAGAGGTTGGCAGGCCGCAGCGCCATTGCACCAGCCCGTGACAAGGGCCAAATAAGACCTTCAATGACCGACTTTTCCCCTCGCGAGATCGTTTCCGAGCTCGATCGCTTCATCATCGGCCAGGCCGATGCCAAACGAGCAGTGGCCATTGCGCTGCGCAATCGCTGGCGGCGCCTGCAGCTCGACGAGAAGCTGCGCGAAGAGGTCCTGCCCAAGAACATCCTGATGATCGGCCCGACCGGCGTCGGCAAAACGGAGATTTCCCGGCGTCTCGCCAGGCTTGCCGGAGCGCCGTTCATCAAAGTCGAAGCAACCAAGTTCACCGAGGTCGGCTATGTCGGCCGCGACGTCGAGCAGATCGTGCGCGACCTCGTGGAAGTCGCGATCACGCAGACGCGGGAGAGAAAGCGCAAGGACGTGCGCGCACGCGCGCAGCTCGCCGCCGAGGATCGGGTGGTGGACGCGCTCGTCGGCGAGCACGCCAGCGCCTCGACCAAGGACGCCTTCCGCAAAAGGCTGCGCGCCGGTGAGCTCAACGACAAGGAAATCGAGATCGAGGTGCAGGCGGCCGGCGGCGGTATACCGCTGTTCGAAATTCCCGGCATGCCCGGTGCGCAGATGGGCGCAATCTCGATCGGCGACATTTTCGGTAAACTCGCAGGCGGCCGCAGCAAGACCCGCCGTCTCACCGTCGCGGAATCCCACGACATCTTGATCAACGAGGAATCAGACAAGCTCCTCGACAACGACCAGTTGGTGCTGGAATCGATCAAGGCGGTCGAGCAAAACGGCATCGTGTTCCTGGATGAGATCGACAAGATCGCCGGCCGGGAGGGACGGATGGGCGCCGACGTGTCGCGCGAAGGCGTACAGCGCGACCTGCTACCGCTGATCGAGGGAACGACCGTCTCGACCAAGCATGGGACGGTGAAGACGGATCATATCTTGTTTATCGCGTCAGGGGCGTTCCATCTCTCGAAGCCGTCGGATTTGCTGCCCGAGCTGCAGGGCCGCCTGCCGATTCGGGTCGAGCTCTCCCCGCTCACGCGCGACGACTTCCGGCGCATTCTCACGGAAACCGAGGTGTCGCTGATCAAGCAATATATCGCGCTGCTGGCAACCGAAGGGGTAAAGCTCGAATTCACCGCCGACGCGATCGACGCAATCGCCGACGTGGCGGTCGCCGTCAATTCGAGCGTCGAGAATATCGGCGCGCGGCGGCTGCAGACGGTGATGGAGCGCGTGCTCGACGAGATCTCGTTCGCAGCCCCCGACCGCCCCGGCGACACGGTGGCAATCGACGCCGCCTATGTGGATAAGCATATCGGCGATCTGGCCAAGAACGTGGATTTGAGCCGGTTCATTCTTTGATCAGCTGAGCAAGCGAACATCGGCGATCGATGAACACGATGAAAGCGGTCCGCCTGTTCGAGTTCGGCGGGCCCGAAAAACTCGTCTACGGCGACTATCCGGTGCCGGACGTCGGGCCAACCGACGTTCTGGTCAAGGTGCTCGCCACGTCCGTCTCGCGCTGGGACATCAAGTACCGCACCGGCGAGGTGCACGAGTTCTACGGCAAATCCACCGGCCATCACGGCGGCATCCAGGGCCGCCGCGTTTTCCCGATGCCGATGCAGCTCGGCCGCGACGCCGCCGGCGAAGTGGTGGCGGTAGGCGCCAGCGTGACGACGCTCGTGCCGGGTGATCGCGTGCTCGGGATGACCAATCCCGAAAATCCGCTGTCGCTCGCAAGCATCCGCGGGCTGGGCAATCTCTCCGGGGGTGTTGACCTTCCCGGCCACACCATGTTCGGCGGCTATGCGCAGTTCGTGTCCCGTCCGGAAAACTACTGGATCAAGACCAGCCCAGAGCTCGATCTCGATCAGGCTGCCGCCGCCATGTGGCCGTGCGCGACCGCCCACCGCATCATCGTCAATCGACTCAACGTGCGGATGAACGACAACGTTCTCATCACCGGCGCAGCGGGCGGCATGGGCACGGCCACCATTGGGCTTGCCAAGCTCGCCGGCGCCACCGTCATCGCGACCACGCGCCATCCCGGTAAGACTGTGAGCCTAAAGCGCTGGGGCGCGGATATCGTCGTCGACAGCGGTCGAGACGATATTGTCAAAGTAATTCGTGCGGCGACTGGCGGCGAAGGCGTCGACGCTGCGGTGGAATATACCGGCGCGCCCGAATTGATGCGGCTGTGCATCGACGCCTTGCGCCTCGGCGGCACGTTCTGCCCGGTCGGCGGGGAACTGAGCGGGATCCCATTGCGCGTCATCGACATGGTCAGCAAAGAGCTCAACATCCACGGCATTCGCGGAGCAACGCGTAACGATCAGCGTGTGGTCGCGGAACTGCTGGAGAAAGGACGTATTCATATGCCGGTGCACGCGGCGCTGCCCCTCTCCGAAGCGGCGCAGGCGCACGCCATGCTGGAAAGCGGTGAGAACCTCGTGGGGCGCATCGTCCTGCATCCCTGGGACGATGTTTGAGGCGCGTCGAAGGGGTAGATCGCTGCCTTGCAGCGCTCAAAAGTCGGTGGCGATGCCCTTGATCTCCCAGTCCCCGTAACGGACGGGGTCGAGTTGGCCGCTGCGACCCACCTCCGGCGGCCGTTGCGCAGCCGCGCGATCGCGCTCGGCGCGGCGGGCCGCGGCCTCGGCGAGCGCTCGCTGCGCCGCCGGCGAAATCGGCTTTTTCGGCGAAGCGCCTGACGCGTGCTTCGCTTTCATCTCGACCATAAGCTCAATGTGCCCCCGGCGGGCGCAAGATCAAGACCCGCCGTGCGGCACGACGAAGCGGCCTCTGGCAGGCCGCCACGAGCGACCCAACATCTTATGGCGCAATGTCGAGCCGGGGCTGCGCCGCGAAGGCGTGCCGTCCAAGATTCCAGCGAGGACGCGACCATGAACTATCTGCGTACCGCCATTCTACTGGCGGGGCTGACCGCCCTCTTCATGGGAGTCGGCTATCTGATCGGCGGCGGGAGCGGCGCCGTGATCGCGCTTATCATCGCCGCCGCCATGAATCTTGCGAGCTACTGGAATGCCGACAAGCTCGTGCTGGCGATGCACGACGCCCATGAGGTCGACGAGAGCACTGCGCCCGACCTCGTGCATCTCGTGCAGGATCTTGCGCGCAGCGCCGGCCTACCCATGCCGCGCGTGTATCTCATGGACAATCCGCAGCCCAACGCGTTCGCGACCGGACGCAACCCCGAGCATGCGGCAGTGGCGGCGACGACCGGCCTGTTGCAAATGCTTTCGCGGGAAGAAGTGGCCGGCGTGATCGCGCACGAGCTCGCCCATATCAGAAATCGTGACACGCTGACGATGACGATCACCGCGACCATCGCCGGCGCAATCTCCATGTTGGCTCAGTTTGGGTTCTTTTTCGGCGGTCATCGCGACAGCAACAACGGTCCCGGCGTGATCGGTACCCTCGCGATGGTGATCGTCGCTCCGATCGCGGCCATGCTCGTGCAGATGGCAATCAGCCGCACGCAGGAATACGCCGCCGACGAACTCGGCGCCCGCATCAGCGGGCGGGCGGCCGCTCTCGCCTCCGCGCTGGCGAAGATTTCCGCCACTGCGGAGGCCGTTGTAAACCCCACCGCAGAGCGCGCGCCGGCAACGGCGCACCTTTTCATCGTCAATCCGCTGACCGGCCACGGGATGGACAACCTGTTCTCCACCCATCCATCGACCGAGAATCGCATCGCCGCGCTGCAACGATTGGCGGGGGAAATCGGTGCCGGCGGCTGGGCGCGCCCGACTGCGCCCGCCTATCCCAGACGTTGGGGAAACCCATGGGGCAATGCGGGCAGCCGCGGAGGAAATCGCGGCCCCTGGGGCTGATGCCCTCGGCCCTCGCTGCCTCCGGCCGTTTCGTGCCAAATGACGGGCATGGCCCGTCCCGATCCCGGCATTGATGTACCCGGCTTGGCCGCGCGGCGCATCGCTGCCGACATTCTCGAGGGCGTGCTGTGCCGCCGCCGGCCGCTCGACAACGAGCTCGAGCAACGGTCGGCAGCGCCTGACGCCGTAAGCCTTTCCCTTCGCGACCGCGCGTTGGTGCGTACCTTGGTGGCTACGGTGCTGCGCAGGCTCGGCACGTTGCGCCATCTCCTCGGTCAATGGCTAAAACTTCCCGCCGGCGCGCCGCGGGTGGAAACCGCCTTGCTTCTCGGCGCGGCGCAAATCCTCTGGCTCGAGGTACCGGACCACGCGGCTGTAGACCTCGCGGTGCGCCTGGTGCAGGCCGACCGCCGCGCGGCGCGCTATGCCGGCCTCGTCAATGCGGTGCTCCGGCGCGTCACTCGCGAGGCCGCGCAATTCCTCAGCACTGTGGACACCACCACGCTCGATACGCCGCAATGGCTGATGGCGCGCTGGGAGAAGAATTATGGGACAAAAACCGCACGTGCCATCGCCGTGGCCAACTCGCACGAGCCGGCGCTCGATCTGACGGTGAAGAATGACCCCGAGCATTGGGCCAACGTGTTCGGCGGACGCGTGCTCCCGACCGGGTCGGTGCGCGCGATCGTACATGGACCGATATCGCAACTGCCGAGCTACGCCGACGGTGCCTGGTGGGTCCAAGACGCTGCCGCGGCGCTCCCGGCGAAGCTTCTCGGCGACGTGCGCGGGCTTGCCGTCGCGGATCTGTGCGCCGCGCCGGGCGGCAAGACCGCTCAGCTCGCCGCCGCCGGCGCCCGCGTCGTCGCCGTCGACCGCGCGCCGGACAGGCTCGAGCGGCTGCGGCAGAACCTCAGCCGGCTGCAGCTCACGGCAGAAATGGTGGCCGCCGACGTCGCCGAATGGCAGGGCGGGCCGTTCGATGCCGTTCTCCTCGACACACCCTGCTCGTCGACGGGGACCATCCGCCGTCATCCCGACATCCCGTGGCTCAAGCGCGCGGCCGACATCACTGCACTTGCAGTGCTGCAACGTCGTCTTGTGGTTCGGGCGGTGCAGCTGACCAAGCCAGGCGGCGTGCTGGTCTACTGCAGCTGCTCGCTCGAGCCGGAGGAAGGAATCGAGATCGTCCACGATCTGCTTAGTCACACTCCGAGCCTCATCCGCCGGCCGATCTCGGCGAGCGAAGCCCACGGCCACAGCGAATGGCTGACGGTAGACGGCGACCTGCGGACCCTGCCCTGTCATCTGCCGGACCCTGATTCGCGCATGGCCGGCCTGGACGGCTTCTACGCCGCCCGTCTGCAAAGGATTTGAAAGGGTTATCCGCGGTTGGCCGTTGCCACACCCTTCGCTATGTTGCCGCCCGCGGGGGTCGCCCGCACCGGAGGGGAGCCAGCGCCTCGATGTCGCGCGTTTCGGTCGCGGAAGGCACGAGATTGTCCGTGGTCCTGGCCCGCGGCCTTCTTGGCAGGCTCACCAGCCGCGTCGCGGCCTATCCGATCGTCAACTGGCCATTTTCCTTCGGCAAGTCGGACCGCATCGTCATCGCGCCGCAAGATCTGCGAACCAGCGATGCAACCCGGGCAAGCGAAATCTACGCCGGCCGCTTCGCGTTTGCGGGCAAGGTCGTTACCTGCGATTCCCGCTCTCCCTTCGAAATCTCACCGCCCTCCGAGGACTGGGCGGCGGCGCTTTTCGGCTTCGGCTGGTTGCGCCATTTGCGCGCCGCCGGCTCCGGCATCAGCCGCGCCAATGCGCGCGCGCTGGTGGACGAGTGGATCACCAACAGTTCCCAAGAGCGGATCGGTTGGCGTTCCGAGGTGGTCGCACGGCGAATTATCTCGTGGCTCAGCCAGGCGCCGCTGCTGCTCGACGATGCCGACGTCCACTTCTATCGCCGGTTCCTGCGCAGCCTGACGCGGCAAGTCCGCCATCTGCGTCACACAGCCTCGCAAACGCGCGACGGCGTGCCGCGCTTGCAGGCGGCGATCGCGCTCAGCTATGCGGCGTTGTGCATGGCGCGTCAGCACCGCCATATCCGCACCGCCAGCAAACGACTTTCAGATGAGTTGGCGCGTCAGATCCTGCCCGACGGCGGCCATATCAGCCGCAATCCCGGTGCGCTCGTCGAGTTGCTGGTTGACCTCTTGCCGTTGCGGACCGCGTTCACCGCCCGCAATCTCGTGCCGCCGCCAGCGCTGCTCAATGCCATCGATCGCATGATGCCGATGCTGCGCTTCTTCCGGCACGGCGACGGCAACTTCGCGCTCTTCAATGGCATGGGTCCGACTCCGACCGATCTCATCACCACCATTCTCGCCTACGACGATGCCCGCGGCGCGCCGCTCGCGAATGCGCCCCATTCCGGTTACCAGCGCCTGGAGAGCGCAGGCACGCTGGTCTTGATGGATGCCGGCCGCCCGCCGCCGATGGCGGTAAGCCAGGAAGCGCACGCCGGCTGCCTCTCGTTCGAGCTCTCGGCCAGGCAGAACCGCCTCGTCGTCAATTGCGGATTGCCGGTGGCAAGTCGCGAAGGCTGGCGGCAAGTCGCGCGCACGACCGCGGCGCACTCCACGGTCACCCTCAACGATACGTCATCATGCCGCTTTATCGAGGCTGGTCCCATCCGGCGCATGCTGTATGGCACGCCCATGATTGCCGGGCCGCGCCAGGTCGCCGTTGAGCGCGAGGAGCAAGGGGGCGTCACCCTGCTGCGCACATCCCATGACGGATACGCCCACATCTTCAATGTCGTCCATGAGCGCGTGCTCATGCTCTCGGGCGACGGGCGCAGGCTCGACGGGGAGGATTCGTTCACCCCGGCACGCGGCGAGCTGGTGCCGGCGGACCGCGATCAATTCGCTGTGCGCTTCCATCTGCATCCAACGGTCAAGGCCAACCGGCTATCCGATGGCCACGGCGCCATGTTGGCGATGCCCAACAAAGAAGTGTGGACGTTCAGCGCCTACGGGGACCGCGTCGAGGTGGAAGAGAGCGTCTATCTCGCTGGCCCGGATGGACCGCGCCGCACCGTGCAGCTCGTCATTTATGGTCGCGCGCGCAACGTTCCGAGAGTGCGTTGGACGTTCGCAGCCCATGCCGCGCAGGCCGGGTCGGGCGCGCCCCGGCGCGGCCGCGACGACGAACCGCGGTTGCCGCTGTAATCCCGCTGCGTCCAGCTTTGAATGTTGCTTTCGCTATGATACCCGCTAGTCGATCATGACCGATCGCCTCCGCCGCGTCTGCCGCGCTCTGATCTCCGTTTCCGACAAATCGGACCTCGTCGAGTTTGCGCGTGCGCTGACGGAAGAAGGAATCGAGTTGATCTCAACCGGCGGCACCCGCAAAGCGCTGGCGGACGCTGGGCTTTCCGTACTCGACATTTCCGAGCTGACCGGCTTCCCCGAAATGATGGATGGTCGGGTGAAGACGCTTCACCCCAAAGTGCACGGCGGCCTGCTGGCCATGCGGGACAATGAGGAGCACGCCGCGGCCATGCGCTCGCATGGCATCCGGCCGATCGATCTCCTCGTCGTCAGCCTTTATCCGTTTGAAGCAACGGTCGCGAAGGGCGCCGATTTTGCGACTTGCATCGAAAACATCGACATCGGCGGCCCCGCCATGATCCGCGCCGCCGCCAAGAACCATGCCGACGTGGCGGTAGTGGTCGACCCAAGCGACTACGCGGTCGTGCTGGCGGAACTCAGAGAGCACGGTGGGGCGACCACGCTCGCGCTACGCCGCAAGCTTGCCGCCAAGGCCTATGCTCGCACCGCGGTTTATGACGCGGCGATCGCCAATTGGTTCGCGGATCAGCTCTCGGATCCGGCGCCGACCTTCCGTGCGATCGGCGGACACCTCCTCGAGCCGCTGCGCTACGGCGAAAACCCGCATCAGTCGGCAGCGTTCTATCGCACGAGCGAGCTGCGGCCCGGCGTCGCCACCGCGCGGCAGGTGCAGGGCAAAAAGCTCTCCTACAACAACATCAACGATACCGACGCGGCATACGAGTGCGTCGCCGAATTCGACCCCCGACGCACGGCGGCTTGCGTCATTGTCAAGCACGCCAACCCCTGCGGCGCCGCCGAGGGCGAAAGTCTCATCGAGGCTTATCGCAAGGCGCTGGCCTGCGATCCCGTGTCGGCCTTCGGCGGGATCGTGGCGGTAAACCGGAAGCTTGACGCCGAAGCGGCGCAGGCCATTACGGACATCTTCACCGAGGTGATCATCGCGCCGGAAGCGAGCGACGAGGCTATCGCCATTGTCGGGGCGAAAAAAAACCTTCGCTTGCTGATCGCCGGCGCCCTGCCTGATCCGCGCGCGAGCGGCACGCTGGTCAAATCAGTTGCCGGCGGCTTGCTCGTGCAGTCGCGCGACAATGCGGTGGTCGACGACATGACGCTCAAAGTTGTGACCAAACGCGCGCCGACCAACGCCGAGCTGACGGATCTCGCCTTTGCTTTCCGTATCGCCAAGCACGTCAAATCGAACACCATCGTCTATGCCAAGGATTGCGCCACGGTCGGCATCGGCGCCGGTCAAATGAGCCGGATCGACTCCGCCCGTATCGCTGCGCGTAAAGCCGAGGAAGCGGCGACGGACTTGCCAGCACCGCTGACGATAGGATCGGTCGTGGCATCAGACGCCTTTTTTCCGTTTCCCGACGGGCTTCTGGTCGCGATCGAGGCGGGCGCAACCGCGGTGATCCAGCCCGGCGGATCAGTGCGCGATGACGAGGTGATCAAGGCCGCCGACGACCGCGGTGTCGCGATGATGTTCACGGGCACGCGGCATTTCAGGCATTGAGCTGCTGACAATAGCAGCACGCGTCAATTCTTCGCCAAATCCCCCAGCAGGCTCGCTGCCACCGAGAGCTTGGACAAGGTCAGCCCGGAATTGGCGATCTCGTTGACGGCCATGCGGATGCGGTCGACCTCGGCTTTGCGCGGCGTGACCCAGGCCTCCACCGCCGCGGGTCCGGCCTCGCCGCTGCCCATCATGGCGGCGGTGAGCCGCCGCTCGGCATCGCCAATGGAATCGAGCGCGCGGTCGAGCGCCAGGCGATCGAAATAGTCGGAAATGATGATGCCGCGCGCGCCATTGGCGATGTGATCCAGACGAAAGAACGCGGCAGCCGCGAAATACGTAGCCGCGACCTCGGCAATAGCTCGCCGGGTGCGGTCGGCAACCATGACGATGTCGGGCGCCGCCACGAGCGCGGGCAGCGTTGCGAGGCGGCGCGCCAACGCCTCCGGCACGCCTTGCTTGCGCAGTTCAGCCTCACGCGCGTTTCGTGCGGCGGCGGCCGCTTGCGGCAGCGCGGCGTCGAGCGCGGCCTCGACCGCCGCAATCCCCTCGTGATAGTGCGCGACGATTGCCGCCAGCCCCTGCGCGAGGTCGACGTTCCGCAGGAACCAGACCAGACGATCGAGCAGGAGATCCTGGACGCCGAGATAGAGCTCGATCTGCAGCCGGCCGGAAATTTCGTTATCGAGCGCGTCAATCTCGGAGTTGAGCACGGTCATGCCGTAGCTGTCGCGCACCGCGGCGAAGGCGGCGGCAATCTGCGCCGCCGATGCGCCGGTCTGATCGCCAATGCGGACCAACAGCGAGGGCCCGCCGCGATTGATCATGGAATTGGCGAGCTGAGTGGCGATGATCTCGCGCCGCAGCCGATGCTGCTCGAGCGCGTCGGGAAATTTCTCTGCGAGCGCCTTGGGAAAATAGCGGCCGAGCTCGCGGCCGAGATAGGGATCGTCCGGCACGTTCGATTGCACGAGTTCGTGATTGAGCGCGAGCTTGGCATAGGCGAGCAGCACCGAAAGCTCGGGCCGTGTCAAAGCATGCGAGTGCCGTCGACGCTCGGCGATCTCCACATCGTCGGGCAGGAACTCCACAGCGCGGTCGAGCTCACCCTCCCGCTCCAGCGTTTGCATCAGCCGCTGCTCGAAGCCGAGATCCTCGAGCCCCCGCTGCTCGGCGAGCGAGATCGCGAGCGTCTGCAGATAATTGTTGCGCAGGACGAGCGCCGCCACCTCCTCGGTCATGTCGACCAGGAGCGCGTCGCGCATCTCGCGCGAGAGCCGTCCGTCGCGCATCGGCCGCGCCAACGCGATCTTGATGTTGACCTCGACGTCGGAGGTGTTCACGCCGGCCGAATTGTCGATGGCGTCGGTGTTGAGCCTGATGCCGCGCAGCGATGCCTCGATCCGGCCGCGCTGCGTCATACCGAGATTGGCACCCTCGCCGATCACCTTGGCGCGGATCTCGGCGCCGGTGACGCGGACCGCGTCATTGCCACGGTCGCCGACCGCATCGTCCGCCTCCGACGAGGCGCGCACAAAGGTACCGATGCCGCCGAAGAAGAGTAGATCGACCGGCGCCTTCAGCACGGCCTTAATCACGTCGTCCGGCGTTGCCTTTTCCGCTGCGAAGCCCAGCGCGGAGCGTGCCTCGGGTGAGAGCGCGATCTCCTTCGTCGCGCGGGAGAACACGCCGCCTCCTCTGGAGATGAGGCTACGATCGTAATCCTGCCAGCTCGAGCGCGGCAGATCGAACAGGCGTCGGCGTTCGCCGTAGCTTGTTTCCGGATTCGGTGCCGGGTCGATGAAAATGTCGCGATGATCGAAAGCGGCGACGAGCTTGATGGTTGGCGCCCGCAGCATGGCATTGCCGAACACGTCGCCCGACATATCGCCGACGCCGACGACCGTGAACGGCGTCTTGGCGATGTCCACGTCCATCTCGCGGAAGTGGCGCTTGACCGATTCCCAGGCGCCGCGGGCGGTGATGCCCATCTTCTTGTGGTCGTAGCCGGCCGAGCCGCCGGAAGCGAAGGCATCGTCGAGCCAGAAGCGATGCTCGCGGGCGATGGCATTGGCGAGATCGGAGAAGGTCGCCGTGCCCTTGTCGGCGGCGACGACAAGATAGGGGTCGTCGTCATCATGGCGCACGACATTGTCGGGCGCAATCACCGCCCTGTCGGCGAGATTATCGGTGATGTCGAGCAAAGTTGAAATGAACAGCTTGTAGGCGGCCATTCCCTCGGCCTGTACGACGTCGCGCGCTCCTCCCTTGAGCACGAGCTTCGGCACGAAGCCACCTTTGGCGCCCACCGGAACGATGACCGCGTTCTTGACCTGTTGCGCCTTGGCCAGGCCGAGAATTTCGGTACGGAAGTCTTGCGGCCGGTCCGACCAGCGGATGCCGCCACGCGCGACCTTGCCGAATCGCAGGTGCAGGCCTTCGACGCGAGGCGAATACACGAAGACCTCGTAGCGCGGTCGTGGCAGCGGCAAGGCATCGAGCGCGCGACTCGCGAACTTGAGGGCGATGAGCTGCTTTGGCTGCCCATTGGCGTCGATCTGGTAGAAATTGGTGCGAAGCGCGGCTGTGATCGCATTGACGAAGCGGCGCAGGATGCGATCCTCGTCGAGGCTTTCGACTCCTCTGAGCGCAGATTCGATGCGGCCTGCGATCTTGGCCTCGCGCGCCTTGCGCTCGCCCGCCGAGATATGCAGGCGCGGGTCGAAGCGGGCAGCGAACAGGCGAATGAGATCGGCGGCGATCGACTCATGCTTGATCAGGGTCGCCCACATGTAGCCCTCGGAATAGGGCACGTGGATTTGCCGCAAAAAGCGCGAGATCGTGCGAATGAGCGCCACGTCGCGCCACATCAGCCCCGCGCTCAGCACGAGCGCATTGTAACCATCGTTCTCGGCGCCGCCGCGCATCACCACCAGGAAGGCCGCCTCGAGACTATGCTTGTGCGCCTCGAGATCGACCGCGCGGCCGTCGGCGCGCTCGAGCACCATGTCGTGAAACCAGACGTCGGCCTCGGGTAGCGCTTGGGACGGCGCATCCCCTCGACCATCATGTTGTGCTGCGTCTTTGGCACCGCGAGCGATCTGATAGGTGCGCTCGTCAACCACCTTGAAACCCATGTTCTCGAGCACGGGGACGCGCTCGGAAAGCGGGATCGGCCGGTTGTAGCTCCATACCTTCAGTCCAACGCAGTTGCTTGCGTCGCCGACGCGCCGATGAAAGTCGACGCCAAGCGGGCGGCTCGGTGAGAGCCCTTCAATGACCCGGATATCGGCGAGCGCCGTGATGGGCGAATAATTCTCCCGATATCCCTCCGAGAACGCGTCGCGGTAACGCTTAAATAGGGCGCGTGCCCTCGGCGCATCGTAGTTGCGCGCCAGCTCCTCGCCGAGCTCGTCGACCCAGGTGCGCACGATCGCCTCGACAGCGCGCTCGAGACTGGCGCGATCCGGATTCGGCGCCTCGGCGCCCGACGGAAGCGCGATAATGAAGTGAACACGAACCAGCTGTCCCTCGGGGAAGAACGGATGGAACGCGCTCACGTGACCTTTGTAGGCGTCGGCAAGATAATCTCCGATCGCCTTGCGCACGGAACTGCCGTAGCGCTCACGCGGAACATAAACCAGGACGGAGACGAAGCGATCGAAGCGGTCGCGCCGTGGTAATACCCGCACACGCGGCCGCTCATCGAGCTGCAGTACCGTCAGCGCGAACTGGTAGAGCGTATCTTCGTCAAGCTGAAACAGCTCGTCGCGCGGATAATTTTCGAGCACGTTGGCCAGCGCCTTGCCGGAGTGCCCATCCGGATCGAAGCCGGCGCGCCTCATGACCGCGTCCACCTTGCGCCGCAGGTATGGGATCGAGCGGATCGAACGCGTATAGGCAGTGGACGTGAAGAGCCCCACGATGCGGAACTCGCCGACGAGCTTGCCGTCGCGATCGAAGCGCTTCACGCCCACATAGTCCATGAAGACGCGCCGATGCACGCGCGAGCGCACTGCCGACTTGGTGACGATGAGCA
>WNFX01003243.1_pt1 | contig 16280 bp, 12 predicted proteins | sample 5400111 | NCBI WGS metagenome assembly WNFX01 (sample SAMN13153363, study PRJNA577476) | soil metagenome | isolation source: 40 cm soil or saprolite under grassland replicate 1 | place: USA:California | collected 2016-06-15 | reverse complement strand
TCGCCCGTCGGCTGCGCGAGCCGCGCCTGGCCGGCCAGGCGGCCTGGCTCCCCGACAGCGGGAACACCGGGCCGGTGCGGCTTCCGATCGCCTTCGTGCCGGGACAGTAACCCGGCGCCTCCAGCCGGCCGGCCAGACCAGGAGCCCTCAACCGGGGCAGCCAGACCAGGGCCCGCAGCCGACTAGGCATGCGGAAGCTCCAGCCGGCCAGCCAGACCAGGAGCCGTCAGCCAGCCAGCCGGACCCGGCAGACTCAGCCGGTCAGCCAGACCCTGCGCCCCAGCCGCCAGCCAGACCGGGAGCCGCCAGCCGACTAGGCAGGCCGGGAGCCCCGTCAGTCGGCCAGCCAGACCAGGGTGGTGATGCTGGAGCGGATGGCGCGGGCGGCCCGCCAGTAGCGCAGCCGCATGATCCTCTTCCGGTCGGGGCCGAATACGAAGAGCCCGGGATCGGTCTCGGCGACCACCTCCAGCATGGCCGGGATCGGGTGGAGGCTCTTCACCCGGAGCCTGGTCACCTCCACTCCGAGCGAGCGGGCGAGCCGCACCGGCTCGGCGAGTGACTCGGCCATCTCCGGCGGGTAGGGCAGGTCGTCGTAGCCCATGATGGCCGACAGAGGCAGAGGCGGCCGCTCAACGACGTTGGCGACGATGAGCCGCGTTCCCATTTCCACCGCCGAGTCGACGGCGAACACCACGGCGTCGTGGTCGAACGGGACGTCGAGGGTGGCCAGCAGCACCGGGCGTCCCGGCGAGCCACGGGGCAGGACCGGCGCCTGCGGCCGCCGCCGCTGCACCACCGGCATGTCAGCTCACTCTGGGCGAAGCTTCCACTTGCGCAAGTTCCTGGCCTGCTCCCGCACCCGGCGGCGCCACCGGGGCATGTAGAACATGAACCAGAAGCCCATCAGAATCGGGAGCACAAACAGGATCGGGATGCCGAGGAAGGGCACCAGCGCCGCGATCGGCACCGTGATCGCCAGCGCCACGCCGAGCACCGTGAGCCGCATCCGGCGCTGGTCCCGCATGATCCCCCAGTACTCGTCCGCCGGGATCTGGGCGGTGTTCCAGGTGCGGCCGCATTTGGGGCAGACCCAGCGCTCGCCATACGCCGCGTAGCCGACATCGCCGCAGTCGCAGCGGATGGTGATCTGGGCGCCACGCATGCTCGCATCCTAGGTGCTGGCCCGGGGCGTGAACAGGCCGGGCGGGCGGGGCCCGGGGGGCAAAGAAGACATTGCTAATCCGTGACAAATATAGACACCGGGGAGCCAGCCGTGCTAAACAACGTTCACCTGGGGTGAACGGAGGTGCCCAGATGGCCGAGGCATATGTTGAGGAGCGGCACCTGCTCAAGTCGCTCCGCTGGTGGGACGGGTTCGTCATAGCCCTGTGCAACCCGGGGTTCCTGGTCGCGGCGCTGGGATACTCGATGGGAGCGCTCGGCACCTGGGGCGCGGTGGTGCTCTGGGCGATCTCGGCGGGCGTGGGCATGCTCCAGACCTGGATCTACGCCGAGCCCGCGTCGATGTTCCCGGACAAGCCCGGCGGCATCTCGCTCTACGCCCACGAGGGCTGGCGCGGCAAGTTCTCCCTGGCGGGCCCGATCGGCGCCTTCGGCTACTGGATCGGGTGGTCCGTGGTGCTGTCTATCTTCGGCAAGATCATCGGGGACCTCATCCAGGCGCAGTGGTTCCCGGGCGCCACCTGGTCGGTCTTCAGCGGGACCGTGCACCTGGGCCTGCCCCACGTCATCGCCATCGCGGCCATCATCATCGTCTGGCTGCTCAACGTGTTCGGGATCCGCCCGGCGGTGTGGATCTCCTACGTCACCGGGGCCGGGCTCATGATCCCGCTGTTCGTCGTCATCGTGCTGCCGTATTTCACCGGCGCCTGGCACAGCTCCAACATGACCTGGAACCTGCACGGCTGGCTCGGCTTCAAGACGGCGATGGTCTACCTGTTCCTGATGGGGTGGTCGGCCTACGCGGCCGAGGTCTGTGCGACCTTCGCCCCCGAGTACCACGACACCCGGCGGGACACCACGATCGCGCTCCGCAGCGCCGGGGTGTTCACCCTGGTCGTGTACCTGCTGTTCCCGCTCGGGCTGGGCGGGGTGACCGGCGCGCCGCCCGCGGCGACCGCCGAGGGCCAGTTCTACGTGGCCGCCTTCGACAAGATCGTGGGCAGCGGCGCGGCGCAGGTCATGCTGATCCTGCTGATCGGCAGCCTGTTCCTCTCGATGATCTCGTCCACGGCGGACGGCTCGCGGGCGCTGTACGGGATCGCGCGCGACGACATGACGATCAAGCAGCTGTTCCACCTGAACCGGTTCCACGTCCCGGCGCGCGCCATGACCGTCGACCTGGTGGTCAACGTGCTGCTGGTGCTGTTCGTCTCCAGCAACCTGGCGATCCTGTTCATGAGCAACATCGGCTACGTCCTGTGCCACTTCCTCGCGCTCACCGGCTTCCTGCTGCTGCGCCGGGACCGCCCGAACTGGCCGCGGCCGATCAAGGTGGGGTCGGCCTGGGTGGGGATCGCCGCGGTCCTCGCCGTGTTCAACGCCGTGCTGATCGTCTTCGCTGTCACCAACCCGTCGCTGACGGGGAACGTGAGCACGACCGTGACCCCGGTTACGACCGTGCTCCTCGGCGTGGGCGTGCTGGTGGTCGCGGTGCTGCTGTACTTCTACCGGCGGATCGTGCAGGACAAGTCGCGGGTTACCTTCCGCGAGGAGGTCCCCACCGAGCCGTCGCCCGAGCAGATGGCGCTGCTGCGGGAGGAGGAGACCGTCACCGCCGAGTAACGGCGGGCTGTCACACCGGCCAGGCGGCCCGGGAGCGCAGGCTCCCGGGCCGTCGGCCATCAGGCGGCGGTCAGCTCCAGGGGAACGGCGAGTTGCTCGTCGGGTGCAGCTGGCCGGTGCCGTAGCGGCCGAACCGGAACGGCGCGAGCAGCGCCTGCGGCTCGCCGAGCAGTTCCTTCGCTACCAGCGCCCCGACGCCGATCATCTTGTAGCCGTGGTTGGAGTCGGCGACCACGTAGGCGTTCTGGCTGAACACGTCGAAGACCGGGAAGCTGTCCGGCGTGAACGCGCCGATCCCCCCCGTGGGCTCATGCCGGTACAGGTGGCGCTTGCGCTCGAACCGCCCGTGGCAGTGCGCCAGCGCTGAGGTCCACATCCGGGCGAAGTCCTCGGTCACCGTGTACTCCGGGCTTTCCGGGCCATAGGGATCGACGGCGACCTCCGCGGCTGGCCCGCCGACTACGTAGGGCGAGGTGCCGCCCTGGACCCCGCCGAAGTAGAAGTCCGGCTTGTAGTAGATCCCCCACATCTGGTCGGTGATGAGGTCACCGGTGTGGTCGTCGTAGAGCGGGGCGTCCGAGTCAACGTGCACAACCGGCGGCGGCGCGCCCTCGTTGGTGGTGAACTCCCCCGGGTCGACCGCCAGCGTCCCCTCCTGCAGCGCCCAGTAGGTCCACATCGGCTGGCCGTGGTGCACGGTGCCGTCGGGTGTGGTCACCGGGATGTGTGACGGCAGGTCGAGCATGGCCCACAGGTCGCGGACCCACGGGCCGGCCGCGATCACCAGCTGCTCGCAGCCGATCACCCCCTGATCGGTCTCCACCGCGGTCACCGCGCCGCCGCTGGACCTGAGCCCGGTGACGGTGATGCCGCCGGCGATCCGCACCCCCTCGGCCTCGGCCTTGGCGGCCAGGCCACGCAGCGAGCGGACGTTGTTGGCGTAGCCGCCCCGCTGCTCGTGCAGGATCGCGGTGGTGCCGGGCGCCCGCCAGTCGCCGAACATCGCCAGCATGTATGCGCGGCACTCGCGCTCGCCCTCCACGAGCACCGAAGGGTAGCCGATCGCCTGCTGCTCGGCGAAGATCTTCGCGACGTCCTTGTGCATCGCCTCCGGGGCGATCTGCACGTAGCCGACGGGGTGGTAGGCGAACGCGCCCGGATCCGACTCCCAGACGCTGACCGAATGCGCCATGAGCTCGCGCATCGCCGGCTGGAAGTAGTTGTTGCGAATGACGCCGCAGGCGATGCCGGACGCGCCGGCGCCCACCCCACGCTTGTCGAGGACGAGGATGTCCTCGCCGCCGCCCAGGCCACGGCGCCGCAGCTCGCCCGCCAGATGCCACGCGGTGGAGAGCCCGTGGATACCCGCGCCAACCATCACGTACCTGCTGTGACCCGGAATCATCGCGTCCCGCCTTTCGCCACCGCCGCACCGCCGTGTATTATTGCCCACAGGGCAATAGCATCTCCATATCTACCCCGGGATCATACCGTCGCCAGAACAGGTCAGCCAGCCACCCGCCAGGTCGCAGCCGTGCAGCGGGCCATCGCGATCCTGGGCGAGCTCGCCGGCGCCCGGGGAGAGCTGGGGACCAACGAGATCGCCCGGCGCACCGGCATCAACGTGAGCACGATCTCCCGGATCCTGGCCACGCTCGTGAGCGGCGGGCTGGTCGAGCACGTAACCGCCACCGGGCGCTACCGCCTGGGCATGGGGGTCATCCGGCTGGCGAACGCCGCGGGCGAACGGCTGGACGTCCGCTCCCTCGCCCACCCGCACCTGGAGGAGCTGGCCAGCCAGGTGCAGGAGACGGTCACACTGTCGGTGCCGGGTGGGCACGAGGCGGTCACGCTCGACTACGTGCAGAGCCCACTGTCCGTGCGCAGCGTCGCGGAGGTGGGGCGGGTCAGCGCCGCGCACGCGACCGCGGTGGGCAAGGTCTTCCTCGCCCACGGCGGCGCCGCCCCGGCCGGGCCGCTGCATGCCTACACCGAGCGCACCATCGTGGATCACGACGTGCTCCGGGTCGAGGTGGCGGGGGTCAGGGAGCGGGGCTGGGGCCAGGCAGTGGGCGAGCGCGAGGAGGACCTCAACGCGGTCGCCGTGCCGGTGGTTGACCCGGCCGGCAAGCTGGTGGCGATCCTCGGCATCCAGGGCCCGGCGGTGCGGTTCAGCCCGCGGGTCATGCGCAGCGCGGTGGAACTGCTGATGGAGCGCGTCGAGCGCATCTCCGCGGCCCTGTGAGAGGGACGCACGCCGCCCGTGCGCACGGCGCCGCCACGCCAACCCTGTTAACACACCAGTCGGCGGAATTATTGCCATTACGGCAATACCGTTGCGAATCGTTGGGTTTGCACGCACGGCGCCGCCCTCTACACTCGAAATAGGTCGGCAACTATATTGCCTTGAGGGCAATTCCTGCGGGAGAGGCCATGGCCGGACCGTCTCGGCTTCGCGCCGGGCAGCTTGACGCCTGGGACTTCAAGCAGGCGGTCGGCATCTTCACGACCGGCGTGACCGTGGTGACGAGCTGTGACGCCGAGGGCACCCGGTACGGCCTGACGGCGAACTCCTTTACATCGGTGTCGCTCGTGCCGCCGTTGGTGCTCTTCTGCGCCTACCAGCGCGCGCCGAGCCTTGAGGGGCTGATCCGCAGCGGGCATTTCGCGATCAACGTGCTGGCGTCCGATCAGGAGGACATCGCGAAGCGCTTCGCCAGGCGGGCTCCCGACAAGCTCGCCGGCCTCGACTGGCGGGTGGGCATTCTCGGCGATCCGCTGCTCGACCGCTGCATCGCGCACATCGAGTGCACGCTCGAGAACCGTCATCCCGGCGGGGATCACGACATCGTCATCGGCCGCGTGCACCGGGTCAGGTTCTACGCGGGGGAACCGCTCATCTTCCACCGCAGCCGGTACGGGACGGCCGTCATGCCGGATACCGTGACCGGCTGACCGCTTGCGCATGCCCCGCCCCGGCCAGCTGACCGCCGCGCACGCCGGGCCCGGGGCGCCCTGGCGCGATCAGGGTGCCGCGCGTTACGAGCGCGGGCGGGTCTTGTCGGGGTCGTAGAACGGGAACCGGACCACGGTCGCGGGGATGCGCTTGCGGTGCCCGTCCAGCTTGCCCACCTCGACCTCGGTGCCGATCTCGGAGTACTCCACCGCCATCCGGCACAGCGCGATGTTGGTGCGCAGCAGCGGCGACCGGGTGCCGCTCGTGATCACGCCGACCTGGGACCGGCCCACGTGCACGCAGTCCCCGTGCGCGGCCGGCTCGTTCCCGGCCAGCTCGAGCCCGACCAGGGTGCGCTGTGGCGAGGCCTTGCGCCGTTCCAGCGCGGCCCGCCCGACGAAGTCGTCCTCCTTGGTCTTCAGGGGGACGGTGAAGCCGATGCCGGCCTCGAACGGGTCGACCTGGTCGCAGAACTCATACCCGGCGAAGATCAGGCCCGCCTCGATCCGGAGCATGTCCAGGGCGTCCAGGCCCAATGGGGTGAGCCCGTGCGGCATCCCCGCCTCCCACACCGCGTCCCACAGTGCGGGCGCGTCCTTCGGGTGGCACCACAGCTCGTAGCCGAGCTCGCCGCTGTACCCGGTCCGGGAGACGATCACCGGCAGGCCCTCGGGGCCGCCGATGCGCCCGATCGCGAACCGGAACCAGGTCAGGTCGCCGAAGTCCGGCTGGGTGGCCGGGGTCCACACCAGCTCCCGCAGCAGCTCCCGCGACTTCGGGCCCTGCACGGCGATGTTGTGCAGCTGGTCGGTGGAGTGCTTGATCCACACCTGGTCGAGCCCCAGCCGCCCGGCGAGCTGGCGCAGCCAGGTGCCGTCGTACTCGTCGCCGCCGACGAAACGGAACGTGTCCGGGCCGAGCCGGAAGATCGTCGCGTCGTCGAGCATGCCGCCGGTCTCGTTGCACATGGCCGTGTACACCACCTGGCCGGTGGCGAGCTTCCTGACGTTGCGGGTGACCGCGGCCTGCAGCAGTGCCTCGGCGTCCGGCCCCACCACCTCGAACTTGCGCAGCGGGGACAGGTCCATCACCACCGCGCCCTCGCGGCAGGCCCAGTACTCGTCGATCGCGCCGTGGTTGTCGAAGCTGGTCGGCAGCCAGTAGCCGCGGTACTCGGTCACCTGCCTGGTCAGCTGCGACCAGCGCGGGTGGAATCCGGTCTCCTTGGTCAGCTTGGGCTCGCTGTCCGGGGTGACCCGGTGCGCTACCGCCATCGAGAACCTCCGCTCGGCCGGGTAGACGCGGACGTGGATGTCGGTGGGGGTCCAGGCGTTGGCCGGATCGATGTCGTCCGGGCAGGCGGAGGAGGCGCACACCAGGTCGCTCATGGCCCGGAGCAGGACGTAGTCGCCGGGCCGCGACCAGGGCTCGTCGAACAGGAGCTGGTTCGCGTCGCTGAAGGAGGTGTTGTAGAAGAAGTTGAGGGCCGGCCAGCCGCGGCGCGGCGCTATCCCGTACCGCGCGAGCTGGCCGTTGAAGTTGTCGGTGCAGTTCACATGGCCGGGATAGCCCATGTCCTCGTAGTACTTGGCGTTGCACGCCAGCGCGAACGTGTCGTGCCGGCCGACCGTGTCGCGCACCACCTCCACCAGCGGGCGCATGTCCTGGTCGTAGAACTTGCCGAACAGCCCGGGCTGGGGGTAGGCGTTCCCCATCAGGTTGCGGGTGGTGGTGGCGTCCAGGCCGCGCTCGGCTCCCTCAGCCAGCCGGGCGGCATGGAAGGCGAGGAAGTCGGAGCACTGGCGGCCCTCGACGTCGATGACCTGGATGTACTGGCCCGCCTCCACCTCGTAGGAGCACGCGGTGGCCGTGTCCACCCGCAGGTCGAGCACCGGGTCGGCCAGCGGCGGCGGAAGCCGCGGCTCGCGGGGCTGCCGCGGCGTCACCCGCCGGACCTCGATCACCAGGTCCGAGGGCGGGTTGTGCTCGTCCACGCCCATCAGCCCGCCGGGAGCGGCCACCACGCAGGTCAGTCGCTGCTGCGCGGTGAACTCCGCCCGCGTGCCCGCGGGCGACCACTCCCCGAACAGCGCCACCGCGCGCATCCGCCCGGGGTCGAGCCCCCGTGCCGCCAGCGGGCCGATGACCGCGACGGCTTCCGCCTCCGGCCGCCGGTCGCCATCGGGCCCGGGCGGGACGGCCGCACCGGGTGGCCGGGGCGCCCCGGGCCAGGCCAGCGCGCGCAGGACCGTGGCCGCGGTGTCGGCCGCCGTCCCGAGCGCCCCGTAGTCCTCCCGGCCGCCCGCGAGCACGGTGAGCTCACCCCGCTGCCGGCCTTCGGTGTCGGTGACCGTGAGCACGTCGCCCGGGTCGAGCTCGATGGCGGTGACGGCCCCGGGGTGCACCCGGTACCGCTCCAGCCGCGGATCCACGGGCAGCAGCCCGGGCAGAACCAGACGCGGGCGCTCCGCGGATACCGTCACCTCAGGTCACCTGCCTATTGGCTCCTTGGTTTCGTCCTCGGCCGCCTGCGCGAGCAGCTTGTCGGCCAGGGCGCGCTTGCCCTTCGCGTCGAGCTTCTTGGTCTCGTTGGCGATCGCGCGCTCGTTGACGTGCTGGTTCCAGTAGTCGAGCACCTCGAACCCGAGCAGGGTCGCCTTGCCCACGAACTGGCGCAGCACCTCGTTGGTGGGGCCCATCACCCAGCCCGCCTTGGCGTCCCGCAGGTACCGTTCCAGCTCCATGTCGCGCTTGTAGCCGGAGCCGCCGCAGGCGTGCAGCATCTTGTCCACCACGTGCGCGACGTTCTTCGCCGCGGCGAACTTGATCTGCCAGGCCCAGTGCAGGTACGCGGCCCGGGCGGTGGTGCCCGGCGGCTGCACCCGCTGGTTGTTGTCGGTCGCCCGGTCCATCGCGTCGGCCACCGAGAGGGTGAAGACCCGGCACGCGTTGGTGTCGATGACCGCCTCGCCGACGTAGTCCTGGATCGTCGGGTAATCGGCCACCCGCAGGCCCACGTCCACGTGCCGCTTGCGGGTGGTGTGCCGCCTGGCGATGTCGATCGCGCCCATCGCGATGCCGTTCCACACCGACGAGGAGCCGACCAGGAACCAGGGGTCCACCGACTCGTCGTTGGACTCGGCGCCGTCCCCGACCGGCCCGACGATCTGGTCGCCGGGGATCTCGCCGTTCACGTCGAGCCCGCCGGACTGGTTGCCGCGCAGCCCGAGCGCGTCCCACAGGGCCGGCTGCGCGTGCGCGTCCTCGGCGTCCACCACGAACACCGACAGGTCGTCGTACCCCTTGAAGTCCGGGCTGGTCGTCTGCACCACGTAGAAGTCGGCGAAGCCGGCGGAGGTGGTCCACGACGCCTTCTTCCGCACCCGGAAGCCGCCGTTGACCCGCTCGGCCCCGGAGGAGATCGGGTACCAGAAGTGGCTGCCGGTCTCCGGGTCGGAGTAGGACAGGGTGCCGATCTTCCCCGAGCTGAGCGGCCGGATGTACTTCTCGATCAGCTCTGGCGTCCGCCGCAGCATGATGGCGTTCACCGCGCCGATGTGCATGACGTAGCACATCGCGGTGGACGCACAGCCGTAGCGGGCGATGGTCTCGCAGACCATCGAGTAGGCGACGTGGTTCTGCCCCAGCCCGCCGTACTCCTCGGGCACGGTCAGCGCCAGGAACCCGTGCTCGCCGAGCAGCTCCAGGTTCCGGCGCGGGAACCTGAGCTCATCGTCGGACCGCTTGGCGTTGTCCCGCATCTCCTGCTGGCAGAGCTCGATCAGCGTGGCCCGCAGTTCCTTCTGCCGCTCGGTCAGCATCCAGTCGGGATCCCAGTCGTGCCCGAGGCCCCAGTACGGCTCGGAACCCCACATCTTCTCCTCGCTCAACCGGGAGCCCCTTTGCCTGATCTGTAACCACGACAGTGGACGACGTTTACCTGCACTACACGTTGCCGAGGGTACGCCTGAGACATGCCCGGCGAAAGGGGGCACCAAGCAGGCGCCGTGCGGACGTTCACCGCGGCACCAGCGCATCCCCAGCGGCCGGGCCGGACCCGTGCGGATCAGGACAGCCCGACGATCTCGCCGTTCTCATCGAGGTCGATGCGGGCGGCCGCCGGGTTCGTGCCGAGCCCCGGCATGGTCCGGATCTCGCCGCAGATCGGGTACACGAATCCGGCGCCGACCGAGGCCCGGACCTCCCGCACCGGCAGCGTCCAGCCGGTCGGGGCGCCCTTGAGCGAGGGGTCGGACGAGATGGACAGGTGAGTCTTGGCGATGCACACCGGCAGCGAGCCGAACCCGGCCTTCTCGTAGGTGTCGAGCTGCTTGCTGGCCTGCGGCGAGTACTCCACGCCGTCGGCGCCGTAGACGCGCGACGCGACGGTCTCGATCTTCTCCCGCAGGCTCGCCTCGCTGTCGTAGAGGAAGCGGAAGTCGCTGGGCTCGTCGGCGGCCTCGGCGACCGCCTCGGCGAGCTCGGTCGCGCCCCGGCCGCCGTCGGCGAAGTGCGTGCACACCGCGGACCTGGCGCCGGCCGCGGCGGCGACCTCGCGGATGGCGTCGTGCTCGGAGGGATGGTCGGTGGGGAACGCGTTGATGGCCACCACCGGGGACACGCCGTGCAGCCGCACGTTCTCGATCTGCTTGCGCAGGTTGGCGGCGCCCGCGAGCACGTCATCCGGGTTCTCGGCGAGCAGGGCCTCGGGCAGCGGCTTGCCCGCGACGATCTTGTACTTGCCGGAGTGCGCCTTCAGCGCCCTGACCGTGGCGACCACGACGGCCGCGTCCGGCTGCAGGCCCGACGCGCGGCACTTGATGTTGAAGAACCGCTCCGCGCCCATGTCGGCGCCGAACCCGGCCTCGGTGACGAGGTAGTCGCCGGCGTGGATGCCGATCAGGTCGGCCACCACCGACGAGTTCCCGGTGGCGATGTTGCCGAACGGCCCGGTGTGCACCAGCACCGGGGTGTTCTCCAGCGTCTGCAGCAGGTTCGGCTTGATCGCGTCGCGGAGGATCACCGCCATCGACCCGGCGCCGCTCAGCTGCTCGGCGGTGATCGGGTCGCCGGCCGAGGTGTAGCCGACCACGATCCGGCCGAGCCGCGCCCGCAGGTCCGCCAGCGACCTGCTCAGCGCCAGCGTGGCCATGACCTCGGAGGCGGCGGTGATGTCGAACCCGGTCTGCCGCGGCACCCCGTCGAGGCGGGAGCCGAGCCCGACCACGATGTTGCGCAGCGCCCGGTCGTTGACGTCGAGCACCCGGCGCCAGGTGATGTTGTGCTGGTCGAGGCCGAGCTTGTTGTCCTGGTACAGGTGGTTGTCGATCATCGCGGACAGCATGTTGTGCGCGGCGGTGACCGCGTGCATGTCGCCGGTCAGGTGCAGGTTCAGCACCTCCATCGGGACGACCTGGCTGTACCCGCCGCCCGCGGCGCCGCCCTTGATGCCGAACGTCGGGCCCATCGACGGCTGCCTGATCGTCACGGTGGCCCGCTTGCCGATGTGGCGGAATCCCTGGCCCAGCCCCACGGTGGTGGTGGTCTTGCCCTCGCCGAGCGGGGTGGGGGTGATCGCGGTAACCACCACGTACTTCGCCTTCGGCCGATCGGCCAGCTCGTCGATCGCCGCCAGCTTGATTTTCACCACGCTCTCGCCGTAGGGCTCCAGCAGGTGCTCGCCGATGCCCAGTTCGTGGGCGATGTCGTCGAGGGGCTTGAGCAGCGCCCCGCGGGCGATGTCGAGGTCGCTTGGGATTGCCATGCGGACTCCTCAGGTTCGGAGTGGGTGGTTCAGATTCCTTCAGTGGTGAAGCCGTCGATCTCGATGCCGAACTCGCCGCCGGCCGCCAGCAGCTCGCCGAACAGGTACGCCCCGGAGGAGCGCTCGCAGTGCAGCAGGTAGGAGGGCACGCCGCCGGTGTCGTCCCGTATCACGTCGGTGGCCACCGCGGCCAGCGCGGTGCGGAAGGCGGCCCCATCTGGGGTGATCCCCTCGGAGGTGTCGATGCCGCAGACCTTGGCCAGCACGTCGGCCGCGCGCGGGCCGGTGAGCCGGACCAGGGCCCGGCCGTGGGTCACGTCGGTCGCCGTCACCAGTTCGCCGGGGCAGCGGGCGGCGAGGTCGCTCATGCGGGCGGCCAGGGCCGGGCCCTCGCCCGGCGCCGCCAGCAGCAGCCACTCCCCCGGCCCGGACCCGGCGACCAGCGTGCCGCCGGAGTCCCTGACGGCCCGGCCGAACGGCACCGCGAGCTCAGCGGCGGCGCGGCCGCCGATCGGGGCACGCACACCGACCTTGGCCAGCGGGGTGCAGTCGGTGAGGGTAAGCCGGGCCTGCGCCCGGCGGCCGCTCACCTCCCAGCCCTCGACGACGAGCACCGGCGGCGGCGGCTCGATCGGGCTGCGGGCAACCGGCTCAGTGCTGGCCAGGGGGGCTGACCCCCCGGAACCCCCCCACTCAGACACGCATCCTCCCTCCATCCGGGTCCACGTGGGCGTGCTGTTGCATCACGGTCGCGGCGATCAGGCGCCCGTCCGGCAGCCGCACGGTCACTTCGGTGCCGGGCCCGGCCAGCCGGGCCTCGACCTGGGCGAGGCAGATCGACCGGTGCAGGGTGGGCGACATCCGGCTGGAGGTGATCCGGCCGACGATGTTGCCGCCCTCCATGATCAGGCTGGCCTCTTCGGGCACCACCGAGGGGTCCACCGGCTGCAGCCCCACCAGACGCGGGCCCGAGCCCTCGGCGGCCTGCCAGGCCAGCTCCGGCTTGCCGACGAAGTCGTCCTTGTCCAGCTTGATGGCCCAGTCCAGGCCCGCGCTGAACCCGCGGGTCAGGCCGTCGGTGTCCTGGCCGACGATGAAGTGGCCCTTCTCGAGCCGGAGAATGCGCTGTGCCTCCACCCCGAAGGCCTGAATCCCCAGGTCGGCGCCCTGGTCGAGCAGCGTCTCCCAGACGTGCAGGCCGTAGCCGGCCGGCACGTGCAGCTCATAGCTGAGCTCGCCGGTGAACCCGATCCGCCACAGCACGCAGTCGTCCACCCCGGCGATCTGGCCGGTGCGCACGTGCATGTAGGGGAAGGCCTCGTTGGACAGGTCCACATCCTTGGTGACCCGCTCGATCAGGCGGCGGGCCTGCGGGCCGGCCACGTTCATGCTGGCGTACGCGGTGGTCACCGGCGTGACGTGCACCCGCCAGTGCGGGTGCTCGGTCTGCAGCCAGTTCTCCACCCATTCCCAGATCGTAGCCGCGCCCGAGGAGGTGGTGCTCATCAGGTAGTGCTCGTCCCCGAGCCGGCCGGTCACCCCGTCGTCGAGCACCACCCCGTCCTCCGCACACATGACGCCGTAACGGACCCGGCCGACCTCCAGCTTGGACCACTTGTTCACGTACAGCAGGTTCAGCAGCGCGGGCACGTCCGGGCCGCGCAGGTCCAGCTTGCCGATCGGGGTGACGTCGATGATGCCGACGTGCTCGCGGACGTTGGCCGCCTCGGCCGCCGCGTCGCCGTAGCGGTCCGGGCGGATCCACGCGCCGGCCACCAGCGGGACGGCGCCGTGGGCATCGTGCCAGGGCTGCATCGGGGAGTAGCGCACCGGCTCGAACGCCCGCCCGGCGAGGGCGCCGAGCGTGACCGGCACGTAGGGCGGCCGCCAGGTGGTGGTGCCGGTCTCGGCGATCGTGGCGCCGGTGGCGGCGGCCACCACCGCCACCGTGTTGACCGTCTCCAGCTTGCCCTGCAGCGGGCCCATCGTGGCGGTGGTGAAGCGCTTGGCCAGCTCGGCGCCGCGGAAGCCCTCCGCGACCGCGGCGCGCAGGTCCTTGGCCGACACGTCCTCGCTGAAGTCCACGAACCCGTTCGTCCGGCCGGCGAAAAGCTCCGGGTGCGCGTCCACCGGAAGCTCCGGAATATCCCGAACGGATTCCTCGTGGCCGACCTCGATACCCGGCCCGGCCGCTGCCGGGCTGGCCGCCCCCGGGGCCGTGGCGGGTGCTGCGGCGGCTGTTTCCCCGGCTGCGGCGGCTGTTTCCCCGGCCGTGGCGGCCGTCCCCTGGGCCGTCGCTGGCCGGGGTGGGGTGGCCGGCCGCGCGGTCGGAGTGGCGGCGGTCCACGCCGCGGCGATCCGCGCTGCGCGCCGGGCGGCCTCGGCGCCGACCGCGGCCGCGTGCCCGGTCAGCTCGTCCAGGCTGCCGTCCCCGGCGATGCCGCCGGTCACCAGCACGTCCTCGGGCAGCCGGGAGGCGTCGGGGAAGAAGCGGGCCGCGTGCGGGTTGTAGACGGGGCGGTCGCCGCAGGCGTTGAGCAGCGACGTCGGCGCGGTCCAGCCGACCGCGGTGACGAGCAGGTCGCAGGCGATGCTGGTGCCGTCCGCTACCTGGACCGCGTGCACGCCGCCCCGCCCGGTGGCGGCGACGACGTCGCCGCCGAGCCGCGCGTCCTCCACCCGGACCACCTCGACGCCGGCCCGCCTGAGGTCGGCGATGGCCGCGTCGCCGTCGGGGTTGGCGGTCAGCACCACCGCCCGCTGCCCCGGCTTGACCGCGTACAGGTTGATCAGCCTGCGCACGGCGGTGGAGAGCATGACCCCGGGCAGGTCGTTGCCCGCGAACACGTAGGGCCGCTCGATCAGTCCCGGCGCCACCACCAGCGTCTTGGCGCGGGCCCGGATGAGGCGCTCGGCTTCCGCGCCGCCGTGGCGCCGCTCGAGGACCGCGAACGCGTTGCCGTCGTAGCGCCCGAGCACCACCGCGTCGGTCAGCACCTCCACGCCGGGCTCGGCGGCGAGGCGGGTGGCCAGGTCGGCCAGCACCGCCAGGTCGGCCTCGCTGCCCCAGCGCAGATGCCCGCCCAGGGCGTGCTCCTCCTCGACCAGCAGCACCGACGCGCCCGCCCGGGCGGCGCTGATGGCCGCCGCCATCCCCGCCGGGCCGCCGCCGGCGATGAGGACGTCGGGATGAGCGTGGCGCTTCTCCGGGCGGATGTGCGCGGTGTCCGGTGACACCGTCCCGGCGTTGACGAACCTCCGCAGCACGCCCTCATAGGCCGGCCACGCGAAGCGCGGGCGCATGAAGGTCTTGTAGTAGAAGCCGGCGGTGAGGAAGCGGCCGGCCAGCCGGTTCACCGCCTTCGCGTCGAGGCGCAGCGAAGGCCAGGTGTTCTGGGAGGTGACCACCATGCCGTCGGCGGCCAGCCGGTGGGCGCCGCGGACGTTCGGCTCGTCCCCGACCTGGACAATGCAGCCGGGGTCGTGGAAGGAGGCCGTGAGCAGGCCACGGGGGCGGTGGTATTTCATGCTCCGGGAGAACACCCGCTCCCCGGCGGCGGCCAGCGCCGAGGCGATCGTGTCTCCCGCATAGCCCTGGCAGGAATGCCCGTTCCAGGTGAACTCCAGCGGCTCGCCGCGGTTGATCACCTCGCCGGGCTGTGGCGGCAGGCGCATCGCCCGGGTGCTCATCTCGCCTCCCCGGTGGCCGCCTCGCCGAGCCCGCTCATGGGGCCGGCTCCCCGGCCGGGACGGGAGTCTGGCTGGCCCGGGCCTGCCTGACCTCGTTGGTCTCGGTGTGCCGCTGCACCGTGATGAACCTGCGGCAGCCCATCCGGTGGTACCAGGTCTCTGTGGTCCAGCCGCGTGGGTTGGCCCGGAGGTAGAGGTAGCCGCGCCACTGCGCGGGCGTTGCGCTGCCCGGGTCAGGGCGCGCGGATACCTCGCCGACGTGCGCGAACTCGGTCGCCTCACGCGGGCCGCACCAGGGACATGGCAGGAGGATCATCACCGGACCTTTCCGCATCAGTGGCCGACTGCGGCCGCGCCCTTCTCGCCCACGAGTGCTCCCTCGCCGAACCGGTCGAGGCCGAAGGCGGCGATGATCCCGGGGGTCTCGCCGGACGCGATGCACTGCGCCATGGCCTCCCCCGATACCGGGCCGGCCTTGAACCCGTAGGTCCCCCAGCCCACGTCGACAAAGAAGCCCTCGACCGGTGTCGGGCCCATGATCGGCGAGAAATCGGGGGTCATGTCGCACAGGCCCGCCCATTGCCTCAGCAGCCGGACCTTGGTCAGGGCCGGCATGAGCTCGAGCACGTGCCCGGCCAGGCCCTCGATGAACTCGAGCGAGCCGCGCATCGAGTACGAGGTGAACGGGTCCACGCTGGCGCCGAAGACGAGTTCGCCCCGGTCGGTCTGGCTGATGTAGACGTGCAGCGTGCCGGACACGATGACCGTGGACAGGAACGGCTTCACCGGCTCGGTGACGGCTGCCTGCAGGGGGTAGGTCATGACGGGCATGGCGACCCCGGCCATGTCGGAGATCAGCGTGGACCAGCCGGCGGTGGCGTTGAGCACGACGGGCGTGGCGATGTCGCCGTTGCTCGTCCTGACCCCGCGCACCCGGCCGCCAGCCACGTCGATGCCGGTGACCTCGGTGTTCTGGTGGATGTGCACGCCGTGTGCGGAGGCGCCGCGCGCGTACCCCCAGACGACGGCGTCGTGGCGGATGATGCCGCCGGGCGGGTGCCA
>WNFX01024585.1_pt1 | contig 16282 bp, 22 predicted proteins | sample 5400111 | NCBI WGS metagenome assembly WNFX01 (sample SAMN13153363, study PRJNA577476) | soil metagenome | isolation source: 40 cm soil or saprolite under grassland replicate 1 | place: USA:California | collected 2016-06-15 | reverse complement strand
CCTGGCGGTGCAGGACCAGGATGCGCGCCTGGGCGGGGTACATGGAGGTTCTGGGCGCCGAGCCGACGATGCACACCGGCCTCGCGGCCGCCCTGCACATCCCGGCCTGGGTCCGAGAGCACCCCGCCCAGGCGCGCATCCTGGTCCTGCACCGCTAGGAGGACTTCGTCGGAACGGAGTGGCCGCCCTCGGTGGCGACCCGGGCACGCGACCTGAACAACGGCGTCCTGGCGCGCATCGACGCGTTCGCACTCGTCGTGCTGGGCTCGGACGGCGAGGAGGCCGTGGCACGCGCCACGTATGCGCTCGCCTCGGCCCCGACCGGCGCCGTCCAGCGCTACATCGCCGCCAGGCAGCGACCCCCCGGCGTGGTGGACGACATGGTGCGGGAGACGTACCGGGCGGTGATCGTCGGACCGGCACGGCGCCGGTCCGCGCAGATGGCGAACCGGTGAGTGGTCGCTCCCTCGAAGCCATGCGCGAGTACTACGACCGGCGTGCGGCCGAGTACGACGACAGCATCACGGACGGACTCGACCCGGCCATCGCGTCCGCCATGGAGCGTGAGGCCGCCGCGCTGGGCCGGTCGCTCGCGGCGCAGGCGCAGCTTCGAGCCGAGCTGGGCAGCGGCGATGTGCTGTTCGAGGGTCGCTTCTTCGTGGCCGTCCGTGCGGCCCTCGCCAAGACAGGGAGCCGATCATGAGCGCGAGTCGAAACGTCGAGGTGATGCGGGAGATCTTCGCTGCGATCGAGCGGCGCGACGCCGGGCGTGTCTCCGACCTTCTGCACCCGGACGTCGAGTTCCACTGGCCGCCGTCGCTTCCGTACGGCGGCAGCACGAGCGGACCCGAGCCGGACGGCCCGACCTGGGGACGGACGTGGCTGCGGCTGCAGCGCGGACAGGCCGAGCGCCGGATGGACCCTCGGATCGTGGCCGCGGGCGACGAGGAGGTCGTGGTGCTCTGGCGCCAGCGGGGCCTCAGCCCTTCCGGCGAGCGGCTCGACAGCCAGGTGCTCGGACTGTACCGGCTTCGTGACGGACGGCTGGTGCGCGCCCAGATGTTCTACTTCGACCCCGTCGCCGTGGACGCGTTCATCGGGGCCGCGTCGAGGCTGGAGCCGGCGCCCGCCTGAGCCGGCCCGGCCGGCCGGGGCCGGCGATCTGGCGGCCGAGGACACTCGTCGAGGGCAGCTCCAGGGCGATATGAGCGGCGCACCGTGGGTGGCGTCGCATTGACCTGCTGCGTCAAGGGGCTCGAGGAGACCCGCCACTTCACGCCTGAGCTGGATCGGGCATCCTGTCGGCCAGGCGCGAGGGCGTAGACACGGCCTCCGTTCAGGAAGAGCTCCGGCGGCAGCATGTCGCCTGTGCGGTGCGGGAGGGCCGCATGCGCATCTCGGTCCACGTCTACAACGACCGTTCCGACCTCGACCGCCTGCTCGGCTGTCTCCCCGCCTAGAACGCCGATCAAGTAGTGCGACGGATCTTCGACGCCCATGCACCCCATCTCGCGGCCCGGCTTCTGCGGTCCTCCCTCACCCATTTCTAATGGGCTCGCTCCGGTCCTCGGCGCCGGACCACGATCTGGGGCAACTACAGCGCCGCTTGAGCCCGGACGGCCTGTGGACGCCCGTCGGCAGCCTCTCCAGCGGTTCATGTCCGAGTTCGGAAGAGCCTCGGAAGGAGGCCATTCCGGGCCGGCCAGAGCGAACCGGCGCTGTAGTACTAGAACGGCAGCTCGTTGTCGCGAGCGTTTGCCCACAAGAGGACCGCCTCAGCCGCCTTCAGGCTGCGCCCCGCCAGAGGTGCGCAGGCCTCGCGCGATGCTGGCAACGGCCAGCACCATGCCCACGAGCAGCATGAGGTCGGCCAGGTTGAAGGTAAACCGAGGCGTGAGGTTGACGTAGTCGGTCACCCCGCCGACCAGCAGGCGGTCCAGCACGTTGCTGAGAGCTCCGGCCGCCTGGAGGCCAACGCCGGCCACCGCGACCCAGCTCACGCGCCGAAGCCAGGCGGCGTACGCGACGACGAGAAGACAGCCGACGATCCCCAGGCTGATGGCGACAACGGGACTGCGCAGGAACAGGTAGCCGGTGCCGCTGTTCTGAACCCTGATGAGAGTGATCGGGCCGAGGCGCATGCGGGCGCAGTCCACGATCGGGAACTCGTTGCACACCGGCAGGCTGGTCCTGACGGAGAGTTTCGCGAGCTGGTCGGCCGCCAGGCAGGCCACCGCAGCTGGCGTTGCATACAGCAACCGGAGCCGGCTCACCGACCGAACTGCACGAAGCCGACCGTGCCGCAGGCGAACTCGGCGAACGCCCTGGAGGAGACCTCAGCCTCGGAGTGCGACCGGCCCGCCTACTCGACCGCGGTCGGCGCGATCGCCACCAGGAAGACGATCAACGGGATCACCAGCACCAGTGCACCGGAGAGCCATCGCCGCATATCCCTTGCCTCCAGGACGGCCACCTGCTCAGTACTCGATCGCCGTGGGGGCCATCGCCAGCAGGAAGACGATCGCGGGGACCGTCAGCACCACACCTACCAGGATCTTCCGCCTCATGTCCCATGCCCTCCAATTGCATCGCGCCCACCAGGCGCGTCCGGCCGCGTTGCCGACATCACACTATCACGAGGAACCCGAGGTCTGGCCGGCGTGACGCCTCGCCGATGCTGCGCAGGTCGCGGAACCGGTCCTCCGGGTCCGGCGCCGTCTCCAGCGCGCCGCCTCGTTCCTCAGCTCGTCGAGGTAGCCTGGTGCGTACATGCTCCGGCCCGGGTCGGAACAAGATGCGGCCGTGCGCGCGGCCCGCGAGGCCTACCGAGGGGTGGCACGAGCAGCAGCCGCGCCCCCCGAGGAGACCCTCCATGAGCTACACAGCCGACCCGCGCGTCGACGCTTACATCGACGCCCTGCCCGACTGGCAGCAGGCCATCTGCCGTGAGGTCCGCGAGCTGGTCCACGCCGCCGATCCGGAGGTCGAGGAGACGATCAAGCGCACCAGGCAGCCCTACTTCGTCCTGCAGGGCAACATCTGTGCGCTGCTGGCGGCGAAAGACCACGTCAACGTCTTCCTCTACGACGGCGCCATCGTTCCCGATCCCGAGGGCATCATCACCGCCGGCCACGACAACAAGACTGCCCGCACCGTGGCCTTCCGCAAGGGCGAACCCATCAACGCGAGCGCGATCAGCGCGATGTTCAAGCAGATCATCGCCAACAACCGCGCCGGCGGATGGCGCAGGTTGAAGCGCGAATGACCACGGCCGCCCCGACCCAACCGCTACTGTAGGTCCGGTGCGGGTGGCGACCTGGAACGTGAACTCGGTCAAGCAGCGGGTGCCCCGGCTGCTGCCGTGGTTGGACCAGCGGCAGCCCGACGTCGCGTGCCTCCAGGAGACCAAGCTCGCGGACGACGCGTTCGCCGAGCTGCTCGGCGACGAGCTGGCCAGGCGCGGCTACACGACCGCCCACCACGGCGAGGCGCAGTGGAACGGGGTGGCGATCCTCTCCCGTGTGGGGCTGGACGACGTGGTGGCGGGGATCGCCGGCGCGCCGGGCTTCCCGCATCAGGAGGCGCGAGCGGTGTCCGCGACCTGCGGCGGCGTGCGGCTGCACTCGGTGTACGTGCCGAACGGGCGGGTGCCGGACTCGGAGCACTACCGCTACAAGCTGGTCTGGCTGGCCGCGTTGGGGCAGATGGTGGGCGCCGTTCCGGAGCCCACCATGGTGTGCGGGGACATGAACATCGCGCCGACCGACGCCGACGTCTTCGACCCGGACGCCTACGCCGGGCAGACCCACGTGACACCGGCGGAGCGGGCGGCGTTGTCCGAGCTGAAGGCGCGCGGCCTGCACGACATCGTTCGGGATCGCTGGCCGGACGCCCGGATCTTCACCTACTGGGACTACCGGGCGGGGATGTTCCACCAGGACATGGGGATGCGGATCGACCTGGTGCTGGCCACCGCGTCGGTGGCCAGCCGGGTGCGGGCGGCCTGGATCGACCGGCAGGCCCGCAAGGGCAGCGGGCCGAGTCACCACGCGCCGGTGATCGTGGACCTGGACGTGGCACCGGACGGCGACATCGGACCGGTCGTGCCACCGCCGTCGGCGCCGGCCGTCGGCAGGGGCCGGGGAAGCTGCCCCAGGCACCGTGATCACGGCCGCCCCGACGGCGGCTGAAGGCCGCTCTTACCGGCCGCCGGCCACCCCGCCGTCCGGGCCGGTGCCGGGCAGCGCCCCCTCGGTCCAGCCGGAGGCCCAGCCGCGGCCGATCGACCTGGCTCCGTCGGCGCCGCCCGATACGCACGCTCGGGAAGCCGGCATCTGCCGCGTTTGACAAGCGATTGCCATCCGGCCACGCTTGGTGCCGGAACCGTCGCCGAAACGAGGAGGAGGAGCGCGAATGAGGTTTGCACCTGTCGCGGCGGTGGCCGCCGTGCTTGCGGTCATGCTGGCTCCGCTCTGGGCCGACGCCGCGTCGAACACCCGGACGACGCTGGACGGCACCGCCGGAAGCTACTCCAGGTTCGACGGCACTCAGGACGCCACGACGACCGGCTGCAGCACCAGCCGCCGGCCACAGAACGAACCCACGATCGCGGTGGACCCGCACGATCCCCAGGTCGTCACCGCGGGGGCCAACGACTACTGCACACAGGCCACTCTGCCGAACCATGAGGTGTGGGCCGGCTACTACCGCTCGACCGACGGCGGCGCCAGGTTCGAGGACAGCCTCGTCCCCGGCTACCCGGCCGACGGTTCGGCCGCCGGCGTCGCCTCGCCGGTGCACGGCACCTGCGGAGCCGCCGGCGACCCGACCCAGTCCTTCGACGCGGACGGCCGGCTCTTCTACGGCTTCATCTGCTTCAACCGGACGGGGCCCGTGAACGGCGGCATGTTCGTCGCCACGTACGACCAGGACGGCGGTCGCTACCTGCGCACCGTGGAGGTCGCCCGTGGAACGCCGTCCGGCCAGTTCAGCGCCGGCATCTTCCAGGACAAGCCCAATCTCGTGGCAGATCAGACGAACGGCCGATTCTCGGGGAACGTCTACCTCGCGTGGTCGCGCGACTCCGGGGTCTCCGGCAACAACGTCATCCTGTTCTCCCGCTCGACGGACCACGGCGTGACCTTCTCCAAGCCGATTCAGGTGACCAACGGCCTCGTCGGCAACGAGCTCTTCACAGACCTCGCGGTAGCCCCGGATGGCACGCTGTACCTGACCCTCCGGACCACGGCCCTCCAGGGGCCGACCTTCGACGGCATCTGGACCATGCGATCGACCGACGGCGGAGTGTCGTTCAGCGAGCCGGCGCTGCTCGCACGGTTCGTTCTCCCGCTTCTCCAGCCTGTCGGCGATCGCGGCGGACTCCACGGGGGTCCACGTCGTCTGGTCGGCCGAGCTGCCGGGCGGGCAGGCCAAGATCTTCGTCGCCAACGCAGCCGACGGCGTGCACTTCAGCACCCCGGTCACGCTCGATGGCATCGGTCGAGGCCACCAGTACTTTCCCGACGTCGCCTCCGCTGACGGCGTGCTCACGGCCGTCTTCTACGACTCACGCAACGATCCGGCGTACAGCCCGAGCCTGCCTCCAGGCGACACAGCGGACGGAACGAACTCCGGGGGTGCCGTGGACGCCTTCGTCGCCCGGTCGAGCGACGGCGGTGTCAGCTGGATGGAGACCCGCGTCAGCAGCGTTTCGAGCAACTACAACTGGGAGACTCACGGTGGCCGCATGCTGCCCTTCTGGGGCGACTACATCTACGTGTCGGCGGTGCCCGGCGCGGTGAACGTCGCCTGGACGGATTCGCGGAACCTCGTGCCGGGCACGGATCCCAACGACCCGGGAGCGACGGATGGTTTCGACGTCTTCCAGCCGTGCCCGACAAACGCGACGATCGACAACCCCTGTCTCAACACCGGAGGGCTCGACCAGAACATCTACAGCGCGAGGATCTGACGCCCCGTCGGCGGCGGCGACGCGTGCTGCTACGCGGGACCCTGCCCCGATGCCGCCCGAACCGGGACCCACCAGTCAGGTGAGCTTCTGGCGAAGCCTGGGCGGTGCCATCGGGACGGCGATGCTGGGATCGATCCTCGCCAACCGGCGGGAGCGCGGGTGGCGACGCTCCCACACGTGCCCGGTCTCTCCGGCGCCGGCGGGGCACAGGCTCTCCTCGACCCGGCACGGCTGTCGCGGCTGCGGTCCTCGCTGCCGCCGAGTCTGCTGCCCACCCTGGATCGCGCGAAGCTCGCAGAGGACAGCGGCATCGATGACGACAGCGGCGGCTGGGGCGGCGTCACGCTCGCCCACAACGTCCGTTCTCGAGAGGAGGTTGACGCAGTCATCGACCAGGCTCGGGCGGCAGGCGCTCGGATCGCCCGCCCCGGCGCGACGACCTTCTGGGGCGGCTACTCCGGCGTGTTCGTCGATCCGGACGGCCACCCTTGGGAGGTCGCTCACAACCCCGACTGGAGGCTGCTGGCGGACGGCTCGGTCAGCCTCGAGTAGGGCCGGCAGTGGGCCACACCGGCAGCTTGCTCGAGGACGGCTGCTACCAGTCGCTCAGCTCTCTGTCCCCAGATACTCGTGCACAAGCTGGATCACAACGGCACCGGCGCCGATGGCCGTGGCGACCCGCTTGGTCGATGCGTGTCGAACGTCGCTGGCGGCGAAGCCACCGGGCATGCTGGTCTCATAGTGGAAGGGGGGACGGCCGCCTGGCCGGACCGCTGCAGATCGTGGCCGGTCAGCAGGAACCCCCGATCGTCCTGTGCCAGACTCGCAGCGTAATGGCCTCGAGGCGGGCCCCTCCGACCCCGTCCAACTCGGGAGCGACGATCAGAGCTACCTCATCGCCGCGAGAGCCGAGTTCGGCAAGGGCGCTCGTCGCGGCCTCGGAAGAAGCGCCCGTAAGGACCGTGTAGTCAGCCGCGAAGCGCCTGCGTACGTCAGCCTCGAGAGCCTCCAGAGTGGAGGAATCGTCGTGGACGAGGAAGAGGACTGGCTTCGACACGCCTACACCTCCTGGATAATAGGGGCCGACCTGGCCTGCCGTCGCAGTCGCCCGGCCGGAGAGGCTTCGGTGCTGCGCCCTCATCCCCTGGCCGACGCCGCCAACTCCGCTTCCGCTCCCGGCTGCCGGAGCACACGGGTATCCGGCGCCCTCGTCCACGACTGACTCCCGATCGAGGCCGCCCACCCGCCGGTAGGATGACGTTTCCCCGGGCGGCGGGAAGCCCGGCCCCGATAGCTCACCGGCCCATGCCGTCGGCCAGCTTCCTCCGCTTCTAACCGTGAGAGCCGGGCCACGGATCACGGGGTCAGGAGATCGACTTCGAGAAGGCCGAAACCGGGATCAGCCGGTCGTGGCTGCGCTTCGACCGGTGCTATGCGCGCAGGCTGACGAATGGGTGTCCACGATCTGCGCCCTGTCTACCTGCGCGGCTCGCGTGTGTACCTCCGCGCGATGGTGGACGCCGACAAGGAACGCGGCGGCGCGTGGCTCGACGAGACGTTTCCCGTCAACGCCAGCCGCGCCGAGAAGGCGCTCGGGGACGAGCACACGGGACCGGGGCGGCGGGCACAGCGTCGTCTCGCTATCACTCGTACAGAGGACGACGAGGTCGTGGGCAGCGCGCGGGTCTCCAGCTGGGACGCGCTGCGCACATGCCAGCTCTCGTTCCGGATGGCGCGCTGGCGCGAGGACTCGGACGCCCTCCGCGCCGAGGCGCTCGGGCTCCTCGTCCACTGGCTTCGCGACGAGACGGAGGCGATGGTCGTCACAGTCGAGCTGGCGGCTGACCAGCTGGAGACGATAGCCGCGGCGGAGGCTGCCGGCATGGTGCGGAATGCCAGGCTCCGCGAGTGGTTCGGCCGTCCGGGCGGCCGCGTGGACTGCCTCGTCTACCAGGCGCTGAACCCGCGCTGGGAGGTGCGGGATGCGTGATCCGGTCATGGTCGGCGAGCGCGTCTACCTGCGGCCGATGGAGGCGGACGACGCCGAGGTCCTGGCCAGGATGGACGCCGCCGAGACCGACACATTCATGTGGCGCAGCCGGATGCCGACCAGTCCCCTGGAGCACGCGCACTCGATCTCTGAGGCGTACGAACAGCAGCCGCCGGTGCACCTCTGGCTGGCGGTGCGCCTGAGGGACGGCGATCGCCTGATCGGCCTGGTCGGCGTCTTCGACCTCGACTGGGTGCACCGGACGGGCGAGACGGGAAGCGTCCTCGCCCCGGACGTGCGCGGCCAGGGCTACGGCACCGAGGCCAAGCACCTCCTCCTCGAATACTGCTTCGACCGCCTCCACCTGCACATGCTGATGTCCGTGGTAGACGAGCCCAACGCCCGCTCGGCCGCCGCGCTGGCGAAGCAGGGCTACCAGCCGGCGGGGCGGCGGAGGTGGAGCGACGTCAAGAACGGGCGCTACGTCGATGCCCTGCTCTTCGACCTGGCACGGTCGGAATGGCTTGCAGCACGCGACGAGTGGCGGGCGCACCGCGCTACCCGGGAGCCCTGATTTGCAACACCGTGGGAGGCGCCCGTGTGGTACGGCCTGCGGCGTAGGTCGGAGGGGTCATGCTTGACCCTCGAGGGGGAGGGTCCGCTGTGACGCCTCCCGCTTCAACGCCGGAAAGCACTTGGGGAGTGGGACGCGCTCGACGCGCGGCGGCTGCTGGCCGTCTCTTCTGACGCCATTGCAGCCTGGTGCCGTGCAGAGTTGGACGCCGTGCCGGTCGGCGAGCTCTTCCGGGGCGGCTACCTCTCATTGGTCGTGGGTCTCCAGCTGGAAGATGGACGCGAGGTGGTGGTCGAGCTCCGTCCCCCGGCGCCACGGCTGGCCGGCTGCTTCGAAGTCCACCGACGGCTCTACGAAGCGGGGTTTCCCTGCCCGCAGCCGCTGGCTGGCCCGGTGGCGCTGGCCGGCTTCATCGCCACCGTGGAGTCATACATCCCCGGCGGGGACCGGTTTCCACCATCCGGCCGGACGGCCGAACCATTCGCCTCGGCCCTGGCCGCCCTGGTCGCAGCCGCGCCTGCAGTGTCGGATGTGCCTTCGCTCGCGCCCAACCCGCCCTGGACCGCCTGGAACCACGCCGGGTACACCAACAACATCCGCTGGGCGGGCCACGAGCTGCATGCGGTCCACGACTGGGACAGTCTGATAGCGGAGTCCGAGCCAGTGGTGGCCGGATTGGCCGCCGCCGTATACCCCGCAGTCCAGGCCGGGAGCGAGGCGACCGTCGAGGAGACGGCCGCATTCCTCGACGCTTATGCCCACGCGCGGGGCCGGAACTTCAGCGCCGCCGAACTCGAGGAATGCTGGGCGGCCAGCCTCTGGGTCCGGAGCTTCGACGCCAAGAAGCAGTTCGCCACAGAAGGCCACGTCCGCTCCCTGACGCCGGCTGAGGCCCATGAACGCGCGCATCGCGCCGACGCCGGGAACCAGGCTGAGACTTTGGATCCCCGTCCGTAAGTTCCTTCGGGGCGCCGGGCCGAACGATCGGGGTCCGTGCCGACTGGAGAATCAGCCAGCCGCTTCCGGATAGCACGGTCTCCGCGATCGGGCTCCTGATGTATCGAGTCAGGTGGTTTCGGAGCGACCCCTTGCAGGCTCGACGCGAACTCGGCTGGACGCGTCCAGCCCGGGGAGGGGTTTCGGGACGGACGCACCGTCTGATCAGATCTGACGAGATCGGCGCCCTGCCGGGGCGCCTGCTCAGGGGGACGACGCCCGGCGGCCGAGCAGGAGCCGGTACAGCAGCAGGAGGATGATCGCCCCGAGAACGGCCACGATGACGGTCGTGACGTTGACGCCAGTGATCACGTCCCCGCCCGCGAAGAGACCAACGATGAAGCCGCCGACGATCGCTCCGGCGATCCCGATCAGCATCGTGATGATGCAGCCACCCGGATCCCGTCCCGGCAAGAGGAGCTTGGCGATGACCCCGGCAATCAGGCCGACGACGATCCAGCTCAGGATGCCCACGGTCCCACCTCCTGCTCCGAGTACCGACAGATGTGGCCGTCGAGTGTACCGGCTAGCAGGAAGCCGGGTGCCCATCCGCGCAACCGTGGTGGCGACGACGGCACGGGACTTCCGAACGCGTCACCAGAGGCCGAGTAGTCCGGGAGGGCGTCGAGCTACGTGGACGCCGGCGCCGGCAGTCTCCTCGGGCGCACCAGCGCCGTTCGTACGGCGCTGGTAGGGCACGTGGAGCGACTTCGCGGCGCGGCGTCGGTTCTCGGCCGGTCTGCGATCGTACCGTTTGGTGGTGGCCGGGTTGACGTGGCCGGCCAGCTCCGAGACCAGGTCAGGTCGCCGGTCAGGTCGGGTAGGTCCGAGATCGATGTCCGGCGCAGGCCATGGGCTGAAAGATCGCAGCCCGGCCTGGGCAGCGCGGCGCCGGCAGGCGTGGCGAACAGTGCTCTCGCTGGGCCGCGACGGTGAGCCGTCGGGTTCCTGGTAGCGGGACGGTGCGACGGTCCTTCTCGACCGGCGGCAGCAGCGCGCCGGGTTCCTCGCCGCGGACCTGTATCCAGTCTTCGACCCGCAAGGCCTCGTCGCTGTGCCAGACCTCGCGTTCCTTGTTGCCCGTACCACCAGCCTGCCCGTGCCACGCCCGAGGTCGCCCAGCGGCAGGCTGGAGGCCTCTGCCCGGCGCACGCCGCCGGACGCGTAGAGGATGGCGACCAGGGCAGCGTCGCGGCGGGCGGCCGCAGCCGGCTGATCGACCAGGTGGCCGAAGACAGCGACCAGCCCACCCCGGCTCAGCCCCGAACGCACATTTGTTTGGGTTGCCGTTTCCACCAAGTCCACGCGTTGGCGGCGTGGTGCGCGAGATCGAACAGCCGGACACGGCCGCTGGCCCCGGCCGGCTTCGTGCTACGGTGGCCTGGTCGCGGCCGCCCGGGATGCGATGCGCTCCGCGCATCGGCTGGTGGGTTGGCGGCGCGGGCTCGCGCCGCTGGGAAGAGTCGTGGTCAGGCGAGGGTTCATGGAGGGGGCATCACGCGATGGAACGTTGCGCAGTGTTCGTCGATGCCGGGTGGTTCCTGTCCGAGGTGGCGCAGGTGATGAGCGGGAGGAGCGCCCGGCGAGCGGTCAACTGTGACTACGCCAAGCTGACGGGGGTTCTCCGCGAGGTGGCGGAGCGCACCACCGGGCTGCCGCTGCTGCGCATCTACTGGTACGACGGGGCTCCCGACGGGTTCCCGAGCGCGGAGCACCTGGAGATGGAGTCCGCGTCACGCTGGGCGCCGTGGCTGTCCCGGACGGCCGGCCCAGCCAGGCCACCACGCTCGTCCACGAGGCGGACGAGCAGCTGCTGATCGACGCGGCCCTGCTGACCGGGGCCGTCCGCGTGCTGCAGCCGGAGGCGCCGCTCGCCACGGCGGCCACGACGGCGGCCGTGGCTGCCGAGGTGCCCACACCCCGGCAGTTCGGCTTCGCGTTCGGCACCAGGTACGCGGACACCCTGGACGACGCCGACCTCAGGGCGCTCCAGCGGGAGGCCCCGGAGGTCCCGGCCGAGGTCGCTGCCCAGCTCTTCCGGGAGGCGGAGCACGTCTTCGGGTCCACGCGCGGGCGGCCGGAGATGCGGCGTGAGCTGCGCATGGGCTTCTGGGACCACGTGATGCAGCGCCGGAACAACCAGCAGCCCGTCCGCACGTAGACGCAGGAGCGGCTCGGAGCCCGGGTCCCAGGGCGCAGCTCGCTCAGCGGAGCAGGAAGCCCGCCGGCAGCGGGTCGCCCGGCTCCAGCACGAACTCGTGCCGGCCGGTCAGGTGTGCGGAGCCCTCGACCTCGGTGATCACCGCGGGCATCCCGGCCACCTCGGCGCCGCCGACGACGCGGCCGGCGAACTCGGTGCCGACGATGCTCCGGTGGCGGAGGGCCTGGCCGCGGGGCAGCTCGCCGCCGGCGTCGAGCAGGGCCAGGCGTGCCGACGTGCCGCTGCCGCACGGAGAGCGATCCACCTCGCCGTCGGCGAAGACCGTCACGTTGCGGTCGCCGTCGGTCCAGACCACGCCGTAGACGTCGCGCAGCTCCGGCTCGAGCGGGTGGACCACGTCCCCCGCCCGGTTCAGCGCGTCCTTCACCGCCCGTCCCAGGGCGATCAGCGCGGGCAGGCCGCGCCGGTCGATCGGAGCGGGCGCCGGCGCGATGGCGTAGAAGGCGCCCCCGAAGGCGACGTCCACCGTGCACCCGGCGGCCTCGACGCGGCGGCGCAGCACGAACGAGGGCACGTTGCGGAAGCGGACCGACGTGACGTCGGCGCCGGCCACCCTGGCCCAGGTGCGGAGCCGGCCGGAGGGCGCGTCCACGGTCACCACCACCTCCGGCTCGCCGGCGCCTGGAACGCCGGCGGCCAGCCTGCCGCTCTCCAGCGCCCACGTGACCAGCGCGATCGTGCCGTGGCCGCACGCGGTCGAGTAGCCCTCGTTGTGGAAGAACACGACGCCCAGGTCGGCGCCGGCGTCCTCTGGGTCGGTCACGAAGCAGCCGTACATGTCGGCGTGGCCGCGCGGCTCGTGGACCAGGAGGCGGCGGACGTGGTCCAGGTGCTCGCGGGCCCAGCGCCGCTTCTCCAGGATGGTGCCGCCCTGCAGCGGCGGCACGCCGCCGACGACGATCCGGAACGGCTCGCCGGCGGTGTGGTAGTCGGTCGTCCTGATCGGCTGGCTGCGCATGGGCTGTCCGCAGCGTACTGGTAGACTCCGCCCTGCGGCGCCGGAGGCGCGGGGCCGGTCAGATCAGCAGAGATGAGATGAGCGAGATGGAAGGAGCAAGAGTCTCGTGATCGAGTTCCTGAGCAAGCTGGTGCGCCGTGAGCACCTCACCGAGGCGGAGTCGTCGCGCGCGATGGAGGTCATCATGCGCGACGACGCCAGCCCCAGCCAGATCGCAGGGTTCATCGTGGCCCTGCGGGTCAAGGGGGAGACGACCGAGGAGATCGCGGGAATGGCCCGGACGGCGATGGCCGTGGCGACGCCGATCGACGTCCCCGACCGCGCCTCGCTGCTGGACGTGGTCGGCACCGGAGGCGACGGCTCCCACAGCTTCAACATCTCGACCCTGTCGGCCATCGTGGCCGCCGCTTGCGGCGCCAGGGTGGCCAAGCACGGCAACCGTGCCGCCTCGTCGATCTGCGGCGCCGCCGACGTGCTGGAGGCGCTCGGCGTCCGGGTGGACCTGCCGCCGGCCGGCGTCGCGGCGTGCGTCCAGGAGGTCGGCATCGGCTTCCTCTTCGCGCCGCTGTTCCACCCGTCCTTCCGGTTCGTGGCGGTGCCGCGCCGGGAGCTGGGGGTGCGCACCGTCTTCAACGTCCTGGGACCGCTCTGCAACCCGGCCGGCGCCGGCTGCCGCGCGCTCGGCGTGGCCGACCCGGCGCTGGTGCCCAAGATGGCCGAGGTCCTGGGCCGGCTGGGCGTGTCCAGGGCGCTGGTCTTCAACGCCGAGGGGCTGGACGAGCTCGGCACGGCCGGCCCGTCCATTGTGGTCGAGCTGCTGGACGGCCAGCGCCGGCAGTACATGCTCGAACCCGGAGAGCTGGGCCTGCAGCCGGCCTCACCCGACGACCTGCGCGGCGGCGACCCGGCCCGCAACGCGGTCATCGCCCGCTCGGTCCTGGCCGGCGAGCACGGGCCCCGCCGTGACATCGTCCTGCTCAACGCGGCGGCCGCGCTGCGGGCGGCCGGCCTGGCCGCCGGCTGGCGCGAGGGGCTGAGCCTGGCCGCGGAGGCGATCGACACCGGCCGCGCCGGGGAGGTGCTGGAGCGCTGGGCGCGCGCGTCCCAGGTGGCCGCCCCGGCATGACGGCGGGCTCGGATCTGCTCGGCAGGCTGGTCGCGGAGGCCCGGCGCGAGGTGGAGGCGCGGCGCGCGACGATGCCCGCCGCCCACCTGGAGCGGCTGGCCGCCGCGCTGCCCCCGCCGCGGGACTTCGCCGGCGCCCTGCGCCGCGACCGTCTCTCGGTGATCGCCGAGATGAAGGCGCGCACCCCGATCATGGGTCGTCTCAGCGAGGACTACTCGCCTGGCCGGCTGGCCGGGGTCTACACGGGCGCCGGCGCCGCGGCACTCTCCGTCCTCTGCCAGGAGACCAGCTTCGGCGGCCGCCCCGAGCACCTGGCGGAGGCCCGCGGGATGAGCGACCTGCCGGTGATGCGCAAGGACTTCGTCGTGGACGAGCACCAGGTGCTGGAGGCCCGGGCATACGGTGCCGACGCCGTGCTCCTGATCGCGGCGGCGCTCGAGCCGGGCCGCCTGCGGGAGCTGCTCGACCTGGCCCGCCGGCTGGGCATGGAGGCCCTGGTCGAGGTCCACGACGAGGCGGAGGTGGAGGCGGCGCTGGGGGCCGGGGCGAACGTCGTCGGGGTCAACCACCGGGACCTGTCCACCTTCCGGGTGGACGTGGGCCTGACAGAGCGGCTGCGGCCATGCGTGCCGGCCGGCGTCGTCTATGTCGCCGAGAGCGGGATCCACACGGCCGCGGACGCCGCCCGCGTGCGGGCGGCCGGCGCCGACGCGATCCTGGTCGGTGAGGCGCTGATGCGGGCGCCGGACCCGGCCGCCAAGCTGCGGGAGCTGGCGGTATGAGGGCGGAGACACCCGACCTCCCCCAGGGGCGGTGAGCCGTTGATCGTCAAGATCTGCGGCATCTGCGACGGCGAGGCGGCGCGGGTGGCCGCCGGCGCGGGGGCGGACATGATCGGCTTCCACTTCTGCTCCAGCCTGCGCCGGGTCTCGCCCGAGACGGCCCGATCCATCGTGGACGGGCTGGACCGGCGGCCGCGGCTGGTGGGCGTGTTCATCGACCAGCCGGAGGCGGAGGTCGAGGACGTGGTCCGCTTCCTCGGCCTGGACCTGGTCCAGCTCCACGGCGTCGAGCCCGCCGGCTTCCGGAGCTCGCGGCCCATCGTGAAGGCGCTCAAGGTCCGCGACGGAGCGATCCCGTCCGGCGTCGATGCCTGGCCGGACCCCATCCTGCTCGACAGCTGGTCGGCGGACCGGCGCGGCGGCACGGGCCGGAGCTGGGACTGGGAGGCCGGCCGCGCGCTTCTGGCCAGGCGCCGGGTGATCGTCGCCGGCGGCCTCCACCCCGGCAACGTGGCGGAGGTCGTGCGGGTCCTCCGGCCCTTCGGGGTGGACGTGTCGAGCGGCGTCGAGTCGGGTGTTCGTATCAAGGACGGCGACCGTGTCCGCGCTTTCGTGCAAGCTGTACGGGACGCGGATGCTGCAGTGGCGGAACGGTGCGGTGCGAGGGCGGATGATGAAGGGTAGATTCGGGCGATACGGCGGCCAGTACGTGCCCGAGACGCTGATGTCGCCGCTCGAGGAGCTGGAGGGCGCCTGGCGCGAAGCCTGGTCGGACCCGGAGTTCCAGCTGGAGCTGAAGGCGCAGCAGCACGCGTTCGTGGGCCGTCCGACGCCGCTGTACGCGGCCGAGCGGCTGAGCGAGCACTTCGCCGGCGCCCGCGTCCACCTCAAGCGCGAGGACCTCTGCCACACGGGCGCCCACAAGCTGAACAACGCGCTCGGGCAGGCGCTGCTGGCCAGGCGGATGGGGAAGCGGCGGATCGTCGCGGAGACGGGCGCCGGCCAGCACGGCGTCGCCACCGCGACCGTCTGTGCCCGCTTCGGCTTCGACTGCACCGTCTACATGGGCACCGAGGACATGCGCCGGCAGGCGATGAACGTGGACCGGATGCGGCTGCTGGGCGCGGACGTCCGCGAGGTCGCGGCAGGGACCGCCACGCTCAAGGACGCGACGTCCGCGGCCATCCGGGACTGGGTGACCAACGTCGGCGAGACGCACTACGTGCTCGGCTCGGCCGTCGGGCCCCACCCCTACCCGCAGATGGTGCGCGACCTGCAGCGGGTGATCGGCGACGAGGCCCGCGACCAGTACCTGGCGGCCGAGGGCCGGCTGCCCGACGCGATCGTCGCCTGCGTCGGCGGCGGCTCCAACGCGATCGGCATGTTCACCGCCTTCCTGGACGACGACGGCGTCCGCCTGATCGGTGTCGAGGCGGCGGGGGAAGGCCTGGAGAGCGGCCGGCACGCGGCCTCCCTCAGCGGCGGGCGGCCGGGCGTGCTCCACGGCGCCTTCAGCTACCTGATCCAGGACGAGGACGGCCAGGTCCTGCCGACGCACTCGGTCTCGGCCGGCCTCGACTACCCCGGCGTCGGGCCGGAGCACGCCCTGCTCCGCGACCTGGAGCGGGTCGGGTACGTCGCCGTCCGCGACGCGGAGGCCGTCG
>WNFX01003242.1_pt1 | contig 16282 bp, 12 predicted proteins | sample 5400111 | NCBI WGS metagenome assembly WNFX01 (sample SAMN13153363, study PRJNA577476) | soil metagenome | isolation source: 40 cm soil or saprolite under grassland replicate 1 | place: USA:California | collected 2016-06-15 | reverse complement strand
CGCTACCTTTTCCCGGGCCTGGTCACGGTCGGCCTGGTTGCGGCTGTCGGGCTCGTGGCGCTGCCGGGTGGTGGGCGCGGGGTTCCGGTCGTGGTCATGACGGTGGTGATGGGTGCGATCAATCTCTGGTTCTGGTGGCCTTATCGCGAAGCCATCGTCTCTGACCAGCCGGTGTTGCTGGTCACGGTACCCGTGCTCCTTGTTGGGCTAGGGCTCTATGCAAGGGCGCTGTGGCGCCTTGCGCCCGCTGCCGCAAGCCATGAGCCGGCAGGCACGCCGGCCGACCCTCCATCGAACGGCGGCGGCAGGCCCGGGCAGGCGGCGACCGCGCCCGCCGCACCTTGACCCGAGATAGCAGACGTGGGAGTAGCCCGCCGAGCAGGTCGCGTCGGTGCACCCCGACCACGTCGTCGGAAGGTAACCCTATGCCCCTGCCATGCTCCTGCCGTGTCTGGTCATTAGAACTCCCTTAGAACTCGAAGTCGTCACGGCGGCTCGCGCGCTCGCGTACGGTGGCGCCGCAGCGGCGTTTGGCTGGTGGCGGAGGCGGACGGATACGCATACGAACCCCGCGACCCCAGGACCCAGCCTGTGGATCAGCGCCCGAGCGTGGGGGATGGCCCAGACCTGAGTGGGGTTCCGCCTGTTTGCGACGGCTGGCACCCAAACCGCGGGCCGCATCCAACGGCTTGGTACGTGATCGTGTCGAGGTGACCTGCTCGGCCGCCTGCTCCGTGAGTACCGCGAGCTGCGTGAATGTCTTCGCGGACCCTTGGCGACCGACGCTTGTGTCAGGATGGTCGCGCAACCGTCAGGCCGAGCTGGTTGGCTACGGCGGCCATCCGGTCGTCGTAGGTGACGACCCTGGCAAGGTCAGCGCCGAGCTGCTGTGCGCTCGCGAGGTGGATGGCGTCGAGGGATCTGAGCTCCACCGGCAGCATCGCCCCCGCGGCATCCAGGACCCGATCGTTGACCCTGACCAGGTCGACGCGCGCCAGGACGTCATGGCCGCGTCGGACCGCCTGCGGTCCAAGCGACAACAGTGCCCGCGCGACCTCGGTCCGCGCCAGGGCACTGGTGATGAGCGGCCGCCGGCGCCGCAGGTAGCGGCGCAGGGCCGCGGACTCCGGCTCACGCACCGCGAGCTTGACCAGCGCGGAGGAGTCCAGGTAGGTCGCTCTGCTAGCGCTCATCGTGCCGCAGGCGTGTGAGCACGCTCGAGGGTGGTTCTTGGCCCGGTCCAAGGGGCAGCGGGTCGGGCAGGTCGTCCAGGTCGTGCTGGCCGGAGACAAGATCGCCGGTGGCGCGCAGGCGCCCGATAGGGTTTCGGCCCGGTAGTGGGGCAAGTATGGCGACTGGGCGGCCTCGGTCGGTGACCTCGATCGTTTCCCCGGCCTCGACACGTCGCAGCAGCTCGCTTGCTCGCTGCCTGAGTTCACGCACTCCTACTGTTGCCATGTGCTAGTTGTAGCACATCTCGTTGCAGCCTGCACCCTCAACCAGCCCGCCGCTTCCTCAACGGAGAGGAGTGGGCCAGGGAGCGACACACAGGTACGCGTTCGGTGTGATGCTGGGCAACCGGCTCACCGGTAGAGTGGCGCGGTCGCGGATCGTTGGTGGGTGGAGATGTGCTGATGACGGTGGATGATGCTCTTCTTGATCGGGCAGGGGAGCTGAAGCGGGATCTGGTGGCGTTCTCCCGGCAGCCGCGGTACGACTCGGCGTTCAGCGAGGTCTTGGCACGGCACAGCGACGGCTCCGAGTTGTTGGACGAGCACCGGTTGATGATGCTGTGGGACTACTTCGTACTGGAGCATCGGTTGCGCAACGGCCGGACTATCGTTGAGCAGTTCGTCGATGCCCACGCAGAGCTTTCGCGGCAGGAGCGGGAGATGCTGCTCGGCTGGCGCGATGTGGTACAAGGGCCGTTCGAGGTGCAACACCGCGACGGACCGGCCCTGATTGTGGTCAACCTTGTGGACGATCTGACCTACCGGGTGCGGTCCAACATGGGCGCGTCGGTGTTCCGGCCGATGCTGCGCCGATCGTTCTTGATCACACGGCTGGTACCAGTCGGCGACGAATGGATGCTGAGCGGGCCGACGAGCGTGCTGCGGCCGGCTGAACGGGACGCCGCCTACCGCTTGGCGGTCGAGATGTCGCTGCATACGCCGGAGGCCGTGTACCGCAATCCGGAGAAGTTGGCCAGGGCGTGGGAGATCCAGCGGGCAGATCGGCAGCGGTTTATCCGGTTCTTCGGCACCGACCTGGTGGTCGTGCCCGGTGATCAGGCGCAGGAGCGGCTGAATGAGTTCCACGAGTTTTGTCGCGATGAGGTGCTGCGTTCGACACCGGAGGCGGCGCGCCGTCGGAGCGCGTCCGATGCGCCGGTGGTGAAGTTGCCGCCGGATCTCGTCGAGTCCGAGACGGTAGCGTTGATTTACGACGAGGAAGACGGGCTAGGTTTCTACGCGGAGTTCGGTCTGGTTGAGGCAGCCTTCGCCGACCCGGATCTGGTGCGGCGCCGTCGGTATCGCGAACGCGCGCTGTCGTACCTGCACGATGACAGCGTCGAGCCGATGGTGCTGCGTCGGCTGGCCGACCGGGACCCGGACAAGGCCAGCCTGCTGTTCCGCAGGCTGCTGAAGCGACCGCGGTTCGACTGGGCCCGCGACGGTGAGGAGTTGCTGCGTACGGCCAAGGCCGACTACTTCGCGAGGGTGCCTCGACCCCGGGTCAGCCCGCTCAGTGAGCGGCTTGCCGCCTATGCCGGCCGACGGTGAGATCCGGCTCAGTCCGGCCAGGTCCAGTCCGGGCGTGGCCGGGCCGGGAACGGCTGTAGCCCGAGGTAGTGGCGATACGCGGCGTGAATCCAGGCCGTAACCGTGTCCGGCGGGAACGCCAGGTCGGCGAGGGCTACCTCGCCGGTGCCGTTCGACCCCTCGCAGATGGTGACGAGGCCGCGGGCCTCATTGGTGTAGTCGAAGCCGGTGACCGTGACTGGCGCGCCGAGCAGCGTCGCCTCGGCGGGCAGCTGGGTCTCTTCTTCGATAACGGTGAGGAAGGCGACGTACTGCTCGTCGTCGCCGTAGGCGTCGACGACGATGGTTTCCACTACGCTATCGAGATCGCTGCGCTGCCTCATGGTGGATGAGTATAGGCGTGCCTTGTCGCAGTCGTGATCCTGGTGGAAGGTGAACCGTGTCTGACGATGACGTGGCGGTGCTGGTGGACCGGCTGCGCTGGGATCGGCGGCGTGACCCCTACCGGGGTCGCCGCGAGTACTCGCAGACCGTCCGAACCCTGGCCGAGACGTGCGAGCGGCTGATCGCGTCGGGCCAGCCGGGACAGGCCGTTCCGGTGCTGCGCAAGGCGGTCGACCGGATCACCAGCGCCCTGATGTACATGGACGACTCGTCGGGGATCGTCGGCGACGACCTGCACGACATCATGGGTCTGTACGCGCGGGCGTGCGCGGCGGCGCCGCCGGACCCGACAGGTCTTGCCGGATGGCTGGTCAAGCTCCAATGCGACGGCCCTGGCTGGCCGCCCATCGTGCTACGCGAATTCGCCCCGGCGCTGGGCGAGCGCGGCATCGCAGAGGTCGAGCGGCTCGTCGCACGACGGGCACAGACCGTGGGCCCGCAGTCGTGGACCGGCTCCTTCGCGGTGCGTGACTTGCGGGAACAGTTGGCGGAGGTGTCCGGTGACGTCGACCGGTACGTCACCGTGTTGGCTGAGCATCTGACCAGTGCGGTGCAGTACGAACGAATCAGCCTCGCGCTGCTCGCGGCCGGCCGCCGGCAGGAGGCGATTGCGTGGGCGCGACGCGGACTGGCCGAGAGGCCCGGCTGGCCGCACACCGACCGGCTACGTGATGCGCTGGTCGACGTGCTCCTCGACGAAGGCGATACCGAAGCCGCCGTGGCAGTGCGGCGAACCGAGTTCGAACGGCACCCCACCGCGACGGCGTACCGATGCCTGGCAGACACGGCTCGGGGAGTCGGCGCGGGTGATCCAACGCCGTGGGCGCTGACGGTTCTCCACGGCCGGGTAGCGCAACAGCCGGCGTACGCGGCCGAGTTGATCGCCATACTGCTCGCGCTCGGTCACAACGAACAAGCCTGGCTGGCCGGCCTGGAGCACCGACAGTGGGTCGGCGAGCGGCAATGGCTGTCCCTGCTGGAGCGGCGCGGCGTCTCACAACCGGCGGATGTCATCGGGCCGTACCAGGACATGGTGGAGCGGTACATCCGCGACTCCGCCGACAAGCGCCGCTACCGGCGGGCGGTCGGGCTACTGCCAGCGCTGCGCGCCGCATATACCGCAACCGGCGACCGAGCAGCGTTCCCGGCCTACATAGCCGACCTGCGGTTACGGCACAAGCGCCGGCCGAGGTTCCTCAAGACACTCGACGCCGCCGACGTATAGCCGACCCACGCTGCCGGACCGTCGCCGAACTCGGCTCCAAAGTAAATGCCTGGACGGGCACAACCCAGCCGACCCACCCTCGCCGCCATGGACATGCCGCCCGACCACGCCGGCAACGCCTTGGTGATCCGGCCGGAGACCGCCGACGACCACCGCGCCGTGCGCCAGGTCCACACCCTTGCCTTCGGCGACCCCCAGCGGATCCCACACCTGTCGACGCCCTCCGCGTCGCCGTCGCACCACTGCCAGGGCGATCATCCTGGCACTGCTGCTGCGGACCGCCTCGATCTCGGCACGATGGTCTTGAATGCGGCTGTCCCTGGTGATGATCAGCCAGCCTTGCCGGGCGGTCTCAGGAATCCAGATGCGATCCTTGGTGGCCGTGTCCTGGATCGGGCAGGGTGGCCGCTGCCGCCGGTGCACGATGCCGCCCGGGTCGCCTGGGTAGGTGACATCGGGCCGGAGGCCAGCAAGGATCTTGGCGAGGCCGAGCACGTCCGCGTCGCAGTAGAAGCGGACATCCGCCGGCTTCGCCGACCTGGTCACGCGGCCCGGACGCAGTTCTCGTACGCGAGCGCCCAGCGCACGTCGGTGATCGACAGGTTGAAGTCCTCGGCCAGGGCGGCGATGTCGTCATCCCCCGCCTCGACGTGCTCCCACAGCGCCTCGGTGCTGACGCCCCGGATGGTCGGCTTGCCGAAGCGGACCTCGGGGTCCATGCGTACCGGTGACTTGGGGTCGTCGTGCGGGCGCCAGCTCGCGGCGATGTCGTCCGCCCATGTGACCCGCTGGACGAACGCCTCCGACAGCGGCGTGAGAATGAGCTGACCGCTCGCCCAGGCCACCAGACACGGCTCGGCGTCCAGGCCAGCGGCCTCTTGCGCCTCCAAGAGGAGGTGGCGGCCGCCGACGAAGGGCTGCTTGTGTGCCAGCGGGTAGGGCACGTCGTAGTGCTCACGCAGGTGGTCGATGAAGGCGCGCAGCTCCGCCATCGACACGCCGTGGGTGCGCCGGTACTCCCGCAGCAGGCCGGCCTCGATGAACTCGACCCACGTCACTGCGGGGTGGCCACCCCGCCGCTCAGGCCGGATTACCGGCCTGTACGTCCGTTCGCCCCTGACACCGCCTTCGAGCCAGTAGTGGAGCGTCGACTGCGGGACCTGCAGCAGTCTGGCCGCCTCGGCCTCCGAGAACATCTCTCGCTCAAGTACGGTCGTGGTCGCCATGGTGACAGTCTCGCACCCCTGTGTCCTGATCGGACAGAGGTTTGGGAAGGGCTGTGGATGTCGGCGCATGCCGCGTAGCAAGTGAGGAGAGCGGCGGTCTCCCGCGGGCTGCTCTGGCACCGCTTGCGCTGGTCAGCAGAGACGGACGCCCGAGCATACGAACACCGGAGCGTCGGGACCGCACCTGTGAGTCTCCAGCCGGGCGTGGGGTCGCGTCGGTTGATGCTCCGCGGCTGTGCGGGCGAAGCCGGCGGTATGCAGGGTCGTACCTCCTTGCGGTTCCCTAGCCATCAAGGCCTGGTCCACCCCTCTGCACGTGAGGTGCCAATTTTGGGGCGGGATTCCGACCTTCGAGTCGTTCTTGCTGCTTGCTCTGCTCTTAGGCATGATCCACCTCGAGCGGGTCAAGGCCGGCGAGAGGCTGTCGCAGGGGGGCACGATGCCTCGGCAAGCGATGTCGCACCGTGTGGGAGCGGTTCGGATCAAGAGCCTGACCGGCATGCAGCTTCGGAAGACAGGGTCAACGCCGAGTGGTCAACCGTCCCAGGGTGTCGCTGAATTGTTTGAACTCGATGGACCGCAGCGGCTCAGGCTCACCGTCGCCGTCCTGCGATGGCGCAACGGCGAACGCAACGTGGAAACGGAGCACCGTCACACCTCTCCCGAGCGTCTGGACCGGCTCCGCCATGGACTGCGACTGACTCTCAACAACGTGCCATCGCGGCGTGGAATATGGTGGGCAGAGCTGCGGCAGGCGCGGGTCAAGCCTTGCGAGTCGCAGTGGTCGAATCTCTTCAAGGCGAGTCTCGATGAGCTCGATGCCGCTGCAGAGGTTGACACGCGCGCCGAGCTGCTCAGCGTTGGCGCACAGGCGGTGGGCACGCGAAGCAAGCTGCTCGGTGACGAGGGGCTGCGACGCACGGACCTGTGCGTCACCTACCGGGCTGACGATCTCATTGTCCCTGTGGTCGCCTACACGATCACCAGAGTCCTGCCGATCCTTCGAGAATGGCCGGCGTAGCAGACGCGAAGCGGCTGGCGCTCCTTCGAGCCAATATCGAGCACGCCGACGGTGCGCCTGAGCAGCTCAAGCGCCTGCTGACTGCGGTGGTCGACCCAGATCGTTGCGGAGCGGAACGGCGCGCCAGTCGGCGACCCGGCAGGCGGCGGGATGGGCCGGGTGTGCTGCGGGTTCGCGTTCATGCGGGCCTCCGGGTCAAAGCTGGAGGCTGACATGGAGGCCGACACGGAGGCCGAGTGGACCAGCGGGTGGTCACCGCCTCCGGATGAGCGGCACGGCGCGATGCTCATGGCTGATCCCAGTCCCAGGCGCCGCTGTCGTCGTCGGGTGGCTCGTCGGGCGCCCGAACACGAGCGGAGGCGGAAGTCGCGGGTCGAGCGCATCGTCGATGGCCGCGACCGGCTGGCCCGCGGCGAGGATGTCGTCGGCGGGGTAGATCGCGCCGATCACCCCGGCCCCGCCGACCATGCCGATGACCTGGTCGGCGCCTGCTGGGAGCTGTCGGCTTCGACGCGGAACACCAGCCCGTTGTCGGTGTCGCGCGGAGCTGATCGAGCGGGATCAGCCGGGCGGGCAGACCGTGGCCCAGCGCGGCACCGTCGATCGCCAGCGGCGACGGGCCCGCCACGAGCAGGCGGAACGAAGTGTCCAGTACGTCAAGCGCGTCAGGATCGTGGTCTGCGGTTGGCACGAGGCGCTCCTCTCCTGGCGAAGTCGGATGGAGCCGCAGGACAACAGTCGGCAGGGCGGCACAGGGGCACACACGTAAGGGGGTAGCGGCGTGGACGCCAGCGAGCCCATGTAATGCCCGGTGATGCACGGGTGCCGTGCCCCTGCGGTGCCCCTCGCGTGCCCTGGTCGTACATGCCAGAGCGCGTGATCCGCGCTGACACTGGTACGCCCGCACCCGAGGGTCGGCAGTGGCTGGCGCCCGGCTCGCACGGGTAACGCTCAATAGGGCGTCTCCACAAGGCTCCATGAGGTGGTTTCGCTCGCCGGCCAGCACGGCGCCCATCCCCTGGCGCGCCGAAGTGGCACCCGCGCAACGCACACCCCTGCAGCCGGGGCCGGATCCAGGCCGAGCGACACCCCGGACCTGAAACCGCCATGTTGAATTTCGGGGGTCGCCTGGATATTTGGGGTGTCGGCGCAACCGATGGCCGCGGGCTCACCCATGGCACTGCACGCCACCCCCCAACCGCGCCGCAGCGGTCCTCGACGTGGCCGAACCTGTGCCCCTGGTGGTCTGGCCGTGCGCGCAGACCACCGGCCACATCCAGCGGGCCGGGCGCTACCTGCCCGAGTCCACCGCCCACTCCGGCAAGATGCTGCCCGACCTCGCCCGCCGCATCGCCGGCGAGTACGCCCCATCCGGCGGCCTGGTCTGTGACCCGATGTGCGGCATCGGCACCACCCTGGTCGAGGTCGCCACGCTGGGACGCCGCGCCGTCGGCGTGGAGCTGGAGGCCCGCTGGGCCGACCTGGCTCGCAAGAACCTCGCCCTGGCACTGCCTGCCGACCGGGTGGGGCTGGGTGAGGTCCGCAGCGGCGACGCCCGCCGTCTGCCGGAACTGCTCGCCGACCTGACCGGCAGGGTCGATCTGGTCGCCACCTCCCCGCCGTATGCCTGCACGCCGGGGATGATCGACAAGCCAGCCTGGCGCCACGGGGGGGCTTTGGCGCGCCGCGACACCGAGAACCACTCCGCCGACCGCGCCAACCTCGGCCACGCCCGCGGCGCCGCGTACCTGGCCCAGATGGCCACCGTGTACGCCGGCTGCTTCGAGGTCCTGCGGCCCGGTGGGCTGCTGGTCACCGTCACCCGCAACCTGCGCCGCAGAGGCCGCGTGTTCGACCTCGCCGGCGCGACCGTGCGGCTGGCCGAGCAGGCCGGCTACCAGTACCTGCAGCACGTCATCGCGCTGCTGGCCGCCGTGCGTGACAGCGGCCTGTGCGCGCCGGGGCCGCAAGTATCGCGAGCCGCTGGTCGTGCCAGACCCCGTGCTGATTTGGCCGGGGAGCATGCCGGCTGACCAGCGAAGCGGTGTGGTCGTGCGCCGCCCCATCGTCAAGCCGGCGTCGCCGGAGCGACGCGAGCAGGCGATCGAGGCGCTGGCGCAGCTGCTCGTGGCGTGGCTGGAACGCCGCGCCAGCGGCACGACCGAAGCCTTGCCAGGCGGAGGTAGGGTCCTGGACGGCGGCCCAGACCCAGGAAGAAGGCCATGAGGATCGCGACCTACCAGCGGATCTCCACCGACGAGGAGCGGCAGCCGTTCTCGCTTGAGGCGCAGACCGACCGGCTTGCCAGCTACATCGCTTTCCAGCCGGGCTGGCGGCTCACCCACACCTACAGCGACCGGATGAGCGGCAAGCGCCTGGACCGCCCGGGACTCGCCGACGCCCTGGCGGGCGCGCGGGCCGGCCGCTACGACCTGCTGCTGGTGTTCAAGGTGGACCGGCTGGCCCGGTCAGTCGGCGGGCTGGCACGGATCCTGGAGGAGCTGGACAGCGTCGGGGTCGCTTTCCGCTCGGCGTCCGAGCCGTTCGACACCTCGACAGCCGCGGGCCGGATGATGGTGCAGATGTTGGGAGTGTTCGCCGAGTTCGAGCGCGAGCTGATCGTGGAGCGCACCCGCATGGGTCTGGCGCGGAAGGCCGCCAGGGGAGAGTGGACCGGCGGCACTCCGCCATTCGGCTACCGCTACGACCCGGCCCGTCGGCTGTTGGTTCCTGTACCCGAGCAGGTCGCCGTTGTGCGGCGAATCTTCACCCTGTACGTGGACCGGGGCCAGGGGTCGGCCGTCATCAGCGGGCTGCTCAACGACCAGGGCCACCGCACCGCCCGCGGAGGCCGATGGACGCCCAACCGTGTGCTCGACATCCTACGCAACCCGACCTACACGGGCCTGCTGCCATTCAACGGGCAGACCTACCCTGCCCGGCACGAGCCGCTGGTGCCGTTGGAGGTGTTCATGCAGGCGCGCAGGCTGCTCGAGGAGCGTAGTGACGCCCCCAGGCTGCAGGCGGGCAATGCTACCGACTACCTGCTGACCAGCTTCCTGCGTTGCCGGCGCTGCGGCCACGGGTTCGTCGGGACGGCAGCGTTCGGCAAAGGCGGCCGCTACCGGTACTACACCTGCTTTGCTCGCCAGCGGCACGGCACCGCCCGCTGTGACCAGGAGCGCATCCCCGCCGACCCGCTGGAGGACGCCATCCTCACCGAGGCGCTGAAGGCCCTGGACGACGGCACGCTGTTCCAGGAGGCCGCGCTGCGCGCCCGGCAGGCCTGGCAGGCGGCCCACCCCGGGTGCAGGGCCAAGCTGTCCGGCATCCAGCAGGCACTGGCGGAGCGGCGCCAAGCGGTGGACCGGTACCTGCGGGCATTCGAGGCTGGGCAGCTCTCGGAGAGTACATGCGGGTATCGGGTCGGGGAGCTGGAACGCGAAATCGCCGCGCTGGAGGGCCGGCGGGCGGCGCTGGAGGCCGAGTGTGACCAGGAGCCGGCGCTGCTGGACGGCCAGGAGTTGGTCGCGTTGCGCAGGGACATCCGGTCGGCGGTCGCGGAAGGCGAACCTGAGCAGCTCAAGCGGCTGCTGGCGGCGGTGGTGGACCGGATCGACGTGGAGGGGCGGGCGTGCATCCAGCCCTACTTCAACGCGCCCGGGGTTCGTACGCGTATCGGTCAGCGGAGGCGGACGGGAATCGAACCCGCCAGGCGGGGGACGCCCGCCTCAACGGTTTTGAAGATTTGAATTCTCTCACCAATAGCGACAGCAACATCAAAACCGCAAGTAAACCCACTGCGGTGACCTACTGTTGGCGACAAACTTGGTGTCCGTGGCAATGCCGACAATGGCCATTCCGTGCCAGCGACCGTGCCAACGCCAGGTAGACCCTGCCTCAGCACATTCCCTGGCCCTAGCTAGACATCGGCGCAGCTCAGAGCTGGTGCTCAGACTCGCAACCACCTCACTCAGTCCAGCCATCAGCTGGCCACATCATCCCCTGAGTGTCGCTCACACACCAGCTCGACCCTAACTCGTAAGCCTATTCCGCCCTACCTGCATGCATCCATTCTGGCCACTTGCTTTCGTGCCGTTGCAGTCCGCCGTACACTTTTCCCACCGCCCTTCAGGAGCACTACACATCCGCATCTGCGATGCAGGCCGAGGACCCGGGGCAGGGAGAGGACACCGCGTGGCGCTGCCGGTGAAGGCGCTCAAGGCCGGCCAGGAAGCCTACTGGCTGGACCAGATTGCCAAGAACCGCGAAGAGTACTTCTCCGGCAAAGGGGAGTCCCCCGGCCGGTTCGTCGGCGAGGTCGCCGCCTCAAGCGGCCTGGTCGGCGAGGCAACCCCCGAGCAGGTCCACGCCATGTTCCGGGGCCTGGACCCGGCTACCGGCGCGCAGCGCTGCAAGCCGCTCCTGCGCGCCGACCCACGCTCCAAGCTGGCGGCCGCGCCGCTGCTGGACGCGCTCCAGGCCCGTGCGGTTGAGCGAAGCATGGCTGAGCTGGAGCAGCTTGCCGGGTCCAAGGCGCTCGCTGGCGACGTGCGGTCGGTGCAGGCGGCCTGCAAGCTCGGCGCCTCCCGGCGGGTTAAGGTCGAAACGGTCGAGCGGGTCTGCCGCAAGGTGCTCGGCATCGACCCCCGCGAGCTGTACGGCGAGGCGTTCGACAGGGCGTGGCGGCACCGCGGCAAGCGGGTGGATGCGCGCGTGTCCGCCCTGGACCACTGCTTCTCGTCACCAAAGAGCGTGTCGCTGCTGGCCGGTGGCGGTGGCGAGCAGGTCCGCCGGCAGGTCGCGGAGGCCCGCGCCGAGGCCCTGGCCGTGGCGATCGGCTACCTGGAGCAGCAGGGGATTGGGGTGCGCCGCGACCACAACGGCAGCGACCGCTACCTCGCCGAGAGCGGGCTGTTGGGGATCGCGTTCGAGCACCGCAGCAGCCGAGCGGGCGACCCGCAGTACCACACCCACGTCCTGGTGCAGAACGCCGCCACGGGGCCGGACGGCCGCTGGACGGCGTTGGACTCTGACCGGCTGTACGCGCACCTGATGGCCGCCGATCACCTGTACCTGGCGGCCGAGCGGGCCGCGCTGACCGAGCGGCTCGGGGTGCGCTGGACCACGGTAGATGAGCGCTCCGGCGCGGCGGAGATCGTCGGGCTGGATGACCGGGCGCTGCTGGAGCGGTTCTCCAAGCGCTCGGCCGAGATCGACGACTGGCTGGCCGAGCATGGCCTGGCGGGGATCAAGGCGTCCAGTGCGGCGGCGGTCGCCACCCGCGCGCCCAAGGACCACAACGAGGACGAGGCCAGTGTGTATGCCCGCTGGACCCGCGAGCTGGCCGACGCTGGCGTCGGGGAGCGCGAACTCGGGGCGGCGCTTGGGGATGGGCGTGGGCGGCTGGCCTCGCCTGAGGAGGTCGAGCGGGCGCTTGGTGAGCTGGCCGGGCCGGACGGATTGACCGCCAGCGCGAGCACGTTCACGCGAGCCGACGTGGTCGACGCGCTGTGCAAACGCCTGCCGGTCGCCCCCAGCGCGTCGGCCGCCCGCGCCCAGGCCGAACAGGTCGCCGAGCGGTTCCTGGGCGAGCGGGCGGTCCACCTCGGCCGCGACCGGCGCCTTGGCGTGGAGCGCTACTCGACCCCGGAGCTGCTGGCGCGGGAGCGGCAGCTGGTCGCCGCCGCCCTCGACCGGCGCGAGCAAGGCTGCGGCCAGGTCCGCCCCGAGGTCGTCCGCGTGGTGCTGGACCGCCACGCGACCGCCGGCCAGGACCAGGCGGCGATGGTCCACGACGTGTGCCGCTCCGGTGCCGGCGTGTCGGTGGTGGTCGGCCGGGCCGGCAGTGGGAAGACGTGGGCGTTGGGGCTGGCCAGGGAGGCGTTCGAACTGGACGGCTACCAGGTGCTGGGCACCGCGCCGACCGGGATCGCCACCGTCGGGCTGGGCGAGGAGGGCTTCGCCGACGTTCGCACCGTCGACCGGCTGCTATTGGACCTGGGCAAGGGTCAGGGCGGGCTGGACGAGCGGACGGTGCTGGTGGTCGACGAGGCCGCCATGCTTGGCACCAGAAAGCTCGCCCCGCTGCTGGAGCACGCCCAGCGGACAGGGGTGAAGGTCATCCTGGTGGGCGACGACCGGCAGTTTGCCGCCATCGACGCCGGCGGCGGGTTCCGGGCGCTGCGGCTGCGGCTGGGCGCCAGCGAGCTGACCCAAAACCGCCGGCAGGTCGAGCCGTGGGAGCAGCAGGCCCTGGACGACGTGCGCGCCGGCCGGGTTGAGCAGGCGATCGCCGCCTACGCCGAGCACGAGCGCATCCGCGCGTTCGAGGCCAGCGACGAGCGCGACCGGGCGCTGCTAAACGACTGGCTCACCGCGCAGCGGGCCGGCGAGCAGCCGGTCATCTACGCCCACCGCCGCGCCCAGGTCGACCGGCTCAACCTGCTGTGCCAGCGGCTGCGCGCCCAGGCCGGGGAACTCGGCACAGACCGGCTGGCAGTCGGGGACCGGCAGTTTGGGGTCGGCGACCAGGTGGTGTTGGGCGCCAACGCCCTGGCGCGGCTGGGGGTCGCCAACGGCACCAGCGCCGTGGTCGTCGGGGTCGACGTGCGCGGGCGGGCGCTGACGGTGCGCACCAGCGAAGAGCAGCCGCCGCGGACGGTGCGCCTGCCGGGCTGGTACCTGGACGCCGAGGTGGCGCCGGGCGGCTCGCGGCGGGTCGACCTGGCCTACGCGCGCACGGATATGCGCTCGCAGGGCCGCACCGAGCGGCGGGCGCTGTTGGCGTTGGACGGCGCCGAGGACATGCAGGGCTGCTACGTGCAGCTCAGCCGGTCCAAGGAGCGCACCGACCTGTACCTGACCGTCGGGCCGGTGGCGCTTGGCGACCAGGAGGCCCACGCCCACCCCCGCGGCGAGCCGGTCGAGCCCGAACAGCTGCTCGGCCGGGTGATGACCCGCGACGGCGGCAAGACCCTCGCCAGCGACCTGCCGAGCTTGGGCGACGTGCGGCGGTGGTCCACCAAACAGCTCCGAGAAGAGCGCGACCGGGTCCAGGCGGCGCGGGCCGAGTGCCCACCCGACCGCTCCCGCGAGCTGACGCTGGCCCAGCGGCGCGCGGCGGAGCTGGAGGCGGCCCGCCGGCAGACCCTGGCCGACCTGGAAGAGGCCCGCGCCGAGGCGACCGGCGCGTGGGGCCGGGCGGCGCAGCTGGCGGCCCGCGACCGGCTGGCGCTGGCCGAGCATCGGGGCAGGGTGCTGACCCGCCAGGCCGACCAGGCCGCCGAACGGGTCGGGATGCTGCGCCGCCACCAGCAGCAGCGCGCCGGCTGGCTGGAGGCCCACGACGACGAACTCAGGCGCCGAGAGCAGCTCGTCACCCGCCAGCTGGCCTGGCAGCGTCGGGTGGACGCACGGGCGATGGCGCTGGACCCGCCGAGTTGGCTACTGGCCGAGCTTGGCCCCATGCCCAAGGAGCGCGCGGAACGCGAGGCGTGGCTTGGGGCGGCGGTCGAGCTGGACGCCTACCGGCGCGTCCACGGCCTGCCAGAGCCCGCCGAGCGCACACAGCGGGTTGGTGGGCCACCCGAGCGGGACGCGGGCGCCGCAGCAGACTGCGAACCCTTCCCGGGACGAGCTTCGGCCCCAGCACGCGCCGGCCGACCGCGACCCGCCCGACGGCGACCCTGACCAGCCGCCCAGTCCTGCGCCTGGTGGACCGTCCCGTCCTGCCCGTCCTGTGGCTCGTCCCACATCCGGCCGGACGTCCCGTCCCGTGTCCGACCGTCCGGGTTGGCATCGCCGACAGCGCGACCGCGACGACACCACCCAGGACCGCCCAGCAGGACCGCTCGGCGGGGTCCTGGGCCGCCAGCCCGGCCGCGACCGGCCAGGACAGCGGCGGGACTGGCACGCGGTCCGCGCCGCGCTGGAGCGGCTCGCCGAGCAGCGCGAGCGGCTACGCCGCGGTGACCGGCAGGACCGGGCAGGACACCGCGACCGCGACCGCGGACACCTCCAGGACAGCGACCGCCACGAGCGGGACGGCCGGTAACACCCGGCCAGCAGCAAAGGAGCACGCCATGGACCAGCCCCAGCCGCCCGACCCCGACCCCGACGACCTGGAGCAGCTCGGCCAGCCCATCTACCAGGGCGACGGCCTCCAGGTCCGCGGGCTGACCGAGGAGGAGCTCGCCCGCTTCCTGGCCGCCCACACCGATCAGCCCGCCCGCCTGGTCGGCAGCGGCTGGACCAACCTCGAACCACGCACGGCGGACGAGCACGCCGAGCCCGAGAGACGGTTGACATTTAAGCGTCAATTGTCTCACTCAACTGGCCCGGCCAGCACCGTCCCCATCCCGACCCACTCGGCCCCGCTGACGGGCAGCTACGGCACGCCCGGCGCCTCCGCCCGCGCGATCTACCGGCGGGTACGCGCCGCCGAGCTGGCCGACTGGAGCCGCAGCCTGGCATGGCGGCTGCCGCTGGCCGGTGGCGCCGGCCTCGCCGCGGCCGTCCTGACCGGCCCGCTGCCGAGCGTGGCGCGGCTGGCCGCCAGCCTCGTTGTGGTCGGCGCGGTCGGCTGGCGGCTGCGGTTTCGCGCCTCCGCCGAGGCCACCGCGTGGCGCACGGGTGCCCGCGGGGAGCGACGCACCGCGCGGCGGCTGCGCCGGCTTGTCCGCCGCGGCTACGTCGCGTTCCATGACCTGGCGATGCCCGGCTCGCGCGCCAACATCGACCATCTGCTGATCGGCCCGGCCGGGGTGTTCGTGATCGACTCCAAGCAGTACACCGGCCGCATCGAGCGCACCCCGGACGGCCACATCTGGCACAACCACTACCCGCTGGACGAGCAGCTCCGGACGGTCCGTGATGAGGCCCGCGCGGTCGAGGCCGTCCTCGGTGTGCCAGTGATCCCGCTTGTGTGCGTGCATGGCGCCAGCGTGCAATGGGGCGGCCTTGCCGCCCAGGGCGTGGCGATCGTGCCCGCCGGCCGGCTCGGCGCCGCGCTCGGCGCTGATGCGGTGCTGTCCGCCGAGCAGGTCGCGGTGCTGGCGGGCACCGTGCTGGCCCGCCTGCACCCGGCTCGCTGACCGCTTGCGGAGCATGGCTGCGGTGGGGCGCCGCAGAAGCCGGGTAGCCTGGTGCTCCGATGACCTTTGACGTACCTACAACCCGGGCGGCGATGCGTTCACGGCTTCGCCTAAGCTACAAGCTCTTGGTCAGCCTGCCTCGGCGATTCCGTTCGTGATCGACAGTGAGTGTCAGAGAAGAACATCCAGCGAATCGACAGAGTCCAAGCGGAGGCAGCGAGAGCCCCTGGTGTGCCTTCACGCAGTGGAGATCGGCCTTGCCTGCCTGGCCAGCCAATCCGATACCTACGTCTTATTCAGTCAGACCCGCTGCAGGAGCAAGCCGGTCAAGCCCATCGAGTTGCTAGCGGTATCGAAAGTCAGGCCGACGCCGGCCAGCCACCAATGGTCATTGAAGGCGAACGGAGTGAAGGCTGGTGCCAGGCCAGACAGGTCGTAGATGCTGACGTCGGTCGCCCACAGCTGGGCTCCATTGCTGGACTCTCCGAGCACGTCACCACGCATGTTAA
>WNFX01003241.1_pt1 | contig 16284 bp, 26 predicted proteins | sample 5400111 | NCBI WGS metagenome assembly WNFX01 (sample SAMN13153363, study PRJNA577476) | soil metagenome | isolation source: 40 cm soil or saprolite under grassland replicate 1 | place: USA:California | collected 2016-06-15 | reverse complement strand
ATCTCACAAGAAGAATAGTGTAGCTATTACGACAGACAGAATGTTTTAAATGATATGTGGTGAAATCGGTACGTATGGCGACTAAAAGCGAATATCCCGAAAAGAATGCCTGGTGGATAAATGAACTAAATTCTTTAGGGATCAAGAAAGACGAGAAGATTGAGGATTTAAGAGACACGCAAGCACTTGAGAATCTAACCGATGACGTAAAACAACTATTCATCCACAACTATAGAGACCAATTAAAGTAAACAAGAAGAATATGTGTTAATTTGTATTTACTAGCAAATAGATGACTTCTTTGCATTAAGCTCCGTCTACTTTGCGAGTATCTCTTTATTATCATAAACATTTTGCGCCCCTAATCGTGGTCATTCTTGATATTAATAACGCTCTCGCGCGGAAAAGAGAAAAAAATGAAAGAGGAAAGGAAAAAACAATTACACTGGTCTTTATATAATAATGTGTGTTTTAGCTGAAGGATTTGACAAAACATCTTGAAAATAGTAGATTGCTAAGCGCTTTGGTAATAACATTGACCGTAGGAACAGCAATTGGATTACTGGACCACCACGAAGTGTCTGCTATTAATGGTGCAAACGGTACGAGCACAAATGGTACTGCCGGCTTGAAAGGCGCTAACGGTACCAGCGGTCCTCATGCCCATGGTGCTAATGGCAATACTGAAAACGGTGTGAGTGGTACTATAGCTAACGGTGCCAACGGTTTTAGCTTACATGATACTAATGCTGCGAATGCCGATACTATTCCAAAATCTGGAATATTTCTCAATTGAATTAGAGAGCCATAGGTGGTTTTATTGTGTCAATCAATTAGGCATTTTCTGTGGGCTTTCGGAGGAATAATTGCTGATTAAATCCTCTCATCATAGAATTCGCTGGCAGTCAAAGAGCAAATTTTAGGGAGGACATTGTCTCCTTGGGCGGAATGTATTCTGTTTATCACATTTTCAATGGCTCAAATGAAGGGAAAAGCTACATTTCTCACAATAGTATCCTAGCCTATGAAATTCAGAGTGTAACGTCATAACATCATGGCAGCGAGGACATTCAATTTCCTGTTCAATAGATCGATCTGGTTCCTCTTCCTTCACCTTTTCTAATTGTGGCACTAGGCTTTTTGGCGGAAAAATTGACTATAAAAAATCGTCGGGTGATTATGGCGACAATTAGGGTATTTTTACCGCTGTGACGCCCACCGAGAAGTCACCGGTATAGATGGGATATCCCTTCATATCATATTTTGTTGTAGAAAATATTTTTTGAATCGACGGCCTGATAATTAATATCTCCCTCAATTCATCCATGTAATAAATCTGTGGGCGTACCTGCATTAATTGAAAATTAATTTCTTGGACAATGTCTTCTTGTTTAATCCTCGGGTCATCTGACGGCTTGTGTAGATCAATTTCTCCTTCAATCTTCATCATAAAATCGTAATCTACTGCATAGCGAGGTTTTCTGACATCATCTGTAATTTCTTCTATATTGATCCTACTTACAGGGCTCTTTATTTTCAAAATTTTACTATCACTCAATGCGTATAGATTCCAGTCTTCCCATACAACCAAGAATTTTACAGATTTTACTTTGGAGGCCAATTATGATATCTCGTTAATAGTGTAGTCATCGTAGTCTTTATAATGGACTATGACCACTTTTTCACCAAAAAATTTGACCCGTTTGCGAATAATTTTTGGTTTACACAACTCCAACGTGTCTGTCTCAAGTCTTGCAGTATGTATGATATTTTTCTTCTCATAGCTCACTTGGGCTTGGCCCTCAGCCCTGACTGGGAGCTCAGCCATTGAATTGATTATACCTCAAAAATATCTATGACGCTGTCCCTACTTTTCCTTATCAAATACTCTTTGTCGTTGTAGACAAAATTATAATACTTACCGTTTAGCATCTTGCTTGGGTGAAAGTGTATCTGACCATCTTTCACCTCGACTGCATCAGAATCTAGGATTTCATAAACCTCACCCGTCGACGCAGTGTTCTTGTTTGTCACCGATATGGAATAAGACTTCACTATTTCTGGCTCCTTGTAAAGAGTCTGAGACATGTATATGCGTATATCGCTCTATTTTATATATAAACCTGTACCACTTGCATTCTCAATTATAGCCTTCCATTTATTGTCTGGTTTCTCGAATATGAAAATAGGTGGGAGATGGATAGGTCTCTGATATGTTAGCTATACTCTCTTTGTCTTTGTGTATTACATCTTATGTGTCTCCTCTGGGAGCAAGGAATCAAAAACCTTTAATCCATGCCAAATCATAATACGTCAACCCCGTAAAAAGTGGGGGAAAGAATTGGTAGATCAATCAAGCAGGCGTGAAAGCATATTGGGTGTCTTTGCCTGCGCCAATTCTATGAATTTTTAGAATGCTTTGGCCTTCTGTTAAGTACGTATCGATTAGGATTGAATTCCTCTTGCTCACTGTGAAGTACTTGTCCGGTTGGTCTGGTTCGTTTGGATCCGTTACAGTATACTGATATCTTATGCTTTTTTTTGCCATTGAATTCAACTTCCTTTGGTTCGATCTTCTCTGGATCGAAATGCAGTGTTGTCTTCTCTCCTGGCACTAATTTGACATAATTGCTGTCTTTTTTACGCGATTCTTCATTTCTACCCAAATTTTCCTTGGCGTTTTCGGTTAATTCTATTGTCATTTTTTTTATTTCACCTACGGAAGATCCTAATAGCACTGTGAAAGGGCCATGGCAGAGGCGGGCCGCTCAAGGATTCATTCATAAAATTATCGAATTATAGATATCTGATATCTGTTGTCCATGAGTGGTTGAACCGGATATTTGAAATAGTGGTTACATCGGTTACATTTGTTCATTTTTTGATGTAACCGGCGGCTATAATTTGTTGTATATTATCATATTATTGATAACAATTGATATGTATTTTATCATAATTTGATAGAGATCATATCATAATTATTGGTTACATAGGTTACATAGATTACATAGCTTTTCTAATACGAAATGTATGAGAATTACAGAGCGTTCTTTAACTTATCCGATCTTGGAGATCCACAAATGCCATGTAACCAGTGTAACCAATGTAACCGCTAAATTTAGCAAGTCGTTTCTTTCTTCTATGTAGAAATTGCAGCATTGTGGTTCAAAGCAATCAAATATTTTATAAGAATAAAAACGACGGTTACATGCCAAATGTAACCTTTTTAGAATAATTGTAACCGAGTAGGATCCTCAAGGAGGATTGCTTATTGTATTTGGCTATTTATCATAACGGAGGCAGAACGAATTCTATGAATCTTTGAATTGATATGGTTTCGAGTCTAGTGGTCTTGCCTCCTAGATTAGTGGCTTTGACCTGACATTGAAGTATTCGACCCAGCTCGGCCAAATTCGAAATATGATTTATCCTTTGCGCCTTCATCTCCTTTACAATGTCGTGCATGATAAGTACTTCGTCAGCCTTCCTTTTCAGAAATGAAATCAAGTCGTTATCAAGACAGAAGAGCAGCCTGTTTTCGAAATCCTTATTTTCATGCGCTTGATCTGCAGAGCTGGTCAAAGCTCTATAATTTCTGGCAAATGAATCATTTACCACTTTTGTTAAAAATCCTCTAATTATTTGCTCTTGTTCTTCCGCAATGTCCTGGACTTGTGATTCCTCTACAAAATCATACACCCATGCTGGCACTTCCTTTTCTCCGGATTCAAAAAAGCTCTTAATACGTCTATTGCAATTTCCTTCCAGTCGCTTTTCTTGAAGATTATCTCTTGATTATTCAGGATATAATTCGCAGCAAAATCCCCAAGCGTTCCTAATTTGTCAAGGTAATTCCTTAGCAATGTGTTGAATTTCTCTCTTTCTTCCACACTAGGTTCATCATCTTTTGAATAATGAATCGGGATTATTCTTCTCTGGAAAGCAGGGTCTTCCGGTGGGGCGGGATTGCTTGTTAAAATGCATGGGCTCAAAGCTGCGATAAATTCAGCTGTTGATTTCGTTGACAATCTTGCTCTGGCCATTTGGCTTTGCACGGCGTGTTTTAAAGCCTCTACTAATTGCTTTTGTCTGTCATCATTCAATTGCACTTCGTTAATTAATATCGGATATGTGTTATAGCTCACGGCACGCCCGAAACGCGCGATATTATCAACACTTGCAAATCCAATATCGTGTTTTTTTCTATCTTTATGTTTTCTCCATACTGCTAGGGCTATTCTTCCGGTCGTCGTCTTTCCCGTATTAGTCCAACCATGGAAATACAACCATGGAAGCCACCGGTCGTCATGTTGCATATGCTTTAACACATAGCTGAACGGCGCAATTATCGCCCACTTTACAACCGTAGCGAATATTTCCTTTCGTTTGTATCTGTTAGAGAGATCATTTAGAATGTCTGTGCATTCCGAGATATCCTGATTAGTGGCTTCTTTTTGATCAGTCTTGTATGAGACTATCTTATCAATTTCCAAATAAAAGCCAGGCCTCTCTAATTCTGATTTAATGATCATTTTGTTTTCTCTATAATATGCATTTAAAATCGCCGGCAGCGCTTCTTCAGCTGCTTTGGTCTTGTACACTAGACCCTTTGATTTCAGCTCTACTAGTATTTCTTCGATGGTTTTGGGCCCTATTTTGATATGAAGACCGGTCGGTGTTTCGAATTCTATCTCATATTTTATCTCAATCGCGGCCGGATTTTCATATCTGGTTATTTTAACCGGGACAGCGTTAATTATTATTTTGTTATACTGAATCTGTTGCTCTATCATGGCTCTTCCTACTTCTTTTTCCTTCTTGCAAAGGCTCGTTATTTTCCCTCGATTTAATCTCAATCTTTGCGTACAGAATTTGTTTTTTATGTGAATGCGCTACCACAAATTCGAGTGGGGTGTAGCATAAGACCTCGACTACATGCGGTTGCAATTCGTGGCGAATATGATCCTGAAGTTGCAACAGAATCGGATTTTTATACTTATTCCAAACGGACGTAATATTGTTTAAGAAGTCATTCGCTACTCCATCCGTCATTACATCTGAGAGAAGTGACGCACCCACTAGCTCCTCGCCTCTCTGCCCCTTTGTGTATGTGTTTCGTAAGGCTGCTACTCTAGAATTCTTTTCTTCGTCGCTAGTAGCATTACACAGGCCCACTACTACTTTCTCTGCACTTTCTAGATAAACGCCGCTTTTGTACAAAAGACCAGATAAACCAAGTGTTATGTTTTGCCTACAACCCTTCCGATAATAGTCCTTTATTTGAGATATGATTTCTTCGATGTCCTTGTCTGTCAGGATGATGTCAACATTCACACCAGCGGCCGTGGGATGCATTATGGCGCTCTTCCGATCGTATGGTTTCTTATTTTTGAGGCAGTCAGAGAGTAATTTAGATATTCCATCATACAAGCCATCCTGAATCGCAATCGTTTGTTGTCCTATCGACTGATAGTGAAAATTGGCATCCTCTCTGTGGCGACTCGACGGTAACGTACTGTGTCCCAGAGTATTATCTGTTTTTATTTCGAATTCAAATCCCGGTTTACAATCCCTAGTACTGATAGGCAAGTATTGCTGATGGCTAAACCAAAATATTCTGCGGCCCCATTTTTTCCTGGTGTTGACTACATACGTTAATTTACACATTTCATCTAGGAAGAATCGCTCCTCATCTTTCGCTCTTATGATTGCAAGCCTGGTGAACGCTTCTTTGCTGTCGATATCAATCTCATTGAGATAGAGATCATTCCCTTCAGGATCCTTGAGGTGGGTTTTACCGAATGTAGTCGCCAGTAATTTGGGTTGTGATATACCTCGTTAGTCGATTTTATTGTAGGGGTTTTACCATCTTCACCTAGAGGAATCAGTTTAAAACCAATATTATGGCTTTGGATTAGTTGATCCACGCCTAAGGGAGGGTAAACTCCGGATGTCATGTTAGTTGCCTCCGTTTAAGTACATGAACATCTTTCAGATCTGGGTTTTTTCTATGGTCTAGGAGATCGGGAATTATGTCAATACTTGTTCTTGTATCATCAAAGTTGGGTCTGAAGTCGTGGTCTTCGCCGCATTGTTCGCAAATTCTGTCAGCACATGTAAGAGGTCCGTCGAATTGGTCGAGAATTAGCGGGCCTGAATCGAGCAGGGTCAGACAAGGATGTTTGGCATTATTCCCGTTCGGCAAATTCTTCACATACCCTTTCCTGGAATGAAAAACATACACCAAAGCCCCAAATCATTTTCGAGATGGACTATGATTACGAATCTGCGCCTTACATCAGAACAAATGTAATCTAAGCACCGCATATCGAATATCTTACATTTTGAGATCACGTCTCCAAAGTACTGCCGCAGCCATCGAGTGAGTTCCTCCTCGTTAGGATACCGCCTGGCTTTGTCTTTAATGAAATTATTCTGTAGATCGTCAAGTAGCCGTTGCGATAGAAGCTCAAAGGTCACGTTCTTATCAAAGGTTACGTTCTCTTCAGCGAATGCGACGTTTAGCTTTCCCTGCACTCCTTCTCCAAAGTCGTCGTCCAAACCGAAATAATCCGGTGGAGGATAGTGGCTCAAATCTGGTAATCTGGAGATATAGGATGCGAGCTCCGCATTGAATGAATCGGCGACTAAATGCAGCTGTATCGCGTCAATCTCAGCCTCTTTCGATTATAACATTCCGCACACAATATCTCTTTCTTCACAGATAGTAGCCGCTCGAATTCCCCGTCTATAGACAATCCACCTTTCACCTTTTTGTACTCTGCTAAAAAGTTGTAGCGACAAATTTCGTCAGTGGATGTTATAAGTCCCGTTCCATAATGCTCATCCGTCTCATCGTTATGGTAAAATTGATAAAAATGTGACTTCAGAGGTTTATCACAGGTTTTGCAGTTTTCTAAATTCGTCGAGTCGCAAAGTATGTGCACGCGCACGCCCACGTTTTTCCATTTGTCTGGACAGTGTCGCTCGATAAATCTGACCGAAATGATTTTGTCTATTGTCTCTTCTTTTAAGCTATTCTTAATTTCATCGCAAATACTTTCTGGATTTGAGACTATCTTTTCAAACGCATTCCCGAGTCTTGTAATTACGTCTTCGCGTTTGAGAAGCAGAGTTCTTCTAAAGTCCTGTTTTATGTCCTGTATTACCAGGTCAAAATCCGAGCAGGTCATAATATGCGGATCCCTGATTTTTCATTTTTGACATGACCACAAGAACATCTGCAAATAAATCGGTGATCAATAATTTTATTGATATACGAACCGGTGCAGTCTTCCCACTTCGAGGTCAGGCATTTAGTTACGACAATACTTTTGAAACCTTTATTTTGCGGTGTTACATTAAGAGTCATGTCCCAAATCGTCCTCCGAGATGATTCTGGTGGCTCCTTCTGCTTCAGATTCGTTTGTGGTTGCGAGCCCCGATCGAATCTGCGGCAGAGGTATTTTCTTTAATATCTCTGTTATTACATCATTGAAAGAATCGCCTGCACATCCAAGTTCCTTGAGTGTTAAATAATTCTCTCTTGAAACGGATATTGTAGTTAATTTTCTATGCATTTCATACATGTTATCATTATCATAAGAGTTGTGTTAATATAATCCCAAATGGTTTGTTTACACTATCGAAAAATTGTAAAGTAATGTCAAAAACAAGATCTAATTCACGCGGCGATATTCGCAAACAGATGATCTTTGATATTATTCGAGGTCATTCATGGGGTATTCATCCGGAAAAAATAGCAGATCTCGCACATATAAGCAGACAGGCCGTACACGGATACCTGAAAAAATTGATGGCTGAAGAAAAAATAAGGACAAAAAAAGGACTATACATAGATAGCGAAATAGTTGATGCTATAGTGCTTGATGGGTGGTCATTGTTTGAATTGTATACAAATGAATTCTCTCCCCAGGCTATGGAAGATAACAAATTTCTTAGCAATGCAGATCTGAAAAAAATTCCCATAGACCGTTATAGAAACAGAATTGATATATCTAAAAAACCGGAGCAATTTGTTTTTGAATTTGCTAACAGAATAGGAGCAGTTATGACTTACTTTTTCATTGAATCCCTTACCCCCCGGAGAAATATCAAGGCAGATGAAGTAAGATACAATGTAACCTAGCATTTCATAAAAGAAATAATCCCTTATATGGGCTTTTTATGGTATTTTCATCAAATGCTGCCCGTAGATAACGCAGAGAAATCCTATTTCGAGGTTAAAGAAAATAGTTTGAAAATCATGTCTGAAGCCTATAAGAGTGTGTATCCTGGTATTCACAATTTTCTAAATGATGGCTATCAAAAATTCGTGGAGGACTTTATGTTAGGATCAAATGGTAAAAAAATAGTGACTGCAACCATGAATGGAAGAAAATCTATGTGCATAAAGTAGGGAATCTCATCGAGTGTCGCAATTGTAACGTTGTCAGAAGGTCTGATGGAATCCCCAAAATCTGATCTTAAATTTCTCGTTTGTACACCCCACTTTCAAATAATTTCTGAGCAAATTGGTTTCTAGAAGTTGGGTCCATTTTTTGTGCTGCAGCGAAGTAATTTTGCATTAATGATTCCATCGACAGGATCCGCTCTTCAATCGCGGACATTCTGTTCTGTTTTTCTGGATTTTCTTCAAGCGTCCGGGTGTATGCATCGTAGGTTAGTACCATCCGACATTTAGCGCAAAACCGGCTATCTGGTTTGTTCGGTTCATTGCAATTTGGACACTGTTTTGGCTTCAGCGCGTCTGATGGTTGTTTATCCTTTGGGATTATCCCATAGGCTTCCAAGATGCCTTCACTTGATTCATTACCGAAATAGTGAATATATTTCAGATGCATCTGTGATCTAGCACTCCAACCCGCATGCTGACGTAAAGTATTTTCCTTGAGAATTGTAGATTTTTCTGTTAGAGCAGAATGTCTACGAATGTAAGGGTTTGTATATTGATTGCTCTCTCCTTTTCAACATTGGAATATTCTCCATAACTGCTGGTATTTTCCTCTTTTTTGGCTCCTCAATCGGATAATAAAACCATTTGAAGAATTTTAGAAAAATGGTTCTCTTCAAGTTGTAAGTACCAATCCATTTGTGCAATGGGTCTAACATATCGGGCTTTCGAAGGCTATCAAGATAAAATAAGACTTCTTTTGAGATATTTGCAAATGATTTATTCTTACAAAATCTCGATAGAAGAGAAAGGCCCTGTATTATTGTGGTTCTATATGCATCTGAAAGATTAATCTCTGCTTTCATAGCCAAGATATACTCGGCTATACTAAGAGTATTCTCTGGTGAAACATTTTGGGTAAGATCCTTGTAAAGGAACGGGAGGAGGCCAGCCGTAGCGAAATCAATTTTTCTATTCGCTATTTTTTCATAATCGCAAGTCTTAGAGGATTTTTGATTGTATGTTTCTGTGGCTGTCGTTTGCGTCATATACTCGTATATTAATAAAGCGAGAGCTATAAACTATTTCATTACACTAAATAATCATGAGATAACCATATACATTATGAACTTTAGATTAATGTCCACAAATGCTGCGACCAGTACTAGCACTACGTCGTAATATTTCTCTCGTCTGGAGTATGGAGAATAACGACATTCGCGTCTACCTATTTTTCTGTGTCCGACTATTGGAGGATCTTAGCACGTTAAAATAAGCTCCGTGAGATATTATTATACCAGCTTGAATCATTTAGGTCAATTAGGATGATGGTGGATGGCCCTCTTCCCCGCGTTATCAAAGGTGGTACTTCTTCGTGGGGCCGGAGCATCATTCTCGTGTCCTGGATGTGATCTAATATGAGTCCAGTGTTCTGAGTTTGTGATTGCACTTTTGCAAATAGGGCAGTTTCCATAACCACATTTATGGTATCCTATGAAGAGCGGATGAATTTGTAGATTACATTTGGTACATTTATTTTCCAAAGAATATTTTACAATTTTCTTTAATGCTACCTACTATTAGGGTGTATCGATCGCTAGGCTCAGGCTAGATTTTACTCATAACAGATCCTAGAAAGAAATTGCTTCGGTATAGTATTTTAGTTGATCTATAGTCCTTCCTCTCAGAAACATGGTATAGTGCCTCATATACTATATCTTTTGTAGCCAGTGATTTTACATAAATGGATTGTATCAACTCCGGTGAATAGCTTAGATTGAAAGGTTGGTTTTAATAACACAAATTTGTTTATGCGACTCACATAGCGAACATTAGGCGACTATAATTGCTTTTGCGAACCTATCTGCTACTTCGGTGACTTTGACCTTAAGCTTGTTTCCGACTTTTCCATTTTCGACAAAAACTACAAAACCCTGTACTCTAGCAATTCCATCTCCTTTTCTACTGATTTCTATAATTTCTACTTCATACTCCTTACCTACTTCGACTGGTTTTGGACCGGTAGAACCTCTGTCGAAGCCTCTACCACCACCACCATAACTCCTGCCTCTACCGTAACTCATTTGTATACGTTATCGGTTGTCGTCCTAATATAAACGGGCAATATCAATGAGTATAAAAAGGAGTCTTCAAATGCTATTTCGCTTAAGGTTGACGGTCAAGGTACAACATTGAGTAGGTGGCACCAGATGATACTGAAAATTTAATTCTAGTCTAGGAGATTAGCCTCACCTCATTGATCGAGTGTGTGTTGTCGTGATATTTGGCTGAGACATACCCTAAAGATCATGCCTCGTTGCTCACCTAGGATTAACAAGATAGACTAACTCTATTCACCATATATATGAAATAAATTTTATAGTGATTACGGAGTATATCTTATGAATATATTAGTAAAGCCAGTACAACGATGTAGGCATTGTGATATTGATGCTTATTACACACTATCTATTGAAGACTTTAATTCAGATGATATATCGGTTATTGAGTTATGTCTAAAATGTGCGAAGAAGGAACTCACGAAGATTATTGATGATTTTCCGTCCATAAAGGCGTTCAAAATGGAACCTGCATCGTTCTCGTGTCAGTAGTACCTATTTTATCATAAGACTTGTCCGGTTTTAGTGATAGATAACCTCATGGGATCCAACCACGATTCTATCATTCCCATCAATTACTGACCTTTCTTATGGTCGAGAGAGTACTGCGCCTCACAAAATACCTAAAATACCTCAATCCACAATAACTCTTCAACCATCATCCAATTCCTCATATGCGAGCTCTGTCTACACTAAACGATTTGGGGTTCTTAGGCAGAAGAGGATGAAGCGGCAGTCACAAGATATTATTTAGTTTGTTTTTAATACATTAAAAACAGGGATTTTTAGAGATGAAATGCTTATTAGAATCGTACCTCATAATCCCATATTGATGGAATTTTCAAAGCTATGCCAACAGGTCATGGCTCTTGATCCAAAGGTCCGTTTTGCCGGTATCTGTGACGATACTGGTGAGATTCTCTACGGTGGACAACGCGAAAATGTAGAAGATCTACTCTCTCGAGAAGAAACAAGAAAATCAAATTTGCAAGCAATGGCTAGGTGGGCATTGCGTTATACATTGGCATCTAAAATCGGACCTGGAAAGTATGCAATGGCAGAATATGAAAAGATCAAACGCGTCACAGTCCCTTTGGACAATGAACATCTCCTGCTGGTAACAACTGAAGTCGATATTGACCACGGAAAGATAATAAGCGCCATTCTTAAATTGGTTAAAGAGTAGAAATGTAAGAATTATGCGTAAACCAGGAAGTATTCATCTGAAAATGACTCCCAAAATTACTAGCGCTCCTAATTTTGCAACCTCGGATTGCTTGGATTGGTAGCCATATTGTATTTCTTATACTCTTTGGTATTCCCAGATTATGGGGAGAGAAGTTGTCGTTGCCATTACGAACGGCGACTTTGGTCCGTGGAAGCAGATATTTTATGGGGAATTTGACGGCTGACGGAATAAAAGAGTACTAGTGAAGGTAATTGGCGAATGGAGTTAGAAAACAAACCATCGTCGGTGGTTCCGAGAGCAATCCCTTATTATGCCCCTTCAGATTTCGAGGATTAAAAGTCTTACATTTTTTATTTATTAAATTCATCTTTGCCAGAATATGCAAAATATGAACGCATTTAATACCTCAAATACAAAAGAGAGATAACATGTCAAAAGATAGGGTTTCTAACGACGAACACATAATTGTTTGTAGTGAATGTGGAAGAGATTTGATAGTTAGGGACACTGTTAATAACGGAGTGGCCTTTCTAAGTCATCTGAAGATAGACCATGGTATAGCATTTACTCCCCAACGCATGACTGAAGCAAAAACTGAAAGAAAAAGAAGGAATGAGAAGCAAATATACAAAACAGACAATCAATATTACGATGGATAAGAGTTTATTCAAAAAATATAAGATATATTCCCGGTGAACGGAATCGACTGACTAAAGCTACCTTGACAGCCCCGAATTTCTCTATTATTGTGTTCCTACTAAATACTGTCTTGTTTACATTTTTTCCTTACCTTCATGGCCTCGATCTTGTTAACTGCGTATCCTGTATTGAACGAGATAATGAGGATCAACTATGTGCAGATCATTTGCAATTTCGTCATTATTTATTACAACCTATAAAATCTCTACCTACTGCAACAATATCGCTAATATCTGCAGGTGTTCTAAAAAATGCACCGGCTTTTTTATAAACTTTACAAATGCTCATTGGAGTTTTGCAGGAGATGATATTGTATTTTGAACCCTACATTTGCAGCAGGTTGTTTTTGGCACGAAGAGGACTTATTTAGAAAGTTTGAGGGAGCTACTTTATCCCAACTAGGATATACTGGAGGCGGGTTCGAAAATCCTACTTATGAAGACGTGTGTACAGATAAAAACAGGACGTGCGGAAGCAGCAGACGTACAATATGATCCATCACATGTTTCATATGAAGAACTGTCAGATATATTTGGAGAACCATAATCCAACAACACATAATAGGCAAGGATCCGACATCGGAACACGATCTAGATCTGCGATATTCTTTTACGATAAAGAAGAAGAGGCTATTCCCAAACAAGGAGAAGAAAGAGTAGATCGATCTGGCAAATTTGGCAAAAGACAAATCTTTGCCGAGATTAAAACCGCAGCAAGATTCTATAAGGCTGTGGAATACCATCAGCAGTATTTCCAAAAATACAGGCCACTGCGCTAGTAGAAGAAAAGTAATTTTTAAATATTAGAAATTATCTCATATACTTGATATACCTATAGAAACTGGGACCACTATTTTGAATTAATGATCTCAAAAGTCCTTCTTCTTGTTCAATTTATTTCGTGAAAGACTATTAGACGTCTGTTTTAAGTCATCAAAGATTTTTTGGCATAATTCAATATCCTGTTTCTCATGAGCTCAGAGACTTCTATTATGCCAATTAAGATAATTTCTTAGTAGACGGCTTTTAACATACGATCAATTTCTTCTTCTGGGATACCAAAAAAATCAAATGCAGATCTTACAAGTTTGCTATTTGTACCATCATATCTTTTTTGGTTTACTCTTGCGTTAAAACGTGTTTCTGAAATTTGTGTTAACAATACTTGGGCGAAGTGATTCCACTCTTGCAAGTCTTTGTCAGATGTTAGAGAAGCCAATATAGGTATCAATTTTGCAAATGATGCAATTATGAGTACTCTATATTTCTGCAACTCCTTCTTGTATGGATTACTATCAGGTATAGACCGAATTTCAGAGCACACGATATGTTGGTATTCGTCCAAATTCTTTGCTATGGTGGAGGTGCTGCCGATACTTGCCACTCTGTTCCTCTGGAACTTAACATTAACTGCTATACCTTCAAAAAGCCCCTCTATTCTGTCTATCACCAAATCCTGTGAGGTGATGCCGTCCTTGGATAATAATTTATGACACTTTATATCATTTATTATGTACCTGTTAATAATGCTAGAATAGTAACTTACAGGCAGCATAGGATAACGTAAATCAACAGATTCACTCATTAATTAGTCTATGGGATAACTCTTCAAATACAATAACAGAAAAATGTGGCCTCTCATCTTATCTTATGAGAATTGAGCAAAATTACAACCTCAATAGAGTTGATTTGATAAATCATATCAAGATGCGTCTTTCTTTCCTTCCATAATAAGGGTGGATAACAGACTTGTCAACACCTACTCCAACACCTGAATTATTTATACCTCAGATTTGGCAGTTTCTAATCTTACTTATTGTTCCCATATCAGTAATCATCGGTGTTGCCGTTAAAATCACTAAGGAAGTGGTAAATATTCTAGATGTCCGCCTAAGTGAACATCCTCTTTTGTCAGGTTATAGAGAGTTTGAGAAGAAACAGGCGGTAGAAACAATAGATGGATTGTTAAAAAAATGGGAAGAAGAAAACCAAAGACGAAAGATGAGTCAGAATACAATCCCACTAAATCTTGATGAAATTCATCGTCGAAGGGAACTGACCATGTTGTTTAGGGAAGGCACAATAAATTATGTGCAGGTAGATGAACTAAGAAGTCTTCTAGAAAGAGAGAAGGCCATAGCTGAACAACAGGGGAATGAGGCCATAGTAGTCGCCCTAGGATTTCTGTTAGGCTTGGTCATAGGATATCTAGTGAGTAAATTATAGATGTGCATATACACTTTGTCATGATGGTGCAGTTAGGAAAATCATAGTTAGCCTAACTGTCAAAGCATAATTGAATTTACTTCTTTTTACACTTAATATTATATTTCAATAAGCAGTTGCAGTTGCGATACGGAATAAGATTTATTTGCTACTTTTGCTATATACTGCATTGTCCTCCACACCACGCATAAGCTTCTACTATAGGTGTGAAGGATGTCCACGACCTTGCAGATTGGCTAAGGCTTGCGCTTACCATAGCCAATTTGCAATTTATTAAAAGTTATTCGATTGACATGAGCTAGAAGCAGGTAGTGCAGCTTGTGTTGGAAGGGGGCAAAAATCACCATGTAGTAAAGGAGTAGAGCCATTCAGCGACTTTTCTCGAAGGATGTAAGCAACGAATTATAAGCTCAGATCAGCTTAACCACTTCGTGGCACTGAGTGAAGGACAGAGGAAAATTCTTGACATAATCGCTGGCTTAACAGGGCGCACTCTAAGCACTTCTACGATGGACGCTGTTGTTGTTGATAAGAGTGGCCTTCCAGAAGAGGAAGTACGCAACTATCTAAGCCAGCTAGATGTATTAGGCTATATTACTATAGGCATCAAGGTTTCAGGCGCAGATTATAGAATGATAAACATGACCAGAGATGGACTACAGGTCACCTCCGACAATCAACGTCTTCGATAATTAGGCTATAACTCATAACTTCATATTATCCTTGATGAGACTGATTACAGCTTCTTCAAGTAATGCAGTGGCAGTGGTATTCTTTTCGAAAGTCAGCATTATCTACAGGGCATGAGATCAAGCACTAAAGGCTACTGCTAAGAAGCCTCAATCTTGGTAAAGTGAACAATCATGTCGTCGTTATCCACATATAAACATGCAATACGGAGAAGAGGACGGCAGATCATCTGATGGGAAATATCTCTATGTAGCGATATTTAATATCGCAGGAAAGAGTATCATTCTGGCTGGCTGTTTCTCATTAGTTATTTCTTCTGCTTCTCTCCTGATCTTTACTACCTATTGTCAATTCTTACTCCTCTTATAGGCTAGGACACATTTCAAAATAGTGTCGTTATAAGTTTCTTCATGCCAGGCACGCCTGCCATAATCAATTCGCTATCTATTTTTCTCTTTCAACATATACGATTACTTGCTTGTTTATGAAATCTTCAAAAGTGGGGTCATACCATTGACTTTGTTGTATTTGCTTCCAGTGTTCTTTTATTGTTCCTAGTCTAAAGCAGTTCCGCATCCAATGCACCCAACCAAACCATTCGTTCTCATTAAGGACTTTTCTTTCATGCATGTCATAGGCATGAGAAAATACATTGAGAACATCAAATGCGAATATAGCCTCAGGTGACACCGATTGTACATTATTGATTACTCTTGCTAGCTCTGGACGCTCTCGCACACCTTCATATAGTCTATGTTCTTTTTCATCCAACTCGCTGAGGACTTTTGTTTCTATGTCTATCGACAGCTCTCTTATTTGCCTATTTGAAAAATAAAGCGTTATAAGCAGGGTTCCTACGATGCCTATTGTCTGCGCTATTTGTAAGATATCTAAATATCCTATATTGACCATAAAGAACAAGTCGATATACTTGCTTATCTTGATTTG
>WNFX01003614.1_pt1 | contig 16287 bp, 16 predicted proteins | sample 5400111 | NCBI WGS metagenome assembly WNFX01 (sample SAMN13153363, study PRJNA577476) | soil metagenome | isolation source: 40 cm soil or saprolite under grassland replicate 1 | place: USA:California | collected 2016-06-15 | reverse complement strand
TGTAGCCGAGTACATGGCGCGAATAAACCGTACCCATGAATGCATATTGAAGAAGCTGTTCCGGACGGGCATCGATGTTTGCGCCCGCGTCAATCAAAACAAAGACGTTAAATTCGGTGGGAAGCACCGCCGCGATGCCCGGGCGGTCGATCCCTTCCAGCGTGCGCAACTTAATCATGCTTGCCGCGACGGCCGCGCCTGTGTGCCCGGCGCTCACCACTGCGTCTGCATCACCGCGCTTCACCACATCGACAGCGCGACTGATTGATGAATCTTTCTTGCGCCGCACTGCTGTCCAGGCGCGATCGCTCATTTCGACTACCTGCGTGGCATGCACGATGTCGATCCGTGAATCGTTGCACTGATGTTTGCGCAACTCGCCTTCGATCTTGGCGGAGTCTCCAACCAGATAAAGCTTCTTAATCTGCTTGTAATCGCGCAACGCCATAACGGCGCCGGCTACGAGACTAGGCGGGCCAAAGTCACCGCCCATCGCGTCGAGGGCGATCTTCATTAGTCCGAAACTTTGCGAACTTTAGCCGCCGAATGCAAAGAAAAATGAGAGGCCGTTAAAGCGTTGAAAGGTTGAAGCGGTAAGCGAACAGACGCTTTAACGTTTCATCTCATCATCGGTTCAACACTACTTGCCCTCGAGCGTCAACACCTGTCGCCCGCGATAATAGCCGCAAGATGGACAGGCGATGTGGGACGGAACGGCGCTTCCGCACTGAGGACATTTGTTGAATTGCGCAGCACGCCACCGGTTCGCTGCTTTGCGCGTGCGCAACCGCATTTTAGATGTTTTGCGTTTTGGGACTCCCATGGTGAGGGCGCTACGAAAGCATATTCCCAGGGGAAAACAACGTTGAAGCGATAAAGCGTTGAAGCGAAGATGGCTTCGATTCGAATGCAGACACGCGGATTTCGTGGACAAATTTCTCCAGGCACGATACGCAACGCAGCTCAACTGGCTGTGAGAGCGAGCCGTTGCCCCATAAGCCGCCTCCCGTAACGCCGACATCGATGTCGTAATGCAGAGGCCCGGCACAACGAATTTCCTCCGATTCCAATTCCTGGATTGGACAATCCTCCTCTCCTTCCAGATGGAGACCCTGCGTCGGAATTTGTTTCAGATGCACTTTCACTCACGAAACCTTTCGGAGTTCATGGGGCCAGACGTTTCAACGTTTGATCAACTGAATTTGCTGTTCAGCGCCTTGGCTACGCAAGCCGGAACAAAACTCGAGACATTGCCGCCCAGGCGCGCGATTTCTTTTACAATCCGAGAGCTAAGATAGGTGTATTCCTCCTTTGGCATTAAGAATATCGTTTCTACCCCAGTCTCCAGTTTGCGATTCATCAGCGCCATTTGGAATTCGAATTCAAAATCGGACACTGCGCGCAAACCACGGATCACCGCTCCGGCGTTTTCAGCCCTGGCGAACTCAACAAGTAACCCGTCGAAATCAGCAATTCGAACGTTGTTGATTTTGCCAGCGGTCTCGCGGAGCAAATCAAGCCGTTCCTTGAGCGAGAAAAGCGGTTGCTTCTCGTCATTATGAGCCACGGCCACAACGACTTCATCGAATAGTTTCCGTGCACGCTCGATCACATCCAAGTGACCGTTGGTTACCGGATCAAAGCTGCCAGGATAAATCGCGCGCCGCATCTGCGAAAATTCGCAGAGGAATCCTAAAATGAAAAGACGAATGAAAAAATGACGAAGCGCCCGCCTTCACTTCGGAGATTCCGGCTTGTTTGCCTAAAGCTTCTGAGACACGAAGTTAGTCTTCGGTTGTGTCCAATTTTTCACCGTACAAAACAATCGCTGTGGCGACGACCTTTTCGCCGCGCTTCAAGCAGGTACTCGCCGAAGCGAAGCGGATCCGGGAACGCTTTCCGGCCGATCTTCATCTGGTCTATGTGGGCGAGAAAAATGAAGAGACGACAAAGAAATTTAACGATGCGCTCACGGCACTGCAGCTTCCGGCTGATTCCATGATTCATTATCAACAGGGAGACCCAGCTGAAGCTATTTTGCGCGCGGTCGCTCGCGAAAAGATCGACATGATCGTCGCCGGCGCGCTGGAAAAGGAGGTGGTGTTGCATCCATTCTTAGGCAACGTCGCGCGCCGTCTCGTGCGGGAAGCGCCGTGCTCGGTGATGCTCTTCACCGAGCCGGCGATGGAACCAAAGCAGCTGCGTCGGATCGTTTTTGTTGCTGATTATTCCGATGACGGATTGCAGGCTTTCAAAAGAACGCTGCCGCTCGCTGCTGCCGAGGCGTGCGAACGGCTTTATGTGATTCGCATCATTACCACGTTTGATCAGGCCCGTGCGTCGATTCGCGCGGATGCGAAATCGGAGGATGATGAAGAAGACGCGCTGGAGAGATTTGTTTTATCCGCCGGTGCAACTGAAGTCCCGATCGAGGTCCGCTGTGTCCGGGGCAACACTGGTTTGGTTGCGGCGGATTTCGTTGAAGCGATCAAAGCGGATTTGCTCGTAGTGCCGCTGCAGAAAAACGGCGAAGCTAATCAGCCACTTCCGAGTAATATCGCCTGGATCACCGATCTTATCCCGTGCAATCTCTGGGTGATCCGGTGAATCTCGGATGGTTCCCAAATCGGCGAAATCGGCGGTCTCAGATTGCCGCTCCTTGATTGTTGGTCGCCGATATTGCTGATTGTCACTCCTAATGCCGGAAGCGCCTGAATTTCAGCCGTACGGTTTGCCGCATCTCACCGTCATTGTTCTTACAATCGTTGTGCCGTTCGCGCTTGCAGCGATCGTGCGGCGCACAAGATCGCAGAGGCTTGAAAAGTTGATTATCGGCGTTCTGTCAGCCGTGCTGGTGCTCAACTACGTCGTCTATTTAGTGTTCATCCGCAGCCACGGCATTGTGGATTGGCGGCAAATGTTGCCGATGCAAATGTGCGACTGGGGCATGGTCGTTGTGATCGTGGCAATGTGGACCGGAAACCAGCGCTGGTTCGAAGTGGCATACTTCTGGGGCATCGGCGGTACGCTGCAAGCCATCCTCACGCCAAACCTGCGCTTTGGCTTTCCAGACTGGCGGTTCATCAGTTTTTTTACCTCGCACTGCGGTATCATCGTAGGCGTCGTTTTCCTGATGCTGACCCGCCGATACCGGCCATATCCGATGTCGATCCTGCGTGTGTGGCTGTGGTCGGAGTTTTATTTTGTGGTGACCCTTATCGTCGATGAGCTCACTGGCGTTAACTATGGATTTCTGCTGCACAAACCGGAGGCGTTTTCCGTTTTAAGTTTTCTTCCCGATTCGCGCCCGCTTTACCTTCTGCAATTGCACGGAGTCGCACTGCTCTTTTTTCTCGCGCTGTATGCGCCATTCGCCATTTTCGATCTAGTGCGTCGGACGCGGTTGGCGGGCGGTTGAGGTGAATCGCCCCTACCTATCGCGCGAGAATGGCAAGGTAGGGGCGATTGACCTCAATCGCCCGCGTCGCGAGAGTGCGTGCGATCAATGAAAGCAAAGCCATTGCGCGTTGGTAAAATTACCATCGGGGGCAAACATCCCGTGTTCGTTCTCGGACCCTGCGTGATTGAGTCGGAGAAGTTTCTCTGGCGCATGGCGAAGAAGATCGCTGAGATCTGCTCCGCTGAAGCTGCTGATTTCGTTTTTAAGGCGTCGTACGACAAGGCAAATCGGAGCTCGGTGCGTTCGTTTCGCGGAATTGGCGTACGCGAAGGCTGCGAGATTCTCTCCGCCATCGGCCGCGAGTTAAAGATACCAGTGACGACGGATGTTCATTCGCCCACTGAAGCGGAGATCGCCGGCAAAAAGATCGATATGTTACAAATCCCAGCCTTTCTCTGCCGGCAAACGGATTTGCTTCGCGCCGCTGCGGAGACCGGTCGCGCCATCAATGTTAAGAAAGGTCAGTTCCTCGCGCCGTGGGACGTGCGAAATATTGCTGAAAAACTGATTGCCTTTGGCAACTCACAATTCTGTTTTACCGAGCGCGGCACGACGTTTGGCTATAACAATCTCGTCGCGGACATGCGCTCGCTGTATTGGATGCGCCAAGCCGGGTATCGCGTGATCTTTGATGCGACACATTCTGTACAGCGGCCAGGCGGAGCAGGGGACTCCACGTCTGGCGATGGGTTTCTCGCACCGGCGCTGGCCAGAGCTGCGATGGCCACAGGCTGTGACGGAATCTTTATGGAGGTGCATGAAAATCCGGCCCGCGCGTTGTCGGATGGGCCGAATCAGATTCCGCTAAAGGATTTGCCGAAGCACCTTCGCATGTTAAAGGCTATTCATGCTGCCGTCTCAGGTAGGGGCGATTGACGTCAATTGGCCCGGTAATAAGGGTGTTAGCTGTGGGGAGCGGGCCGTTCGGGCCTACCATGTTGTAGATCGTCGCGGCGATCGAAGGCGCGTGAACCGCCCATACATCGCGCAAGTACTATCGGTTTGGTTATTGTTGATTTTGCTGTCCGTTTTCATATCGGCGCCTCCTGTGTTCGGCCAGTCAAAAGGCCGCAAAAAGCGGGCCCGCGCGACAGCAACACCAGGGGCATCTCAGGGCGAACAAAATCTAACGAACATTCCACTGCCAATCGGCCATGAAGCCAAGGGCCTCGTGTTGCCGGATTTCGACGGCGAAGGCCACCTGCGTGGAAAATTTGAAGCAGGAACGGCACACCGGATCGATCAGGAGCACATCGGCTTTCAACATCTTAAAATTACGACCTATACACCGGAGAGTCAGCCCGACCTGCAAATTAACATGTCCACGTCGATGCTCGACCTGAACACGCGCATTTTAACCTCGCAGGAGCGCACGACAATCCAGCGCTCAGATTTCAACATCGCGGGCGATTCGGTGCAGTTCGATACGAATTCAAGGACCGGACGATTGATCGGAAATGTGAAAATGGTGATCACTGACAAATCCCATCTGACGGCGAAACCCGACACCAGCGAATGAGAAGATTAGCGGTGTTGGTCTTGTTTGTTGCATGGGCGGCCGGCGTACCATTGCCAGTGCAAATTGCCGCTGCGCCAGCGGGCTCCCCTGCGCCGGCGAAGAAGGCAGAGAAACCAGCGAAAAAGAAAGAAGATAAATCGCCCGCCGCGAACTTATTTGCCTCGAGCGCTGCAGGGCTACAATCCAATGAACCGACGACGACGGAAATCTATGCGGACGAGGCTTTTTTTGATTCAACCAAGAACATGGGCATCTTTAGCGGCCGAGTGAAGGTAATCGATCCGCGTTTCAATCTCCAATCTGACAAATTAACGGTATTCATTACGAAAGGCCAAAATCAGGGGTTGGAGAAAGCTATTGCCGAAGGGAACGTCGGGCTCGTACGTGAAAGGCCAGATCCGAATGGCGGAGCGCCAACACGCGCCGTCGGCCGGGCAGGTAAAGCAACTTATACAGCTGCAACTGGAGACGTTGAATTAAGAGGAACACCGCGTGTGCAGGAAGGATTGAACATGCATGTGGCGACCAGCCCTGATACGGTCATGGTCATAAACCAAAACAGCCAACTGTCCACCCACGGTCCAAGCCGCACAGAGATTCGTCAGCAGCCAAACGAGGAAAAGAAGGACAAAGCGAGTCCTTCGCAAACTTCACCCGCCCAAGCTTCGCCCACACAGACGCCACCGGCTGCGGCTCTTCCAAAACCATGATCAGCCAAGCTGCGCCTGTTTCGACTCCGAAAATTGCTTCGCCGGCCACGACGAAAGCGGAAACTGTTCTGACTACTGACGAGTTGGTTAAGGTCTACGGCGGCCGGGCAGTGGTGAACGGCGTCAATATGCATGTTCACGCCGGCGAAATCGTGGGACTGCTCGGACCGAATGGGGCAGGCAAAACAACCAGTTTTTATATGATCGTTGGTCTCGTCAGACCAAATAGCGGCCGCGTGATTTTTTCGGACACCGACGTCACGGATTTTCCGATGTTCAAGCGGGCCCGGCTCGGTATGGGTTATTTGCCGCAGGAGGAATCGATTTTTCGCAAAATGACGGTGGAACAAAACATCCTCGCGATTTTGGAAACGCTTCCGCTAAGCAGGGCGGAACGACGGAACCGTTGCGATCAACTGTTGCACCAGTTCGGCATCGAGCGGATCGCGAAAAATACCGCGCTTACGCTGAGCGGCGGGGAGAAACGGCGGCTAACGATCGCGCGTTCCCTAGTCACAGAACCGAAACTTTTGATGCTGGACGAACCGTTTAGCGGCGTCGATCCCATTGCCGTCTATGATGTGCAACAGATTATCGTGAATCTGCGCAAGTTGGGGCTCGCCATTATGATCACGGATCACAATGTGCGCGAGACTCTCTCGATCGTGGACCGGGCTTATCTAATTTACGATGGCCGAGTGGAGAGCGAAGGCACAAAAGATTTTCTCATCAACGATCCCATCAGCCGTCAGCTTTATCTCGGTGAACGCTTCAAGATGTAAGCCGCTGAAGATGTAGGCGTCGTAGGGCACGCGGTTCGCTTGCCCGACCTTCCTTGAGTCGAAGCAAAAATGCGTTAGACTCCGCCACAGGCAATGGAGTTTGCCTTCTCTCGCTGCGGCGGGAGAAAACCGCGTGAGCTAATGACTCCTTCCAAGCGGAAGGAGTTTTTTATGCTCGGAAACATTTGGTTTATGGCCTCGATCTGGATGGGCTTGGCGCTCATCGGCAGTTTGATATCCATCCGGCTTGGGATATCGGTCGCGCTGGTTGAAATTTTGGTTGGCGTTGTTGCGGGTAATCTCGCGGTCGGTTTGGAAGGCGGCATTCTGCATATCGGCCTTGCCGGCGCGGGTGCCACTACGGGACATCTGCATCACGTACTTCAATCAACGGAGTGGACTAACTTTCTCGCGCTACTTGGCAGTGGCGTGCTGACGTTTCTTGCTGGCGCAGAAATCGATCCCATTTCGCTGAAGGCCAATTGGCGTGCGAGTGTGCTGATCGGTGTTCTTTCATTCGCCATTCCATTCGCTGTTGTGTGGGCCTTTGCGCAATTCGTTTTCGGTTGGCCTCTGCATCAGGCGCAAATCGCCGGCATAGCACTCTCCACAACGTCGGTAGCGGTTGTTTATGCGGTTATGATCGAAGGCGGTTTCAGCGATACCGCCATGGGCAAGATGATCCTGGCAGCGTGCTTCATCACCGACTTCGGAACGGTCCTGGCGCTGGGGACATTGTTCGCCAATTACAACCTGGGGTTGCTGCTGTTTGTGATCGTGACGTCGATCATCCTCTGGTTCATGCCGCGCTGGACGCAATCGATCATTACGCGCCTTGGCGCAAGGCAGGTGAGCGAACCAGAAGTTAAATTCATTTTCTTTGTCCTCTTCCTTCTCGGCGGCCTGGCCACTGCAGCCAAAAGCGAAGCCGTCCTGCCAGCATATCTCCTTGGTCTTGTTGTCGCGGGCGTATTTCTCCGCGACAAAACGCTTGTGCGTCGCATGCGCAGCATCGCGTTCGCAGTGTTCACACCATTCTATTTCATCAAAGCTGGACTATATGTCTCGCTGCCGGCACTGTGGACTGGATTGCTCGTGATCAGCGCGTTTCTCGCTCTGAAGATGGTGACGAAAATCGTCGGCGTCTTTCCGCTCGCTCGATTGCACTATATGAAGGTCAAGGAAGCGAGCTACACCACACTGCTCATGGCTACGGGGCTCACCTTTGGAACGATTTCCTCTCTGTATGGCCTGCAAAACGGGATCATCGATCAGAATCAGTACACCATCCTGGTGAGTGTAGTTATTCTAAGCGCATTTGTACCCACGCTGATCGCACAAAAATTTTTCCAACCAACCGTCGGGATGATGCACGCATGGGGCCGGCTCTATCGCACGCGCATGCGGGTCCTAAGCATTGAGGACGTTGGAGAGAACAGCGATGTGAAAAATGAATGATGCGACAACAGAGCACAGCTTCGGCGAGTACCATCAGCGGCATGTGCGCACGACATTTCAGTACATCGATAAACTGCTTTCCGAAGCTGAGCACACAATGGTCGATGCTAGTTCCCCATCGCCATTCCAAAGACATTCCGATGACACGACGCCAATCCAGCGCAAGGTAACGCACGATTACATCCTGCGGATTCGGGAAGCGATGCAGCGCGTGATGGAGGAGCTCAACATCCCACCACCCGAGCAGCACTCCGGCGCAGTGTGGGCCGCTGCGATTAATCTGATGTATTGCTCAATCTCGCTTAACGAGCTTACGCCGGAACGAATGCGCGCCTATGGTCCGCTTTCTCCCGAAGCTGCCGACAGATTAGATGGTATCCGCGCGGAGTTGGATGGATTGGTCGCCAAGCTGCGAAGCTACTTGGGCAAAGGCGCCGGCGGCGATCTGCAACAGCGGCTCCAGCAATTGGGCAAAACCGGCGATGAGATTCGTTTGCTCACCGAAATTGAGAGGATCGTCACCGCGCACGGTCTCGTCGAATTTCGCGGGACGCTGGGCATGCTGCTCGACCGCATGGAAAGCGCGGCATTTGAGGCCGGCGTTTTCGGCAGAGTTAGCTCCGGGAAATCGTCATTGCTCAATTACATTTTGCAAACGGACGTGCTACCGATCGGTGTCACGCCGGTCACGGCAATCCCCACACGCATCAGCTACGGGCCTGTCGCCCAGGCGGGAATCGAATTTGCCGAAGCGCAGCGCAAATCATTCCATTGTCACAGTTGCCTGAGTTTGCGACCGAGCAGAAAAATCCGGGAAACAAAAAGCATGTAACGCGCATTTTCGTTAAATTACCTTCTGATCGCCTGGCGGAAGGCGTTACCTTCGTCGATACACTAGGACTTGGCTCACTGGCAGTTGCTGGCGAGGAGGAAACAATCGCCTACCTGCCGCGGTGTGATCTCGGTATTGTTTTGATCGATGCGAGCGCGGGCCTCACCCAGGATGATCTCGTCGTAGTGCAAGCGCTTTATCAAGCGGGTGCGAGCGCCATGATTCTCATCAGCAAGGCCGATCTGTTCAGCGCCGCCGATCGAGAACAAATGATTGCGTATGTAAAAGCGAACCTGCGCAGCGAGCTTCGTGTTGAGCCACCCGTGCACGCGGTCAGTGTCTTTGGGGCGCACGCTGCGCTTTACGGTCGGTGGTTTGAAACTGAACTGCGGCCATTCTTGGCTGAACATCATCAGCTCGCCATCATTTCTCAAAAGCGCAAGGTCGGCGCTTTGCGCGAAGCTGTCATTGCCGCGTTGGAGCGCAGATTGCAGGTCGGATCAGAAGTGGTTTCTGAGAATAGTACCACGCTGCTGGAGAAAGCCACAGAGGCGCTGCGCAACGGCGACCGAATTCTAGAGCGCGCACAATCTGAATCCTTTTTTCTAACCCGCAAAATTGCGAAGATGCTGACTTAGCCGATGCGTCGGCTCTTGAGAACGATCTTCGAGTCCTGCGTCAATGGGGGAACAGTGGCTGCGGTCAGCTGGTGAATTTCTCAGCGGACGCGGAAATCGTGGCAAAATAAGTTCGCTCTTCGTCGTGAATTGGAAATTGCGCCGTATTCACGTTAGAAGTTAATCCTGATGGCGGAACGACCCGGGATCCAAACGATTACATCCACAAGCGATCAGCAAAAAAGCGTTCCGGTTGTCACGGTCGAAGGGTTTCATAATTCTCACGCCGAGAAGCTCCACATGAAGCTCGAAGGCCCGCGCGTGGGATTTCACCGCAAAATTCGCGAGCCAACTATTAACCGTCCCGGGCTCGCGCTCTCCGGATTCTACACGTATTTCGCCGAGAAACGGGTGCAGGTATTGGGAGCGGCCGAGTACTCATATTTAAAAAGTTTGCGCTCAAACATTCGGGTAAAAAGATTCCGCAAGTTATGCGAGCGCAAGATCCCTTGCCTAGTGATGTCGCGCGGCTTTCATCTCGCCCCGGAGTTGCTCGCTGTCACAGCAGAGGCAAAAATCGCGGTGTTCCGCACTCCGATGATCACAATGAAGTTCATTAACGCTGCGACGATCGCTTTAGAAATGGATTTTTCGCCGACGGTAACTGAATTCGGCAGCATGGTGGACATTCTCGGAGTGGGCGTGTTAGTTCGCGGAGCGAGCGGTATTGGAAAAAGCGAGTGTGTGCTTGGGCTGATTGAACGTGGTTACAGCCTCGTAGCTGACGACGTGACCCGGATTACGATGCTGGAGGGCCGCGAGCTCATGGCCACGGCGCCCGAGCTCACCCGCAATCATATGGAGGTGCGCGGGATCGGCATTATCGATGTGGCAAAGGTTTTCGGGATTGGCAGTATTCGAGTCGAAAAGCGCCTGGACCTCGTTGTTACGCTTAAAGATTGGCAGGACGTAGACGAAGTCGACCGCATCGGTCTGGACCGGGAATTTTACGAGATCCTTGGCCTCAAAGTGCCGCATGTGACGATTCCAGTTCGCCCCGGCCGGGACATGGCGCGCTTGATTGAGGTGGCCGCGATGGATGAAAAATTAAAAGGCTTGGGCCAAAACGCAGCCGTTGATTTCAACGCCAAACTGCTCGGAATAATGGAGCAAAAAGGAGCGACGTAATGGCATTGTTGTATCGAAGAGGCAACCGCACGGCCCCTGTTCAGAAGGTCGAAAAAGAAATTCCGATCGTGAATCGGCTCGGGCTACATGCCAGGCCAGCTGCCATGTTTGTGCGTATTGCAAGCCGGTACCGCTCGGAAATTTGGGTCTCGAAAGAAGGCGAAGAGGTGAATGGTAAAAGTATCATGGGTCTGATGATGCTGGCCGCCGGGCAGGGATCGAAGCTACGTGTTCGTTGCGAAGGGCCGGATGCCGAAAAAGCGCTGGAGGAGCTGCAGGAGCTGATCAAGGCGCGCTTCAACGAAGATTGAGCCACACTCGTTCCGCTGTGATGACGAGGCGGCGCAGCGCCGCGTCCCTGCCACTTGTTAAGAGTAAGTTCGCAATGTTTGACATCTGCCTTACTCTCCCAAGTGGATGAGCGGCGACAACACGCCCAAGGAAATTCGATTTGGAGGAGCTGGCGTTTCGCCTGGAATCGCCCGCGGCAAGGTCCATGTCGTACGCGATGAGCTTGATGAGGTGGTGCGTTACCGCATTGCGCCTTCCCAAGTGGGCGATGAAATCGCGCGCTTCGAAACGGCCCTTATTCAAACGCGCATGCAGATTCTGCAAATGCAGCAGCGCATTGCCGAATCGATCGGAGCAAAAGATGCCGCCATTTTCGATGCCCATTTACTCGTAGTCGAAGACCGCACGTTAATCGACGAAGTGCTCCGCAAATTGGAGACCGATCTTTGCAATGTGGAGTGGGTTTTCCAGGAAGTCGCCACGCGGTACGCTGAAACCCTGAACAAGATCGATGACCCGTACCTGCGAGAGCGCGCGCTCGATATTCAGGACGTAACAAAGCGCGTAATTCACAACCTGCAGGGGAAAGCTCCCAAGACATTTCTTGCGCTGACGGAGCCGCATATTTTGGTTGTGCATAATCTCACTCCGTCGGACACCGCAAGCAGCAATCGAGTGAACGTGCTCGGGATCGTGACGGATCTGGGCAGCCGCACCTCGCATGCGGCGATTCTGGCGCGTTCACTTGGTATTCCGGCAATCGTCGGCTTACACGATATCACTGCAAAACTCGAGACTGGCCAGGAAGTTCTCCTCGATGGGAATGATGGCTATCTGATCGTCAATCCGACCCGGGAAACGCTTTCGTGTTACGCCGATATCGAATCAAGAAGAGCCAAAGTGGTGGCGCAACTAAAAGAGCTGCGCGAGACGACCTCCACGACGCGCGACGGCCGTCACATTGTTCTCTCGGCAAATATCGAACTGCCAGAAGATGTCGATGCCGTGCAGGCCAACGGCGCCGAGGGCATCGGACTTTATCGCACTGAGTTTCTGTATTTGAACCGGACTACTCTGCCAACTGAGGACGAACAATATGAAACCTATCGGCAAGTCGCCGAGCGCGTCCGGCCCGAGCCGCTAATTATTCGAACATTTGATCTCGGCGGCGATAAATTGGCTCCGGGCGCTGTAGATATCGTCGACGAGTTGAACCCGTTCCTTGGTTGGCGCGCGATCCGGTTTTGTCTCGAAAACATAGAAATCTTCAAGACCCAGTTGCGCGCTATTCTGCGGGCCACTGCGGTCGGGAATGTGAAAATCATGTTTCCGATGATTTCTGGGCTAGATGAACTGCGCCGCGCAATCGCCGTGCTCGACGAGTGCAGGGAGGAATTGCGCAGCTCCAACGTCGAGATCGGCGACAACGTCGAGGTCGGCGCGATGATCGAAATCCCAAGCGCAGCCATCTGTGCAAGCGTGCTCGCGCCGGAGGTGGATTTTTTAAGTATTGGAACAAACGACCTGATTCAGTATGCGCTTGCGGTCGATCGCGTGAACGAGAAGATAGCCCATCTTTACGCGCCCACACATCCGGCAGTACTGCGTTTGCTCAAAATGATCGCCGACGCGGCGCATAGCCAAGAAATCTGGGTAGGCGTTTGCGGAGAAATGGCAGGAGATATCGCGCTTGTCCCGCTCTTGCTGGGTCTCGGCATGGACGAACTCAGCACGGCCGCGATCCTGGTGCCAAGAGTCAAGCGCGCCGTGCAAAGTCTGAGCATTCCCGAATGTCGCGAACTGATTGACGAAACGTTCAAGCTCGACACCGCGTCGGAAATTCTGGCGCGTTGCCTTGAATTAGCGGACAAGCGTTACGGTGATTTGTTGGGCTGACGCCCTATTCTTCCGTTTCCGATTCCGGCCTCAGTCCCTCTTCCTCCATCTTGCGCAAGACGTCGGTCATATCATCCACTTCGTCCCACACGTCCTGACTCACATAGATCGGGGCCTTCTGCTGCGTGGCCATGGCGATACAGTCACTCGGTCGTCCATCGAGCTCGATGATCTTTTTCTGCTGCAACTCGTTTTGTACCCGAATAATCACCCGCGCGTAATAGGTGGCATTTTTCAAGTCATTGATAATGACTCGGTCGACTTTTGCACCTAGAGCCGTCATCAAATGTCCCATCAAATCGTGGGTGAGGGGACGCTCCTTGGCGATCTGGCGCATGAACATGGTGATCGCGCTGCCCACTGTTTGATCGACGTAGATGATGAACACCTTCTCGTTATTGCCGATAAACACTGCGCACCCGCCGCTCGTCGGCAAAACCGCTCGCACCTGCACCTCGATCACCGTTTTGTTCATCGCGCAACGGTACCTGCGCGAAAATGAAAAACAAGCGGCGGGGTCTATGCATCCCTCTCAGTACAGATGGAACATGTGAACCACATGAAAATTTTGTGCCGCGGGCTTGAATGTTCGACGCGCTGATTGAATATGCGTTTTCGCAGTGTTGCGGACGGGTGAATGAATCGAAATGAAAACTGAGTGGGACCTTGAGTCCGCCATCACTACATACAACGTGGATGGATGGGGCCAGGGTTATTTTACCGTCAACAGCGCGGGCAATGTGGAGGCGAAGCCGTTAAAAGATAACGGCGGCTCCATCGATCTTCTGGCAATCGTCAACGAAGCGCGCGCCAGAAACCTCAGTTTCCCTTTACTGGTTCGGTTTCAGGATTTGCTCCGGCACCGCGTCGAATCAATCAATCGCGCATTTCAAAGCGCCATCTCTGAATTCGGTTATGGCAATCAGTATCGCGGAGTTTTTCCGATTAAAGTCAATCAGCTGCGCGAGGTCATCGAGGAAATTGTGGATGCAGGCGAACAATTTCATTTTGGGCTCGAAGCAGGCAGCAAACCGGAGCTGGTTGCTGCGCTTGCCATGCAGAAAGACCCTGAGAGTTTAATAATCTGCAATGGCTATAAAGATCCCGCTTTCATTCGCATCGCGCTGCTTGGCCGCAAACTTGGCAAATCGGTCATTATCGTCGCTGAAAAATTGGAAGAGCTGGAGCAGATCATTCGCGCTTCCAACGAGGTGGGTGTCGAGCCCTACATTGGTATTCGTGCTCGCTTGTATAGCAAAGGCTCCGGCAAATGGTCGCCGAGCGGCGGCGAGAACGCTAAATTCGGTCTCGACACCACCAATCTGGTTGCTGCGAGTCAGATGTTGAAAGAGGCCGGGCTGACGCAATGCCTCAAGCTCCTTCATTTCCACGTCGGATCGCAGGTGCCCGATATCTCAACGATCAAGCGAGCTGTGCGCGAAGGCGCTCGTTATTACGCAAAGCTTTGCAAACTCGGGCACCAACTCGGTTATCTCGACGTCGGCGGCGGCCTCGGCGTGGATTACGATGGTTCGCGCAGTGATTTCGATAGCTCGACGAATTATTCGCTCCAGGAATACGCCAATGACGTGATCTGGAACATCATGGACGTATGCGATTCCGAAGGCGTGTCCCATCCGACCATTGTGAGTGAAAGCGGGCGCGCCATCGTCGCGCATCATTCAGTGCTGGTGTTGGAAGCGTTTAGCTCGATCGAAAAAACTGCGCCGAAGCTTAAAGTCGAAGCCGGCGACAAAGATCACAAACTCGTGGGCGACATCCTCGACGTGAAACAACGATTAAGGCGTGGAAATCGCCTTGAGAGCTTGCACGACATCCAACAGATAAAGGAGGAAGCACAGCAAACCTTCGATCTCGGTCTGCTCGATCTGGAATCAAAGGCGAAAATCGACACCGTTTACTGGCAGGTCGCGCATCAAATCGTCAACATGCATCGCGGCCTGCGTTATGTGCCTGACGAAGTGAAGCAGCTCGAAACAACGTTGGGCGATCAGTACATCTGCAATTTTTCTGTGTTCCAGTCGCTGCTCGATCACTGGGCTCTCGGCCAGTTGTTTCCGATCATGCCGATCCATCGTCTCACCACGCCGCCGGATCGCCACGGCACCCTCGTGGATATTACATGCGACTCGGATGGCAGGGTCTGCAAGTTCATCGACCTGCAAGATGTAAAGGAAACGCTGCCGCTGCATCGGATTCACCCCGGAGAAATTTATTACCTCGGCGTTTTTATGGTGGGCGCTTACCAGGACATCATGGGCGATCTCCACAATTTGTTTGGTCGGGTCACGGAAGTGCACGTTTTCCTCGATCCTGACGAGGAATCGGGCTGGTATATCGAGGAGGTGATTGAGGGCAGCACGATTGGGGAAGTGCTTGCCATGACGCAGTGGGACAAAGTCGAGTTGATGCGGCTGCTGAAATCACAGGTCGACGAGGCGATTAAGACCGATTTCCTCAAACCGAGTGACGCCATGAAGCTTCTTTCCGATTACGAGCGGCTTTTGCAGGAATACACGTATTTGTCGCTTAACGGCGTCAAAGCCTCGCCGCAATCAACCAATTGGCTGCCGCTCAGCTGATTTCCTTCATGCCCGCGGTCGCTTATCATTCTGAGTGAATCCGCGCGCGGTAAGTCAATCACACGAATGAGCAAGCCCCCGCCAAAGGCCCTATTTCTTTACGCCATCACTCCAATACTCCTGCTCTGGCCGCTCATCGCGCAAGCAAAGATAAACGTCGTTGCAACCTTTCCAGATTTTGGTTCGCTCGCCCGCGAAATCGGCAAAGACAAGATCGAGATCGTGGTGCTTGGGAAACCGAACGACGATCCGCACTTTGTCGATCCGAATCCTAATTTCGTCGCCTCATTGCACAATGCGGACGTTTTGATTGACGGCGGCGCGGGACTTGAGCTGGACTGGCTCCCGCCGCTCTTGCAAAAGGCGCGCAATCCAAAGCTTGACATCGGCAAGCCGGGACGCGTCCAGGCGTCGCAGGGAATTCGTCTGATGAATATCCCGACTGGCGTAACGCACCGCTCCGGTGAGGCGCATCCCAATGGCAATCCGCATTTCACCGTCGATCCGCTCATTGCCAAAGCCGTTGCGCAGCGCATCGCTAAAGCGTTCATGGCGGTCGATCCACCGAACGCTGCGTTCTACGACGCGAACTACAAAAAGTTCGAAACTGCAATCAACATGAAATTACAATGGTGGCGCGGTGCTCTGCAGCTATTTCAAGATCAGCATGTCGCGGCTTATCATGATTCTTGGCCGTACTTTGCGCACCGCTTCGGTTTGAAGATCGACATCTTTCTCGAACCGAGTCCCGGAACTCCTCCATCGGCGTCACACTTGACCGAAGTTATTCAAAAAATGAAAAGGGATCGCATCAAACTGATCCTCGTTGAGCCATATCAGGATCGGCGGATCGCCGAGAAGGTCGCGCGATCGACCGAGGCGAAGCTGGTTGATCTCTCGCAATTTCCCGGCGGCGTTCCCGGAACGGATA
>WNFX01007517.1_pt1 | contig 16295 bp, 15 predicted proteins | sample 5400111 | NCBI WGS metagenome assembly WNFX01 (sample SAMN13153363, study PRJNA577476) | soil metagenome | isolation source: 40 cm soil or saprolite under grassland replicate 1 | place: USA:California | collected 2016-06-15 | reverse complement strand
CGAGGCGATCGAGCTGCGCGACGAAGGAGGCTTCACGGGCCTCAAGCTGCGGCTTGGCCGCGAACGCGTCCGTGATGATCTGGCGACGATTGCCGCTGTCAGGAATGCGGTCGGCGATGACATGCATCTGATGGTCGACTTCAACCAAGGTCTCGATCTCGCCGAAGCACTGCAGCGCTGCCACAGGATCGACGATCTGGGCCTGGCCTGGATCGAAGAGCCGATCGTCTACGACAATTTGGACGGTTTCGCGCAGCTTGCCGCCGAGCTGAAGACCCCGATCCAGATCGGCGAGAATTTCTATGGTCCGCGCGAGCTTCACAAGGCGCTGCAGAAGAGGGCGTGCGATCTGGTAATGCCGGACTTCATGCGCATCGGCGGCGTCACGGGCTGGGTCAGGGCGGCGGCCATCGCCGGAGCGGCGGGCGTGCCGGTGTCGACGCATCTCTATCCGGAGGTCGCCGCACATGTGATGCGGGTGACGGAGACCGCGCATTGGCTTGAGTGGCAGGACTGGGCCGATCCCATTTTGCGCAAGCCCTACGACATCAAGGACGGCCTGCTGCACATTCCCGACGTTCCCGGGGTCGGCCTGGAGTGGGATGAAGACGCGGTCGCCGCCAACCAGGCCCAGCTCTAGTCGCGTCGGGGCAGCCGTTTGATCCGGGATGACGGCTGTTGCACCACTGAGACATTGCGCGACACCCCTTCGAATTCCGCTGGCGATGGCTAAGCGGAAATGTCCCGGACAGCGCCGGAGGACCGGGTTTGACCCGAAGTCGACCTTCGTGGCGTCACATTGCGAGGTCTGCATAACGCCTTCATTCGCCCCGCTTCCGATCGGGGTTGCGTTACCCGCTCGTTCGCAAGCATAACCCACTCTCTCCTGATGATGAATCTATCATCACCGATGTGAAGCGCGGTAGGCGAGAGCGTTTAGGAAAAAACCAGCCAAAATAATTCCGAAGATTGCTTCCGCTGCAATCAGGAATCTCGCTTCCATGCTCACTGGAACAATGTCGCCGAGACCCAATGTCGTAATTACCACTGCGCTGACATAGATCATACGCCACGTGTGACCGCTTACCGCCGAGGAGTCGCCCTTGATTCCTTGGAGGTAGCGATTGAACTGCATCTCCTCCTGCGAAATAAGTGCCAAAGCGGGAGCCGACCGTTCGTGCGCGTATTCTTGTTCAGCGAACACGAGTTTGAAAAGCTCCGCGTTGCTCTCTCTGAATGGCGAGGCGTACCCAGAGAAATCGACATCCGGAAAGCGGTAAGTAAGGAGCTTGTTCTGCCCCAAAAGAACGGCGCTAGTGGGACGCTCCGGAACTGTGATCACAGCGGACCAGCCTACTTGACTCGCTCCACTCAACACACCAACACCATTGGCACTAAAACGAATCCTAAACGAAACTTCACTCCCGTCGTTCGACTTGACTTCGTCAACGCGAAGTGAGCGGAGATCAAGTTTCCAATTCCCGATCAGGAATTCTCGATCGGCGTTGGCACCGAGCGAACGCTGAAGTGCGCCCTCCAAGCTTGATGCGAGTTGGACTGCGTCTGAGACCCCACCTGGCTCATATCGGGCGTACGGCGCATAGAACCCGTGGGGAGCGCCGAACGCATAGAGGAGGCCGAAGGCTGGAATAGCAGCTATGTATATCAACATGTACCACAACGGGTGAACCCGAGAAATGGTGTTGACCAGCTGGGAAAAGGGTCCGTTCGCCTTTGTAAGAAGGTCCATGTGCTTATACCGCTCTGAGATACCCGCACCTTGTTTCGGCGACCAGCAATCAAAAAGCTTACCAGAATGGCGGAACCGGGTGCAACAAACAGCGAAATCACCGCTTCTCGCCCGCCATATCGGTTCACTCCGAGCGGGGAACCAAACCAAGGGGATGTCGGGTTGTGGCACGACTCAGACGAGCCGATCACGGCCGGACATGTCCGTTCATTGGGGTCAAGCGGTCAAGGACCGGATTAGCGTTCCTTGGGCAATTTTCGAGGGTTTCAGGGTTGGCTTTATTGGGGGCGGCGAGGCGGTCTGATCCCGGTTGCCAATGCCTTACCCGATCCGCTGTAAATGCCCTCGCCCGCCTCGATAGATCGTCACTGGCACGCACTAACGGTCCGATCCTTGCCTGCCGATCCTGCGCCCTCTGATCCTAACCCCCGCCTGTCCGATCCTGCCGCCTGTTCCTGTTCCTGTGCCCTGTTCCTATGCCCTGTTCCTGTGCCTGCCGTTTCCTATGGTCTATTCTGGGCGGGACCGAGAGGATCGCGAAAATGACCACCGAACCCGATCAAGTCACGTTCGCAATCAAGCCGCCCTTCACCATCGTTTGCCGCGAAGATGGAAGCTGGTGGATTGAGGCTGTCGAAGGTCCATCGCTTGAGGTGGAATCGGAAGAACAGGGGCAAGAGCTGATCCGCGAGCTGGTCGACAATCCCGAAGCAGCGCTGGTCCGGTATTTGAGCGCGATTACCGGGTTAGCTGCGGCCGATGTCGTTGCCCCGACTCCGGCGCCCATGCGATGATCGCAACGGCGGCGGAAAAGGGTGTCGGCATGACTAGGCGTCTGCTCGCAGCGTTCGTTCTTTCAGTTTTGTTCGCGAGCTCCGCTCCCGCGGCGCAATGCGGTGGGGACTTCAGCGCCTTCATCGCTGAGATTTCGCGCGAGGCCGCCGCCTCCGGCATCTCTCGTGCCGTCATCGACAACGCGCTCGCCGGCGTCACTCCCGATCCGGCGGTGCTCGCCTTCGACCGCCGCCAGCGCGGCACTTTTCGCAAAAGCTTCGAGTATTACGCCGCGACCCGCGTTACCGCCGTCCGCATCCAGCGCGGCAAGCAGATGTTGCAGCGCCATGCGGCGCTGCTCTCGCGCATTGAGCGGCAGTTCGGCGTGCCGGGTCCATTGATCGTTGCGATCTGGGGCCTCGAATCCGATTACGGCACCGGCGACATGGGCAACTTGCCGGTGATCCGCACGCTCGCCACGATGGCGCATGATTGTCGCCGCGCCGAACTGTTTCAGCGCGAGCTTCTCGCCGCGTTGCAGATCGTCCAACGCGGCGATCTTCCGTTGCGCGACATGATCGGCGCCTATGCGGGGGAGATCGGCCAGACGCAGTTTCTGCCGTCCTCCTATATCAAATACGGCGTCGATTATGACGGCAACGGCCGTGTCGATCTCCGGCATAGCCTGCCGGATGTGCTCGCCTCGACGGCCAATTTGCTGAAGGCCAACGGTTGGCGCGCGGGTGCGCCGTTCGGTGAAGGCACGACAAATTTCGAGGTTATGCGTGAGTGGAACCGGTCCGAGGTGTATCGCAAAACCATGGTCCTGTTCGCCGAACGGCTGACGGGATCCTGAGGCGCGACCCGGCGTCATGGGGATAGCAAGCGCCGCATCGGCTCGGCTCGGCAAGAACGCCCGGTGCGTCTCGTTTCTTGGCGCCGTAGCGCGCATCGCTCACACGGTGACGTCCGGACCGCCCACAACTGCCCGTGCGACAGCTCTTGCTTTCGGGCTCGTTTTCGCGCCGCCGGTTCCCGACGCCATTGACGCGATCACCAGCACGGTCACGCCGCTTGTTTCGGCCGACATCGGCAATGTGCGCTTCATCTCCCCGGCACGATGTCAGCCGGCCGCAGCCATGAAATCACAGTCGAATGCGCTCAGCGCGTACACCAAGGCAGTGAGCGACTTCAAGTCGATCTTGAGTGAGCGGCGCGCGCAGATCGATTCGAATCAGCAGCTGCCGAACTTGCCGGGACAAGCGCTCTATCTTGCTCGCAACAACATGACCAGCGCATATAAGGATCTCACCGACGCGCTGCCGTCCAAAATCGGAAGACCCAATAAATTCGGAATTCCTCCAGCGTATTTCGATGCCGACAATGAGCCGCTGCTCGATGAATATGCCGATCTCTTCAGGATCATGGAGGCGCCGCCCGTCAACGCGCAAAACTCGAACACTCCAGTCAAAGACGTTGTCGACCTGGGAACCGATATCGGGCGCGCCAAGGGTCTTGATGCGGCACATGCGGACTTGGCAGGTCGCATCAGCCTGGGCCTATTCTTCGCTGAGACAAACGGCAATCAAAACATAGGGAATGCGCGCTCGAACAGGTACAAGGGAAGCCTGCAAACGGGTGTATCCGAAGACCGAAATGGGCAAGAGAAATGGGCGGCGATCAGAAAGTCGATCGCGGCCTTTGATCCTGCACTGAGCGCTCGCGACGACAAGGAAGAGGCACGGGTCGGCAATTTGGATCATCGGCTCAATCACTGGACCGCCGTGAGAGATGGACTTATGAGCGCGCTCGCCGACCTTTTCCCGCAAATACCGGCGATCGTGAGAGCATTGCCAAATCCGATCGATCAGATGAGGTTGTTCGAGCTCATCCAAATCATTCCTACTCCGACCAAGTCTGCGCTCAAATCGGGCAACTTCGCCGGATATACAGTTTCCGACCGGACCATAATGGGATATTTGCGCAACAACAGCATCTTCACCTTCGGTCAAGCCGACAGGGCGAAACCATCTGCAACTTTTCGCGAAATTCTCGATGCGATGTGGCTCTTCAACGGCAAATTTGAGCGAGCGCTGTCCGAATTCGGCGAGATCAAGGCTCGGCCAAAAGGGTGAGAATCAGCAGTTGTTGGCCGGACCGACGTTCGCGCAGCAATCTTCCCCACGCGTCGGAGGCCGCGGCCTCGAACTTGCGTCCGGTTACAGGGACGGAGCGCGACGAATTCGGTTTACGATGGAATAGCAGAAATGCAGAAGACGCTACCTTTCGGCCGATTCTGACCCAATTGAGACATCGAGCCTGATCAAATCCGAGCCCGGTTGGATGCCATTTCTCACTCCCGGCCCATGCGCAAAGTGCTAGGCTTTAGACACAGGACGAGACGTGTTCTTGGGGGACACATGCAACGGCGCGAGTTCATCACGCTTTTTGGTGGCACGGCAGCGACGTGGCCGCTGGCCGTGCGCGCGCAGCAACCGGCAGGACGAGTCTACCGGGTGGGGTACCTCGGGATCGCCGCCCGGGAGCAACAACTCCGTTCCATCAAGGCGTTCGAAGAGGGCCTGCGGAGCCTCGGCTACCGCGTTGGCGAGAATGTCGTCATTGAATACCGCTTCGCCGACGGCGAGATGGAACGATTGCCTGCGCTTGCTGTAGACCTGGTCCGGCTCGGCGTGGACATCATCATCACCGGGTTCAATCCGATTACGGTTGCGGCCATGAAGGCGACCACGACCATCCCGATCGTCATGATCAGCGGTATCGATCCGGTCAGTACCGGGCTTATCGCCAGTCTGGCGCGCCCCGGCGGGAACGTCACCGGGTTCTCTGGGGATACGGGCAGCGAGATTTTGGGCAAACGGTTTGAGTTGCTGAAGGAAACGCTGCCGAACCTCTCGCGTCTAGGCATTCTGTTCAATCCGGACGTTGCGCTCAATCGGAGCCGGCTGACGTCGATGCGGGAGACCGCCCGGACGCTGGGGTTGACGCTTGTCCCGGTCGAAGCACGCGGGTTGGACGCACTTGAACAAGCGTTTGCGACGATGGTGAGGGAGCGCGCGCAGGCGCTCGTCATGCAGGGAGATACTGTGCTGTTCAACTATCGCGGCCAGATTGCAGAAATGGCTTTAAGGAATCGGCTGCCAGCCGCCTCTGTCCAGAGAGAGTTGGCGGAGGCGGGCTTCCTTCTGACTTACGGACCTGATTATCCAGATCTACTTCGTCGGTCCGCCGTTTTCGTCGACAAGATTTTCAAGGGTGCGAAGCCTGCCGACCTGCCGGTCGAACAACCGACCAAGTTCGAGCTGGTGATCAATTTGAAGACCGCAAAGACGCTTGGCATCATTGTGCCACCGACAGTGCTCATCCGCGCCGATGAGGTGATCGAATGAAGCTGCTATTGCTGCAGTGCATGAGTCCGCAATCGGCACGTTTGAGACGTCAGCCTGTCACGCTCGGAGTTCCGGTTTCGGAGGCCGAGCAGACGTGCTCGGGAAAGCCCTCTAGCGGCAGCTTTTGAACCCGGAACGGACATATGCCGACGATCGAGGGAGGGTGCCTCTGCGGTGCCGTGCGCTACCGCTCTGACGCCGAGCCTGTGATGCAAGTGGTCTGCCATTGCGAGACCTGCCGCAAGAACTCGGGTTCCGCATTCTCGATGAACGTCGCCGTGCCCCAGGACAGGCTCCGCATCGAGAGCGGCAGTCCGCGCCGCTACGAGGATCATAGCGGCGCGAGCGGCAAGGCGTTCTACCGGTTCTTCTGTGGCGACTGCGGCTCTCACATTTACAGCCACGGCCCGGCATACGGCGCGATCGCGTTCATTAAGGCCGGCACGCTCGACGACCCGAGCTGGGTCGCGCCCAACCTGCATATCTGGTGCGCCGAAAAACTGCCCTGGGTCGATATTCCCGAGGGCGTCACCCAGGCACCAGCGAACCCGAGCTGAGAAGGACAGCAATTCGCCCGCATCGAGCCAGCGAAACCCATCAACGCGCCTTCATCGTCGTCCTCGATGCCCGCGCCAAGACCCTCGCAAACTCAGCGAGCGAAAGACGGCAGACAGTCCGGTGATGGTACGACTCAGACGAGCCGATCACGGCCGGACATGTCCGTTCATTGGGGTGAAGCGGTCAAGGTGACTCCGCGCTCGAAACGGCGCGATTGACCCAAATGCGACATTCGTTGGTGCCCGCTTGCCGTGCAATCGCCCGCAGAGTAGGACGCGACCCCAGCCCAGCTTTGGATCACTATTCAAGTGAGTTGCCAACGGTTCGGTCGCTATCGCGGCATTCAGCGAGGCGCGTTGGAGTGTCCCGAAAAACCAGACTGAGAACCGCCATAAGGGTCCTTGACAGCGGAACGGTCTGATTTAGAAAGCGGGTATGTCGCACCCTGATCCGCACGGGCCACCGGACTTTACCCCGATTCAGATCGGTGAGATTTGGGAGAACCCGGCCACCGGCGAGCGGGCCACGATTCTCGAGCTTCCCTGGAAGAACCCAGAGGGCCGCGCGACTGCCGAGCTGACAGCGCTCGTTGGAGCGCGAGTCATGGGCGAGCACCGCCATCCCGCTCTCGTTGAGCGCTTCACCGTGCTTGAGGGTGAACTGACCGTGAAGCTCGCCGGGCAGACGACTGTCCTCCGCGAGGATAATACGGCCGTCGTCGAGCCGGGCGTGTGGCACGATTGGTGGAACGCGAGCGACCGCCAGGATGCTCGTGTTCGCGTCGAGGTGACGCCCGGCGAGCGCTTCGCCCACATGATTGAGACCGTATTCGGTCTCGCCCGGCTGAGCCACACCAACAGCAAGGGCATGCCGTATCCACTGCAGCTCGCGCTGTTCGCGCAGCAGTTCAGCGACGTGATCGAGTTCCGCTCGCCGCCGCCGGCGGTGCAACGCACGCTCTTTGGCGCCCTGGCTCCCATTGCACGTTGGCGCGGTTACCGCGCGACATACCCGCAGCTCTCCCGTACGGTTCTTGCGCCACGGACGTAGCGGCTGCGCGTTCGCTCTCCACTTTCCAGATATGCTTACTCATCGGGATGTCCCGTTCTGGCACGGAACCGACCAGGCGCGATGTCTGCTCTCCAGCCGCTATCGGTGGGTAGGCGGACTCATTGCGGACATGTTGCGACCGCCGTCTTTGACCCAACTCGGACATTCGCCGCGGACCTGCTCCGCCTTTAGATTGCTTCCGCGCTGGCCCGGCAGAGAAGATCGCTCAGCGGTTCAACACGTCAACGGTAACCCGCAAGAAGGTGGCGGGAATTGAGGTGGCGCCCTTGTTCGTGCTTTTGTTTTGGCTGTTGAACAGAGCTTCGAGCTCCTTCTGCAAATCACGAGCTCGACCGTTCTTTTCTGCGGCCTCGAATGCGTTCATAGTTGGCCCATAGTATTTTCGGAATGCATCGACGAGCTCTGATGGCGGACCGGGATAGTTGAAGGTATATGTGTCTCTGACGAACGATATCTTCTCTTTTGGAATCCCCGCGCTTGCAAATCGCTCGATCACGTTGCTCTCGGTCCCCCATGTCATAGGGCTAACGAAGCCTTCCGGCGGTGGCGGCGAATACGCAGAGCTGATCTTCAAGATTTGCGCGACCAATGTCGGATCATTTGGAATCCAATTCCCCATAACGATCCGCCCTCCCGGCCGCGCCACGCGCACCATCTCCTTGGCCACGTCGAACGGCTTTGGCGCGAACATGGCTCCAAAAATGCTCACGACGAGGTCAAAACTGCGATCTTTCAGCTCGTGCAAATTAGACGCATCACCTTCCTGAAACTTGCAGTTTGTGAGGCTCTCTTCCTTTGCACGCTTGTTCCCGGCCTCAACAAGGTTTGTCGCGATATCGACGCCCAGCACCTCCGCTCCGAGTCTCGCCTCCGGCAATGCCGTCGTTCCATCACCGCATCCGAGATCCAATACCTTGAGCCCTTTTATGATTCCGAGTCTCTGGACGAGCGCTTCTCCGCTCTCTCGCATACTCTCCGCAATGCGAGTAAAGTCGCCTTTTTCCCAAAGCGCTTTGTTCGGATTCATCGAAGTACTCCCCCGCTTCCGCGCAATGATCTCGCCTGAGGGGTTTTTGTACCAACGGCCTCGGAGCGGGGCAAGTAGCTGCACCGCGAAATGTCTCCTCCCGGCAGATTTTGTTGCAAAACTCGGTGGCAGGCGACTGGCGCGCAATAATCGAATCCGGGGGAAACAATTTTTGAATCGATGTTGCGCATTAATCGCCGTTCTTGAATCAATGTTGCCGGCTCGGGCGCTCAAAATAGTTTTGCAACACTATCGGCACGCTCCGGACTTGCCCAGGTCGCAGAGGGAGTTCGGCTACCGGAGGATTAGCGGACGTGCCCTAGACAGCCCGGAATGACCGACTCTGACCCAATTCGGACATCCAGGCCGTCGGCTAATACCGGGACTGAGAGCAACATGTCCGATCACACGCTTTGGTCGCCAACAAAACTCATGTACGTCCGTCGGCCATTTGGTCCAAATGCCGAGCCTCAGGCCTTCAAATCTGTGATCCGCATGATTGCGACCACCCGGCCGTCATTGGCTGAGTGCTCTTTTGTGTCCTTGTTGCAGGTCCAGACGAAGTCCTTTTTGGCCGTAAAGGTCTTGCCGTCTTGCACGACCCGAAGTTCTCCCTCGGTGACTTGACAGACCATAGCGTTCATCATCACTTGATTTTCGGGAGTGTTCGAACCCGGTTGAATGATGATGTCACGCAGCGAGACAGTCTTGAAGCCGGGGATTATGGATGGTCCCTCGCCATAGACACGGTTCACGACACCCGGCGCCACTGTCGTGTCCTTATAGTTCGTGGTTTGCGCAGCGGCAGGCTTCACCATAGCGGCCGACGCGGCTGCCAATCCAATTGCCAATGCTGATCTTCGATCGACCTGAGTCATCGCTCTCCTCCTGATTATCTATAAGGTTCAGCACGCGCACCACAGCTGGCGGCGGACGGCATGCAGGTACTGATGGGCACCCGCGAGAACGCAGCTCTATTTGGGTTGCTATTGTGCCTGCCGACGGCACCAACGCTGCCGTTAAGTTCTCAGGACACCGGCACGTCCGGCTGGCAGCTCGTGGATAAAGCTACACTACTTGCCCGCATAGGCAAAGGGGGCGGCCCGATGTCTCTTGCTGGCACATCGCTGACCTACCAAGACGTCCGCTATTTGGCCGCTTTCGGGGGCAAAGCGGACACGGCGGGCGATGCCCGAACAATGGCGATTTATGCTTACACGCCCTGGCGCGCCCGCAAAAAAAACGGGGCGCCGAAGCGCCCCGCTCGTCACCCCGCCGCAACGGAACTCAGGCCGAATAATACATCTCGAACTCGACCGGATGCGGGGTGTGCTCGAACCGGATCACTTCCTGCATCTTGAGCTCGATGTACATCTCGATGAAATCGTCGTCGAATACCCCGCCGGCTTTGAGGAACTCGCGGTCCTTGTCGAGATAGCCGAGCGCCTCGCGCAGCGACCCGCATACCGTGGGGATCTTCTTGAGCTCGCGCGGCGGCAGGTCGTAGAGGTCCTTGTCGATCGCCGGGCCGGGATCGAGCTTGTGCTTGATGCCGTCGAGACCCGCCATCAGCATCGCCGCGAACGCCAGATACGGATTGGCGAGCGGATCGGGATAGCGCACCTCGACGCGCTTGCCCTTGGGCGAGGAGGCGAGCGGAATGCGGCACCCGGCCGAGCGGTTGCGCACCGAATAGGCCAGCAGCACCGGCGCCTCGAACCCCGGCACCAGCCGCTTGTAGGAGTTCGTGGTCGGGTTGGTGAAGGCGTTGATCGTGCGCGCGTGCTTGAGGATGCCGGCGATGTATTGCAGGGCGGTGTCGGACAGATCCGCGTATTTGTTGCCCGCGAACGTCGGCTTGCCGCCCTTCCAGATCGACTGGTGGCAGTGCATGCCGGAGCCGTTGTCGCCGTAGACCGGTTTGGGCATGAAGGTCGCGGCCTTGCCGTAGATGTTGGCGACCTGGTGGACGCAGTATTTGTAGATCTGCATCTGGTCGGCCATGCGCACCATCGGGGCGAACTGGAAGCCCAGCTCATGCTGGGCGGAGCCGACCTCGTGGTGGTGCTTCTCGACCTTGCAGCCCATGCGGGCCATGGCGCCGAGCATCTCCGAGCGCATGTCCTGGGCGGAATCCAGCGGCGGCACCGGGAAATAGCCCTTCTTGGTGCCGATGTGGTGGCCGAGATTGCCGCCCTCGTATTCGGTGTCGGTGTTGCTCGGCAGCTCGACCGAATCCAGCCGGTAGCCGGTGTTGTAGGGGTCGGCCCGGTAGCGCACGTCGTCGAACACGAAGAACTCGGCCTCCGGGCCGAAATGGACCGTGTCGCCGACCCCCATCGACTTGACCAGGCCCGCGGCCTTGCGGGCGATGCTGCGCGGATCGCGGTTATACGGCTCGCCGGTCATCGGCTCGAGCGTGTCGCACACCAGCACCAGCGTCGTCTCCGCGTAGAACGGATCGATGCAGGCCGACGCCGGGTCGGGCATCAACGTCATGTCCGACTCGTGGATCGCCTTCCAGCCCGCGATCGAGGAGCCGTCGAACATGATGCCTTCCGCAAACGTGTCGTCCTCCACCGTGGAAATATCCACGGTGACGTGCTGCCACTTGCCGCGCGGGTCGGTGAAACGGAAATCGCAGTATTTCACGTCGTTGTCCTTGATCAGCTTCAGGACATCCTTGGCCGTCGTCATCGCATGCTTCCCTTCTTGAAAAACCAGAACCGGCTCGAATCGGATCAGATCGCATCCAGGCCGGATTCGCCGGTGCGGATCCGGATCGCTTCCTCGATAGGGGATACGAAGATCTTCCCATCCCCGATCCGCCCGGTCTGGGCGGCCCGGCGGATCGCCTCGATGGCCTTTTCGACCATGTCATCGCCGAGCACAATCTCGATCTTCACCTTGGGCAGAAAATCCACGACGTATTCCGCCCCGCGATAAAGCTCGGTGTGCCCCTTTTGCCGGCCGAAGCCCTTGGCTTCCGTGACCGTGATGCCCTGAAGCCCCATTTCCTGCAGCGCTTCCTTCACCTCGTCGAGTTTGAATGGCTTGATGATGGCCTCGACTTTTTTCATGCGCCTCGTCCCTGTCGTTCGAGGCGCATTGCGCCCATGGATCGCCGGGAGGGGTTAGCACGACCTGTGCCAAGGGGCCGGAAGCTTCGGAAACAGCTTCAATCTCAGCGCCTTGACGGCGGTTCCGGCTGCTTTTGTTCCACCCGGCGGCGCAGGAGCGCCCAGCAAATGGGCAATTTGATGAATTTGTGGGCGAAGCACTTCCTGCCGATCTCGACGATTTCGCGCCCGCCCGCTCCCGGCGACGAATTGCCGCTGTGCTAGGGTCGCGGTTCAAAAAATTCGGCCCCGGCGCCCCGGCGATGATCGAGCTCCTGAGCAACGAGGAAATGGCGGAAGCCGATCGGCTCACGATCGCCGCCGGCACGCCCGGGATTTTTCTCATGGAGAATGCGGGGCGCGCGATCGCCGATGCCGCTGCGCTGCGCCAGCCGCTCGGGACCTCGGTCGCGGTCGTGGCCGGCCCGGGCAACAACGGCGGCGACGGCTTTGTCGCCGCGCGCCTGCTCGGCGAGCGTGGGTTCCGCGTGCGGCTCTTGAGCCTTTTGGGCAAGGATCGCCTGCGCGGCGATGCGGCCGAGGCGGCCCGGCGATTCCGCGGCCCGGTCGAACCGGCATCGCCAGCCGGGCTTGCGGACGCCGGCCTCATCATCGACGCCATTTTCGGGGCGGGGCTCGCGCGTGCGGTCGAGGGCGCGGCCCGCGCGATGATCGAGGCGATGAACGCCTGCGGGGCGCCGATCCTCGCGGTCGACTTGCCGAGCGGGATCAACGGCTCGACCGGGGCGCGGCTGGGGACCGCGGTCGAGGCGGCCGAGACCGTAACCTTCTTTCGGCGCAAACCCGGCCACCTGCTGCTGCCCGGACGGCTTCACTGCGGCCGGGTGCGGGCGGCCGACATCGGCATCAAGCCGGAAGTGCTGTCGCGGATTGGGCCCCGCACCTTCGCCAATGCCCCCGAGCTGTGGCAATCGAGCTTCCCGGTTCCCCGGGTCGATGCCCACAAATACGCGCGCGGACATGCAGTCGTGGTCTCGGGCGGGCTGGCGCGCATCGGGGCGGCGCGGCTCGCGGCGCGAGGGGCGCTGCGGGCCGGGGCAGGGCTCGTCACCATCGCCTCGCCGCGCGAGGCGCTCGCCGTGCACGCGGCCGCTACCCTCGCCGTGATGGTCCGCGCGGTCGATGGGGCCGCCGAGCTTGCGGCCATGCTGGAGGATCGGCGCCTCAATGCCTTGGTGCTGGGCCCAGGCGGCGGCGTCGGCGCGGCCATGCGGGAACTCGTAGCCGCCGCGCTTGCCGGAGAGCGGGCGGTCGTGCTCGACGCCGACGCACTCACCAGCTTCGCGGAGGATCCCGCGGCACTCTGGGCGGCGATCGGCGCCCGCTCCGCCATCGTGATGACCCCCCACCAGGGCGAGTTCAGCCGCGTCTTCAAGGGGGAACCGAAAATCCTTCACGCCGCCTCGAAGCTCGAGGCCGCGCGCGCCGCGGCCGGCCGCAGCGGCGCGATCGTGGTGCTCAAAGGCCCCGACACCGTCATTGCCGCTCCGGATGGCCGCGCCGCGGTCAACGACAATGCCCCGCCCTGGCTCGCGACCGCGGGCAGCGGCGACGTGCTCTCCGGCATGATCGCCGGGCTCTTGGCGCAAGGGATGCCCGCCTTCGAAGCCGCCTGCGCGGCGGTCTGGCTTCATGGGGAGGCCGGCAATGTTTTCGGGCCCGGGTTGATCTCGGAAGATCTGTCCGAGGCCTTGCCGCAGGTTTTTCGCGCGCTGTTCGCGGCCCTCGGCGCCGCCAGCACGTGAGCCGCTGGCGCGGCGCCCGCAGGTGCCCTATTTTTGTGGCGCGCGCCGGGACGGGCATGGTAGGCGGGTCGAGGGCGGGACCGGTCCGCGCCCGCCTTGCTCGCGAGAGATGCCCTTGCGGGCGTGGCGGAATTGGTAGACGCGCGGGATTTAGGTTCCCGTGACGAAAGTCGTGGGGGTTCGAGGCCCTCCGCCCGCACCACGCCCGGCCGCTCCGGGCAGTCGTGGCGAGGCTCCTCGCGTCGGCCGCATCTGCCGGCGAACACGAATAGAGATCCGACATGCAGGTTACGCAAACTCTCTCCGAAGGCTTGAAGCGTGAATACCGGGTCGTGGTCCCGGTCGCCGATCTCGATGCCAAGGTCAGCGAGCGTCTGGTCGATCTCAAGGACCGGGTCCGCATCAACGGTTTCCGGCCGGGCAAGGTACCAATCGAGCATCTCCGGCGCATGTATGGCCGCGCCGTGCTGGCCGAAGCCATCGAGGCCACGGTGCGGGAAGCCAACACCTCGATCATCGCCGAGCATGGCTTCAAGCTGGCCATGGATCCGAAGGTGACCATGCCGGAAGCGGAAGGCGAGGTCGCCGAAATGATGGCCGGCAAGACGGATCTCGCCTATTCGGTGGAGCTGGAAATCCTGCCGCAGATCGAGCTCGGGGATTTCAAGGATATCAAGCTCGAGAAGCTCGCGGCCGAAGTCGGCGATCAGGAAGTCGCGGAGGCGGTCGAGAAGATCGGCGAGCAGAACCGGCCGTTCGCCGACAAGGGCGAGGGCGCCAAGGCCGAGCAGGGCGACAAGGTCATCATTTCGTTCACCGGAACGATCGATGGCGAGCCGTTCGAGGGCGGGACCGCGGACAATGTGGCGGTCGTCATCGGATCCAAGAGCTTCATCCCGGGATTCGAGGAGCAATTGCTCGGGATCGGCCGAGGCGAGACCCGCGCGGTGAATGCCAGCTTCCCGCAAAACTATCTCTCGGCCAATCTCGCCGGCAAAGCGGCATCGTTCCAGGTCTCGGCGAAATCGATCGAGGCTCCCGGCACGGTGACCCTGGACGACGAGTTCGCGAAATCGCTCGGCATGGAGTCGCTGGCGAAATTAAAGGAGGCGGTGAAGGATCGGCTGAGCCGCGAGCACGCCGAAGTCACGCGTCGCCGGCTCAAGCGGGCGCTGCTCGATGCGCTCGATGTTCGCTACAAGTTCGACCTGCCGCCCAGTCTCGTCGAACAGGAGTTCGCCAACGTCTGGCGTACCCTGCTCGCCGACCTGGAGGCCCAGGGCCGGACGTTCGCGGACGAGAATACGACGGAAGAAGCCGCGCGGGAGGAATACGGCAAGATCGCCGAGCGCCGGGTCCGGCTCGGTCTGGTCATTGCGGAGATCGGTGAGAAGAACGATATCAAGGTGAGCGAGGAGGAGCTGACGCGAGCCATCGTCGAACGCGCCCGCCAGTTTCCCGGCCAGGAGCAGCAGATCTGGGACTATTACCGCAAGAACCCGAGCGCGGTGGCGAGCCTGCGTGCCCCGATCTATGAGGAAAAGGTGGTCGACTTCCTGCTCGAGCTCGCCAAGGTCACCGAAAAGACGGTCTCGCGCGAAGAGCTCTACAACGAGGACGACCAGCCCGCTGCGGCGTGAGGGCGCATTCCTCGGCCCGGCGGGGTTCGTTACGGGGGCGGCTGCGCCGCTATGCTAGTCCATGATTCGCGCCGGCGACCCGGCGGCCCGGCAATGCCGCGGCGGAGGGTGTACACATGAGAGACCCGGTCGATACCTATATGAACTACCTCGTCCCCATGGTGGTCGAGCAGACCAACCGGGGCGAGCGCGCCTATGATATCTATTCACGCCTGCTCAAGGAGCGCATCATCTTCATCACCGGCGCGGTCGAGGACACGGTTTCGTCCGTGGTGGTCGCGCAGCTGCTCTTTCTCGAGGCCGACAATCCCAAGAAGGAGATCGCCATGTACATCAACTCCCCGGGAGGAGTGGTCACTTCGGGGCTGGCGGTCTACGACACGATGCAGTTCGTCCGGCCGGCGGTGTCGACCCTGTGCGTCGGCCAGGCCGCCTCGATGGGCTCGCTGCTGCTCGCGGCGGGGGCCAAGGACCTGCGCTTCGCGCTGCCGAACGCCCGAATCATGATCCATCAGCCCTCCGGCGGGTTCCAGGGCCAGGCGACCGACATCATGCTTCACGCCCAGGAAATCCTGAACCTCAAGAAGCGGCTCAATGAAATCTACGTGAAGCACACCGGCCAGCCGCTCAGGAAGATCGAGGACGCTTTGGAGCGCGACACCTTCCTGACCGCGGAGATGGCCAGGGATTTCGGCATTGTCGACCAGGTGATCGACAAGCGCCCGGTGGAGGAGGCCGCCCCCAAGCCATGAGCGGGGGAGCGGCGCGAGGGGCGGAAACGCTTGTGGGGGCGGGGCGTTTATCGTTAAGCAATTCTTGATTGACGGCGCGCTACCCTGTTCCGCTATCCTGTGGGGGTCGGCCGACGGGGGGCAGGGCGGTGGACGCCCGGCAGGTGAGGAATTCCCCGGTCGGTGCTACGGTCTCTTAGCGGGGTGGGAGCATAAGGGCCGCAGGTCTGGCGCGGTCGACGGAGAGCAGGGATGAGCAAGGTCGGCGGAGATTCAAAGAACACGCTCTATTGCTCGTTCTGCGGCAAGAGCCAGCACGAGGTCCGCAAGCTGATCGCCGGGCCGACCGTCTTCATCTGCGACGAGTGCGTCGAGCTGTGCATGGACATCATCCGCGAGGAGAACAAGTCCTCGCTGGTGAAATCGCGCGACGGTATCCCGACCCCCAA
>WNFX01015717.1_pt1 | contig 16298 bp, 16 predicted proteins | sample 5400111 | NCBI WGS metagenome assembly WNFX01 (sample SAMN13153363, study PRJNA577476) | soil metagenome | isolation source: 40 cm soil or saprolite under grassland replicate 1 | place: USA:California | collected 2016-06-15 | reverse complement strand
TCTCACCCCCCAGCGCATCGATCTCCTTGATCAGGTGCCCTTTCGCAGGCCCCCCCATCGAAGGATTGCAGGGCATAAGCGCAACGCTATCCAGATTCATCGTCAATAAAAGCGTCTTGCGCCCCATGCGAGCGCTGGCAAGGGCAGCCTCACAGCCCGCGTGCCCCGCACCAACCACAATCACTTCATATGTTCCCCGTACAATCTCATCCGGAGGAATCATGTTGCTCTCCACAGTGCTATTTATTTAGTACATCACCAGCTCATCCACAATGAACATTTATTACACAACCTTGACCCGTATTATGCCCTAGTCAGGATGGTACGTCAATATAAATAAGAAAAAGGATGGAAAGCACCAAGTAGCATGTTAATATCATGTCAACGCACCACATCAACCCGGGGGCGGTGATGAAATGGTAGACATTGGAGACTTAAAATCTCCTGGCCGCAAGGCCGTGAGGGTTCGAGTCCCTCCCGCCCCACCCCTCTTTAGAAGCCCTTCTAGAGCTAGTTCAGAACGATGAGGTTTTGAGTGGTTTCGAGAGATGTGCGAGAGTCTCTTGCTCGTTAACCATATATCCTTATCTCACAATTATATTTTACTGTACAGAGATAGTGAACACAAGAGCAAACTACCATTGATTGTGTGATGCCCGATCAGTCAATACATCGGTAGTCATTTCTTTTGAGGTAACTCTTCGGAAAGGGGTTATTTTACACCATGGATGACTATGACAGAGGGCAGGCGGAGAAATGGGGACAGCCGCCACCCAACTACTATCAACCACAGCAACCGCCGCCCAACTACTACCAACCACAACAGCAGATGCAGCAACCATCAATGTACCCGATACTTGCAAAAAGGCCAGGCAAAGGCGCGGCTATTGCGGCTCTCGTCTGCTCGGCCTGCGCCGTCGGGCTATTCATTCTAGCGTTTATCCTCGTGGCAGCGGGGTCGAGTGGCGGGGGTGAGTTTTTCATCATCGTCTCGTTCCTGCTCAGCATAGTGGTGTTCGTGCTGCTTATTATCGTCGTCGCGAGGCACTAAATGCGCGAAGGATAACACCGCTCGCTTGGCGCTTAAAGCGTCAATCACGCCGTGGAAGACGCAAAGATTTGCGCCTGGCTGCTTTCTTGCGCTCGTGTGCTTTCCACGCGCCGTAGTCTCTGCGCTCTTCTTGCTGACTGCGCCAGAGAACCGTACCGAAGCTGCCGTGGCGACCATCTTTAGGGAGCCTACTAGATGCCTGGCACAGGAGCGCTCTCAATCGCCCCCAACGCGCGCAACGACGCCTTCTGCGCCTCGGTCACGCCCCTGATCCCCGTGATATCGAGCCGCTCGTAGGGCCGGTCGCGTCGCAGCGTCCGCAGCTGCTTGCCGCTCTGGAGATCCCACACCTGAATGGTATTGTCATCCCCGCAACTGGCCAGTCTCCGACCATCCGGGCTGCTCTCGAGCGACTGGACCACACCCTGATGCCCCTGCCGCATCGCCAGGCACTCCCCGCTCTGCAGGTCCCACCAGCGCATGCTCCCATCGCTGCCGCCACTGATCAGCACCGCTCCGGTCGGACTCCAGGCCAGCGCGTACACGATCGCGCTCGGCTCGCTCCAGGCCTGCAGGCGCTCCCCACTCTGCGCATCCCAGACGACGAGCTCCCCACTACCTCGGCTCCCGCCCCCACTGGCCAGCCGCGTCCCATCCGGACTCCAGGCCACGCTCGCCACCATGCCACGATGCCCTTGCAGCTGCGTGATCAGCGTGCCGTCGGAGGCCTCCCACAGGAAGACGCTGCCATCATCGCTGCAACTGGCCAACCGGGTGCCGTCCGGACTCCACGCCACACGACGGATCCTGCTTGGCTGCGCACGGTTCACCCAGCGGCGGGTGCCGGTGGTCACCTCCCACACCTGCACTCCCTGCTGATAGCTCGCACTGGCCAGCCACTGCCCATCCGGACTCCACGCCACGCCATAGAAGGAGGTGTCGACGTGGTCGGGGTCCCGCAAGAGCTGCCGAGCCTCTCCCGTGGTCGCGTCCGACACCCGGACCACATTGTCCCACCCACTACTGGCAAGGAGCTGACCATCCGGACTCCACGCCACTCCATCCACGATCCCGCTATGACCGCGTAGCACCCTGGGTGGCGTCCTGCCGGACACATCCCAGATGGTCATCAGCCGATCAGAGCCTGCACTGGCGAGCTGGGTGCCATCGGGACTCCAGGCGACGTCGTAGAGCGAGACCGCATAGCCCTGTATGATACGCACACACTGCCCCCTCTCCACGTCCCACACCCGCAGGGTACCATCTGCACTCCCACTGAGCAGGCTGCGGCTGTCGGGCGTGAAGGCGATATCGTATACAACGGCCGTATGCCCGTGCAGCGCTATGCGGTAGCTGCCCTGTTCGACGTCCCAGAGCCAGATCGTTTGGTCCCACCCGCAACTGGCCATGAGGCGCCCATCCGGGCTCCAGGCGACAGCGAACACACGGTCAGTATGCCCTGCGAGCGTCTCGCGCACGCGTAGGCTTCCCTCCTCCCCCACGTCCCACAGCTTGACCGTCCGGTCCCAGCTCCCGCTGGCCAGGGTGCTGCCGTCGGGGGCAAAGGCTAGTCCTATTACTCCCGTCGTATGCCCCGTGAGCATGTGCACGCAGGTAGCTGGCTGGGTCTTCTGTATTTCCCACAACCGAATCTGTCCATCGAAGCTCCCACTGGCGAGCAGGCTCCCATCGGGACTCCAGGCCAGCGCGTACACCGGGCCGCTATGGCCGGAGAGCGTCTGGCGGTGCGTGCCGGATGTCGCGCCCCAGAGCCGAATGGTGGCATCATTTCCGCCGCTGGCGAGCGTGCATCCATCGGGGGCAAAGGTCAGGCTCTGGATGTTGGTGGTATGCCAGCTCGTCCAGAGCAAGGTGCCGCTCTCTATGTCCCACAGCGTGATGGCGCCATTCCAGCTCCCAGTGGCCAGGGTGCGTCCATCCGGGCTGAAGGCGAGGGCCGCCACCGTATCGGTGTGCGCCTGCCAGGCCAGGTGCAGGAGTTTCCCGCCCTCTTGCCACACCCGCGCTATCCCCCGCCTGCTGCCAGCAGCCCAGTAGGTCCCGTTGCGGCTGATGGCTACCACCCTGGTCGCATCAAAGGCCTCGGTAAACGTGGTATCGCGCAGGAGAGCCTCGGCAAGGGAAGCATCTTGCATCTCGACCCCTTGTAGAGACGCCCCTCGAATGGCGAGCTGCGACAGATCCAGACCGCGCAGGTGCCCACGAAGCATTCGTAGCAGCGCGAGCAGGTTCGCCGGTCCATAGCCCTGGGCGTAGTCAGCCCGTTCGCGCTGCTGGGCCAGCAGCGCGAGCAGTTGCTCCTCTACCGCGGCTCGCACAGGGTAGGCACTGCGCAGGTCCGCCAGAATGGGAGTCACGATGAGGCGCTCCTGGGTCAGCCGCACATATTCCTTGGCGGTAGCCAGTTCCAGTCCATGCTCAATGAGGCGAACCGGCCTGCCCTGCTTGATCTCGCTGGTCACCTCAGCGATGAGCCGCGCCGTCACATATTCCAGCACGACCGATGGCAGCGTGAAGCTCCCTTGTAGCTGGCCCCGCTCAATGAGCGAGCGCCGTCGCAAGCCATCGACCGCTTCCAGCAACTGAGAGCGTGGCAGGGATGCGCCGAGCGCCACCAGTAGTTCCTCCAGGCTCACCGGCTCGCGCAGGATCGCCAGCCACAGCAGCACACCCTGCTCGACCGCTGAGAGGCGGGCGAATTGCTCGCCCAGCAGCTCCCGCACACCGCCAAAGACCACCTCGCCCTGCTCCAGGAACAGGGTGATCTGGCCATCGAAGAGGTCCACGATGGTCTGCGCCACGATTTTCAAGGCCAGCGGATTGCCCGCGTATACCTCGATCAGCCGCGCTAGTTCAGCGGCGGTGCCTGCGACATCCTTTTCTGCCAACAACTGTCTGCACGAGTCGGTGTCCAACCGGGCGAGGCGCAAGGTACGCACAGGTGCCCGACTGCCCTCCAGCGGTACAAGGTCGCTTGGTTTCTCCCGGCTGGTCAGCAGCAGGCAGCTCTGATGCTCGGTCTCCGCCACCCGGCGCAGCACCCGGGCGAATCCTTCGTAGCCGGGACGCATGTGACCGGTGTCCTGGCCTTCCTCCAGAAACGACTCCAGGTTGTCGTAGACCAGCAGGACACGGCTGCTCCGCAAGCATTCCAGCAGGAGGCCCTGGCGGCTTTCGAGACTGACCGACACGTCGCGGAGCGCCTGGGGGGCCAGCACCTGGAGGCAGTCATCAAGCAGCGCATCGCAGGTCGGAACATCGTGTAGGGAGCGCCAGATGACCACCTCGAAGTGCTCCGCCACCCGGTGCATCACCTTCGTTGACAGCGCCGTCTTGCCGATGCCGCCCAGGCCCAAAACGCTCACCACCCGACAGCGTTCCTCGACGACCCACTCGCTCAACAGGTTCAGTTCCCACTCGCGCCCATAGAAGGTCGTGACGGCGAGCGCGTCGCCCCAATCCAGGCGAGGCCCACTCCTGGCAGGGGGAGCAGGAGCCTGGGCAGCGCCAAAGGTCTCCTCGACTGGCTCTGATGCTGGGGACACATCCGCATCGGGCAGCAGTGTGCCAAGCCAGGCTTCATCGAGCAGCACCTTCTGGCGGGCCGCTTGCCAGAGAGCACGAACCTCCGCTGCCTCGCGCCCGGTCGGAAAGGCCCGGTGCTCGATGGCGAGGACCACGAACTGTTTAAGGTGTTCGGCCTTGGGATACGTGAGGCCCCCCTCCCAGTCGCCCACGGTGCGCGCGGTACGAGGATCCCTTCATGGACGTTCCATTTCCGTCTCCCTCACACACACGCAGCAATGTGAAGCGATGGGAGGTGAGAATGCCACACGATGTACGGTGACTTCGAATACCATGATCAGTATACTACAAAACAGAGACGATCATCTCACCCATGGCAAGGTGGTGATGAGCAGCGTATCGACACACGAGCGGAAACGCAAGGCGTGACGCCCTGGTGTGTCCTCATGCCGCGCTTGCTGTCGGCGTGACGTGGATGCCGCCTGGGGACAATCACACGATGTACTGCCCTCGATGAGGCGCAAGCGGGCCAGGTGAGCACGCTGCCGGTCGACATCGAGGATCTCACCATTGCAGACGGCCCAAGCGAACAGGTCTCCCTGCGCATCCTGCGGCCACCGCGCGCGCAGGCTCCGCTGCCCGTCATCGTGTATATCCACGGTGCCGGATGGGTGTTTGGAAGCACGCAGACGCATGATCGGCTGATGCGCGAACTCGCGGTCGGAGCTCGGGCCGCGGTCGTGTTCCCTGAGTACCGTCTCTCCCCCGAAGCCAAATACCCGACGGCCATCGAAGAGAGCTACTCGGTGGTGAAGTGGGTTGCCGAACACGGGCTGGAGCATGGTCTGGATGCGGAGCGCCTCGCCGTGGCGGGCGACAGCGTCGGGGGCAACATGACGGCAGCGGTCACTTTGTTGTCCAGGGAGCGCGGGGGACCGGACATTCGGCTCCAATTGCTGTTCTACCCGGTCACCGACGCGGCCTTTGATACCGCGTCCTACCACCAGTTCGCCGAAGGCTACCACCTGCGTCGCGATGGGATGATGTGGTTCTGGGATCAGTATACGAGCAACCCGGGCGAGCGCAATCAGATCACTGCCTCGCCGCTGCGGGCTAGCACGGAACAGCTGAAAGGACTCCCGCCGGCGCTCGTCATCACCGCCGAGGCGGACGTGCTGCGCGATGAGGGTGAGGCCTATGCCAATAAGCTCCGCGAGGCGGGGGTCCGCGTCACGGCTGTGCGGTTCCAGGGGACCATCCACGACTTCGTCATGTTGAACGCCCTGGCGCATACGGCGGCGGCACGGGGAGCGATTGCCCTTGCTACTGCCTGGCTGCGTGAGGGGTTCTCGACTCGGCTCATATAGGCGCTTTGCTCTACAAACACCGTATGGAGGTATTACAAGCAATGACACCCGAACAAATCACACAGGTTATCCAGGGTGGCCAGTGGGTAAGCATCACCACCGAGCTGCGCCCAAGCAGCAACAAATCAGCCACAGGGGAAATCCAACCGTTTTATTGTTCACGCGTTTTTACCTATTCCCCTCCTGACCGATTTGCCTGTACCGTGATGAATTATGCCGATCCTAATGGCAAAGTGCCGTTGGTGAAAATTGTGATTAAAGGGCATAACGCCTGGGGGGGAGAGCACCCGATTGCACCAGGCGCGTACAACCTTGATTACATTGCAGATGAAGCGTATGAGGTGACTCCACTGCATCAAGGCTTTGCCGATGTCGCAAATAGATTTCCAGGCAATGGTCTCAACACGTGGGAAGTCAATGTCATGCAAGACCTGACAGGAAAAGCCTTTCCGTTGTTTAGTCTTGTCGAAGGACAAACCTATGTCGACTATGACCTCATTTATATCTACAACGACATGCTTTTTAATGGGAGCAAAAACGTTGACGGTCGGGCTTTTGATAAGCCTGAAAACAGGCCAACCAATTTGCAAATCCCGTTGGTGAGACAGCAATAAAGGATGCTGTTTTGCTGATCATTAACGCCTGAGACAGATCTGTCTGTTCTGTCTCTTCACAGGTGCCAGGCACCTGCCGTCCATGCGAGGACGATCGTTTTAGAACCTGGTTCTACCAAAAGGAGAAACATCATGAGCATCCCAGCGAACGAAGTCATGCAGATCCGGTTCCGAACTGTGAACGGAATCACCATCCGGTATGCCGAGAGCGACGGGCGTCAGGACAACCACGTTCTGCTGACGAATCCCTGGCCAGAGAGCCTGTATGCGTTCCTGCCGATCTGGCAAACGCTTTCTCAACATTCGCACCTCCTTGCCATCGACCTTCCGGGCTTCGGCCAGTCCGAGCGCCGGAACGACCTGCTGTCGCCTCAGGCAATGGGTGAGTTCCTCATCCGAATCATCGACGAGTGGGGGCTGAACACGCCACATGTTGTGGCCCCGGACGTCGGAACCTCTGCTGCACTGTTCGCCGCAGCGCTGCATCCCGGCAAACTGCGCAGCCTCGTGATCGGAAGCGGCGGAACTGCCTACCCGCTCCAGTTGGGCGGTGTGCTGAAGGACTTCGTCGACGCTCCCGATCTTGAGGTCTTTCGGGCCATGGATTCCCGGATCAACCTCGGCAATGTATTCGATACGAGCTTCGAGCATTACAAGCTGCCCAACCAGGTGCGCGAGGACTATCTCCAGTCCTACGAAGGGGACCGATTCGTGGAGTCGATGAGGTATGTGCGCAGCTATCCTCAGGAACTGCCTATTCTCCGGGATCGCCTGGCAGAGATCCAGACACCGGTCCAGCTTATCTACAGCCGTCGCGACGCCCTTGTACCGCCCGTCAACGGCGAATACTTACACGAGCGGCTACCCAACAGCAAGCTTGACATCCTGGATGCCGGCCATTTTGTCTGGGAAGACCTCGCCGACCAGTACGCGGCGATCATCTCGGCCTGGGTCATGGGCGGCTACCAGAACACTGGAGCGTGAACGAGCTCCCACTGTCCTGGTGCGGCTGTTGCTCAGGACATGAAATAAGAACTTCGTCAAATGTAGTGAAGGTACTTCAGGAAAGTAAGAGCAGCGTTTCTGCTCAGGAAATGGAAAAAGGAGAACACCCATGAGCATATTTGCTCACAAGCAGGCCGAGCCTGGAATGAATATTGTGTTGGTTCATGGTGCCTGGGCGGACGGCTCCAGTTGGAGCAGTGTCATTGAGCGCCTGCAGGCCGACGGCTACAACGTCACCGCACCCCAGTTTCCGATGACCGCGCTGGCGGACGACGTCGCCCGGCTGCGCCAGGTGCTGGTCCGCCAGAACGGCTCGACCATCGTCGCCGGCCACTCGTACGGCGGCCAGATCATCACCGCTCTCGGCACGGACGCGCCCAACGTCGTCGGTCTGGTCTACATCGCGGCCTTCGGACTTGACGAGGGCGAATCGATCGGCGCGTTGCTGTCGCAGGGACCGGTGACCCCGGCACTGGCGCACCTCAACATCGACAAGCAGGGCTTCGCCTGGCTGCCCGAGGACGACTTCGTGCACCACTTCGCGGCTGACGTTGATCCGGTGAAGGCCAAGGTCATGTACGCGGTGCAGCAGCCTTTGTCCGCGGCCGCCCTCCAGGAGGTGATGGGTGTCCCGGCCTGGAAAGCGCTGCCGTCCTGGTACATGGTCGCCGATGGCGATCAGGCGATCCCGCCCGATGCCGAGCGTCTGTTCGCCAAGCGCATGGGTGCCACCACCGTCGAAATCCCGACGAACCACGTGGCGATGGTCTCCCACCCCGATGACGTGGTGCAGCTCATCGAGACGGCGGCACAAGCAGCAGTGACCGCCTGAGCAGCGTCTTCAGCCGTGAGCTGCGCCAAAGCATCCCTTGCGCAGCTCGCGGCCATGAGTTGAGCGGATCCACCCACTAGAAATGAAGAGAGATGCGACAGTTCGCAGCACATCCACCGGATCTATGGTGTATATCACTTGTTGGATGTCAGGATCAAAAGAGGAAGGAATAGACGATGCAAGCAGCAATTTTTCGTGGAGCCTTTGCTATCCAGGTTGAGCAGATTCCTGATGCGGCCATTCTTGAGCCAACTGACGCCGTGGTTCGGATTACCCATGCCTGTATTTGTGGAACCGACCTGTGGGTGTATCGAGGTCAAGGAACGTACCAACCAGGCTGGCAAATCGGACATGAATGGATGGGCATGGTTGAGGATATTGGCTCAGAGGTCCGAACACTCAAGCGCGGGGACCGGGTGATCGCGCCCTATGACTTCTGTGATGGCACCTGTGAATTCTGTCGCAAAGGACTGGATAGCGCTTGCCAGCAAGGAGGTCTCTGGGGCTATGGGCACGAGGGTGGACAGGCCGAGGCGATTCGCGCTCGCTTCGCAGACGCAACGCTGGTGGCGCTTCCATCCGCCGTGGAAGGAGATGAAGCCCTCCTCAAAGCCCTCCTTCCGCTGACCGATAACATGGCAGCGGGCCACCACGCCGCCGTCTCCGCGGGGGTGCGCCCAGGAGGAACGGTGGCGGTGATCGGGGATGGCGCGGTTGGCTTATGTGCCACACTGGCAGCGCTTCGACTGGGAGCCGAACGGATCATCGTCCTGGGACATCAAGCGCAGCGCCTCACGCTGGCTCGCCAGTTTGGGGCAACCGATGTGGTCACGAGTAGAGAAGAGCAGGGGGTCCTCCAGGTCATCGAGATGACAGGAGGGGGTGCAGATGCCGTCCTGGAGTGCGTGGGAACCGAGGAGGCGATCAACATGGCGGTGAATATGACCCGTCCAGGTGGAACGGTTGGGTTTGTGGGAGCCCCACATGGCAGTGGACAGATCCCGCTGGGACGCATGTTTGCTTCCAATATCGGCTTGCGTGGAGGGCTAGCTCCGGCGCGCGCCTATCTTCCCGAGCTGCTTGCAGAGGTGCTTGCTGGTCGGCTTGATCCCTCACCGGTCTTGGATCGGACGGTCAGCCTGGCAGAGGTGGCTGCGGGCTATGCGGCCATGGATCAACGCCAGGCCATCAAAGTCATGGTCCGACCGTAAGACCTTCATAATGTTGATAAAAATGTGGTAAACAACAGGAGGAGAGAAAGAGCATGAGCCAAGCACCTTTTGACCAGATACGCATTACCCATATTGGCGGACCGACAGCCCTCATTGAGATCGGCCAACTGCGCCTCCTGACCGATCCTACCTTTGACCCGGCAGGAAGCCGATATGTCGATGGTCCCGTCAAACTGAGCAAACAGACCGATCCGGCGCTCACCGTCTCCGAGCTTGGGGCAGTCGATGCTATCCTGCTGAGCCACGACCAGCACAAGGATAATCTTGACCCGGCAGGTCGTGCCTATCTCTCACAGGCGAAACAGATTCTGACAACCCCCGCGGCAGCCCTTCGCCTGGACGGCAGAACGCGCGGTGTAGCCGCCTGGGAGAAGCAGGTCTCGGCCCTGCTCAAGGCCGGGTATCGGACCATCACCTACGACCGCCGGGGCTTCGGCAATTCCAGCCAGCCGACCTCGGGCTACGACTACGACACCTTCGTGGCGGATCTCAATACGATCATGACGACGCTCGACCTGCGTGATGCCGCGCTGGTCGGCCATTCGATGGGCACCGGTGAAGTGGCACACTATCTCGGGACCTTTGGAACAGATCGTGTGAGCCATGCGGTCTTTGAATCGCCGATACCTCCGTTCCTGTTGAAGACGGATGACAACCCGGAGGGCTTAGACGGGAGCATCTTCGACGGAATTATACAGGGTATCGTGGCAGATCGCCCTGCTTTCCAGACTCAGTTTCTTGCAAACTTCTACAACCTCGACGTCACGTTGGGCAAGCGCGTCAGCGAAGAAGTGGTACGGTATAACTGGAACGTCGCGGCAGGCGCTTCCCCTGTGGGGACGGTAGCGTGCGTCTCTACCTGGTTGACCGACTTCCGCAAGGACCTGCCACGCATTGATGTGCCTACGCTCATCATTCAGGGTGATGCCGACCGGATTCTCCCGTTCCCTGTAACAGGCAAGCGTCTGCACGAGGCGATCAAGGGGAGCCGGTTGGTGGTGCTGGAGGAAGGCTCGCATGGTATTTCCTGGACACACGCAGAGGAGGTAAACCGCGCGTTGTTGGATTTCCTCTCGTAGCAATCCAGCGTTGTGACCCTTTTCACCAGGACTGATCGGAAAGCATGCTTGTCCCGTTGCGTGGAGCGGGACAAGCCGCGCCTTCCTCCCAATCCTCGCGATTCCAAACGGGAAAGTCGAGGAGAGAGACAATCAGCAGATCAAAGAAAGCACGATAGGATGAACACTTCAGTTAGTTCAGCAAATCAAAGAAGGAACAAAATGATGACGAATCAAGATGATATGAAACAGCCAGAGAGCTCCGAGACAACTCCAACAAGATTTGTGACCGTCGGTGATGTGCGCTTTGCCTATCGACGCTTCGGAAAACCATCTGGAACCCCACTGGTATTTCTCCAGCACTTCCGTGGCTCGATGGACAATTGGGATCCGGCCCTCCTCAATGGCTTTGCCAAAGATCGCACGGTGATCACCGTCGATAATGCGGGGGTTGGACTCTCAACTGGCGAAGTACCCGACACTGTCGCCGATATGGCCCATTACGCCATGGTCTTCATCGACGAACTCAATTTGACGCAGGTCGATCTGCTCGGCTTCTCGTTGGGTGGCTACATCGCTCAGCACATTACTTTGAGCCGTCCCAATCTGGTTCGCCGCCTCATATTGGCGGGTACAGGTCCTGGAAAGGGTGAGGGCACCCAGGATCTCAATCAAGACATTCTTGCTGTTGCGTCGTCGCCACCATCGAAGGACGGAATGATAGCTCTCTTCTTTGAACAGACCGAAACGAGCCAGGCGGCAGGTGCGGCCTACTGTGGGATCGCAACGAGGACGCGGCATACCCTCATTTGCGAGAAATTGCGCAACCTGTCTTCGTCGCGAGCGGTAGCAATGACCTCATCATACCGACCGTGAACGCTATTGTCCTGGCGCAGCGGTTGCCGAAGAACGCCCAGCTCATCATCTATCCAGACTCCGGACACGGTTTCCTGTTCCAATACCACACGTTGTTCGGTAAGCATGCCACGCTCTTCCTGGATACCTGAGCGTGACCAGCGGGATATCACCGCCAATAGGAGAAGGATGCTGTGCCATGGGATCACGTCGGTGGCAACGTGGCAGCTTTTTGGGGGAGGAACCGTTCAGGGACCCGGCGTGGAAAGCTCTGCCGTGCATACACCGGAAAGGAAGAGAAAACGATGAGGCATACCACGCACATCACCATCGAACATGTTGTCGTTGCATCGAACCAGCCATATGAAAAGGTCATTGACGCGTTTGAGGCTCGCCTGGGTCCGGCTGAAAACTGGGAAGAGATTCTACGACCATTGATTGCCGCCACAGCATCTTGGGAGCTGGTCACGCAGACGATTGAAGAGCGTATCGGGGCAAGTGGTTTGACGATCTTCAGTAAGGTCGAACATAGCCCTTTACTTTCCCTGGTAGGAAAAACCAGCCGAGCAACCCAGTATACCATTGGCAATCCGCTGTTTGCTACTCAAATGACCATGTACATGCCAGAAGCTGCCTTGTATGCTCCACTGAAGTTGGTCGTGTACGAGGATGAAGAGGGCAGAACCTTCGTGGCCTTTGACAGCTTCACCTCGCTGCTCGTACAATACCAACAGGAGGAGATTACCCAGGTTGCACAGCTTGTCGAACAAAAGCTGGAGGCTCTGGTAGCAGAAGTGACAGCCGATGGCGGAGCATAAAAGCTCACTCATTAGTGTTTGGTACAGGAGAGAGGTGAGAAAGATGAACGAGCCAACGAAGCCTGGAACGCCGCCCTCGGTCGAGGGCATTGTGACCAGACCCAGTCCGTTTTCTGTGGAAGAGACGCTGGCACGCCTCCAGGAGACAATCCGCAGCCGAAACCTGATTCTCTTTGCCCATATCGACCACAGTGGAGAAGCGAGACGAGTCGGTCTCACGATGCAAGAGGCCCATGTGCTGATCTTTGGCAGTCCGAAAGGAGGCACGCCACTGATGATTGCTGCTCCGCTCCTGGCGCTTGATCTGCCCCTCAAAACGCTCGTCTGGCAGGGTGAGGATGATCAGGTCTGGGTCAGTTCTACCAGCTCCGACTACCTGAGGGTCCGCTACGCTATCCCACAGGAATTGATCGGCAACATCGCTGTAGTTGATGCCTTGATTGAGCAAGCGCTCCAGGGCTAATGCGTCAGTTGGACGAGCACGGTCAAAGAAGGAACAACATGTGGGTTTTCAACATGCGAAGGTTCACCACTTGAGCAGGCAAAATAAGAACAGAAACGAGGGGGCCTCTTCTCTCGTCTTCTACTCTCCTCGTTGGCTTGGAAAGAGGATGGGGAGATTTCGTTCCAGGCGCATCCATTGACCCCATTGATACCGTTGATGAAGAACAACACTCACCAGGAATGTCACGACTCCCGCACTTGTGCAGACCCACAAAGGCAAGCTGAACACCGCAAGCAGCAGGCCCACAAAGCTCCCGATCAGCACACTATTGATCACGGCGATCATGCCAGCCGTATTGAAGAAGACCTGCACCCAGGAGGTAGACATCGCTTCCTGGCTCAATGTTTCTCCCCGATCGTCATGAGCAGAAAGCATAAAGTAGGGTTGCAACTGCGGGGTATGCTCCAGATAGAGGTGGCGAATACGGTTGACACCGCGAGCGAGCGTAATATCTGCACTGCCCGATTGCAGCACGCGCACAAAGGTGATCAGCCCCATAAACACGAGTGTGGGAATCACGACCAGACTGAACACAAAAAAGGCCATTCCCAGGTGAGAAATCTGTCCCACAAAGGTGAGTGCAATTAACCCGCTGGAGACGGCCCCAACAAAGAGCGAAGCCCGGCCATTGGTTTCTGCAATGGCCATGGAACGCCCTGTTTGTAAGTTATAGTGTTCGGTCGTGATGATCGAGACGAGTTGTGAGGAAAGCTCCATGGGGAACTGTTCGTTGTTGTGTTGTGGCATCGGTCTCTGTCCTTTCGAGCAAGGCGCTCTTCCTTTTGCTTACAGAAAGAGTGCTCAGCGTGCTGCTCATTCAGCAATCTTCCAGCGTCCTTTGGACTGTCCATCTCATTTTACCTCACAAAATAGTGCGCTTTCGTGATTCCCAGGACGCACGTCAGCCCACGATGCTCAATGCTTCCAGGGTCTCGTTGCGAAATGGTCGTCGCCTACTGCGGCTTGACCTTGGGTAAGAGGCAAGGTCATAGATGGTGATTCCGTAAGTGAAATAGGGAAGCATTGAGCCTTTCTGAGTGCCCTAAAGGAGCGCACCACGGGACATGAAAGGAGTGATATGGGACACTATGGGAAGTGCCATGGGACACAATGAGCCCTGACTTCGCCGGGCATTCATGTTATACTTAGGTTGTTGGATGCGCTCCACGCAGGTCCACGCTGTTTGAGGCGGATCTAGGGGAATGACCAGTGACTCCAGACCCTTCCTCTGACTTCATCCCTCTATGATAGCAGATGTGCTGACGGATGACCAGGACTTTTCAAGCGTTCCAATCTGGTCGTCTGGAGTTCTCGCAGAAGCATTGAACGGGACAATCTCATCGATTGACCCAACCAACACACCTAAAGGAGTGTCACATGACAGTTCTCACGATCCATGAACAGCAAGAGATTGACCGCGCCAACACAGAAGGGAAGCAGCCGGTCGTGTTCGTCCACGGCCTGTGGCTCCTCTCATCAAGCTGGGACCGCTGGCGCGCGCTGTTCGAAGAGCAGGGCTACACCACCCTCGCGCCGGGCTGGCCCGATGACCCGGACACCGTCGAGGAGGCCAAGGGTGACCCGGAGGTCTTCGCCCACAAGCGCATCAAGCAGGTCACGGATTACTATGTCGACGCCATCGGCCAGCTCAAGAGCAAGCCCGCCGTCATCGGCCATTCCTTCGGCGGCCTCATCGCGCAAAAGGTGGCCGGGGAGGGCGTGGCCGCCGTGACGGTCGCCATCGATCCCGCGCCGTTCCGCGGCGTGCTCCCTCTGCCGCTCTCGGCGCTGAAGTCGTCGGCAGCGGTGCTGGGCAACCCCCTCAACTACACCCGCGCCGTCCCGCTGACCTACGCGCAGTTCCGCTTCGCCTTCGCCAATGCCGTCGACGAGAGCGAAGCGCACACGCTGTACGAGACGTACTCGGTGCCCGGCTCTGGTGTGCCGATCTTCCAGGCGGCCACCGCCAATCTCAACCCGTGGACGGAAGCTCAGGTCGACACGAAGAATCCCGAGCGTGGACCGCTGCTGATCATCTCGGGCGAGCATGACCAGACCGTGCCGTGGGCGATCGCTCATGCCTCTTACAAGCAACAGGAGAAGAATCCCGGCGTGACGGAGATCCACGAGATGCCCAACCGCGGGCATTCCCTGACCATTGACCACGGGTGGCGTGAAGTGGCCGAGACCGCGCTCGCCTTCATCGCGCAACAGCTGAAGATCGGCTAGGAGAGGACGGAGAGCTGGGCTCGGGAACGTATCTAAGGGCTCATTTGAGCGCTTCGTAGCATCATTACTAACCTCTCGAAACGTGCAGAAGGGAGACAACGAAATGAAAGCGATCCGTATTCATGGCCGTGGCGGTCCAGATCACCTCGTCTATGAAGACGCACCACAACCACATCCAGGTCCAGGAGAAGTGTTGGTTCGCGTCTATGCGACGGGTGTCATTGCAAACGAGTTGAGATGGGCGGAGACCTATCAAAGCAAAGCGGGGACTGTGCGTGCTCTGCCGATCCCGGGACACGACCTGTCAGGAGTGGTGGAGGAGATGGGACCTGGTGTCAGCACTCTCACGAGAGGATCAGAGGTTTATGCCCTCACGGCCTTTGATCGCGACGGTGCCGAGGCGGAATATGCCATTGCCTTGCCCAGCGAGCTGGCCCCCAAGCCACGCACCCTCGACCATGTGCAGGCGGCAGCCGTTCCCCTGACAGCTTTGACGGCCTGGCAAGCTCTCTTTGATCACGCGAGCCTCGTTGCAGGACAAGCCGTCTTGATCCACGGAGCGGCAGGGGGCGTTGGAGTCTTTGCCGTCCAACTTGCTCATTGGGCAGGGGCGCATGTCATCGCGACCGCCTCGGCACGCAATCGCGACTTCCTGCGTGACCTGGGAGCCAACGAGATCATCGACTACACCACCACGCGCTTCGAGGAGGTGGTTCATGATGTTGATCTCGTCTTCGATACAGTTGGTGGTGACACCTTGGAGCGATCCTGGCAGGTGGTGAAACCAGGAGGGGTGCTTGTCTCCGTTGTCAGCCCACGACCCTCTTTTGAAGAGGCGAAGGCACATGGCGTGCGCCCAGTCTGGTTTGTAGTCGAACCCAACCGGGAGCAGTTGATCCAGATTGGCGCATTGATTGATGCGGGACAAGTTCGACCGATCATCGAGACGATACTGCCCCTTTCCCAAGCGAGCCAGGCGTACGAACAAGGAGCGAGAGGGCACACACGAGGCAAGATTGTCCTGCGTGTGGTGGACTAATGGTCCGTTCAAAGAAGAAACAGAACAGATGGAGATGAGCGAAGGCACATTCATCTCTAAGACTTTTACAGCCACCGAAGCCAGAGCATACATGTCAAAGAGGAACAGATGTCATATATTGTGAAACCGCCGTGTGATGAGGCCGTG
>WNFX01010533.1_pt1 | contig 16303 bp, 15 predicted proteins | sample 5400111 | NCBI WGS metagenome assembly WNFX01 (sample SAMN13153363, study PRJNA577476) | soil metagenome | isolation source: 40 cm soil or saprolite under grassland replicate 1 | place: USA:California | collected 2016-06-15 | reverse complement strand
TGGTTGAGATTTTGGGTCCGCTAGGTTATAGCCGCGAGTTCCTGGCTGAGAAGTGGTTCCGCGACGCGAAGATTACGGATATTTATGAGGGCACAGGACAAATCAATCGGCTGATAGTCGCACGGCAGATTTTGGGTTATTCGGGTTCTGAGTTAAGATAATTTTTACCGCGGAGACGCTGAGAGCGCAGAGAAAAATTTACAAATTTCCGCGTGCTCCGCGACTCTGCGGTGAAGTTGGAGGAGCAATGAAATATCAAATACACAAAGTAGTAGTGATTGGCTCAGGGACAATGGGTGCAGCGATTGCAGCACATCTTGCCAATGCAGGCGTGCCAGTGACATTGCTTGATATTGTTCCCAAAGATGCCCCAGTAGATGATAAAGCCACGCGCAATAAGATCGTCAATGAAGGTTGGGATCGTTGTCTGAAAGCCAAGCCTGCCAATTTGATGTCCACAGAGTTGAAAACGTTAGTCAAACTTGGTAATCTCGAAGATGATTTCGGCGCAGTCGCAGAAGCAGATTGGATTTGTGAAGCGATCGTCGAAGATTTGAAAATCAAGCAGAGCCTGATGGTGCGTATTGATGAGGTGCGAAAATCAACGGCGATTGTTTCAACTAACACATCAGGGATTCCCGTGCATGATATTTCTGAAGGCCGTTCGAAGGAATTCAAGAAGCATTTCCTGGGAACGCATTTCTTCAATCCGCCGCGCTATTTGAAATTACTAGAAATTATCCCAACGAAGGATACAGACAAAGAAGTCATTGAGTTCATGTCATGGTTTGGTGAGTATCGTTTGGGCAAAGGGATCGTGCTGTGCAACGATACGCCAAACTTTGTCGGTAACCGCGTCTTCTTTGGAATGAGCACCTTCGCGATGAACTTCATTCTCGAAAATGGATATACGGTTGATGAAGTTGATTCGCTCACAGGTCCATTAATGGGTCACCCCAAGACCGCGACATTCCGCCTGGCAGATTTGGTAGGGCTAGATGTTTGGGAACATGTCGGCAAGAATCTGGGTCCAGCAATTCCGCACGATAAGTTGGGTCAGCAATATTTGGCGGCTGAAAAGCCAACAGAGTTAATGCGCGCATTGATTGAACGGCATTGGCTTGGCAATAAAACGAAGATTGGTTTTTACAAGGAAGTGCGCGGCGAAGATGGGAAAAAGGAATTTTGGCCTCTTGACTTGAAGACTCTTGAACACATCCCACCGACAAAGCCGCGCTTCGAATCGGTCAAAGCAGCGAAAGACATTGAAGGGTTGGGAGATAGGCTCAAAGTCCTGTTAGAAGCGGATGACAAGGCCGCGCAATTGGTCAAGGCATTGACATATCAAGGCTTCCAATACGCGTCCTCCATCATCCCTGAAGTTGCTGATAATGTGAAACCAATTGATGATGCAGTCCGTTGGGGCTTCCAGCACGAGGCGGGTCCATTTGAGACGTGGGACATGCTTGGAGTCACAGAGACTGTGAAGCGCATGAAAGCCGCGGGATATCCACCTGCGGAATGGGTGAACAATATGCTCAAGGCGGGTATCGAGTCGTTCTATCAATACAAGCGCAGCAGTCCTGCGGATAAGAACGGCGAGAAGGTCGGTGTGTATGACGCGGTCAAGGGGAAGTATGTGAAACTCAAGCAGTCCGAAGGTGCGGTGATGTTGAAGGCGCAAAAGGTGATTTCACAAAATGCGGGCGCTACGTTGTACGATATGGGCGATGGTGTTGCATGCCTTGAGTTTCACACGAAGATGAACGCGCTCGATGATGACATCATGAACATGGCAGTTGAGGCTTATAACAGACTCCAAACAGATTTCGATGGACTCCTGATAGGTAACGAAGCCGAGAATTTCAGCGCGGGCGCAAATCTGTTTATGATGGTGGTCGGCGCGCAACAAGGCATGTGGGATATGCTCGATGCTGCCGTACGCAAGTTGCAGGATATGAACATGCGCATGCGTTATTCGCCGAAGCCGGTTGTCGTTGCGCCTGCTGGACTCACATTAGGCGGCGGCTGTGAAATCACAATGCACGCGTCGCGCGTGGTCGCCGCGGCAGAAACCTATATCGGACTCGTCGAACTTGGCGTGGGTCTTATCCCTGCGGGCGCGGGCACAAAGGAAATGTTACGGCGCATTGTCAACCCCGTCATGCGCATCGAAAACGCTGAGCCGCTCGCCGCGCTGCAAAAAGTCTTTTTGCAGGTAGGGCAGGCGAAGGTGGCCACCAGCGCAGAGGAAGCGCGCGGCATGAGCATTTTGAGCCCACAGGATCGAATCGTGATGAACCGTTCACATTTGCTTGCCGAAGCGAAGAAGGAAGTTTTGCATATGATCGCGGCGGGATACAAACCGCCCGCGCCCGAACCCATCTATGCTGCTGGACGTGACGCGCTGGCTGCGCTTCGCATCGGTGCGTGGATGTTCAAGGAAGGTCAATACATTACACAATATGATCATCATGTTGCGAGCAAACTCGCGTATGTGATGTGTGGTGGCGAACTTACTCGTCCACAGTGGGTAAGCGAGCAATACATTCTTGACCTTGAGCGCGAAGCGATTCTCTCGCTCTTTGGCGAAGAGAAGACGCAAGCCCGCATGTGGTCCATTTTGCAAACGGGAAAGCCGTTGAGAAATTAGAGACTGGAGACTGATCATGGTCTCTAATCTCCGTGAGAGGAGCAAATATGAAAGACGCAGTTATAGTATCCGCAGTCCGAACTCCGGTAGGAAAAGCCAAACGTGGAGGACTTGCTACGGTCCGACCCGACGAGATGGCTGCCACCGCTATCCAAGCCTTGCTCAAGCGGACGCCGAATCTTGACCCCGCTCAAATTGAAGATGTCGTGATTGGATGTGCATTCCCTGAAGGGGAGCAGGGACTCAACATGGCGCGCATGATCTCTTTACGCGCGGGCTTACCTGATTCAGTTCCTGCAGAGACAATTAATCGCTATTGTTCATCAGGTGTCCAATCTATTGCGCATGTGGCGTATGCAATTCAATCTGGTGATATTGAAATTGGAATTGCAGGTGGTGCAGAGTCAATGACAATGGTTCCAATGATGGGATTTAAATTTTCGCCGAATCCATACTTTGCACAAGATTTACCTCATTACTATACTAACATGGGACTCTCTACTGAGAACCTTGTGATCAAGTACAACATCAGCCGTGAAGATCAGGATGAGTTCTCATTGAGGAGTCATCAGAAAGCTTCGCAGGCTGTCAATTCTGGTTTGTTCGACCCTGAACTTGTGTCTATTGATGTCGAAGTCACTGAGCTTAATGGAGGCGAAAAGCCTATCAAGAAAAATTTCACTGTGAAGCGCGATGAAGGTCCGCGCGCGGATACCAACATGGACGCGCTCTCCAAACTCAAACCTGCCTTCAAAGAAGGTGGCACAGTGACGGCGGGGAACTCATCGCAAATGTCAGATGGCGCGGCGGCTGTCGTCGTGATGTCAGTCGAAAAGGCCGCGCGCCTCGGGCTTACTCCATTGGCTAGATTCGTTTCATACGCGGTGGGCGGAGTCCCGCCTGAGTTAATGGGCATTGGTCCAGTTGTTACAGTACCGAAAGCCTTGAAACTTGCGGGACTAACAATCAACGATATTGATTTGATAGAATTGAATGAAGCCTTTGCTGCACAATCACTGGCTGTCATCCGTACACTCGAATTGGATGAAAGCAAAGTCAATGTCAATGGCGGTGCAATTGCATTGGGACATCCACTCGGATGCACCGGAACAAAACTCACTACGCAATTGATCTACGAGATGAGTCGCCGCAAATCTAAGTATGGAATGGTGACGATGTGCATTGGTGGCGGCATGGGTGCCGCAGCAATTTTTGAGAATTTACAAAATTAATATTGTAGAGGCAGGTCTTAGACCTGTCCCTATGGAATACAAAAGGAGAAAGAGAAATGCCCCTCACAGTTTCAGAACTTATGGAAAAAATGCCTGGTGCGTTCATCCCCGAAAAAGCACAGGGCCTGGACGCGCTTATTCACTTCAAATTCACAGGCGCAGAACCAGGTGAATGGAATGCCGAGATTCAGGATGGTAAGGTCGCGGTAACTCAGGGAACCTCTGCTCGCCAGCCCAACATGACCCTCACGGCCGATTCTACAGATTATGTCAAGATCTTCACTGGGGAATTGGATGGGATGCAAGCCTTCATGCAAGGTAAAATCAAACTGGCTGGGGATTTGAACCTCGCGATGAAATTAATGCAGATGTTCAAAATCAGATAAGCGGCAAAAAACGCCTTCAAACATGAAGGCGCTTTTGATTTGTTCGTATACCTTTTAGTAACACATGAAATTTGCTTTTGGTTTACAATGGACGTTTCGGGCGAATTAATCCATCCACACATTTTTGTACATTTGAATTAATTGACATTTAAGGGCGCTAGTATAGAATTTTACATGAGAACACAATAGCCATTTGCTCATCCGCTGCGTATGGATAACATCACTGAAGTTGCCGTCATTGTCCCAGCCTATAACGAAGTAAATTATATTGATTCTGTTTTACGTGCGTTGTGTGATGTTGATCTTATTGGCGAAATTATTGTGGTTGATGATGGCTCATATGACGGCACCGCAAGAAAAGTTCAAGATGTGGCAGCTCTTGATAAACGAATTCGTCTAATCCGACATCCACACAATCTAGGAAAAGGTCAGGCCATTTTAACTGCGCGAAGCGTGACAAAAGCGTCTGTCCTGCTCTTGCTAGATGCGGATTTGATGGGTTTAAAACCTATGCATATTCTTGCATTGATAGAACCTGTCATCAGCCAAAAAACAGATATGACACTTGGTTTGTTTAAGGATGGAAAATTACTAACCGACATTTCTCATTGTGCAACTCCGTGGTTGACAGGTCAACGTTGTATAAGATCAAGTATTCTGGATGAACTCGATATTAATGCGGCTAGTGGGTACGGATTCGAAACAGCACTCACTCTTATCGTTTATCGTAATAATTGGCGAACTGAGACCGTCTGGCTGCGCGGCGTTTGGCATCTACCCAGCGAATTTCATCATGGCTTGTTGCAGGGGATTTGGCAGAGAATGAATATGTATTTTCAAATCGTGCGTGCCTGGTATGTAGGTCGAGGTTGGTCTATCTTCTGGTGTAAAGCGAAAAAAAAGATATTGCTGTTTTTTGTTTCGCTATTCTTATTAGGTCTTATTGTTCTTACACTTAATACTAGTGTTGCTTATTCAGCGGCCGGAAGTGCTGGCGAATTTGATAATTTGCCAGTATTTGTGGTCAGCAATTTCCATCGTATGCTGTGCGCTCGATAAATTAGGCGTGCAAAAGAACAATATAGTCTTTCTTGGCTATCCAGATCGCGGTACCAGTTCGCTATGGCTGGCTGATTGGCAAACACAATGTCCCTATACGGCCTCTTACACCCGGGTCGAAAAGGATCCGTATCCGGGCACTTATCGCGCAGGTGATCCTTACTGTGGAAGCAATCTTTTGATTGATTTGCAAACTATTATTGAAGACTACAGACCGGATTTGATTATCCTGCCTCACCCTGCAGATCAACACCCTGATCACGGAGCAGTGAGCGATTTCGCCAGACTTGCAATTGCGGTAGTTACAGCAGGGGATAAGAATTATCTGCCGGAGGTCTGGGGTTATATTGTGCATTACGGGATGTTCCCTCAGCCACGCGGTACACATCTCAACCAGGTTCTTATGCCTCCAAAGCGCTTGATGGGGAAGAACAATCATTGGGGACGTGTTGATTTGAACTCTGTACAAGTATCCGTTAAATACTCTGCTATCGGAGAATATTTTTCTCAGAATTTTTTGTTGGGGGATTTTCTGTACAGCTTTGCGAGACGAGACGAACTCTTTGAATCATTGCCAATACAGGTTATCCCACCAATATCTTTTGTTACACTGCCTGTTTTTATTCACAATGCTGCTCAAGCTCACAATTCTGATCAACCCGGTGTAAATAATGAAGAATTTCCTATAAAAGGAAATTTGCTAACAGGCTGGCAGACAGCGCGCTTGAATGACAAAATATGGTTGGACCTGCAAATGAAAAGGGACATACTCCCGGATTTGGATTGCACTCTGCGCTTGAAACTTACAGATGGGCGAACAAATACAATGGATCTGCATCCGATTGGCTCCATATTTTCCTCTCGTGACTTTGTGGCACAGGTTGATTTGACAGCCCTCGGCAATCCTTCGGTCGTTGCATTTGCCGCAGAAATTAGGCAAGGTGGATTTCTTGTTTCGAAAACCGGATGGCATATTTTGGTCTTGAAGTAACTTTGAAAGATCAGTATCATGTCACCAGGAAATTCCCATTCGAATTCTATGGTCAAATCTCGTTCTTATTCCAGAGCTCGAGTTTGGCTTCGACGACTGCTCTCCATATTTGCCTTCGGCGTTGTTCTCTATCTTTTCTGGCCACTCATCGGGGAGTTACGTAACGTTGTTGATCTTTTTAAAGAAGCGCAGTGGGCCGGGCTAGGTTTCGCTATATGTATCGAGTTTACTTCCTATATTTGCGTCACGATGCTCAATTATTTATTATTATCACCTTTCTCAGGGAAGATTGGATTTTGGCGGCTTATGGCAATCCTTCCCGCTATGGCGTTTATTGAAGTAGCATTGCCGAGTGCCGGATTAAGTGGCGTAGTACTTCGAGCGCGTTTGCTGGGCAGGAATGGATATTCTGTTGAAGCCTCCAGTTTTACTCTTTTGATGGAAACAATTTATTTGTCTGGAGTGATGATGGTTGTATCCATCGCTGGCGTTTGGTATCTCGTGGAAAGTGGAGGGATACGTCTTAGCCAGTTGGCGATTTTGTCTTTCATTATGGTACTGCTAATTAGCAGTGGTTTCCTATTCTATAGAATTGGGCAGGACAAACAACGCGGGGTGTTATGGGTTGAGCGGATAGTGACGCGCTGGAATCGCATGATGCGCGCTTTAGGTCGGCCCTCGATTTCCATGGAAGGCTTGACCGACCGTGTGAATGGTTTTTATGACGGTCTCTCCCAAGTGAAGCACGTTCCACCAATGATTTTGTTGGGTCTGGCGACTGGCCGCATTGCGCTGGATGTGGCAACGCTGGGAGCTTGCTTTATCGCATTTGGCTATGCCATTCCGCTTGGCATTCTTATAACCGGTTATGGATTGGTTTTAGCGTTCAGCGGTCTGGCGGCCCTTCCGGGTGGGTTAGGGCTGGTGGATGCCTCTCTAGCGGTCATCTTTGCTCGCCTAGGTGCGCCTGGCGCGGTCGCAGTTGCAGCTGCGTTGAGCTATCGCCTAATCGCGTTTTGGCTGGTACGCTTTATTGGTTTTGTGTCGTGGCAAGTTTTGGAGGCGCGTGGATGATCGAAAAAATTGGTAATAGTTTTGAAAAGCGCGCGGCGCATTATGATAATCCTATCACTGCATACATTGGGGAGCGTGAACTGCGCGCCATCCGCTCATTGGTCCCACCCGGTAGTTCAGTGCTAGATTACGGTTGTGGGTCGGGTCGTTCAGCGCTCGATCATGCCCGTCGTGGTTGCAGCGTGACAGCTTATGATCTTTCGCCGAATATGCTCTCATTGGCAGAAAATAAGGCAAAACAAATTGGGCTCAACCTTGAGTTTACATCAGCTGTGGATCAATTAATCGGCAGAAGATGGCCGGTGGTGACTTGCATCGGCGTGCTCGATTATTATCCCGACCCAAGACCTTTGTTAAGTGAATTGAGTCACTATTTGGAAGAAAACGGAAGACTGATTGTCACCTGGCCGAACGCTCTGAGTCCATTCGGCTGGCTTTATTTTGTGCTTTCTCGCTTCACAACGCCTAGCATGCCGCGTACCCCAATGTTTACTCAGCGTGTGGCGAAGGAGCTTGGGTTGCAAATCTCTTCATTGCGTTATGCATTTCCAGGTTTGGCGCCGCTTGGATTCACACTGGTTGTGGAAATGCGCCAGTCTTTATAATGTCACCCCAAAGTATTCTTTCAATAATGTATGATATTCTTCATTCTTAGAGATGAGGCGCTCAGTGCGCTGACCATCCTTAGTAAGAATCAGCCGCCCATCTTCGAGTGAGACGCGTCCGTCAGGTGTAGCTCTGCTAATGATGCTTCCACGCGTGAAACTAGAATGAGGCGAGGTCTGATGATACAAGCAGGCAGATTCATAATCAACTGGGAAATTGCGAGGCTGGAGATCAAAGAAATATAGACGTTCCCAGGAACCATCATAATTTTTTTGCCAGCTAATATATCCTTCAGATATCTGTTCCAACCGATACGAACGCAAACCTTGTATCTGTTCACCTTGTTCTTCAAAGTTTAATGGTTCATTGAACGAGTCCCCAAACCCTACATCTACCAGCCAGCGTCCTGGCTGATCTGGCGTCTGCACAAGCAATGCCAGATGGTCAAAATCAATACCAAGCTTCCCTTGATGATTATAGACTCGGGCGTTGAGATAAGTCACATCGAAACCAATTTCCTTCAAGAGCCTTCCAAAAAGACCATTCAACTCGTAGCAAAACCCACCGCGCTTCCGAATCACGATCTTGTCCCACAAAGCCTCTTCAGTCAGTTGGATGGGACATTTCAATCCAATATCGAGATTCTCAAATGGAACGTTCAGCATGTGCGCAACCTGTAACTCTTGCAGGGTTTGAGCGTCTGGTTTTATAGGTTTGAAATACTGTAAACGCGCCAGATAAAGAAGAGTGTCCACAGGCTGATTATAACTGGCGAATAAAACGGGTAATTCTAAATGATCTAAATATCCGAGTAGGCATTTACAGTATTGCTTTCAGACTAGAGGCATTATTAGTTTTCAATGGTGATATACAGGTGTTAAGGAAGCCCGTCAATGATCAAAAGTCCCGCTACTTCTCATACAATCCAGTGGCAATTCAAGGATATCAATAAATTACTGATGAATATCGTTGATAGCCTTTCGCGTTCGGGTAATCCGATTGTTTCAACAGCAATTCAAGATATCACACGCGTGTCACAGTCGCTATTGATCTTGGAACAGAGCGTCGGCGATCAGATCAAATTGGAGCAGCGTCAGCTTGGGGCTCTGATGAATGTCGGTCAGATGATCAACTCGTCCCTGGGCCTGAAGCGGGTGCTCGAGGAGGTCATGGATTCGCTGATTGCATTGATGCGCGCGGAACGCGGCTTCCTGATGTTGCGCGAATCAAATGGGGAATTATCTGTGCGGATCGCGCGCGGTATCGCTCAGATTAACCTGGAGGAAGATACATTTAAAGTCAGCAGGACAGTGGTGCGCCGGGTGGTGGACTCAGGGGAACCTGTTTTGACGACAAATGCCCAGGCAGACCCGCGCTTCGATGCTCAGTTAAGTGTAGCAGCGTACCAACTTCGTTCCATTCTTTGTGTGCCGCTGAAACTTAAGAATGAGTTGATTGGCGTAGTTTACGTTGATAATCGGGCGCATGCGGGTATTTTTCAAGAAAGTGATCTCAGCTTGATTACTGGGTTTGCTGACCAAGCGGCGGTGGCAATTGATGGCGCACGGTTGTTTGAAGATTTACAAGAAAGTCATCGCGAACTTGAAAAGGCCTATCAAGCCACCCTCGAAGGATGGGTGCGCGCGCTTGATTTGCGCGATAAAGAGACAGAAGGTCATACCCAGCGCGTGACCATTCTAACAGAGCGTTTAGCGCGTTCGATGGGTATATATGGTGATGCTCTTGAACATATCCGGCGCGGCGCGCTCTTACATGATATCGGCAAGATGGCGATCCCAGATGGGATTTTGTTAAAGCCAGGTAAACTTACAGATGAGGAGCGTCAGCTAATTCAGAAGCATCCTGTATATGCGTATGAGATGCTCAGCCCTATCGATTTTTTATTGCCCGCGATCGATATCCCTTATTGTCATCACGAAAAATGGGATGGGACCGGCTACCCGCGTGGTTTGAAGGGAAAAGAGATCCCATTTGCAGCGCGCATCTTTCCGGTCGTTGATGTGTGGGACGCATTAATTTCAGATCGTCCTTACCGCAAAGCATTGCCACATGACGAAGTTCGCCAGCGGATCAAAGACGACTCTGGCAAACACTTTGACCCAGTGGTGGTTGAAGCGTTTATGAATTTGAAAGATTTATCTGTGTGATTTTTGTAGAGGCGATCCCTTGTGGTCGCCCCTACATTTTTTCTTCGGGTGGTTTCAGGGTGCGGAACTCACGATAGAGCAATAGATCATAAATAATTTTCAATCCCCCAGATAAAAAAAAGGGAGCATTGAATAATACAGGGATGCTAAAAAGTAGACCTGTGAGCGCGGGGGAAACGGACGCGCCCACCGAACGTGCGATGGCAGTCACGCCTGAAGCTGCTGAACGCTCGTCGGGGTCCACCACAGCCATTGTGTACGATTGACGCGTAGGAACATCCATTTGTGAGATGCTGAAGCGCAGTAGGAGAGTCGCAATTGCCAATGGCAGAGTTGGCATTAACGGAACCAGGATCAGCAAAATATTCGAGGGAATGTGTGTGAAAACCATTGTGTTAATCAAACCAATTTTGTTTGCAATTCGAATTGCTAGCAATGCTGAAATACCCGCGAGAATATTTGCGCCGAAGAAGATGCTGCCAAGGACTCCCGATTCAACCCCGAAGCGAATATGAAACCAATAAGCCATCAGGCTTTGTACGAGCAAGCCACCTGCGAACGCGTCCATAGCAAACAAAGAGCTGAGCTTGAATACGACCGCGCGTGAACGGTGTAAGCCAAGGATACGCTTGATTGTGTCTTGTGTGGCTTCGACTTCAATTGATTTGGTTAGATTGAGAAATAAGAGCAAAAGTAAAAATCCGCCGAGGGCGTAACCAATCAGCACGACTCGATATGATTGAAACGCAGTCCATTGATTGTCTTGCAAGGCTTGCGCAAGCCAGCCGCCAGTCAGCGCACCGGTTGCAGTCGCAAAAGAACCAACCAAGTTGTACCATGCAAAAAATTGTGTGCGCCTTTTATTTGGAATAAGTTGTGTCAGCCCAGCCTGTTCGACAGATAGGAATGGACCAATCTCATTTCCGCTGGGACTAATGACTCCGACAATCGCTGCGATGATCAATAGGATGACATTCCGCGTCAGAACAAAGGCGACGCCTGCTCCCGCCATCAATAGGGCTCCTAGAATCAATGTACGTTTCCTGCCAAACCGATCCGCGGACGTGGTCAGCCACAAGGAGATGCCCGCGTCACCCACCAGAGTGAACGTGAATAACAATCCAATCTGTCCTTCTGTTAATCCCGCTTCAGCTAGATATAACGCCAATACGACTGATAGGAATCCATAGCAGAATAGACGAATAATGCGTGTGGAGAAGAGGAGGGAAATGTCGGAATTTGTTTTCATGGGTGGAGGAATAACGCGCTATAAATAATGGCTGATAGAACAACGGCAGCTTTGTACATCATCGAATGGTATAGAGCCAAGCCGCGTAGCCAATGCCTATGGCGATTGCACCAATCGCCACGCGTGCCACGTCAACCTTTAGAAAAGTGATAGCCACAAAGGCAAATATTGCAATGACAATGCTCGGCAGGCCAGTGAGTGCAATGGGAATGAGCTCAAGCGATACCACGAGGATCACACCAACTACTGCCGCGCTGACTCCAGCAAGGAAGGATTGCACGTAGCGATTGTTACGGACCTGCTCAATGTACTTCGCTCCCACAATGACGAAAATAAAAGATGGGAGAAAAACAAAGAAGGTTGCAATCACCGCGCCCGGAATTCCACCCGCGAGATAGCCGACGAAGGTAGTGAACAACATAAACGGACCTGGCGTCGCCACGCTCAGCGCCACGCCGTCCAACAATTGCGGGACAGTCAGCCAGTGATACTGATCAACCGCGCCCCGCTGTACGAACACAAGTGAAGCATATGCGCCGCCAAAACTGAAGAGACCCGTTTTGAGAAACAGCCAGGCCATTTGCAACCACCTCTCGTCAGCGAATACCAGCGCGCCCGTCAAACCGATGACCAATACAGGCAGTATGCTTGGCGCCCGCTTTTGGCGAGGTAAGCCCTCAGTAAAGAGCAGATTCACAAGCCCGGCAATCAGCAGTACGATGAGAAAGTTAACTCTCAAGAAGTACATTACAACAATTGCCCCGATCAGAATTGCCGCGAGCCAGGCATTCTTGAGCGCGGCTTGACCGAGCTTGATGATCCCCGCGGTGATGATTCCAAGCACAGCAGGCTTCAAGATATAGAGCACATCATTGACTTGCGGCAGATTACCTACGGTAACATAGAGATGGCTAAGGACAATCATCACAAGGGTGCCCGGGATAATAAAGGTTAATCCCGCCAGAATCCCGCCAACGATGCCTTTCTTGAGATAACCCACATAAATGGCAAGTTGCAGCGCCTCGGGTCCCGGCAGCATGTGGGCAAAACCCATGATCTTGACAAAGCGATCTTTCGACAGCCAATGACTGCGCTCGACCATCTTGTTATACATCATGGTAATCTGAGCAACCGGTCCACCAATGTTGATGAAACCTAGGAGGAGAAAATACAGAAACACCTCGCGCGCAACCGGCATTTGTTCATCCTGGTTTTTATTTGAAGATTCTTGCTGGTCCATGGCCGTTCCTAAAGCTATTCATCAAAGTAAACACTAGCGCGATGGGACTCGGGTAAGAACGCATACACTTTGTTATGAGTTGTGTCAAAGCCAAGCGTGTGTGCGCCCTTTTCAGTCGATATCGTATCAATTCGTTGGAAGGAATCGGTTTCAAATAGATCAATCACACCCGAATCTCCGACCGCGACGTAAAGATGCTTCAACGCGGCATTGAAGAAGATGACATCAGGCGTGCCGCTCAAATCTGCTTCGAGAAGAATCTTTCCTGATAACGCATCCAAAGCGCATAACTTGCCTGTATCACACGCGCAGAAGAGTCGATTCGTTGCAGGATCAAAATCGAGTCCATGCGGACCTTTGGCTGGAATTTCCATCGAACGCGTGATGTACGTCGGGTTACCGGATTCGATCACCACAATCTGAAAGGGATCAGCGATATTGACATAGAAACAATCCGAAGCAGAATCAAAGATTGTCCAGCGTGTGCGACCAGTCACAGGGATTGAGCGAATCATCTCGCGGCGTTCAATATCGACAATGGAAACCGTAAATGAATTTGGAATAGCGGGTTTACCAACGTTGGCCGCGAGAAGCAGTCCGCGCTTCGAATCAAAGGAGAGGCCATTGGGCCCAATCCCAACTTTGACCTTCGCCACATTTTTTTCATCGCTTACTTGAAATATGCCAATGCTATCTTCGCCGCGATTAGATGTGAACATGAGTCCGCGCTCTTCTGAAACAAGCGTGCCTGCCACGCCTGTTAGATTAGGTATCGAAAACAGATATTGATCTGAGACACAGTCAATAACATCTATTGCATCGTTGCTGGTATGAGCAACATAAAGCCGCGAGCGAGGCGCGTGAACGGCGGCATGGTCAAATCCACCCTGAGCGATATGCTCGGGCAGGTCAATCAAGATTCTCTTCATCTTCAGGGAAGCGCAGACTATAGCCACTGGCAATCGCTTCCAAGCCGCGCGCGAGGGGATCGGTGTCAATGTCCTTATCCACATCCGCGGCATGGACGATCTTCGCCAGTCGCAACAGCCCGGGCTCCTTGAGTCCGTATTTGAGAATAATGGATTCAAACGAGCAACGTCCATCTGAGCCATGACCTAATTCGACTCCAGGTGCGTCAAAGGGAATCGCGCCAGTTTCCTTGGCAACTTGTTCGATCTGGCTGGTGGGGGAGAACAGAAATTCCGCTTCGTTATCGATGAAGCGGGTGATAAGCCAGGGACAGGCAACGCGGTCGACATGTACGTGAGAACGAGTAATCCACTTCATTTTTTTCTCCTTTTCTTGAAAGTAAGATTTGGTAGTAATAGTTCCTTTTGTCCGCTAGCACAAAGAAAAATACGAACCACTATCTAGGGTTGTAATTCATAGACTTGTATTTCCGCTTCCTGCTTTCCTTGATGTGGCACTGCAACATACAAATGATTCAATTCAGGCACCCAAAGTCCAGTTCGAGCGCCAGATGCTGTTGGAATACGGGTCAAGAGTTGATAATGATCCGCATCCTGTTGAGAAAATATATCAATATATCCCTCACCTCCAATGACAAACATCAATTTATGGGCAGCATCATAGAAAACATCGTCTACATCTCCAACACTCTCAAAGCTCGCGACAGCCTTCCCTGTTTCAGTATCAAAAACAATTAGCCTGGCTGGCAATCGAAAACCTACAAATAACCGATGCTGGCTTTCATCCAACGCCATCGGGAAATTGGCGAGGGCACTGGTCATGAACCATGTCGAAGCTACCTTCTGCTGTTCACGATCCACAACTGCTATGTGATTGGTGGACGGAATGTTGACGAATATCCTTGACCCTGACGACTCTAGCTGAAATGATTCGGGGTGGCCATCCAATTTTATGCTGCTCACCGCTTTTCCACTCTCCCCATCGATAAAACTCAACCCACCGTCACCATAACCAACAACGACGGAGGCAGAGTTGCTGTCGTAGCGGATATTATCAGCATCGCTCGATAAATCTACGCGGCCAAGCCCGGCAAACGAACTACCGTCGAAAATCTCACAAACGCCGTTGCCCGCGTTGGTCACATAAAGCTTATTGAGGACTGGAATGAATAGGGCGCTTTGAGGTTCGCTTAAGCCAGAAATCGAATGGATTAATTTCCCTGCCTTCAGATCAAGGACTTCAACTGTGTTATTGCCCAATGCCGCGACAAACAATCTTTGACTCTTAACATCGATTGATAGATGGTCAATCCGACCTGAAACGTTTGGCAAAGGAATGGTTTGGGTCAAACGTATTATTCCATTGGCTCCAATAGTTGAAGGAGTAACCATGCCTGGATACGATTTTTCTTTTGCCCCACAAGAAGTCAGGAATACTATTGGTATTGAGATTAACATTATCTTCATGAACATAGACTTTCACCTTCTCGGTCTATCCAATAAGTGGCAAGGTGTTTGTAAGAATCATTGTATTCTCTCGAAGAATGAGCATCCAGTATGCCACGCACTTCAAAATATTACGGAAAGATGCGGGTAGGGTTATGCCACCTGCTGCTCATCACTCTCTCTCTCTCGTGATATGCCATTTTGCAAGCCAGCCGAATAGATTGTCGAGCAGGCGATGGACCAATGGCGTACTGCTTGCTCGTCCAACTGCACTACTGACAAGTACCCCCAATACTGCACCGCCAATCACATCGCTTGGATAATGGGCGCCTACATAAACTCTAGCGAATCCTTGAATGAGGGCAAGCCCAAGGAGTACTATTGCCACCTTGCGGTTAAATTGCCATACGAGTGCGGCAATGGCGAAAGCAAGTGTAGCGTGGTCGCTCGGAAATGAAGGATCGGATGTCCGATCAACAAGAAGGTGCGTAGCGTAGACGGTGTAGGGTCTCGCGCGCAGGAATATACTATTGATGATTTGACCAAGGCCTAATGCGAGAATGGCAGAAATACCTGCTAAAAGTGCTACGCGCTGCTCGCGGGTTAACCAAAGACCTACAAGAAAAAGAGCAAAGACAACAGGCAAATACTTGGCAACCAAGGTCATAAAACTATCGAGCCAGGGAATTTGACCTACAAGACCATTGATTTGCTGAAATAAGAGAGCATCCATTTTGTATTCTTAATCCTTCATGTCAAATTTGGATTCTATGGTTCTACAACCATTTCTTTTGCAAAAACGACTTTCACCTTAATAGTTCAACATTTGGTAGATACGCTCGACGATTATATCCCTTGCTTGTTCATAATTTTCGCTGATAGGTGGGACTTCATCCCAGCGTTCGACGATGGCCTGCTGTTGATATTCAACCGGTAATTCACAAAAGGTAATGACTCGCTGAGCGGATTGTATATCTGCTTGTGTTAATTTTTGTGGGGCAGATTCTATGGGTGTCAAACCATCTTCAAATAAGCCGTTGATCGCTTGTGGAGATAATTCGTTATCAGGATTTGTGCCTCGAGCGATAGCTCGGAGATCCAATCCTATTGCGCTTGCTAATTTATTGAAGTATGCGGTTGCAACAATACTCTTCGCTGCGCCGTGTTCACATACAAAGACAATAACAGGATCATGTGACATATTTTCCCTTTTCTCAGTTTATCTATACTTGAATACTCTGTTTTTCATTTAATCGTTTCCTCGCATGAG
>WNFX01006447.1_pt1 | contig 16305 bp, 13 predicted proteins | sample 5400111 | NCBI WGS metagenome assembly WNFX01 (sample SAMN13153363, study PRJNA577476) | soil metagenome | isolation source: 40 cm soil or saprolite under grassland replicate 1 | place: USA:California | collected 2016-06-15 | reverse complement strand
GGGGGCGCCCACGGCGCGCGAAAGCAGGGCAGCATCTTCCGCGCCGTCGTCGTTGCTCATCCGGCCGTAGGAACCGGAGGCTTCATGGTAGATAATCCGGACATTTTTTTCCGGGATATTCAGTAGCGTCGCGATGGAGGCGCGGGTTCGAAAGGGGCCTTGGCATCCCGACCAAATGGTCACCTGTTCGCCGCGCACATCGGCAACTGCGCATGACGGTCCGATCATGCCGTGCATCTGAAAGGGCCAGCGGAAAGTCGCCTCGTATTGTTTCTTTGCTTTCGCAAGTCCAGTGTTGGGGTCACCTTTGTCGGCAGCTTTTAGCGTGGTGAAGCTCTTCGTGTTTTTCAGGTAGGCATAGAGCTCATCGGCATTGGCGGGAAGCTTGGTCGCTGGCTTCGACCAATTAACTTTTAACGCTTGCGCCGCCTGGATCGCGGCCCACTGGGTTTTCGCGACGACGCCGACGAAGCTTCCTTGACGAACGACTCTGACAAAGCCGGCGATATTTTTCACCGACTCTTCGTCGATGCTAGCGGGAGCGGTATTGATCACCGGCGGCCGAACCACACGGCCATGCAGCATGCCCGGAACGCGCACGTCGTGGACGTACACTGCTTCACCCGTAACCTTCGGCGGCAAATCAAAGCGCTGCACAGGGCTCCCGACCGTTTTGTATTGTTTGGGGTCCTTGGCCTTAACGTCCTGAGCTAACTTGAGTTCACCGGCTTTCCCTTCGGCTTGGATCGTCACGTTAAAGCGTTTGCCGCCGATCAACTGCGCGTAGGATACCCGTTTGGATGGAATGCCGGCGACGCTGACCACGCCGTCTCGAACGGTGAGCTTCTCGACGGGAGCGCCGAGCTTTTCGGCCGCGAGGCGTAAGAGTTCCTTGCGCGCTGCTGCGGCCGCCTGGCGAATCTGCGGGCCGGCGCGCTCGATGGTGCGGCTGCCGGACGTCGTTGCCTGGTCAATGGTCTTCGAAGTGTCACCCATGTCGACTTTGATCTTTCTCCAAGAAACATCCAACTCCTCGGCGGCAATCTGAGCGAGCGCGGTTTCGATACCGGTACCGAGCTCGACCTTGCTGGTGAAAACGGTCACGGTCCCGTCTGAGGCAACGGCGATCCAGGAATCGAGTTGCGTGGGATCGGGCTCTCCGCCCGGAGCGGCTGTGGACTGTGCGAACAGATCGGACGTTGAGGGGAAAAGGTTAAAGCTGACGATCAAGGCGCCGGTGCCTTTGAGAAATTGTCTACGGGAAAGTTCAGCTGTTGTCATTTTAATCGCTCCTTCCTCAAACCGTCTGGCCCGACGCGCGCTTCACCGCACGCAAGATGCGCGTGTGGGTGCCGCAGCGGCAGAGATTGCCCGCCAGCGCCTCTTTGATCTGACTGTCGGTTGGCTTGGGATTCTTATCCAATAGCGCCTTCGCCGTCATGATCATGCCGTTGATGCAGTAACCGCACTGCAGCGCCTGTTCGTCGATGAAAGCTTTCTGGATAGGATGGAGTTTCTTCGTTGATCCAAGACCTTCGAGGGTGGTCACTGGATGGTTGCTTGCAGCTTTGACCGGCGTCACGCAGGAACGAATGGCGTTGCCGTCCATGATAACGGTGCAGGAGCCACACTGCGCCAAACCGCAGCCGAATTTCGGCCCATTGAGCTTCAAATCGTCCCGCAAAACGTAGAGCAGGGGAGTTTCGGGATCGGTATCGACGACCTGAGTTTTGCCGTTTACTTTGAGAGAAACTTTCGCCATTGCGGCCTCCTCTCCGATTTAGACGGGCAGAGCTAGGTTAGCTGGGCTGTTCCATGTCTATGGATATAGACGATAAATTTTTAAGTCAAGGCACGCTAACGAGTGGTGACACAGTAAAAGCGCGGAGCTTTGATCCTCAAATAAGAACCCAGGAAGTGAGTCATGGTTGGAGCGGCAAGCGCTAGTTGACCGCCGAGGTTTCGTGATCGCTTGCGAGTGTGTCTTTTCGGTTGGAAAAGACGACGTCGTAAGCGTTTTGGGCTACCAGATACAATTTTCGGTCGGCTTGGGCGCGCAGTTTGTCGTACGTAGCTCTGTCGGTTAGCGCGTAAATGGATTGCGCACTGTTCCACTTTTGCCAGAACGCCTTATCATTATCAGCCCGCTTGTTTAATTCTTCCTCCCAGAGTTCGAAAGGCTCTACCCAACCGACCTGCGTCACGTGACGCTGCAGATAAAGAGGCAGATCTTGGTAATAGGCATGGTAACTCGCCACCTCATCGTTAGGCTGCAGCCAAGGCTTGATGGTGAGGGCGAGGTCCTTGACGGAGCGGCGCTGGTCAAAGATCGGCAAGCTGCTGTTGAGGACGACTAAGAAAAGAGCGGCGGTCAGTCCCAATGCGGAAAACGCTGCCGGAATATTTCGTCTGCCCAGAAAGCTCGTTGCCAGCGCGCCGAACAGCAAAATCGCGCCCTGCGCTACCATGTAGGGGCGTAACTTCATCAAATCGGGGTAGAAATTCAAAGACGTAGACGGGATCGTTGCTTCGTCCATGGGAACTTCGAGGTCGGGCCAGTTCGAATACCGTTCCAGATAGTGCTGAGGCCCTTTTACGCCAAGCAGTACGAGCACCAACGCAGCGCATAATAGGCACAAGCAGCCGACACGCAAGCCAGGGAGCTGAGGGTGGTTCCATGCCCCCGAGAAGTATCGACCGATCAATATGGCCAGCGGCGGGAACATGGGCAGTATGTAGGGAATAACTTTCGAACTGGAGAGAGAAAAAAACAGGAATACCCAGCCCGCCCAAAGCGTTAGAAAAATTGCTTCTTTGTGGCCGTGACGGGGGCGCCAGGAAGGGAAGAGGCTATATCTAATGGCTTGATACAAGAACACCGTCCAGGGGAAGAATCCTATGAACAAGACGGGTACAAAGGTCCACGGATGGTCGAGTGGGCCGTTCTTATAGAGAAACCGTTGAAGGTGCTCCCGAATGAAATAGAAATCGAGAAACTCCGGATTGATTTTGGCAACGAGAACGTGCCAAGGGGCTGCTATCGTGAGGAAGAGAGCGAGACCGGAAGGGAGATACAGGTTTTTTAAAACGTTCCATTCGCCAACAACCAGTATCCAGGTGCCGATGACGAGACTGGGAATAACGATTCCGATCAGACCCTTCTCCAGGACCGCCAAGGCTGCGAACGCAAAAAAAGCCCACATGGCGGAGCGGCGCCTGAGTCCCGGCGGCTCCCGCGTGCCCAGTAAGAAAGAAATCAACGCGCAAGTTAGTAGGGCCGATAAGCCCATATCGAGATCGGCGACTCGGCTCATCGCGTAGTACAGCCCGGAAGTAGCCAGCACGACGCAAGCGAGCAGGGCGGTTCTCCGCCCGAATAGCTTCCTTCCGCCCGCATAAACCGCAAGACAACCGAGCAACGCGAACATGGCGGGCCAAAGACGCAGCGACCATTCGTTCAAACCGAAGGCTTTTATCGATGCACTCTGTAACCAATAAAAGAGCGGCGGTTTCTCAAAGAACTTGATGCCGTCGAGGCGGGGCGTGATGTAATCCCCGGTGACAACCATTTCCCTCGCGATTTCGGAATACCGGCCTTCATCCGGGGACCACAGCGCGCGCTCGCCGAGCTTGAAGCCAAAGAAAGACCCAAGCAAGAGAGTCAAAACCAACAGATCGCGGAACCAGTCACCACTCTTTAACATTGTCTGGTATCGATGTCGGTTCCGAAAGAGTTTTACGCCGAGCATTGCTTACGATAGCGGCGGGCAGTGCCGCGTCCGACAAAGCTATGGGACCGGAGAGCTGGTCTAGCGCAGCTGTAAAAAAGCCGCGATCGAACGTCTCCGACTGTTGCGCAAAGAAATCTGGAAGCTTTATCCAAGGAACCGCTGGATTGGCGTGGTGAACGCGATGCAAATTGAAATGTAGAACGAGCCGAGAAAACATCCTGGGCAAGAAAAGATTATGACCGGAGACCGTCACCTGCACGGGAGTTCTGTAGTGATACACATTGTCCAGAAAAGAGATGAGAAAGGTTCGGACCATTAACAAACTTATCAAGAGTCTCCAATGCGTCCCGAAACAAAACGCGCTCAGAACGAAGATAAGACAAATCGCCATGCCATCGGCCCGAACCTGTCGAACTATTTGGTCGTCCATAAATTTTCCCGCCAGCCATTTTTCCTGACTGTTGCCCTGGTCGAGAAGACGCTGTCGCATCTTACAGAAAATATTTGACGGTAAGAAAAATATGAATGTGGAGGAGACCTCTAATAGGTAAAGGCCGCAAAATATGTAAAAGAAGTATCTGAAACTGGCTTTGGCTCTTGAAGCCTTTGCCGGATCGTATATCTCGGTCCCCCTTTCCATCGGTGACCGGTTGAACTTATGGTGGGACAGGTGGGTCAGCCGCAAAACATGGAACGGCGAGCCGAAAAAAATGGAGAGTAATCTTCCGAAAGCCAAATTAATTCTGCCAGAGGAATTGAACAAGTCGTGGATTGCTTCGTGAAGGAGCGCCCAGAAAGGGTTGTTCAAGCACGCAATGGGGATCAGAGACACGCCCCACCAAATACTTTTCGGCAACAGATAAAGCGGCAGAATAAAAAATTGAAAGAGGTTCAAGAAAATACACAGCCCCGCCAGAGCGTAGTTGAAAACTTCGGGTATCAAGAGTTTTGCAGCTCGTGTTGGAGAAGAGGGGGAAACTGGTAAGTTGGACATCTAGATCGCTCTCTCACAAACCGCTTCACGTTGTTTCAATGTCATCTTGGTTGGGCTCTGTTTGTGGAAATATTCGCCACTCACGAGCACCGTGATGTTTACGTTAACGCATGTATGCTTCACGCTCAATTTTTGACCAAGATTCAGAAGGGCCAATTACGATGAAATAAAGGACTATTATTTTCTAGCCCTTAAGAGCTATTGGCTCGCTACGGTGCTCAGGTCCGCATGTTCACGAAAGTCGTCCTCATCGCGGACACCTGTAGATGAACGGGTCTGTTTTACATCTCGCAGGCGAGATTTTTCCTGCAAATATTTTGATCTAAGACCACGAGGCGAGAAAAGAATGATATCATGGGTTAGGCCTAGATATTTCAAAATGCTCCTGGACCGCTCTCACGGTTGTGTTGCTGTAGTGTTGGTTTTTTGCGTTGCCTTGCTCGCTGCGCTTTCGTCGGGGACGCAAACTGCGGTCTCTGCTTCTTTCGCCTGGGACGAACGTTCACCTGCAGAATTGGAAGAACACCAAAGTGCGGCGGTTCGACACTTCAGGCGCACACTCGCGAGAATGCAGCCGTTGATAAAGCGCTATGGGTACTGGGCTGCGGCTGGGGCGACGTTGGTAGAAGGGATGGGAATCCCCGCGCCCGGCCAGACCCTTCTCATAGCGGGCGCTTTCCAGGCTGCCCGCGGGCGGATGAACATCGCGCTGCTCCTGCTTCTTGTGACTGGGGGCGCTATAGTAGGTAACAGCCTCGGTTATGTGGTAGGCCGCTGGGCTGGCCGCGCCGCGCTGCACAAGCTCAAGGTCAACCCGCAGCGACAGCAGTACCTCGATGACCTCTTCAAGCGCCGTGGCGGTCCGATCATTCTGTTGGCGCGCTTTGTCGATGGGTTACGGCAGTTGAACGGGATAATCTCGGGCGTGATGAAGATGCCGTGGTGGACCTTCACGGCGTACAACGTTGCCGGGGCGCTCTTATGGACGTTCGCCTGGGGGCTCGGAACTTACTATTTGGGTCGGGACATTCGCTTCATTGCAGCTTTTTTCCATCGGCACCGCGCGTTCTTATTCGCACTGAGCGTGACCACTTTGCTCGCTTTGTTAGTCTACTTTTTTTCGCCCAAGAATCCGGCGTTAAACGACGATGCATAGGCGCCATCTTCGGAAGTAACGACTCTCGGCAACACCTTATTGCTTTCAAAAGCGAAGGACGATTTTTGGTAACAAGAAAACTGCTAGCGTGAAGCAGCGGTTCAGTTGACACCGACGCTTTTCACTCATGATTGCAGTATCGAATGTATCATACCCCAAGCGGCATAAAGGACTGTAAGCCCAACTACAAGCCAAACCACGACCTTAAACCAAAATGGCATATCTCCCATGCTTTATCCCTATCTTGTCTCAACGTTTTCTGAAGCGACACAAAGTGACTGGGGCCTCTTCGTCTTGTGGTCATTGGGTAGCGCGCTCGTTTGTCATCAAATAAAGACGTCCGTTTCGGTGCATCAGCGATTTGACACCAGAATGAACTCATCAAAGCTCGTGAGCCTCCTAGGAACTGCACCGACTTCCTGGGTCAGCCGGGGCAGATTTTTTTCTTTCAGGAAGATCCGCAGCGGCAGTTCATTTTTGCCGCGCTGATCAGCGAACTCGTCAAAGGTAAAAAGGACCTGGCCGTAACCGGCGGCCGGAGCTGGACGCTTCTCGGCTACATAAAAACTGCCCATTATGTTTCCCTTCTCCCGTGACTGTACGAGCCAGATCGGTTTGTCAATCCGCAGATAGAACGGCAGCCCCTCGATATAAGTGTCGTAAAATACCAGACGATCCGGACGATCTATCAAAGCAGCCGTTGCCTGCGCGGTTGACTTTGCCGCACGACGGAATGAAGCTCTTGCCACAATCTTGCCGGCCAAAATGAAAAAGAGAGCAAGGGTAACGGCAGTACACATGAAAGCCGGGCCTTGGCCTTTCCAAACACTCTTTAGATCACCGGCTACAAAAACTCCAAAAACGAGGGAGATAACGGTCCCGTACAACAGAAGCAGCGAAACGCTCTGGGGCACGTCGGATCTGATATCACTCGCCAAGAGATTCGGCCACGCCGACCCCACAAGAAGATAGACAATAAAGGTGACGATAAAAATCCCAGGAATGTAGAGTATCCTCGATCGCTTCGTGTCTTGCATTTTAGCGGCCACGGCTTGCCCCGTTAGGATCGCCAGGGCCGGATAAATGGGCAAGATATAATGCGGTAGCTTCGCATTCGACGCGGAAAAAAAAGCAAAAGGTAGGATCACCCACAGGGTCAAAAAAAGATTCGCACCGGTGAACGTTCGATTCCACAGGTTTTTCGCCGTGACGGGTATGAAAAAACTCCAGGGCAAAAACCCGATCCCTAAAACCAAGAAAAAGTAGTACCAGCCCTTGGTCCGGCTGAAATGCGGTGTCAGGTAGCGAACAAAATGCTCTTCCCACAAAAAATATCGTAGATAGCCAGGATTTCTTGCCTCCACCCATAAATACCATGGCGCAACCACGGCAAAGCAGACAATGGCGCCAAGGGGGATATTGAGTCGCCTCAGCAAAAACCATTTACGTGTAACGAGCAGATAAAAGAAAATGATCATTCCCGAGAGAACCAATGCAATTGGCCCTTTCACGAGCGTCCCGGCTCCCATCGCCGCATACATAAGGAGACAATGTCTTTTCCCGGCTCTCGGATCGTCGGTCTGTGTGACCGCATAAAATGAAAAAAGCGCCAAAGAGATGAAAAAGGTCAAAGTCATGTCAAAGATGACAATCCGTGAGAATAAGAAGAACTCAAGGCTTGTGATTAAGACCAAAGAGCTCCACAAGCCCTCCTGCAATCCCCATTGAACTCGAGCAAATCGGTAAACCAGAAAAATACAACCAAGGCCTGCCAATGCCGATGGCAGTCGAGCCGACCATTCCGACAGACCGAATAGCTTGAAAGAAATCGCCACTAACCAATAGAAAAAAACTGGTTTATCCAAGGTGGGCAGGAAGTTTTCATAAGGCGTCACCCAGTCGCCCAACAATAGAATCTCCCGCGCTTTCTCCGCGTTTCTGCCTTCGTCGGGGTCGAACAAGGCCGAGCTGCCCAGGTTGCTAAAGACAATAACAAGGCATACTAAACAAACCAGCCAAAACCAGCTTCGTTCCCCGATGCCGCTCACGCGGTTCTGACTGGCTATTGATTGCGAGATATTGCTCTGATCGATCATGGGGAAATTTTGAGTCGCTTTAATTCCCTGAACGACTTTTATTCTTCGGTTGTAAAGTAGAAAAGTCCGATCATCGCGAAAATGGTATTGGGAATCCACGCGGCGATAGAGGCGGGCAGTGCTCCGCTATGGCCCAGGGAAATGCACAAGGCTGTCAGCACCCAATAACCGAAGCCGACAACCATGGCAGCGCCAAAACTCAATGCCAGCCCCGCGCTCATTTGCTTCTTCAGCGCGAAAGGCGTCGCCAAGAGCACCATCAAAGGCGAGATAAATGGCAGCGCCAATTTTGTCTGGAGATCGACCTCGTCTGATGTCGTATCCATGCCCTTAGCCTTCATTTCAGAGATCTGTCTCTGTAGGTCGAAGAAGGTGAATTCTTCAGGGTCACGGGCCAGTAGCTTCAGATCATCTGGAGTGTTTGAAATGGTCGGCAAGTCAGTATCCTTTCGCCTAACCATTTTACCGTCTGCCAAGATATTCCATCCCGTCGCTTCTTTGGCCTCCCATTCATGACCATTCCACCGAGCGCTCGGAACCTCTACGAGACCTCGCAGGCTGAAATCTCGATTGAGCAAAAAAACGGTGACGTGCTCAAGGACATTTGTTCGGGTGTCGAAATTGCCGATGTTTATAAAGCTACCCTGCGCCCGTAGCCATATTTCGCGAGTTCCAAAAAGACTTTGCTGTTGCTTTTTTTGGATCTCTACTTTGTAAATGGCTTGGGCGCGATGAGCGAAGATCGGCACGAGAGCTTCGTTCCAGAAAAACGTAGACAAACAAATAAACATAGAAAGTATCAAGAGAGGTAAAGCGATTCTCTGGACGCTGATCCCGCTTGAGCGCATGGCGGTAATTTCGTTCGTTCGCGCTGCCATACCCAAACAGAACAGAGTCGAAAACAGCGTGGCGAATCCGATCACGCGAGAAATCGAGAGCGGAGCGTTGTAAACAAAATAGCGAATCACGGTCCAAACCGGGATTGCATTGTCGAGAAAATTAGTGATCCGATCGAAAAAATCGACGACGATATACAATGATGTTGTAACCAGGAGAGTGGAAAAAAAGATCCGGAAAAATGCCCGAACTAAATAGCCGTCAATAATACTGCCCAAGGGGAGGTTTTTGATCCCTCCGCGCGTGTCCATCGGCAACTCTCAGCTCTTGTTTCGAAGTCTAGCTATACATCGACCGGCGCAAGCAGTCCGGCATCCAGCTTAGTTGGGAACATAGCGGCGATCCCTGAGCGCCTTCGTAAAAAGGTGAGTCGCTATCACACAGGTAGAACCCCGCCTTGCAATCATCGGGGTTTACGGTAGCGCATTGATACTTCACGCTCAATTTTTGAAGCAGATTCAGAAGGGCTAATTACGAGGAAATAAAGGGCTAGAGTATTCTAGCCCTTTAGAGCTATCGCAACGGAGATGGTTCAGGCGGTCCTATTCGAGAGAGCTTTTCACGGTGACCAGGCCTTGCTGGATTGCCAGAGCGGCAGCCTGCACTCGGTTTTGCAGATGGAGTTTTGCGAGAATATTTTTGAGGTGATTCTTTACGGTGTTTTCCGCGATATCCAATCGGGTCCCGATTTCTTTGTTAGTGAGTCCCGCGGCCAACAGTTGGAGTACCTCTTTCTCCCGTTCCGTGAGGTCGGCCGCAGCGGTCGTTTGGGAATTTTTAGACGCCCTTGCGGCGAACTCTTTCAAAATTCTCGCGGCGGTCCCTTGAGAGAGAGGCGCTTCACCGCGAAACACGCCTTCCAGCAGCTCGCGCAGCTTCTCCGGCTCCACTTTTTTGGAAAGATAGCCGTGGGCTCCGCACTTGATCGCTTCAAACAGGTCCCTATCTTCCTCGGAGATCGTTAAGATGACCACGCGGGTTGCCGGCAATGTGCTGGTAATCTGACGAGTTGCCTCTAAGCCGTTGACGACGGGCATATGAATGTCCATCAACACGAGATCCGGCTTCCCGGCCTGGGCCCTTGCGATCGCCTCTGCTCCGTTTTCAGCTTCGCCCATGATCTCGAAGCATTTTTCCTTTTCGAGGAGACTGGCCAAGCCCTTTCTGAAGAGCGTGTGGTCGTCAGCCAGCAGCACGCGAATGGTTTTCATCGAATCCTTGCCGTGCCAGCGGGAGCCGGATGATCACTTGGGTTCCCCGTCCCGGGACGCTGTTAATGCCGAGTTTGCCGCCCACAGACTTGGCGCGATCTTTCATGGTCTCAAGGCCAAAGCGGAGACTTGTCTCCGAGGTTCTATCTGTGAAGAAACCCCTTCCGTCATCTTCGATGGTTATAGTGGCGGCGTCGTTGTCATTTTCTATCGTGATCTTCCCCTTCGTCGCCCGCGCGTGTTTAACGATGTTGGTCAAGGCCTCATGGATGATACGGATCAACTGGATTTCTACTTGAGAAGAAAAATTGATCGTTTCGGGATGATCAACTTTGAGTTCCACGGGAATTTTTCTCACGTCGCTAAAATCCCTGAGATAATCGGCAAGGGCGGCGACCAGTCCGACGTGATTCTTCAGAGCGAGAGCGCGCAGGCCGAATATGGATTCGCGAAGGTTTTGATAGGCTTCGTCAACGATCTGAAACAATTCCCTCAATAGGTTGTTGGTTTCAGCGGACGCGTTCCCGCCGAAGCTTCTTTCTGCCTCAATGAGTTTGATACGAAGGAAGGCTAAGTCCTGGGCGAGGCTGTCGTGAAGCTCACAGGCCAATCGTTCTCGCTCGTCTAAAATGGCCAGCCCCTTTTGTTTGTCTTGGTGTTCTTTTAACTGTCCGGCCATGCGATTGAAGGCGTGGCTCAAGAGACCGATCTCGTCCCTAGATGTAATGGGCATATTTTCGGGGACTTCCCCCTTTGCGATTTCGCTGGACCTTTCAGCGAGCTGACGGAGAGGGAGAGCAATCGCATGATGAAAGTAGCGTCTTGACGCCAGCAGAAAGACGGTGCCGATAAGAACCAATGCGACATTGAAACCTATCGTTATTCTCATTTTTTGTCGGGTTTCCAAAACTAGCTGATCCTCGATTCTCTCGTGTTCCACGCTTATCCGATCAGTGAATCTTTGGATCCGCTGCTGTATCGCCTCCATCGCTTCCAGGGCGCGGGTATCCACGTCGCTACGCGATCGCTCGGGGCCATTCTGCGATTGGCCGACCGCATCTCTTGGATGTTTCGGTCGGATCCGCCGACGTTTTTGTAGAGCGTTAGCAGCGTTTCGAAATCTGTCATGGAAGTACGTATCAGAGAACCGGGAATCGTTTTGTTTTGCAGTTGGGCCAGCTGGACCTGAGAAGTGAAATACTGTAATCGCCTATCTATTTGTTCTACGGTATGAACCTGCTCGCTCTGTCTGGCTATAACGTCTGACTTGAGAAGGTGGGAGCTTAAAAGATAGAGAGAGCTTCCTCCAACCAAAAGGACTAATATGAAAAGGGAAACAAAAACAAAGCTCAATCGGCGATCGATTCGCCCGGTGAACTCCGTTCGGGAGGAGTCATTTTGTGCTACACTTTGACTGTTTGCGCGATATGTGTGTGGGAATAAAAAGCCGGCCAAAGACGACATCGGATTTCAACTATAGCATACGTAATCGGGCAATCTAGAGCATAGGCGATGGGTAAGAAAAGCCCAGGTTCCATCGTCTGGGACGAATTTCGAGTTTCATATCGAAGCTTTCATCGTGTGACGAGATTCCCCATGACTCTCCCGGCGAGGAGCGTCTGCATCCGGCGGGGAGTGAGCTTCAGAGTGTAGACCAACAATCGGTTATGCCAGCCCGGAATCGCAACCGGCTTCTTGCCTAGTTTTTTTAGTCCCAGTTCAACGACCGGTTGCACCGGCATGGCAGCGACAGCGGATGAACCTGCGATTTCATGGAATTCTGTGTCCGTGGAGCCGGGACAGAGCGCCAGGACGTCCACTCCATCCTTTTTTAGCTCGTAGCCCAAAGACTCGGCCAAAAAGAGTTCATAGACTTTACTTGCGGCATAGCTAGCTTCAAAAGGAGTTGCAATGTACGCGCTTACCGAAGAGACGAAAATGATTCCCCCTCTTTTCCGCTGCGCCATTTGCCGCCCGAATACATGACTCAAAATCACGGGCGCGCGGCAGTTGACGTCCAGTAGGGCCAGCTCTTTTTCTAAATCATGCTCTAAAAATCTGCTCGCGACGCCGAAACCGGCGTTGTTGATCAGCAGCCCCACATCGATGGATTCAGTTGCGGAAAGAATCAGCGGGAGGAAGTCCGGCTGGGACAAGTCGGCGGTGACGATGCGGAGTTGTATTTTGTGTCTGCTTTCTAGCTCGCGCGCTAAATCTTCCATTCTCTGTCGACGTCGAGCGACCAGCACCAGATTTAAACCCATTTCCGACAACTGCCGGGCAAACTCTGTGCCGATACCCGCGGAAGCTCCGGTTACGAGCGCCCACGGCCCATAGCGGTCTCTAAATGTCATCGCCGGGAACTCCTTTCTTCGAGCGGTGTATCTCGGCGAAAATCGCGCGCATAGTCAATGGCAAAGATTTGCCGGCAAGTCCGCTTGGAAGATTAGAGACGGAACACTACGCCGAGAACGCCGAAAAATTATGGCGAGCGCATGATTTATTCTCTGACAAAGAGCAACAACAGCATTCCCGCGACGTAGGTTGAGGCCGCGACATAGAAGGCCGACGTAAAGCCGTATTGATCCATCACGTAGCCGACGATCAAGGTCCAAACCGGCCCGGAAATGCAGCCCACGAAGTAATAAATCGAAAAGGCGGCGTCGGTTAACTCGTCCTTGGCAAAATCACTGATCATCGCTTGGGTCAGCGAGCTTCGGGCCTCAACCACGCTGCCGTAAAGAATCAGGTTCAGGTAAAGCAGCAGCCCCAGAGACGTTTGATGGGCAAGCCACACGCTCATGATGGCGGATAACAAGAGGGTGAATTGAGTTATCAAAGCGCGCTTGTGGAAACGGTCCGAGAACCAGGCGATGGCGATGGGGCCGACCAAGCCGGCGCCCTGCAGCAGGGTCAAAAGCAATCCCTTTGAAATTGCCTTTGCGGCCGACTGAATCGTCGGGTGAAGCCTGATCGCGGAGCATGAACAAGGTCAGTCCCATAACCAGACTGGCGATTCCAAAAACCACAAATGCCGTTTTCCAGCTCATATAAAGGAGAGCCAGCGATGCCAGAGCGGGACCGATGAATGATCCGAAACTCCCTGCTGAATGATGGAACGTGAGCGCCCAGCCACTGGCGTTCGGAAAATGGCGGGATAAGATGCTCGCGCCGAGCGGATGCTGCGGGCTCGAGCCGGCGTCGATCGCGACCCTTGCCGCCAATAGTTGAGGATAGCTGCCGACGAAGAATTGCATCATAGTGGCAATCCCGACGATCACGTTTCCGGTTCCAAGAACCGCGGTGCGCTTGAAGAAGCCGGTAAAAAATCCGTAGATGACTTGCAGCCCCTGTCCGACGAAGTTCGAGATGGCGGAGAGCGCCCCGAGCTGCAGCAATCCAAATCCCAGTTCTTTCATGATGACTGGAAAGATGACTGAAGTGATGCTGTACTGCAGATGGTTGAGCGTATGGCAGGCGCTGATGAGGCTGATGGCCATACGCTTTTGTTGCTCGGTCGCTTCGAGTGGCTGCGCGTCTATGGACGCGGCGGTAACAGCTGCGGCGGTGCTTTGCGGATCCTTCACGACGGTTCGGCCCTTGAGTTCTGAAATATCAGAGTACCGTCTTGTCTGTACAGGGAGTCGGAGCTGTCTGTCAATGGCGGCTCGCGCTGGCTCGCCGAGTTTGGGGTCTTGAGTTCCGGGCTTCGACTTGACTCACAGCGCGAGACTCGAAACTCGGAACTCGAAACTATTTCGGCCGCGGGGTGTCGGCCGGAGTGTAATGGCCGAGAGAAAGGCTGACGATGAGGCCGATCAGCATCAATGCAAACGCCGTGGCGAACGCATACCAAATCGAATCGGCCAAGACCGCTGTCAATTTGGGCAACAGTTCCACCGGGATCTGGGCGCGGGTTGCCGGTTCAAGGAGATTCTGCGGATTCGCCAACTTATCAAGCAAGCCGGAAACGGCACTGCCGTCTTTCATCCGGCTCAAATTCTGCTGCATCTGATTTAGCAAAACCGTCCCAAGCAAACTGACCGAGAACGCTCCGCCGAAAGTACGAAAGAGCATGAGCGTCGAGGTCGCCACGCCGATTCGTTGGAACCAGACGCCATTCTGAGCGGCCACCAAGGTAGCGAGATTCGCGAAGCCCATGCCTACGCCGATCGATATCGCGCTGATCAGGACCGAAGGAAGACCGACGTTGGATTTGTGAATCACGAACAACCCATAACCGAGCGCCATCAGCACCATTCCTGCCGTGCTCACGAACCGATAACCGCGTCGATTGATGGCTTGACCCGCAAGGAGACTTCCGGCGGTCCAACCGAGGCTCAAAAGTAAAAGCACCATGCCGGCCCGAGAGGCGGACAATCCAATGACGCCCTGGAGGTAGAGCGGCAGATAAGTGACTGCGCCGAAGACGCCCATTGACGCGAGCGTGGCGACACACGTGGAAGTTCTGAACAGGCTCAGGTGAAAAAGATCAAGCGGGATCATCGGCTCCTCGGCCCTGCGCTCGATAACTAGAAATACGAATAGAATGACCAAAGCGAGGGCCACGAGACCGATAGTTTCGGGATTCACCGGGTGCATGGACTGAGAGCTTTCGGCTAAAGCATAGAAAATTAAAAGTAGCCCGAGCAGCAATACCACTGCGCCTTTGAGATCGAGACGGTGGGCATGACGGATGGTTTTTTCTTCTTTCAGACCGATCACGATCAGAGCCGAGGCGACCGCGGTTATGGGAAGGTTGACGAAAAACGCCCACCGCCAGCTCCAGTTCTCGACGATGATACCGCCGGCGAGCGGACCCAGGATGGAGGCGAGACCCCAAACACTGCTGATGAATCCCTGCATCTTTGCGCGTGTTTCGGGAGGAAAAAGAATTCCGACGAGGATGAACGACAGCGCATAGATGGCGCCGCCGCCGAGACCCTGAACGGCGCGGAAGAGAACCAACATCTCCATGCTTTGAGCGGCGCCGCACAACGTTGAGCCAAGCACGAAAATACCGATGCCGATAAGCATGAAGCGCCGGCGGCTGAAAAGATCCGACAACTTGCCGAAGAGCGGAGTCGTCAGGGCCGAGGTCAGCATGTAGATCGAAAACACCCAGCTGTAGAGCTCCAGACCTCCCAATCTGGCGACGATGGTCGGCATGGCCGTGCTGACGATGGTCGCGTCGATGGCAAAGAGAAAGATGACCAGCATGACGCCGGTGACGGCGAGATTTCTCTTTTGCGGCGTTTGATGAGTCGATGGATCGGGAGCGTTCACGTTGCTAGGGACAATGTTGGGAAATTCGCGCGTGTCTTAACCAGTTGAACTAGTTTGCGGAGAGAGTCAAGTAATGATGGCTACGGGTCGGGTAATAGGGCGGCTATCTCAGCGATCACTTCTCATTTTCGAATTACATAAAGGCGAAAGTAAGACGGTTGCCGCCCGGCAAATCGCTTCGATGTTTTAAGAATTCTCAAAACGTGAAAGTATCAAAGATCTGTTCGTGCAGCGACGGAGCGGACTTTGGGCTCGGTCCCGGAGCCGAATGTACTAGATCCGATCCATTCCGACACGGTTTAAACGGATTGACCTGTTTGAACTGCTTGAACATTGCCTCCTCTGAATTACCTTGAGGAACGTTACCCGAGCTGGCTGGACGAGGCGAGCGAAGTGAAGCACATCTGAATAACTCAGCAACTCATGCCTGACGCCACATCATTTGTGCGCCGATCTGTTTAATTCGGTGGTTTTCCGCCGCTGTGGTTTCGAGTTGTTATAAATTTTGGAATGAAAACGTCTAATAGCCGAGCTTTCAAATCAAGGAGGATGCCGTCATGAAAGGCCTGGCTACTTTGTTGCTTTTGGGATGCTTAGGTCTGGGCGGATGCGAGTTCATGGCCGGAGCCGCCACCGGAGCTTTGGCGACCGGAGCTGGTTATGAGATTAACGCCAAACGACAGATGGATCGGCTCGAAGACGATTACCGACGTGAGCGCATCAGCCGAAGAGAGTATGAACGGCGTAGAAGCCAGATAGAGAGAGGCTCAATTCTATATTGAGTCACGGACAGTCACGGACCGCTCGTTATAATAGTCGCGTTACCCAGGCCTTGCATGAAACGTTGCCCTAACGAGATTGTATGACTGCAGCCAGATCTCACCCTCCTCTGCTTTCCGTCGAGCCACCGCCCTATTCAAATTCCAGTCACAAC
>WNFX01005879.1_pt1 | contig 16316 bp, 14 predicted proteins | sample 5400111 | NCBI WGS metagenome assembly WNFX01 (sample SAMN13153363, study PRJNA577476) | soil metagenome | isolation source: 40 cm soil or saprolite under grassland replicate 1 | place: USA:California | collected 2016-06-15 | reverse complement strand
CAGAGGTCGAAGAGGAACGGCTGCGGACGCCGCCGTTCCGCCTCCTCGACCCCGTGCTTGCCCTCGATCTCGAGCCCGTGGAGCTCGACGGTGATGCTCACCCGGCAACGACGGCCTGAGCGGCCGTCAGTGCCTCGACATGTTCGCGAACGTCGTGCACGCGAAAGACCGAGGCGCCGCGCTCGTAGGCGAGGACGGCTGCGCCGACACTGGCAGCAGTCGTGCCGGTTTTCGCTCCGGGATCGCCCATGATCTTGCCCAGTGAGCTCTTGCGCGAGATCCCGACGAGAATCGGCCGGCCCAGCGCGGTCAGCTCGTCCAAGCGGCGCAGGAGCTCGAAGTTGTGCTCCACCGTCTTGCCGAAGCCGATCCCGGGGTCGAGGCAGATCGACTCCTCTGGGATCCCCTGCGAGACCGCGAACCTAAGCCGTTCGTCGAGGAAGCGCGCGACGTCGGCGACGACGTCTCCGTAGCGCGGGTCCTGCTGCATCGTCCGCGGCTTGCCCCGCATGTGCATCAGGCAGAGGTAGGCGCCGTGGTCGGCCACGACGCCCGCGAGCCCGGGGTCAGCACGCAGGGCGGTAACGTCGTTCACGAGCTCTGCGCCAAGTTCTAAGGCCCGCGCGGCCACTTGCGACTTGGCCGTGTCGATCGAGACCGGGACGCCCCGCAGCCCTTCGAGCACGGGTACGACGCGTCGCAGCTCCTCCTCGAGCGAGACGCTCTCGGAGCCCGGGCGCGTCGATTCGCCGCCGACGTCAACGATCGTCGCGCCCTCTTCCACCATCCGCCGTGCTGAGCCGACGGCGTCGGCCGGCTCGAAATTGACGCCACCGTCGGAGAATGAGTCCGGCGTCACGTTGACGACGCCCATCACTGAAGGGCGGGGAAACCGCTGCTCGAAGGGAACGTTCACGGCGCAAGCCTAGTGCGCGCCACGCGGCCCAGTGGCCTGGCGCAACCTCACCGGCCAGACACTAGATTGGCCTCATGGGCGAAGTTGAGGAACGCCGCCGCGCGGCGTGGCGTTTCGTGCGCGCGGTCGTCCGCTCAGAGGCCGGCGGCGTCATCGGCGCGGTCCTCTCCGGCCTGCTCTGGCAGACGGGCGCGATCGCGGCGCCGCTGATCGTCAAGTACGCGATCGACCACGGGGTCGTCCCGCGCGACAAGCATGCGCTGCTCGTCTGGCTGCTGGCGTTGCTCGGAGTCGGCCTGCTCGAGGTCGTTGCAGGAGGCATGCGCCACATCTATGCGATCCGCAACCGCTCGGCCACCGACGCGCGCGTGCGCGACGCGATCTTCGCGCACGCGCTCCGGCTCGACGCGTCGTATCACGACCGCGTCGGCCCGGGAGAGCTGATGAGCCGTGCTTCCTCGGACTCGGAGCACGTCGCGCGGATGATGGACGCGATCGGCCACACGATCGGCTATGCGCTCACGGTGGTCGCCGTGGCGATCGTGATGCTCGTTCTCGACCCCGGGCTGGCGCTCCTGGTGCTGATCCCCCTGCCGTTCGTCAGCGTCGCCGCCTGGGCGTACTCGCAACGCTACGACGCGCGCACGCGCCGTCTGCAGGAGGCTTGGGCGGGCGCGGCGACGATGGTGGAGGAGACGGTCAGCGGCATCCGCGTCGTCAAGGGGCTGGGCGCAGGCGGCGCTCTCTCTGGCCGGTTCCGGCAGCGCAGCGACGAGATCGTGCAGCGCGCGCTTGACGTGGCGCGACTCGACGCAGTCTTCAATCCGGCGCTCGAACTGCTTCCGCTGCTCGGAATCGCGGCCGTGCTCTGGGTCGGTGGCCGTCAGGTGATCGACGGCAGCCTTAGCCTCGGCTCGTTCGTAGCCTTCAACGCCTACGTCGTCATGCTCGTCTGGCCGCTGCGCGTACTGGGTCAGCGGGTCTCGACCCTGCAGAAGGCGCTCGCCGCGAGCGCACGGATCACCGAGGTGCTCGAGACGGAGCCGCGCCTACGCGAGCCGCGGCATCCGCGCAGGCTCGACCGGCCCGTCCGCGGCGACGTGCGCCTGGAGAGCGTGCGTTTCGGCCACGAGGGCGACCGGGCGGTGCTCGACGGGCTCGACCTCGAAATCCGCCCAGGCGAGTCTGTCGCACTCGTCGGAGCGACTGGTTCCGGCAAGAGCACCGTGGCCGGCCTGCTGGCTCGGCTCTACGACCCGGACGCAGGCCGCGTGCTGCTGGACGGGCACGACGTGCGCGAGCTCCGGCTGGCCGACGTCAGAGGGGCCGTCGCTCTCGTTTTCGAGGAGACGTTCCTCTTCACCGAGAGCGTGCGCGAGAACATCCGCTTCGGACGCCCGGATGCCGACGACGAGGCGGTGCTCGGCGCCGCCACGCTCGCCGGAGCGGCGGGCTTCATCGCCGAACTGCCGGACGGATACGACACCGTCCTCGGCGAGCGCGGCTTCTCGCTCTCGGGTGGACAGCGACAACGGATCGCGATCGCGCGGGCGATTCTCGCGAATCCTGCGGTGCTCGTCCTCGACGATGCCACCTCCGCCGTCGACGCGACGAAGGAGCACGAGATTCGCGCCGCACTGGCGAAGGTGATGCGCGGGCGGACGACCCTCGTGATCGCGCACAGGCCCGCGACCATCGCGCTCGCCGACCGCGTCGCGGTGCTCGAGGACGGTCGCATCGTGGACGAAGGGACGCACGGGGAGCTGGTGGGCCGCTCGGAGAACTATCGGGAGCTCCTGGCGCTCGAGAGCGAGGCGGCATGAGCAAGCGGGCGTCCCTGCGTGAGATCTGGCGCGAGACGCGCGGGCTGATCCGGCCGGTTCGGGGGCGCTATCTGGGCGCCGCCGCGGCCGTGATCGTCTCGACCCTGATCACGCTGGCAGGCCCGGCGCTCGTCCGCTACGCGATCGACGCCGGAATCTCGAAGCACGAACGCGGCCCGCTCGACGCCGCGGCTGCCGCCTTCCTCGTCCTCGCGCTGGCGAAGCCCTTCGTCGTGCGCGCCCAGACCCTGCTCGCGGCGAGCGCCGGCGAACGGTTCCTCGGCTCCCTCCGGATGGCGACCTTCGACAAGTTGCAGGCACTTCCACTCGGCTTCTTCGAGCGCGAGCGCGCGGGCGTGCTCGTCTCGCGGCTGACCTCTGACGTCCAGTCGTTGACCGAATTCATCCGCGAGGCGCTGATCGAGGTGGTCGGCAGCGGCCTCCAAATCGCCCTCACAGTGGTCGTGCTGGTGATCCTGTCCCCAACGCTCGCGCTTGTCTCGCTCATCGCGCTGCCGATCCTGATCGCCTCGAGCTGGACGTTCCACCACAGCGCTGGCCGCGTCTACCACGCGATCCGCGATCGCGTTGCCGACACGCTGACGGCCCTGCAGGAAGGGCTTGCGGGCGTGCGTGTCGTGCAGGCGTTCCGCCGGGAACGGCGCACGCTCGAGGCCTACAGCCCCCGCAGCCAGGCACAGGTGCGCGCCTGGCGCAGTGCCTCGTTCGTGAACATCCGCCTGTTCACGATGATCCCGCTCGCGCAGACCGTGGCGCTGATCGCCGTGCTGCTCGTCGCCGCCTCGATGTACCGCCGGGGGTCGATCTCGACGGGCACGATCGCCGCCTACGTGCTCTATCTCGTCCAGCTCTTCGACCCGATCGCACGCTTCAGCGAATGGCTCGGGGAGTTCCGCCAGGGACTGGCCGCGCTCGGCAAGATCGTCGGCTTGCTGCGCACCCCGAACTCAATCGTCGAGCAAGACGGGGCGATCGAGCTTCCCGCGAGAAGGGCCTTGGCGTTACGGGGAGTCACCTTCGGATACGACGGCGATCATCCGGTCGTCCACGACGTCACGGTCGACCTCGCGCTGGGCGAGCACGTCGCCCTCGTCGGCGCCACCGGCGCTGGGAAGTCGACGCTGGCGAAGTTGCTCACACGGCAGTACGACCCGCAGCACGGCGAAATCACCTTCGGCGGCGTCGACCTACGCGAGGCGACGCTCGAGTCGCTGCACCGACGGATCGTGGTGCTGCCCCAGGAGGGCCACCTGTTTAGTGGCACGATCGCCGACAACATTCGCCTCGCCCAGCCCGAGGCTTCGGCCGAGGAGGTCGTTCGCGCCCTCGACCGGATCGGCGCACGAGAGCGGTTCGAGTCGCTGCCCGACGGGCTGCAAACGAATGTTCAGACTCGTGGGCTTCGGCTCTCGGCCGGCGAGCGACAACTGGTCGGCATCGCCCGCGTCGCACTCGCCGACCCGGCCGTGATCGTGCTCGACGAGGCGACCTCGAGCCTCGACCCCGCCACGGAGGCGGCGGTCGAGCGTGCGCTGGCCGCGGTCGCGGCGGGCCGCACGGTCGTCACCATCGCGCACCGCCTCTCGACCGCCGAGCGAGCCGACCGCGTGGTCGTCATGGAACATGGGCGCGCCGTCGAGGTTGCGTCCCACGACGAGCTGGTCGAGCAGGGCGAGCGCTACGCGGCGTTGTGGGCTTCGTGGCAAGCGGGGCTCGAGCTCACGGCTTGACGCCGAGCAGGTACGCCTCGCCCATGCGCCAGACGCCTCGACCCTCCTCGATCAGAGGGCGCAGGTGCTCGCTCAAGCGCTCACGCTCCTCGGGTGTCAAAGCTTCGTCCATCGCCTCCGCGAGCGTCGGAATCTTGGGGTTGCCGGAACTGTTGAGAAACGCCGGCCAGGACTTCGGATCCGTCGGTTTGATCTCGGCGTGGAAGTCGAGCTCGATCGGAAAAAATCCGGCGTCCTCCGCGAAGCGGACAAGATCGTGCTCGTCGAAGTCGAGCATCGGGTCCGACGGCGGCTGAATCGCTTCGAAGATCTGTTCGACCCGCTGGGCGAGGTCCTGGAATCCGTCGCTCGGATAGCCCCACAAACCCTGCCGGCGTTCGTGCATGCCGAAGCTGTTGATCGGCTCGAATAGTGAGACCCTCCCGCCGGACCCGAGTACGCGAAAGAATTCCTGGAACGCGCGATCCTTCTCGGCGACGTAGATCAATACCGAGCGGGTTGTCACGACATCGACGCTCCCGTCATCGAGGCCGGCCAGGTCGTGGGCGGATGCCTTGACGAAACTGCATCGTGCGGACACGCCGAGCGCCTCCGCGGTCTCGCAACAGAAATCGAGCAGGTCCTGCGAGATGTCAGAAAAGACGACGTGGCCCGCGCCGCGCTCGAGCGCACCAAAGCCGATCAACCCCTCGCCGCAGCCGACGTCGAGCAAGCTCTCCCCCGCCGCAAAGCCTGCGCGGTCGAGCACCTTGTCGCGGACGCCGCCGACCTTCTCGAGCATCTCGCGCCGCACCTCAGAGTCACCGCCGTGGCGGTGCACCGCGAGCCATTCCGCCCAAATGTCGCGTTCTCGGCGCGAATCAGCCACCTGCGCCAGGCTAGCCAGTCCGCCGCGTCCATGTCCCGCGACCGGGTCCCCAGCCATGTCGGCCGACCGGGTCCCCGGAGATGTCTGGGGACCTGGTCCCGAGGCATGTCCCCGGACCCGGTCGCACCGAAACTCTTTGGTCGCCGCTTTGCGCCGAAGTCGTGACATGAATCGCAGTCTGAGGTCGTGAGGCCTACGCTCGAGCGACGGGCAGAACGCCAGGATCCAATTCGCTGGCGCGCCCGGAGTTGTGGCCATGGTTGGTTACCGCGCGACGATCCGCCTGGACGATCCGCCTTCCTGGCTGGCGTCGATGCTGCCCTGCTCGCACCCTTCGATGACGGGCCGACGCCGGCTGCATCTCGGTACCGCAGCTTTGTCGAAGACGGGCTCTGGGCACCTCGGGCCGCGGCTAGACCAAGCAGGTCCGCGGACCTGGTCGCGGGTCATGCCTACTGAAACGGTCCCAGAGCTGGGTTCGATCGCTCTGGGAAACGAAGCGCCGAAGTGATCCCGTCGCGGGGCGGGCCCTGCCCCGTCCCCACTCCCCGGCGCCGAGGGTTGATTCTCCGAACGAAGTCCCATGGCTCGCGCGAAGCGCCGAGCCGGACGTCGTTCGGTTAGCCCTTCGCGCCCTCCGGGGGCGGCGGCTGCATCGTCGCGCCGGGAAGTGGGAACGGGCGCGGCTTTGGCTTCGGCAGCCGCTTCGGCTCGTCGGTGGGAGTGTCGGCCTCCGGCTGCTCCTCCTCTGCAAAGACCTCTTCCTCGGGCGCGCCGGCGAGCAGGCGCTCGAACTGATCCTTGTCGATCGTCTCCCGCTCGATCAGGATCATTGAGAGCTTGTGCAGCTCGGCCATGTGCTCGGTGAGGACGCTGACGGCCAGCGCGTGGCCCTCCTCGATCACCCGCCGGATCTCGTCGTCGATCTCGCGGGCGATCTCCTCGGAATAGTCGGGCTCGGCGCCCATCTCACGGCCGAGGAAAGGCATGTCGTGGTTGCGGCCGAGCACGCGTGGGCCGAGCTTGTCACTCATGCCGTACCGCATGATCATCTGCTTCGAGATCGAGGTGACCTTCTCGAGGTCGTTGGCGGCCCCGGTCGTGACCTCCTGGAAGACGAGCTCCTCTGCGGCGCGGCCGCCGAGCGTCATCGCCAGCTGCTCCATCAGGGCGGTCTTCGTCGTCAGGTACCGATCCTCGCGAGGGAGCGAGATCGTGTAGCCGAGAGCCTGGCCGCGGCTGATCACGGAGATCTTGTGCACCTCGTCGGTGTGCTCGAGGTAGTGGCCGATGAGGGCGTGGCCGAGCTCGTGGTAGGCCGTGATCTTGCGCTCTTCCTCGGAGAGGAGGCGCGTCTTCTTCTCGGGCCCAGCGATCACCCGCATGATCCCTTCCTCGAGCTCCTCCTGCTGGATCACCTTCTTGCCGCGCCGGGCAGCGAGCAGCGCGGCCTCGTTGACGAGGTTCGCAAGGTCGGCGCCGGTGAAGCCCGGCGTGCCGGCAGCAAGCGTGTCGAGGTCGATCTCGGGCGCGATCGGCTTGCCCTTCGCGTGCACCTCGAGAATCTTTCGGCGGCCGATCCGGTCGGGCCGGTCGACGACGATCTGACGATCGAAACGGCCGGGGCGCAGGAGCGCCGGATCGAGAATGTCAGGCCGGTTCGTGGCGGCGATCAGGATGATGTTGTCCTTCAGCTCGAACCCGTCCATCTCGACGAGGAGCTGGTTCAGCGTCTGCTCCCGCTCGTCGTGGCCTCCGCCAAGGCCTGCGCCGCGGTGACGGCCGACGGCGTCGATCTCGTCCATGAAGACGATGCACGGTGCTGCCTGCTTGGCCTGCTCGAAGAGGTCGCGTACGCGCGAGGCGCCGACGCCGACGAACATCTCGACGAAGTCGGAGCCGGAAATGGAGAAGAACGGCACGCCGGCCTCGCCGGCGACCGCGCGGGCGAGCAGCGTCTTACCGGTGCCTGGTGGCCCGTAGAGCAACACGCCCTTTGGAATGCGCGCGCCGAGCGCCTGGAACTTCTTCGGGTTCTCGAGGAACTCCTTGATCTCGTGCAGCTCCTCGACCGCCTCGTCCACACCGGCGACGTCCTTGAAACCGATCTTCGGCGAATCCGGCGCCATCCGCTTGGCGCGGCTCTTGCCGAAGCTCATCACCTTCGAGCCGCCGCCCTGCACCTGGTTCATCAGGAAGATCCAGAAGGCGAACAGGAGCACGAATGGCAGCAGCGAGGTGAAGAAGCCGATCCAGGACCAGTTGCCGGTGCCCTTCGAGTCGTAGGCGACGTGGTTCGTGTCGAGCGCAGTCTCGATACCCGGGACCGACTGGTCGGCCGGGTAGTGGACCGAGTATTTCTTCCCGTCTTCCAGCTTGCCGCTGATCTGCCGCTTGCTGGGATTGAACTCGGCGCTACTGATCTGGCCCGCTTTGATGTCCTGCCGGAACTGCGAGTAGGTGACCTTCTGGGTGTTCTTCCCGTGCGGGATCAGGGTCTGACTCGCCAGGTAGACGAGCAGCACGATCACGAAGAGCGGGAAGAGTGCGCTGCGGAAGAATCGGTTCACGAAACCTCTATCGGCAGGGTACCAGGGTGCATGAGCGTCACCAATCGCCCGGTTTGGATGACTCGCCGTTGGTCTCTGTTGGGTGACGAGTGCTAAATGCCGTCCGGCAAAGCGTCGTCGCTGAGAACCGCGACATAAGGCAGGTTGCGGTAACGCTCTCCGAAATCCAGCCCGTATCCGATTACGAAACGATTCGGTATCTCGAAGCCGACGTAGCGGACCGGAACGTCGATCTCGCGGCGATCGGGCTTCGTCAGGAGCGCGCAGACCTCGAGGGTCGCGGGCTCGCGGGACTCGAGGTTGCGCATCAGGTACGAGAGCGTCAAGCCGGAGTCGATGATGTCCTCGACGACGAGCACGTGGCGTCCTTCGATGTTGATGTCGAGGTCCTTCAGGATGCGCACGACGCCGGATGAGTCAGTGGAGGCGCCGTAGCTCGAGATCGCCATGAAGTCGACCTCGCAGGGGATCGTCAACTTGCGCATCAGGTCGGCCATGAAGAAGACGGCGCCCTTGAGGACGCCGATCAGGAGCAGGTCGCGGCCTTCGTAGTCGGCCGAGATTTCGGCGCCGAGCTCAGCGATGCGCGCGCTGAGGACCTCGGTGTCGACGAGAACCTCGCCGACCGCACTCTCCAGTTCAGTCTGCATTCCGCGTCGCCTTCGGCTCGCTTTCACGGGGGAAACCGTGTTTCCCCCGTGTGCCCCCTTCTTCGGGGTTCGCCTCGTGCGCGCCGCGCATGTCGGCGCGCACGACGATTTCGTTTGGAAAGGCGCCGACATCCTCGGAGGCGTCGACACGAACCGCACTAACGCCGTCGGCCTCGACGATTCCCGGAACCGCAAGTACCTCGTGGCCACGGACGACAAGGGGCCACGCCTCGCGCTCTGATCTGGGGATCTTGGCGTCCACGAACACGTCCTGGATCTTCTTCCGCCGGCCGGCGAGTCTGTCGCCCGGCCGCCAGCCTCGTACCTTAAGGCCTCCGAGCTCGGACTCGATCCTCCATTCGCCCCAGCGAACCGCACCGTCGAGTGTGACCGGGCCTCGTTCGAGCCAGAGGCGGTCGTACTCTCGGACGACTTGCACACCGTTGCCGAGATCAAGCCGCTTCGATCCGACTGGCGATGCAATCAGCTCGGTGAGGGCCGGCTGCAAGGTTCCGCGCTCCTCGAGCGCACGTAAGACGTTGGCGTCGGCGGCGGGGTGAATCCGGCGCAGCAGGGGCAGGATCTGCTCGCGGATCAGGCCGCGCGTGGTGTCGCTGTTCGTGCTGTCCGTCCGGTATTCGAGGTCGTAGGCCTGGCAATAGCCCTCGGTTTCGTCTCTCCAGAGGGGCAACAAGGGGCGAACGACTCCGTCTTCGCGCTTGGGCTTGATTCCGCTCGCCCGGCCGCTCGTCACCAGCCGGTAGAGGATCGTCTCGACCTGGTCGGAGGCGGTATGCCCGGTGGCGCGGAGACGATCGAGGGCGAAGGCGTAGCGAATGTCGCGCAGCTGGTCCTCGGTGGTGCCGCCGCGCCCGTCGACGACCTCTGCGTCCATCAGCGCTCGGCAGAACCGCGCATCTTCGTCGGCCTCGGCTCCGCGCAGGCCGTGGTTGACGTGCAGGGCCGATACGCCGTAGCCGAGCTCACGTAGAACGTGCCAGGCGCAGGTCGAGTCGGCGCCGCCGGAGACCAGAACGGTCACGTCTCCGCCGGGCGGAATCAGCTCGAGCCGACGGATGTGATCTTGTACGCGCGAGCGCAGGTCGGTCGGCTCCATCGCGAAATTGTTGCAGTCTCGTCACGAAGGACGCGGCCTGGGGTGCCAGTTCAGCGGGTCAGACCCGAACGAAGCGCCGAAACGCTTAGAGCAGCGAGGCGACGTCGCAGCCGCGCTTGGAGAGCTCCGGCTCCGCCTTCAGCAACACGTCGTGGGCAAAGTTGGCCAGGCCGTACGTCTGGTAGATCTGATTGCCCGAGTCGCGATGCTTCGCCTCTTGTTCCATCGCCTTTCGGTACTCGGTGAACATCGCGACGAGCAGCTTCCGCGTCTGCGCGAGAGACGGATCGGTCGGAGCGGTCGCGGCGACGATCTTCGCCGCACGATCCGACTCCGCCGCCACGTCTCCCGGCCCGGTATCGCCGGCAAGGTACTCCTGACCCCAGAGATCGATCGCGGTCATGTTCGTCTTGGCGGCGTCAAGGAAAGCGCGATCGGTGACCGAGCAAGTGTGGGCGATCCGGACACCCGTCTTCGCGCGGCTCGTCGTCGCATACGTGAGCGCGAGCAGGGACGCCAGAAGTAAGCCCAGCCCGTAGAGGCCGATTCGCCGCATCGCCTCGATCATCGGAGCCCGGCGAAGATCGCGCGTCCCTCATTCGGTGGTTCACCGCGAGTCAATCAGCCCGGCGAAGCGGCATTAGCCCGGGACGCCGCGGCGAATCCTTCGGCGGAGGCCCCGGCGGCAGAAGCCGGCGCCCGGCGTACGAGGCGAGCTCCATTGCCGCCCAGCGCACGAGCCAGAGCCCAAGTGCAACGTAAACCAGCCGCCTCGCCCGCATCAGAAGATCAGGCTCCTGTAGGAGATCGTGTGCTGCATCCCGATTGCCTCGTAAACGCGGATCGCGGGTGCATTGTCGCGGCGGACGAAGAGGCAAACAGTGGGCACGTGCGCAAGGAGCAGCCGGCAAAGGTCGCGCAAGCCCCGGTGGGCGTATCCGTTTCCCCGGGCGACCGGGTCGACCCAGACCTGCTGTAACTGGACTGCGGAAGGCGTCCAGGCCGATGCTTCGGCCTTGAACCGGATCGTACCGTTGTCGGTCCAGAGCCACGAGCGGCCCTCGTCGATCTGGGCGCGGGTCCGCCACCGGAAGCCCTCCGGATCGCGGTCGAGCGGGTCGATCCCAATTTCCTCGCGGTGCGCCGCCGCGCAGGCCGGAAGCAGCAGCTCGAAATCGGCCGGAGCAGCGGCCCGCAATCCGGTTTCGCCGGATTCGGGAGCGTCTTCGAGGACGTACACGGGCTGACCGGGCCGGTCCTCTCGCGGGGACGGCAGCTCTCTCGACGCGGCCGTCCACAGCTCCGAAACCGCGTTTTGCTCGCCGATGATCATCCGCGCTCGCGAGCCGGCCACAACCTCGGCGAAGACGCCACAGCCCCTTCCCGAGGGCACGAGGTTCGCGCCCGAGTGGCAAAGGGCTTCCACCCGCCCGTTTTCCGCGAGGGCCGTGAAGCGGCCGAGCCCGCGCCGGGCGATGTCCTCGAGAAAGACACGCTCGACCGGATCCTCGGCGCAGAACGCCAGGATCTCGTCGAACCCGGGCTCTCTCAGCGTGGACATGCCGCAATCGTGGCACGAGAAGGCGGCAAAGCACTAGGGTGCGGCGCGTGCCGATCCACGTCCGTGCAGAGCCCGGTGACTACGCCGAGGCATGTCTTCTCCCGGGTGATCCGCTTCGCGCGCAATACATCGCGGAAACGTACCTCGACAATTCCCTGCAGCGAAACAGCGAGCGCGGGATGCTCGGCTACACAGGCGAGTACGAGGGGCGCCCCGTTTCGGTGCAGGCGACGGGGATGGGCTGCCCTTCCGCCGCGATCGTGGTCGAAGAGCTGGTGCAGCTCGGCGTCAAGCGCCTCCTGCGCGTCGGCACCTGCGGCGGCCTCCAGCAGGACCTGCGGCTGGGCGACCTGATAGCGACCTCTTCTACAACCCCGACGGCGAGCAGTACGCCCGCTGGTCGTCCCGCGGTGTGCTCGCGGTCGAGATGGAGGCGGCGGTGCTGTTCACGCTCGGAGCGCTCCGCGGCGTCCAGGCTGGATGCTTGCTGACGGTCAGCGACGTCGTCGTCGAAGGCGAGTTCCAGCGCATCTCGGACGAGGAGCTGCGTGCCGCGGTCGACCGGATGACCCGGATCGCCCTGGCGACCGCGACCGCCGAGCCGAAGCATTAAGGCGCTCGCTTGCGACGCCGACGTGGAGGACGCTCCGGCTTTGCCGGGGCGGCCGTCCAATCCCGGTCGGCAAAGCCGCTCCCGATGAGGCCTTTCTTGAAACCATGAATGAGAGTGCCCGCCGCACGGTCTTCCTCGTCAACCCGGCGTCCGACAACGGCGCCACCGGCCGTCGCTGGCCGGAGATCGCGAACCGCGCCGCCGCCGCAGGCCTGACCGGGGAGGCGCTCCTCTCGGAGCGGCCGGGCCAGCTCAAAGAGCTCGCCCGGCGGGCAGTCGATGAGGGCGGGGAGTTGCTGGTCGTGGTCGGCGGCGACGGCACGGTCAACGAGGTCGTGAACGGAATCGCCCGCCGCGAGGGTCCTGAGCTCGCCGTGATCCCGAGGGGAACGGGCCGGGACTTCGTCCGCACCTACGGGATCGCGCACAGGCTCGATGACGCGCTGCGCACCGCCCGGGACGGCCGGACGCGCGAGATCGACGTCGGCCGCGCACGGTTCCGGTCCTGGCAGGGCGAACCTGCCGAGTGGTACTTCGCGAACATCGCCAGCGCCGGAATGAGCGGGGCGATCGCCAAACGCGCAAACGAGACGAGCAAGGCGCTCGGAGGCAAGGTCTCGTACTTCTGGGCGACCTTCGCGGTCTTCGCCCAGTGGCGAACCTCCGAGCTCACGGTCGCCGTCGGCGCCGAAAAGCGACGCGCGCGGATGCACGACGTCGTCGTCGCCAACGGCCGCTACTTCGGGGGCGGAATGATGATCTTGCCCGATGCCGAGCCCGACGACGGGCTCTTTGACGTGCTCCTGATCGGGAGCCTGACGAAGCGGGATCTGTTGCTGACGCTGCCGAAGACCTACCGCGGCAAGCACCTGCCGCACCCGAAAGCCGAGCTTCTCCGCGGGGCGACGGTCGAGATCGAAGCACCGGAGCCGCTCCCGATCGAGCTCGACGGCGAACAGCCGGGGACGACCCCGGCCAGGTTCGAGATCGTTCCTCGCGCGCTGCGGCTGCGAGTGCCGCAGGACATGTGAACTAGTTCACTAAGCCTTCGCAGAGCTCGAGCCGCTCGAGCCGCTCTTCTTCGCTCCGCGCGACCGGGTCGAGGGGGCGCGCTTCGCTGAGGACTTCGTCTTCCCCCCGGAAAGCTCGTCGACGCGCCGCTCGAGCGCCTCGACACGACGCGACAACTCGTCCAGCCCGCGCATCCGCTTCTGCAGCTCGTCGACACGCTCGCGTAGCGTGCTCACCCCGTCGATCATGCTCTTTGCCCCTGGGAGCTCGGTGATGCGGCCCATCAGCTCCTCCCCGCTGATTCCGAGCAGTCCGCCCTGCTTTCGTGAAGCCATTGGGTTCCTTTCGTCGTTTCCGGCCAGTGTTACCGCTCGACACGGAGGCTAACCACTCGGCGAGCGCCCCCGTCGGGCGCTCTGGTCCGGCGGCGGCGGTCTCCTCTTTGTCACAACTTCTTCACCCTTTCGGGCGTCCTACTTTCCGAGGGCAGAGTTACCTTGAGTGAGATGCGCAAGCCAATTCCGTTCCGGGCCCCACACCGGCACACAAAGGTGACCAGCTACCTGTTGCGCCAGCGGGAAGGCATTCCTTACGAGATCGCGCGCGTGCACTGCAGCCAGTGCAGCCGCCTGCTCGAGGAACGGCCCTTGCGACGAGCTGCCGCCTAGGCAATCAAGTCTTCGGCGACGGCACCGAGGACGGCTCCCGCATTTCCCTCGAGCTTTCGATCTGCCGACTGGTCGTACGGCATCGGCCCTGGTTGACGCGCTCAGGTTGCGAGTGCCGGCGCGCTCGTGCAGCGGGTCGATGTTCTGCGTGACGACGGCCTCGACGACCCGCCCGCTCGAGCGCGCCCGGATCAGACGAACGAGCGCAAACGCGTCCGCGATAGTAAAGAGTTCCGCCGTGGACTTCGGCTTCTCCACCGAGGTGAAGGTTCGCTTTGCCGAAACGGACGCGCAGGGCATCGCCCACCATGCCGTCTACCTGGTCTGGTTCGAGGTCGCGCGGATCGCGTACCTCGCACGCTTTCGCGGCGGCTACCCGGAGCTGCAGGCCGAGGGAATCGAGGCGCTTACTCTCGAAGCGAGCGTCACCTACCGCACCCCCGCCCGCTTCGACGAGCGGCTCGTCATCCACGCGCGCTGCGGGGAGGTTCGCGGCGCCCGCTTCAGATTCGACTATCGCGTGGAGCGCGACGGCGAGCCGATCGCCGAGGGCACGACAGGCCATGCGTGCGCCGACGCGCGGACGTTGCGGCCGACCCGCGTGCCGAAGTGGCTGGTGGAGGAGATTGCGAAGGCCGAGTCGGCGGCTACGGACTCGTAGGGGTCGTCGCAGTCGGCGTGGTGGTGGTCGTCGTGGTCGTGGTCACCGGCGGCTTCTTTTTCTTCTTCGGCTCGGGCTTCGGCTTCGTCCCGACGAGGACGATCTTCGGCTGGGAGCGGTACGAGGAATACCAGGTGTCGTCGTAGAGCAGCTTGCCGCGCTGGTAGACGAGCCTTCGGACGCTGGTCGAACGCGACGGCTCGCCGAAGTCGACGACAGCGGTCTGGCCCTTGGTGAGTTTCGGATCGGGCTGGTGCTCGACCGGCGCCGGCCCCGTCTCGACGAGCGGGCGCGTCTGCGTGACGAGGCGGCGGTGTTGGGGCGTGCCGTAGAGGCCGACCTTGAGCGAATACGAGCCGACGAACGTGCGCAGCAGCAGCCAGTGACTCGTGTCGTTCACGAAGCGGAGGTCGACATCCGGATAGTCCACCGTCGCGTCGCGGCCAAGCGGATAGTGGCTGATATAGAGCGCGTGATTGGTGCGCGAGGTGATCTTCAGCCCAGCCTCGTATGCAGCGTTGAAGACCGTCGTGGAGACCTGGCAGACGCCTCCGCCGAGGCCGGTCTGGAGCTCCCCGTTGATGATCACCGGAGCCTCGCGGAAGCCCTTCGCTGCGGTGCGCGCGCCTGTTGCCTGGTTGAAGGAGAACGTCGTGCCGGGAGCGATCAGTCGGCCGTCGAGCAGCTGCGCGACGAGCTGGACGTTGTGAATCCGGTTTGCGTCGCCACCATAAATCGTCTCGTAATTCCCGACGAGACCGCGAATCCCCAGAGCGCGCGCGGCTTGCGTCGTTCGCCCCGGCTTCGCAGTCTCGACAACGACGCGAGCGGTGCGGGCCTCACGTGAGAGCGCCGCCGCCAACAGATTTGCCTCCGTCCTCTGCAGGTCGAGCGTGCGGCCCCAGCGCGAGGGGACGATTCCGACGTCATCGCCGGGCGAGATTGCAAAACCGGCGTTTCGGGCCGGCCTGTTGAGCGCTCGACCGAGGTCGCCGAAGTATCGGTCTGCCCCAGGGCCGCCGATGCGCAGCACCTTGGAGCGCTGACCGGGAAGCGCAAGCATCGACCGCAGCTGCCAGGGAGCGATCGTCCAGCTGGTCGCCTGCCACCGCATCCGAACGGGCGCCGAGAGGGCGACGCGAAGGCGGGCGGCCGCAGCTTCGAGCCGCGAGGTAGAGATCGTCGGGGGGTCGCTACGAACGGGAAGAGCAACGGGTTGCCGCGAGAGGCTCGCCAGCGCCGTGACGACGACGCGAGAGGCGGCCGCTCGATCGAGAATCCTCCCCGCGCTGCCGCTGACCACCGCGGGCTCCAGCCCGTGCAGGCGAAGCTGGGGATCGCGGTGCGGACGGTAGATCGCCCGCGCGAAGCGACCGACCTCGAACGCCAGGGCGGCCTCGTAGACGCGCGTCGGCGGCGCAACCTCGGCGCCGAAGACCCGCACGTCGAGTCGCCGGAAGCCTCTGAACGGGCCGAAACCGTCACCTTGCCGCTGCGCAAGCTCGACGGCAGCGTGCCAGTCTGCACGGACGCCGAGTTGCTCCGGGGTGACGCGCCAGCGCCGGTTGCCGGCGACGAAGACGACCGGAATTCGGTCCACCGCTTGCGCACGCCGTCCCAGGAGGCGCTCGGCATCGCCGGTTTTCATCCCTCCGACGTCGACGCCGTCGATGCGAACGCCGGCGGCAATCCGCTCCGGCGAGCCCGCGAAAACCAGGCCGAGCACGGACCCCGTGACCGCCAGAAGAAAAAACGCAAGCGCGCCGCGCTGGACGCGCACGCGCGTCGAGGTCCTCCGCCTGCGCCGGCCGCGCCCAGAAACAGCCCGTGAGTCTGAGACCACGAAGGCGGGAAGTCTAGCGGCGCCGGACGGCGATTTTAGGTCGCGGGCCCGCCTTGAGACCGCGGTCGCACATTACGCTCCACGCTCCCAAGGCGTCGCTCGCGACGCCGACCAGAAGAGGTCTCGCCGACATGGCGGCGAGACCGCTAAACCCGCGACCGCGATGAATCGAGATCCCGAGCTCTAACCGCTCCTCGGCACTAGGGCGTCGCTCGCGACGCCGACCAGAAGAGGTCTCGCCGACATGGCGGCGAGACCGCTAAA
>WNFX01003226.1_pt1 | contig 16318 bp, 17 predicted proteins | sample 5400111 | NCBI WGS metagenome assembly WNFX01 (sample SAMN13153363, study PRJNA577476) | soil metagenome | isolation source: 40 cm soil or saprolite under grassland replicate 1 | place: USA:California | collected 2016-06-15 | reverse complement strand
AACCATCGAGTCAAGACCCGACGCGACGCGGAAGAGATGCTGTGCGCATTGCGCGTCTTCGTACCGGTAAAACGGCGCCGAATCAGGCGGGATGTGCTTGTCGATCGTCCGAGCAAGGCAACGGGCGATATCCAACGTCGATACACGTGTTTCCGATGCGCCGTAAACTTCCACCCGGTTGCAGGTCGTTAACAGTAAGGCTTCCACACATCCGCAACCGCGCAGAACGCAATCGGTCTCGGCATGACCGGCAAAATGTTCGCGCGTCTCCACGTTCGCAGTGTGATGACTCAGGCCGACACAGAAAAGATTCATGGCGTGTGAATCTGGGCGGTGAAAGTGATTCCCCAGAGAAGTGAAAGCGCCGCGCTAAATCCAATGATGCAAAGCGCAGCCACCCGTTTCGGTGCGAGCCGGCGCAGATGCCGGCCCTGCAAAATCGCGCCATAAAGCAGCCAGACGCCGATCGCGCATATAACTTGCGCCCATGGCAATGGTTGCCCGACAAAAAAACCGCTCACCAGTCCGAGCGTGTAAAGCGCAAAACCCAACCAGAGCAGCCGGGTGATTGCCGCGAAAAGATCGCTCAGCGGCGGCAAGTGATAAAAGATCGAACGCAACTGATGCGTCTTGAGCTGGCGTTCCTGGACGAGATACATCACGCCCGCGATGCAGGCGAGCGCGAACGCGCCGTAAGCGATCAGCGAAAAGGAGGCGTGAAATTCCAGCCACGGATTCGCCGGCAACCGGGCCGGATGGAAATTGTCGATCCTGGCGAGCAAAGCAAATGTTTGAATGACAAAAACCAGCGGCGCGGTGAACGCGCCCATCAGCGAAAGTCGATAGGCCGGCCCGATCAGCATATAGATCAGCGCAATCGCCCAGGCGAGGAAAATGAAAACCTCAAACAAGTTCGTGAGCGGGCATCGGCCCAGGGCATGACCGCGGATCGACAAGAACGCCGTCTGAAAAATAAATCCCAGCCCGATCGCGAGAAAATTAAACCGCCCCGGCCGAAAAACTCCCGCGCGCAACGCCATCGTCGTGCGTACCACCGCCGCGAGGAAACAAACGGTCGAAATGATGAGAAGCTGTCGATCCATTGCGCGCAACGATTCTAAGATCACGCCCTGGGCTTGGCAATCCTGCGCGCGGCGCTTCGGCGCATTGAACGTTGGACGTTGAGCGTTGAACGTTTTCTGGCTGCTTAGCGCTGCAACTTCGAACGCCGGAAAGTCCCCTTCAATTCGGCGATCGCCTTCTTGTTGCACGCATGAAATATAAATTGGGGTCGAAACATTTTCTTCCGAAAGTCCAGGTCGAACTTCGACGCCAAAAATGCCAGTAGCTCAAAACCTTTGTCGTCATGAATCTCACCGACAATCCATTTGCAGCCGGCCAGTAAGTTCTGTGGAAGCGCAGTCAGGATATCGTACTCAGCGCCTTCACAATCGATCTTGATCAGCTCCACTTTGTCGATCCCCAATGCCGGCAATGCAGTGGCGATATTTCTTACCTCGCAGCTCACCACCGGCGCATTCTTATACAGCGAGCCTGACTGATCGGTGCTGAACACACTGAAGTCAGTCCCTTTGAATGGAACCTCCAGCTTCTGGTCTGAATTGCTCAAACCGAAGTTAAAAACGGAAACTGACGGTATGCGCGACACATTCAGTTCCAGGATCTGAAAAGTTTCCGGGTGCGGTTCAAACCCATAGATCCTGGCTGATGGAAACAGACGATGAAAGTGGATGATGCTGCCCCCGATGTTGCTCCCAACATCGACAATCACGTTTGGCTGAAGCGAAGCCGGCAGGGAATACTCCGACTTGATCAACGTGTCATAGATCATGGCGCCGTCCGACGTCCCCGGCCGGTAATATATTTTGTGCCCGCGCCATTTGAACGTCGCCAGAGAACCGGATGGCCGTTGCATCAGCGTGTTTCGGCTGAAACGCCACGACCTCGATCGTGCCAGGAGCTTCAAGCTATAGCGAAGTCGATTTAGCATTTTCTCGTCGGCGTTGGCTCCGGCAGGCGCAAGAGGCAGCCGGTTAAAGATCGACATCGCAAACGTTTTCTATCTTCGAATTTTACTTTCTACTTTCCTTCTGGCCGCATCGCCTGGTTAGACGGATAGGTCTTTGATCTGATCATAAAGTGATTGTAAATCTCTCTTGAGGTCGCGCAGTGTTTTCATGTTACGTAAGAAACACTGTTCCGACGAGCCGCCGCCCTCTATCTTTTCAAATTGAGCGACATACTGGTTGATCTGCCCTGCAGTTAAAGATGCAGGATTGTTGTCCCCCAATTGGCTTCGATGGTAACTCTCAAGATGACTAATCTCCTCTTGAATCAGAAGAGGGAGAGCGGAAAGACGCGCCGAAATGGTCGAAGCGCGGAGCTGTGCGCTCAACGCCCGTTCGGATTTCTCTTGAGCGGTCGCTGTCCGCGCAAGCTCGAGTCGCATCTGCTCCAGTTCGTGACGCTGGAGGCGAAGTTCTTCTGACTGCATTCGAACCTGCGCACTCTGAAGCCAAACCGTGTAAATAACTCCCAGGAAAGCAAGACCAGTAAAAAAGGCATTGAAGGCGCCGAACATATCTCCAAAAATTCCAGCCCCAACGGGCAGGCTTGCGGAGAACCTCGGGGTGACGATCGCGTAGGTGATGACGACGACGACGTAACCTATACAAAGCAGGGTTATAGTTATAGTGCGACGTGACATGAGTTGTTCTACCTAACGAGAACAATCTCAGCCACGGCTCTCGCAGGCGCAAGTGGCGGCCGGCTGAATCACACTAGCTAAGATCGACATCGTCCGAAACTGATCTCTGCCATCTGTCCTCTGATTTCTAGAACGGGAGCAGTGAATGCTTAGGCTTTCTTCGGTATGCGGAGAAAGTCATATTGGGACTCATCGATCTGGTGATAGCGAATAGTCTCTTGGCGGATGCCGATGCCATGATCTGCGAACAGATTCAGAATCTCCTCGTGCTCGATGGTTTGAATAGGTTCCTTCCCAGCTTCCTTCGCCTTTTGATGAGCGACATCGTTGAGCTTTGTTGTCGTGATGAAAATACCTTGCTGACATTGGTAACTTGACAGGTTATCCCGCAGGTTGCTGATGTCCTTTGGACCAATCTGATTGCTGAGCTTCTTGCACTTGCACTGGATAGCATAGCGAGTGACAGAGAGCCCGTCCCGCTTCGAGCAAATAATGTCCACGCCTTGGTCATCTTTGCCCCCGATGACTTCTACTTCGGAGTAGCCCATCGCAATTAGCAAGTCACCGACCATGGCCTCAAAATGTGCTCCACTCTCTCCGCTGGTAAGACGGTTGAACAACTCCTTAATAGCTTCTTCCCTAGAATTCTTGATCTGATCGAGTGCTGACTGCGTCTTCTTCGCGGGCTCGCCCCGTGCGCGGCTGAACAAGTCGAAATAACCATTCCCTTGAAACACGAATCGCTGTTTCTCTTGCTTTTGTTCCCTGCGTTTGATCTCCGCCCGCAGCGATACGTACATCGATACCGCTGGAGTCTGCGAGTCGGTCTGAAGTAATCCATCCGTAATCGCTCTTGTGGCGATGTCCGTGTATTTTAGCGCCTCGCCGGCTTTCTCTAGGACTTTTTCGGCTGAATCGCAGTAAGAGAGAGTTGCCATCTGTGGTTACGAGTTAGGTCTAACGAGAACAAGATCAGCCACCGCTGGCGAGAGCGAGCTTCGTTTCGAGTTTCCACTTTCTAATTCCTACTTCCTACTTTCTTCTGTTGGCTGCATCGATTGGTTAAGTCTAGTTTGCATAGACTTTGAAGGTCAAATCATTTTCAAACTCGCCGTGGCTGACAAGTTCGGAAGGCGGCGGAGGTATCTTGACATGTTTTATCGCATCGAGCACCAACATGGCCAAGCGTTCATTGGATGTGTTTGACAACACACGTAAATCACGAATCATGCCTTGCGACGACAGTACCAGACGTACGTGCACGCTGCCGACCGCCAACTCATCTCGATGCGCTTTAACTCGTGCGTACCACTGAGCCCCAATGCGATCGTAGAGGAGTTTAGTGAACCTTTTTTTGGCATCAGTCTGTTCGGCAGCGACCGCAACTGCACTTACATGCATAGCCCACAGACAAAGTGTGGCGACCGCGATACGGCTAACAATTGACGTCGGCATCGGAAGACCTAACGAGAAGGAGCTCAGTTACCGCTGGCGGAACCGCGCTTTCGCCTCCACTCTCTACTTTCTAATTTCACTTTGTAATTTTCTAAACGGCCAGCGGTTGGCTGCAGCGCTTGGTCAGGCCATACGCATGCGCTTCAAATATTGATCGATTGCATAAAGCTCTTGAGACACCGGAGCGTACTCCGGGTCAGCTGTGGATAAAAAGTCATGCAAGAGATACTGCAAAAAGTGCCGACAGGGGACAAGCGCCGATACGAAAAGATGATGTTGCCATTGAGCAGTCGGTTCGTTCAGTCGACGCCAAGTGAGATGAGCAAGATGGTCGTTAAGGCGCTGGAGATCGGATTTCGAGAGAAAACGACCTGGAGTGCGATAGTCCGGATATTGAGATGCTGTTATTCTCTCCTTGGTCTTCTCCGGCGTGAAAAACTCGTTCAAAATTCTCAGGCTTACCAAGCTCGATTCAATGCAAGCGTTGGCAAAGATGGCTTTCTGCATGACGTCGAGTTGAAGCCTCTTCTCAAGCGCAGTCCAATAGATAGTCGAGATCAATTGGTCGATTGTATAGCGAATGTGCACAAGGGCGTCGTGTAATTCGCTACGCGATTTGCTCATGGGTCTAACGAGAATTGTGCCGAGTTATTCGGCCTAATCCGAGGTTTGCCGCCGGTGAGCGAGCGAAAATACCGCATTATTGCAAGGTCAATAGGTTCATCTACCCATTACAAAATCGACAGGAATCGCACATTTTCTGCCTGAAAATTGTTTGTGTGCTCGCCAAAGACCCACCGCCTTGACCGCGAATTCGTCCAAGTCAGCATGACCTGAGCTGTGCAACACTTGAAGGCTAGCCACCCGCCCATCTCTGCCAATTATCGCCCCCACGATCACCGTTCCGGTGTGGTGCTGGCGACGTGCGTTACGTGAGTATTCTGGAAAAGGTGCAAACATCCAGATATCCGCGTCCCTCCAATCTTTGAAATAGGCCTTCCTGTCGAGGTAAACGGAGGCAATCGGAGCTTCCTGTCTAAACTGAACGATCGTCTCGCGTCCTTTCGTAAGATCCGAGGGTTTGATGGCAGAGGGTTTCATTTTCCATTTGGAGACACTTTGTTGCGCAGCCGCGTCTAGGACTGAATCACCGCTGCTCCGTAATACGGTTGTCTCTGTGACGCGTCCATCTTTGCTGAGCACGACCTGAAGCTTGACTGAACCTTCGGACCCGTTCTTAAGGGCACTCGCTGGAAATTTTGGCTTTGGCGCCGAAAGCCAATCAGGAATTGCACCGTCTACGAAAAATGGCAATGCGATGGACAGAGATGCCGCGTAGAGAAGGAGACGAGGAAGGCTCAGCATTTAACGACAATTGGGCCGAATTAATCGGCCAAGTTTTGCGAAATCATGATGGTTTTCGGATTTGTTGGCAAGCCACTCCCGCCCGCCGGATCGGACACCGGGCGGAGAGGGCGCGCAGGGCATGGTCAGTTCCGAATGCTTTCGCAAGTTGAGCTGCATCGCATGGTTAGGCGTCATTGCAGGCTTTTGGCGTAAGCGGCATGAGAGTCTTCGTCGCTATCTCGACACAGTGTGTAGTGTGCAAAGTATGCACCAAATCGGGAGACACCTCTGCGTTCAAAATATCGTGGCCCGGTTCAGGGACTGGTTGGACACTAAGATTTATATCTTTGTGGGTTCCCGGTCTTCCGATGGCGATGATGACACCATCGCCTCTATACCAAATATGATATGTGTTATTGCTCATGGAGATTAACGCTGGATGTTTTCGATTAGCACGATTAGTGCGACGGCTGGCGTGGGAGGGCCTCCGTTTGATACTGAAGTATTAGTGATAAAGGTAGTTCGCCCGATTGTGCCGAAGAAAGGAACAACATCCCCAATCGTTAGTTGGGCTCGCGGTTCGAATCCAGGGCGATTGCCCGAGGAGGGCGTGACGCAAAACGTCGCGAATTGATCGGCACCGAAGCCATGCAAAAAAAGACCTACAGTTCCTCCCGGTGCAATATACAAAAATTGGTATCCAACTATTGCTATAGACATGATTTTATTTCGTCTCCTATCGTTTTTTTGGTGCCGGTTCTGCCGGCGAAATGGTGCGCCCTGCAATTGCCTAACGAGGTCTGTGCCGAATTATTCGGCAAAAGTCTTACGGAATCATTCGGTCTGATCCGGAGCTTGCCGCCGGTGAGCGAGGGAAAATACCGGATTTGCGCAAGGATGTTGGTTTTCGAATTTGTTGGCAAGCCACTCCCGCCCGCCGGATGGGACAGCGAGCGGAGAGGGATGAACAAACCAAATAAAGGTTCGGCTTGGAAGGATTTGGGGGCGGCGGTTCGTTTGGGTAAATTTGTCCTCACATAAACCAATACGGGATCTGGAAATCAAAGTTCTCGAGAATTTTTCATCAGGCAGGGATTGTCCTAACGCCAGCTAACAAAGCCCTATGCTTTTACAAAGCTTCTCGGCTATTTTTGTTACCCCATCGCCAAGAACGCTGTTGATGAAGGCTTCGGCAGTAGCTTTTGCCAGTCCAAGGTAGGCTGCAACGGCAGCTACGAGCGCCGCAGGAAGTAATTTAAACGTTCCCGCAGCAACAATTGCCAGCGCCAGTGCCTTGGTCACGCTTTTGCAAATGCCACAGCGCAACCGCGGCGGACCAGATGCTGAAGCAGATGCTGCGACATCGGGCGCGCTCGCCAACGTTTTGAATACGCATAGGTTCACCGCAAAAGCGGATTCTCCCTCCGAATAAATTTGAAGTGTCCAACGTCCAGGCGTGGGGTTGGTAATAATCGCGAGATGCGGTTGACCATCATGTGTGTAGATGAAGCGCTCACTCGAGTCTTCGTCGTTAGTCAGCGACCAGCCTTTCGGATCAAGCATCGCAATCTTGACTCCGTGACCGAGCGGCTGGAACCGCTCGTTTGATGCGAACGTCGTCAGGATAAGAGCGCTGGAGGCCTCATCCACATTGATTTCTCCTGAATACTCGAAGACGTCGGGAATCGGTGAGGCGATTTCCAGCCATTGTGCCCAATCGGCACAGCGTCCTTTGGTGATGTCATAATTGCTCATACAAACGACTACGGGATCTGGAAATCGAAGTTCTCGAAAATTTTCGATTTTTTTGGAAATATTTAGAGGTAGCGACCCGGCGGTCATAGACCGCCGCTACAGTACCCAGCGATTGACGTTTAGGGGCGGCTCGCTAGCATCGCGAACCGATGGCTTCCGACATGATCGACAAATTGCGGACCGGTGTGCGGGATGTGCCCGATTTTCCGAAGAAGGGGATCGTGTTCAAAGATATCACGCCGATCTTGAAAGACGGCGCGCTTTTTCGGGCGTCGATCGATGTTTTTCTCGACCAATGCCGCGGAAGAAAGATCGACAAGATCGTCGGGATCGATGCGCGCGGATTTGTGTTTGGATCGGCGGTGGCCTACGAATTGGGCGTTGGTTTTGTTCCACTCCGAAAAAAAGGCCGGCTCCCATACAAAACCGAGAGCGCAAAATACTCGCTCGAATATGGCGAAGCGGAAATGGAATTGCACATCGACGCGATCACCGAGGGCGAACAAGTCATTTTGATCGATGATCTGCTGGCGACCGGCGGAACATCCGCCTCAGCGGCGGCGCTGATCAAAAAAGTGGGCGGCGAACTGGTCGAGGCGATCTTCCTGATCGAGCTCGAATTTTTGCATGGCCGGGACAAGCTCACGCCGACGCCGGTGGTTTCGTTTCTGAAATACTAATTGTCGATCTTAGGTAGGGGCGATTGACCTTGCCCCTCCGGCTCGGAGTCGCCCGCGGGCGGTTCCGGTGAACCGCCCCTACCCACCACCACTTCCATCTTAATATTTTGGAACGCGAGTTGGTCGTGAATCATTCCGAGCAATTCGACGGCGCGGTCGTCGGGCATGTCCTCACAGCGGATTTCGATTCGCGCCGGTTTGCCGACAAGATCGGGATGGGCTTCGGCCAGTTCGCCGTCGAGCAGGAACGAAACGTAGGCGTTGAACTTTTCCTGCAACTGATGCAGTCGCTCCTCCGAGCCGTCCCATGGCCGCGGCTCATTCATGACGAGCACGATTTCGTCCGTCTTCGGGTCGTGCGCGAAGACGTCGATGATACCAACGTGATCGCCCGGTTTGGGGTTTGATCTTGGATCTTCGATGTTCAACCGGAAGAACGTTCAACGTTTAACGTTCAACTTTCAACGTTCAACGGCGAACGTCACGGCTCGACAGGGTCTCGCCTTGCCATAAGATCGCGGAATGAAGGCTGCGCTCGTCGCCGCGATCTTTCTCGGCACGATTACCCCGGCCCGGGCACAATTTACACCAGCACTTTTACGAAACGACAGCTATTGGGGCGATGGCAAAGCGGAGTTCGATATTTACAACGCGGAAATTGTGCGCGAAGGCCAGTCGCGGCCATGCGAAGTGCTGCACATTCTCGTGCGCGAGCCGTTTGATCCGAAGCAATGGACGAAAGTGGACGATTGGAAACGGCCAGGTGCGGTGCCGGTGGTGAAGCTGAATCAAATCCTCCATGTCCCGACCGGCATTTACGTTTACGAGCAAATGCACTCGAGCTTTTGGAGGACCGATAATGGGTTGCTGCTGAAATGGTCGCTTACCAGCAACGACAGCGTCGGCAACACTTTCAAGGAAATGCGGCGGTTCGGCGAACAGCTCGCCTTTAATTGGCACACGTACTGGGACGGCATGGCCGATGGGAGCGAGAACATCACCCCGCCGGCCAACGGCTATTTTTATGACGAGCTGCCGCTCCGGGTGCGAACGATTGATTTTTCGAAATCGAACGCCGAATTCGAGATTGAGCTGGCACCGAGCGTGATCAATTCGAAAAAGGAGACGATTGTTTTTAAGCCGGCCAAGGTAAATTACAAATTGAGTGAGCGCGCGATCGATGTCGATGTAGAGCACGATGGTGGTAAAGATCATTTCGTTCTCGATCGCGAATTCCCGTTTTTGCTCCGGGAATGGAGCGCGGCGGACGGAAGCCATTTGAAATTGAAGCAGAGCTTGAAGGTCGATTACTGGAACTTCAACAAGAACGGCGACCGCGAGCGCGCGCTAAAAGATCCGATGCTGCGCCACCCGGATTGAGCCTTGTCTTACTCGTGCTCGTAATCGCTGAATCGAGCATGAGCATGATGTTGAAGGGAGGGAACAAAGAGCGTTTAATTGGCTGATGGCGCGTACGAAAATTTCAAAGCGGCTAACGCTGCTCGGCCGCAGCGAAGCGAAATTACCCGCGTCGCCCGCCGAAGCGCGCCTCGAGACATTTCCAAATCCGGCGCGGCGAAATTACCGGATTCATTTTGAGACCGACGATTTCACTTCGCTTTGTCCGGTGACCGGTCAGGCCGATTTCGCGAGGATCGACATCGATTATGTGCCGGACCGCCTTTGCGTGGAAAGCAAGTCGCTCAAGTTCTATCTCGCCTCGTATCGAAACGAGCGCGCGTTCAATGAAGCGGTGACCAACCGCATTCTCGACGATTTTGTCCGCGCCTGCGCGCCGCGGGAAGCAATCGTGACCGCGCAGTTTTCCGCGCGCGGCGGAATCGCCCTCACGGTCCGGGCCGAATATGCCGATAAAATGGCAGAGACTCGGCGTGACGGTCGATGAAAATAGAATCCGATGAAACACGCGGTCGTTCTCTTAAGCGGCGGGATTGATTCGACCACCACGCTGGCGATGGCGATCGGACAAGGCTATGAAGTTTACTCGCTTTCGTTCGATTACGGTCAGCGTCACAATCTGGAACTCGAAGCCGCGCAGCGGGTGGCCGACTCGTTAGGCGTAAAGCAGCATCGCGTTGTCAAGATCGATAATCGTCTCTTCGGCGGATCGGCCCTCACCGCCGATGTCGATGTCCCGAAGAAGCGCTCGGAAAAAGAAATCGGCGCGGAAATTCCGATCACTTACGTCCCGGCGCGGAACACGATTTTCCTGGCGCACGCGCTGGGATGGGCGGAAGTGATCGGCGCCGCCCACATTTTTCTGGGTGTGAACGCGATCGATTACAGCGGTTATCCGGATTGCCGCCCGGAATTTATCGCGTTGTTTGAGACCCTGGCCAATATCGGGACGAAAGCCGGAATTGAAGGCCGGCGCTTTCGAATTCATGCCCCGCTACTCAAGTTCTCGAAAGCGGATATCATTCGCAAAGCGCGCGAGCTCGATGTCGATCTTGCGCTGACCCACAGTTGTTACGATCCGACACCGGATGACCGGGCCTGTGGGGTATGCGATTCCTGTCAGCTGCGTTTGAAAGGTTTTCGCGAAGCGGGCTTGCCAGATCCAATTCAATACGCGCCGGTCGCGCCGTAGTTTTCGCGAAGGCGGAGTGAGATGAAAAATATTTTTATCCTGACCAGGGCCGAGCAACGCGCCGTGATCATTATCATGATGGTCCTGCTGGCCGCGACGATTGGGAAACGTTTTCTCGAAGACCGCTCACACGTTCCGACGGCAACATCGACATCGAGTCAAGCGCTGCCCAGAGCAACGCCCTCGCCAACCGAAGAAAACGCCGCGCCCGATGATAGGCCTTAGCTCGACAGGTCAATCAGAGCGTAAGCCGGGAATGCGCGCGTAGCCGACGAAAACTGCTCCCGGTTGTTTTTCCGACTTCGCTCCCAGGCGGGAGACTCTGAAATCGAAAACACTAACCCCAAAGCGCGATTGTCCCTTATAAGTGCGACCGTCGCTCGCGCCGACCATGATACGTTGGTTGGTCGCTTTCTCGCGGCCGAGATAAATCATGGTGTGAGTGATATCGGGGTCGCGATTGATGCTGTAGGTGCCGGTCCAAAAAAGCAGATCGCCGGGTTTGAGCGCGTCGAGCTCGAAAGTGTCGTCGCGATGCGCGAGGACAGTCTGGAAATTTCCGTTTTTGCGCACCCAGATATATTGTTCGCGCGCGTCGCGCGGCACGTCCCTAATGCCGGATTGCGAAAGGACGTAATAAATAAAACCTGAGCAATCCATTCCGCCGTTGGCCGGATCGGCCGAGCCATATTTATAGCCAAGATTTTGTGTGGTCAGGCTGAGCGATCGATCGATGATTTTACGAATCTCCGGCGGATATTTTTCATAACCGGAAATTTCCGTCGATGAAATGGTCGCATTTGGGATCGAGGTTGGCTTCCCCGGAGGTCTTCCAGTCGGTTTAGGCAACGGCGTAGCGGTTGCCATCGCTGCCGGTGATGCGGTTTCTCCCGCGGGCGGCGATTGAGTCGCCCGAGGCCTGGCCCGTGGCGCGGGATTAATCGGCCGGACTGGCTCGAACAATTGAGATCCTTCACGGCGCGATGCTCCCGGGGCGGCCGATTGTTGCGGCGCGGGCGGCGCGCTTGTTGCCGGAGTTGAGGTTGGGCTCGGTGTTTCGGCGGGCGGGGCGGATGCCGTTGCACTTGGGGAAGGAGCACCTTTCGCCGCTGGCGATGGAGAAACGGTTGCCTTCGGCGAGCGGGACCGAGACGGCGAGGGTGACGCCTTGCGCGAAGGAGAACGCGCAGAAGTCGGACTTCCTTTCTTTTTCGCTGTCGACTTTTTGCGAGGCTTCGGCGCCGGCGTCGGCGTTGGGTGCACAAAAAATCTTTTAATCTTGGCGCCAAACGATTCGTCTTGTTCCTTGGCGCCGCGCGCCTGACCAGCGGCCGCCAGCAGGGCAGCCAGCGCGATCATAATCAATGAGCGCAGTTTTATTTTCATATGCTGTTTCAGTTAGGTCAGAGCCGCGATTTCCTGCATGACTGCTTGATTCATTCGAATGCCGGCGTCGAGATTTTCCAGCGGAAAATTCTCATTCGGCGAATGGACGCGGCAACCGGGCAAAGCCAGGCCGAGTAAAAGAGTTTCTACACCGAGGACGTTGCGAAAATCGGAAACGATTGGGATGCTCCCGCCTTCGCGAATGAGCGCGACCTGCGCGTTGAAAGCCTTTTGCAACGCGCGTTGCGCGGCCTGACAGAAGCGACCATGCGGATCGGTCAAATACCACGGCCCGTTATGGCCGCCGGTCATTTCGAGCGTGACTCCGGCCGGCAGACTCTTTTCCAGATGTTTTTTCGCCAGAACGATGATCTCATCCGCCTTTTGGTTCGGAACAAGGCGAAACGTCAGTTTTGCCATGGCATGACTTGGAATGACGGTCTTGGTCCCCTGCCCCTGATAACCTCCGCCGATGCCGTTGATCTCCGCGGTCGGTCGCGCCCAGATCCGCTCCAAAGTGCTGAAACCCTTTTCGCCGAAAAGCGCCGGCGCACCGGTTTCCTTCAGCACTTCCGCATCAACATCAATCGGTAATTTTTTCCACGCCTCGCGTTCCCAATCTTCCAGCGGTGCGACGTCATCGTAAAAACCGGCAATTGCGATGTGTCCATTACGTTCGTGCAGAGTGGCGAGCAATTGCGCCAGGGCGCTGGCCGGATTCGCCACTGCCCCGCCATAAATTCCGGAGTGCAAATCGATCTTCGCGCCCGTCACCTTTAATTCCAATGCCGCGACTCCACGCAATCCATAACTCAAGGTCGGCGTATGCGGCGCGATCATTCCGGTATCAGACACGACCACGACATCGCAACTCAGTTTGTCGCGATTTTCGTGAAGAAAATTTCCCAGATTCCCGCTGCCAATCTCTTCTTCGCCTTCGATGACAAAGTGGAGATTCACCGGCAGCTCGCGGGTGCGCTCGATCGTTTCCTGCACGCCGAGGATGTGCGATAAAATCTGTCCTTTGTTGTCGGTCGCGCCGCGGGCAAAGACATATCCGTCCTTCAAGACCGGATCGAACGGCGGCGAATCCCACAGCTCCAGCGGATCGGGCGGCTGCACGTCGTAATGCCCGTAAATCAAAACGGTGCGTCGCCCTTCCCGATGTTCGTTGCGCCCCCAAACGACCGGGTGGCCGGCAGTTGGAACAAGTTCCGCCTTCAATCCAATGCCAGTCAATTTTTCAACCAGCCAGTGCGCGCATTCGCTCACCCGCTCGGAATAATGATCGTCGGTCGAAACGCTGGGAAACCGCAGAAAGGTATAGAAATCTTCAAGGTGACTGGCGCGCATGGCTGCACTCTAGCGAAAAAATCTTTTCCGCGAAGTCAGTTTTTGCATGAATCCGGCCGACGAAAGATGTCGATCTTGCAAATGACGAATGTCTGATGTCGAAGGAATGACGAAACCCTAATGACGAAAACGCCGATCGCCTGTTCGGTCATTTGAACATTCGGATTTCCTTCGCCCTGCGTCATTCGGGCTTCGCCATTAAACCTCCGCCTTCGGAGCACAAAATGTGGGGCTTTGGCTCCCCTCCCCCACCGCATTTTGTGTTAATTTAGCTTGTCACGCCCTTCCGGTGGCTATATTCACCATCACAGCCGACTTTTCCTAGAGTCATGCATTTACAATCGCTCGAGCTTCTCGGCTTCAAATCGTTTGCCGATAAAACGATTTTTAATTTTCACGAAGGCGTCACCGCCATTGTCGGCCCAAACGGTTGCGGAAAATCCAATTTGCTTGATGCCGTGCGCTGGGTCCTGGGCGAGCAATCCGCCAAATCGCTTCGCGGCGGTGAAATGGCCGACGTCATTTTCAGCGGAAGCGACACGCGCAAGCCGGTCGGTTTCGCCGAAGTCTCGCTCACCTTTACTGATTGCGCGGCCGAACTCGAGGTCGATTGGCATGAGGTGCGGGTGACGCGTCGCGTTTATCGCGACGGCAATTCCGAATATCTGCTGAACAAGACAGCCTGCCGCTTGCGCGACATTCAAAATCTCTTTGCCGACACCGGCGTCGCTCGCAGCGCCTATTCCATGATGGAGCAAGGCAAGATCGACATGATCCTAAGTTCGCGCCCAGAAGATCGGCGGGCGATCTTTGAAGAAGCGGCCGGGATCACCAAATACAAAGCGCAAAAACGCGAGGCGTTGCGAAAGCTCGAAGCGACCGAGGCGAACCTTTTGCGGATCGGCGACATTATTAAAGAAGTAAAGCGCCAGATCGGTTCATTGCAGCGCCAGGCCGGCAAGGCGCGAAGATATCAAGCGTTGCACACGGATTTGCGCGTGCTCGACACTCATTATTCTCGAAAACAACTCGGCGCGCTCGAGACCGGATTGAAAGAATGCGAGAGGGAGATTGATCGGTTGAGCGAAGCCGAACACGAAATTCGCGCTAGAATCGAGAACGGCGAGAGGTCGCTGGGAAAAGACCGGCAACAATTGGACAAGCTCGACACCGAGATCGCCGACGGCCGGGCCCAGGCGCAGCGCTTGCAAAGTGAAATCGCGGCGCATCGCACTCGGATCGAATTGAACAAGCAGCGCGCCCAGGAGTTGAATGAAATGCTTGACCGCTCGCGCGGCGACATTGCGGCCGCGGAAGCGAAGCGCGGACAGCAAAGCGCGGCCATTCAGGAAGCAAATGCGCTGATCGAGAAGACGGAAACGCTATTGCAAACAAGCGAAGCGGACTTGAAAAAATTGACCGACGAAATGTCGGAGCTGCGTGCGAAGCGAACAGCAGATGACGCGGAGCTGAAAAAACTGGAATCGGCACTGAGGAAAAGCGAGGAGCGGATCAACGCTCTGGAGGATGAACTGTCCGGTATCACGATTCGCCGGGAGGCGACGAGCGAGCATTTGAAGGAACTCGACGCCGCGATTTCGAAGTCACGCGCCGCCCGCAACAAAATTGAAACCGAATTTGCCGCTGCCCGCTCGGTTTCGGAGAAAGAAGAAAAAAACATTCACGTTCTTCTGGCCCGGGCGCACGAAGCCGAGGAACGACTGAAGCAAGATCGACAACTCCTGAAAAGCGCCGATGAAGGTTTGATCGAGATTGAGCGCGCGCTTGCCGAAAAAGAATCGCGGCTCGACGTCTTGAAGCAGCTCAGCGACGAAGGCGAGGGCCTCGCCCAAGGTTCGCAGGCGGTGCTCAAGGGTCTCGACGACCCGAAACGATTTCAGCCCGCGGTTCTTGGCGCGTTTGTGGCCAGGATCGATGTCGACCCAAAGTTTTCGACCGCGATTGAAGCGGCCCTCGGGCGAAATTTGAACGCAATCGTTTTGCAGAATTCCGAGATGACCGCCGAGATCATGGCCACGCTGGCCGGCAGGAAGCTCGGCCAGGCTGCGCTCTTTGTTCCGGGCCTGGGCGATTCATCCGCCGAGTCAAAACGAACAGTCTTGCCGGAGCGCGCCCTGGCCTGGGCTAGCGACAAGGTCAATGCGCCGGAAGCACTTCAACCCCTTGTCTGGCAATTGTTGCGCGATGTCGCGATCTTCGACGATCTCGATCAAGCGCTTCGTTTCAAGAAAGCTTCGCCGCATTTGGCCGCGGCGACATTGGCCGGCGAATTCATTTCCGTGGAAGGAATCGTTTTCGGCGGACGCAGCAGTGCAGAAAAGGAGTCGTTGCTGGAACGTAAATCGCGCATTTCAATCCTGACCGCGGAATTGACTGTCTTGAACTCGCAACGAGACGGGATGCGTCAAAAACGAGACGAGGCGAAAATAAAATCGGAAAAAGCGGCTCGCGAACTGGAGGAAGCGCGGACGAATCATCAGACGACGGACCTGGCGCGCTCGGCTTCGAAAAATAACCTGACGCTCCTCGAACGCGAGGCGGACGAATCATCGCAAAAGATCGACAACTTTATTTCGGAACGGTCCGCGCTTGCGCAGCAACTCGATGCAGCGGAGGCAAAGATAACGGCGATGGAGACGGAGCTGGAAGCGGCGCGTGATGAGTTCAACGCCGGGCAAGATCGACAATCGGCCATCAAAGCCGGTCGCGAAAAAGCAGCGTATGACGAAGAGAAGCGGGCGTAGAAATTGACGGAGTTGCGACTGGCAGTTGCGACCGGGCGGCAGCGCCTCGAAAATCTGGTCGCGCAACGCGATCCGATGGCGGCGCGCGAAGCGGAACTGAACGAACTGATTGTCGCACGTAACGCGGACATCGCGGCTTTTGAGAAACGGCTCGCGGCGCAGACGATCGAATCAACCGCCGCCGAAGAGGCGATCCAGCAACAATCTGTTTCGTCCATCGATTCTGAAAAAATCCTGG
>WNFX01003222.1_pt1 | contig 16322 bp, 15 predicted proteins | sample 5400111 | NCBI WGS metagenome assembly WNFX01 (sample SAMN13153363, study PRJNA577476) | soil metagenome | isolation source: 40 cm soil or saprolite under grassland replicate 1 | place: USA:California | collected 2016-06-15 | reverse complement strand
TGATGATGTGTTTTCGCTCCAAAGCCAGTATACTAGAGACAGAGGTTCGCGACGTTGCCATCGACAACAGGAGTGCTGCATGATGGACAAAAGCTGACCTACCTCTACTGACACTACTACAACCATTGAACGAGACGAGGCTCTTGCTGGAAAATGTCCTTGAGGCCGATAGAAAGGTGACTCTAAAGATACTCATATGCAAACACCGAAGATCATCCCGTTGACACCGACATACGCAGTACCTGATACCATGCCAAACCTCCCTGCTACGTGGCCTAAGAACGCACCGTCCTCCTTTCATGTCCTGGGCAAACCCTCTGGCGCAACCTGCAACCTCGATTGCACCTACTGTTTTTTCCTCTCCAAGGAGAAGCTCTACCCCGACAGCCGTTTTCGCATGACTGATGATCTGCTCGAAACCTATATCCGCCAGTTGATCGAGTCGCAACGCGCCCCTGAAGTGACCATTGCCTGGCAGGGCGGCGAACCCACCTTGATGGGACTCGACTTTTTCAAGCAAGCAATGGACTACGTCAAACAATACGCGCGTCCAGGCGTTGCTGTCCAGCACACGATGCAGACCAATGGCATCCTCTTGAATGAGACCTGGTGCGAGTTTTTCCGCGAGCACCATTTTCTGATCGGGCTGAGTATGGATGGCCCTCAAGAGATGCATGATACCTACCGGGTGGATAAAGGTGGCGCACCGACGTTACAGAAAGTGATGCGTGCCGCCTGACTCTTGCAAGAGCACCATGTGGAGTTCAACATCCTGACCACCGTCAATGCCGCCAACGCCGATCACCCGCTGGAGGTCTACCGCTTCTTGCGCGACGAGGTTGGTACGCACTTCATGCAGTTTATCCCGATCGTGGAGCGCATCAATGAGCAGGGAGAGATCGGCTTCCAGGAGGGGAACCAGGTGTCTGTGCGCTCGGTGCAGCCAGAGCAGTGGGGGACCTTCCTGATCACGATCTTCGATGAGTGGGTGCGGCATGATATTGGTTCGGTGTTTGTGCAGATGTTTGATGCAGCGCTGGCTTCCTGGTATGGCGCACCACCCGCTTTATGTATTTTTTCAGAGACCTGCGGCAATGCCTTAGCGTTGGAGCATAACGGCGATCTGTACTCGTGTGACCACTTTGTCGAGCCGAAATATTTGCTGGGCAACATCAAGCAGCAGCACATGATCGAGTTGGTAGCGTCGGACAAACAGCGGCAATTTGGACTGCACAAGCGCGACTCGCTACCACGCTATTGTCGCGAGTGCGAAGTGCGCTTCGCCTGTCACGGGGAGTGTCCAAAGAACCGCTTCATCGAGACACCAGATGGCGAGCCTGGATTGAATTACCTGTGCGCTGGCTACAAAGCATTCTTCATCCATGTCAATAAGCCGATGCGCATCATGGCCGAGTTGTTACGGCGCAATCACGCCCCGGCAGAAGTGATGCTCGTCCTGGCAGCCGAAGACGCGCAATTGCAGAAAGCATTCGCCAAAGCGGGACGGAATGAACCATGTCCCTGTGGCAATGGTCGCAAATTCAAGCAGTGTCACGGGAGATAAAATTCGCAGCACTGAGACCAGCTGAGCACAATTCATCGGAGAGTGCCCTTATTTTGCTATTTTTGCTCTATTCCCAGCCCGCCTTTTACACCTGATACATCGTATATGCCGCCTCTTTGCTCATAGCCACCAGTAAATGGATCTTCGGCGAGAAGCATCGGTGTATCCAGGTCTATGAAGGAGAAGCCGCACAGGCCAGCAGCGAGATGAGCAGCAGCGGCAATAGCAAGACGTGCCTCTATCATGGCACCGATCATCATCATCAACAGCCAGAATCCGATGCCGATACCCACCGGCGAGCCTGCCGTTAACCAGCCCATAAATGATAGAGGCACTCTCGATAGTATTCCTTGTTGATTAGTTGTCTTCATAACCGTATACCTCCTTAAAAACCAGCCAGAGGTATAATAAAATCCGAGCATTCCCTCGGAAGACGCGCTATTTATACATCACCCTGGCTCGGTTCAGGCAATACCAACCGCTCCACGATCTGTAACATCCCCTCAAAATCGACCTCCTGACGCGACCAGACGTAGGAGAAAGTTATGCCTTTGACTACCACAATGATCTTTTTTGCCGTGGTTTCAGGGTCCAGATCGGCCCGAAACTGGCCTTGTGCCACTCCCTCAGCCAGTATCCAGCCCAGATAATGCATCCACTGCTCGTCCATGCGCTGCATTGCTCTCTCAAGCTCTGGGTGACGCTGGGAGCGCATCACTAGCTCCCCCAGCACGATGAACATCTTCGGCATTGTGCGCATGCGGTAGACTGTATTCCGAAACATGGCGTGCAAATGCCCCAGCGGTGTGGAGAAATCCAGTTGCAGGTCCCGCGATGTCTCCGAACTGAACAGGTCCAGCAGATAATCCACTACCCCATCGATCAAATCTTCTTTGCTCGCAAAATAATAATGCAGCGTAGCAATATTCACTCCCGCCCTCATGGCCACATCCCGCGTGCGCAGCTCCTCAAATCCTTTCTCCGCGATCAGATCATAGGCCGCCAGCACCAATGAGCGGCGCCGTTCGTCGCCATGTATTGTTCGTGCTCTCTCTAGGCGTTTAGTAGTATGCTCCACATCTTCAATATTTGCCCCAGGCTCACGCATCCATTTAACCTCCTGTTGGTCAATCAGTTGATTAAAGTAATAGCACATAATCTATGTTTGTCAATCAGTTGATTGGGAAATATTCAGGCAAATTGTACTTTGCCAAGTAACCCGGTTAAGAACCTAAGCGGCGGAGTCGACTCCGCCGCTTAGGTTCTTAACCACAATATGCGTCAAGCATCATGTGAGTCGGTTTGACCCAGGGCATGCATAGCTTTCTCGCGCAGGACGAACTTCTGCACCTTGCCACTGGCTGTCATAGGATAGGTTTCGACGAACTGGAAGTAGCGTGGTATCTTCTGATGGCTGATCTGCCCTATGCAATACTCACGCAACTCTACCTCCGTGAGCTGCTCTCCCGATTTGCTGATGACCGCCGCCAACAGCTCTTCGCCATAGAAAGCATCCGGTACCCCGAGTACCTGCACATCGGCCACCTTGGGATGGCGAATGAGGAACTCCTCAATCTCGCGCGGAAAGAGGTTCTCCCCACCGCGAATCACCATCTCTTTGAGACGACCAACGATATTGATATAGCCATGAGCATCCATTGTGGCAAGGTCACCCGTGTGCAACCAGCCCTCGCCGTCAATCGCCTCGGCAGTCCTCTCTGGCATCTTATAGTAGCCAACCATGACCAGTACACCCCGGCAGCAGATTTCTCCGCGCTCGTCAATTGGGATGACCTCTCCTGTCCCGGGGTTGATAATTTTCACATCCATATGGGGTATCGGCACACCCACGGTTGTCGCCTTCACTTCGAACGAATCACTTGGCAAGGTCTGTGTAAAGCCCCCGGTGCTTTCGGTTTGGCCGAAAGGTATGAGTATATCTGCACCAATACGCTCTTTCACCTGCTCCATCAATGCCACTGGGACCGGAGCGCCAGCACACATGACCCACTTCAACGACGAAAGATCATACTTGTCAAAGTCGGGATGCTGGAGCACAGCCAGCAGCATGGTCGGAACCCCCCCGGTAATGGTGCAATGTTCTCTGCTGATGACCTGCATGGCTTTCAGGGGATCGAAGGCAATCAGAGGATGCAGAGTACCGCCGGTGCAAAGTGCAAATAGGATGAACCCTACACACCCAAAGACATGAAAGAACGGTACCAGGGCACAAAAACGCTCACCTGGCTCAATTCCCCCTATACGGGTGACAGGGAGCAATACAGTATTAATGGGGCCACGATGTGTCAGGACTGCTCCCTTTGGGAAGCCGGTCGTGCCAGAGGTATACAAGATCATAGCTGGATCAAAAGGCATGACTGAAGCTTGCCGCTCAGCAAGCGCCGCATCACTGATCTGGACGCCACCCGGGACCATCTCGCGGAAAAGTGTGGGACGCCACTCTTCCTGCTCTAGCAGCCCGGGAGGGGGTGCGCCCACCAGACTCACGTTCCTCAGCAGGGGTAGACGTTCACTCGTCACCTCACCATTGTTTGAACCAGAGGTTGTCAGAGAGCGGATAGTGGCCAGGCAGTCATGATCACGTACTCGTGCCATGAAGAACAGCGCACGGACATCTCCTTGCTTAAGGATATACTCAACTTCGGCGGGCTGAAGCACCGGGTTGACCGTGACCAGCACCAGTCCGGCTTTAGCCGCGGCCATCATGAGGAGCGGCCACTCCGGGAGGTTTGCTGCCCAGATGGCAATGTGATCTCCTTTGTTCAGTCCCAGGGACATCAGCCCCTTAGCAACTGCATTGGCGCGTTGGCAGTATTCCTGGTAAGTCCAGCGAATGTTAAGCACGTCTCCAAATTCAGGATAACAGGAATACACGATGGCATCTCGCGTAGGAAGCTCATCTGCACGATGATCTAACAGGTCTCCGATCGTCATTTCGAGGAGCTCTATCCCTTCGCTTTCAGCCTGCCAGTACGACAGGCCATCGTTGGTCATGCCCATACTTACTCTCCTTTTAAAGCCCTTTATCCTTACAGGATGCCATTCTTGCAGAAACAAGCTCATGGAGAGCGTAACATGACATGTGGTGAAAATCAATAGATTATGATTTCTTATAGCCTATTAAAAGACCTGAATGATAGGGTAGCCGTTATTATTCTCTGCCTGTTTCTCAATTATGGGTTTCCTACTTCAGTTAACGGGCGGGCATTGCGCACATGTGTATTCACCGTCGCAGCTATCGCCAAAACGCACAAACCAGCCGAGCATATTAAAACCGTTTGAATAACTCCGATATTCTGGATCAGCACGCCAGTTAGCGCCAATCCTAGCGGCTGACCGCCAAAGGCGATCAGGCGAAACACGCTGTTAACACGGCCCTGCAATTCATCAGGAATGAGTGCACTGCGATAGCTGAGCTGAACCACGTTGTAGAGTGGCTCCACAATGAAGGAAGCTGTCGTGATGATACCGAGCATAAGAGGGTTCGGGGCAATAGTATAGAGCGGCATGAACAACGCAATCAGCCACGAGCTGCCGATAATCGCCTGCCCAAAGCTGAGTCGCCTCTGCAAGGCGGGTGCAACGATGGAGCCTAATACAGCGCTAATACCGCCGGCAGCAAAGATCAAGCCAATCGTGAAAGAAGTTGCATGCTGCTGTTGAGCTAACACAATGATGATCAGCACGTACCCCGCTAGTATGAAATTGTACCCGCCTGTTAGTATTGCTATGAAGCGAATGAGTGGATGATGCCAGAGCCAGGCAAGTCCTTCTCGTATCTCAACCCATAATTTGCGGCGTGCAGCTACACGCTCTTTCTGAAATTTCGTTCTTATCAAGAACAATGAAAGGACCGAGACTGCATATGAGACAGCATCAGCCAGAAATGGCAGCATTCGCCCTACTGTATAGAGTGCGCCACCAAGTGAGGGGCCGAGCAATGCGGTAATGCCATCGGTGGCCATATTCTGCGCAGTGGCGGCAGGCAGTTGTTCCTTCGGCACTACGCGGGGCAGGCAGGCAACCTCGGCGATATTGAAGAAAACGAAGAGTGTACCTTCGATCAAGGAAACCAGGTAAAGTTGTACTATTGTCAGGTGTCCAAACACAAGCGCAACCGGAATGCTAGCCATGCTAATTGCTCGCCCGCTATCGCACAGAATCATTATCCGCTTGCGATCCCAGCGATCAATTAGTGCGCCCGCAGGAAGGCTAAAAATGACGTAAGGCAGAGCGCGTAGAGCGCCTGCAAATCCAGCTTGAGCCGGAGAGCCTGTCAGCGCAAGGATTAGCAATGGAAAAGCGAGCGTTGAGACTTGCGTGCCTACATTGGAGACCATCTGGCCACTCCACAGCAGCATATAGTCGCGGTTTAGCCACAGTGGTTTTGGTCGCCTGGGCATCGCTTCTTTGATACTCACAGAATCATCCTTGATTGACGGCATGTTGCCATCCCTTCTTAGGTGGTAATTCACATGGATTATTGATATTTATTGTTATCAAATTGGTGTTTTTTACTATTGTTATGATGATATTAGTTGATAAAAGCAAATTTGTCAAGTTTGATGGTGGTATAGATCAACTCTTTGATGAGAAATGACAATTTGCCTGCATTTTGCTGATCGAAGGAATAATTTTGCAAACCAAGAGTGCAACGCATACCATTTTAATGGCCAAATTCTTATATATCCTTGCATTCAGATGAGCAAGATGCAGCTGCATCTTGCTCATCTGAATGCAGCGTTTCTGAATGCTTTTGGGTATTAGCTAGCCCTATAAACAGTATGGATTGCGCGTATTGAAATAAGAGCAAAAAAAGGCGTCCCTCATCGCGAGGGACGCCTGAATTTTTTGTACTAAACAAGTATACCATATTTGAGAGGAAAAGTCAAGTCAAATTTGAGCTTGCTTGGTAATTCTCAAAATCGCTCATAGATACTCTCTTTCACAGGCTGAAGCTGGCGGGCGCTACTTGACGATCATGGGATTCGCTAGCAGAAGATAAATTTGTCCCCGTCCTGCTGTAGCTGACAAGTAGTTCTTTCCAGGTCTCTTCTCCTCCGATATGGTAGACGGTAACTCCGGCCAATTTTGCCGCCAATGGCGCATCTCCTACATATAGGATCGTTACCGAGTGACCCGACTGTTTTACTCGCGACAGCATATCTAGCAAAGGGTCACTGATCGTACTTGTAACTACAACAACTGTTGCGCCGGCCGGCAGACGAGTGCGCTCAGTCTGTATCAGATCCTCAATGGAACTGCCAAAGTATGATTGGATACGCGCCAATACCTCCATAATGCGTTTGCGCTGTTCTTCGTTGCTGGCCGGCGGCAAATGGATGCGGCGGCGTTTCAATTGGTCGGCAACAACTGCCTCTAAGCGTTCTTCCTTTTCCTCTCCCTCCGTATTAGGGATGGATGGGGATGCGGGGGAAAAGCCGCTGGACTCATCATTGGAAGATGGAGAATGTGAAGCGGAGGTCGACATACCCATTTCTGGCATGTACATAATGCTGTTCGCATAGAGACCTACTGCGTACCCCTGGTCTAAAGCCCAATCGGCAACCGAGGTAGTAGCGCAAATCGTCAGTTCCTGAAGTTCGGGACGAATACCATACCATGCATCAAGCTGGGAGACCACGTTGAGAAAGAGCACGAGCGTATAAGTTGTGGTGGCCTGGTAGACCTTACTCTGTAGTTGCATCATGCGTGCCGTGGCTTTCCAATGAACACGCCGCAGGTCATCACCATACATGTAGTCACGTACACCTATGACATGCGAGGGATCTTCTAACAAGCGACGTGGCGCGCGATTGTCCCCAAAGGGGTGACGAGAAGGCAGGCCAAAACGGGTTAAAGGAACCACCAGGGGATAAACGAGCAGGTACTGTCGGTTGGAGAATGTTTCCTGGCGATTGAGAAAACCAAACACGTCACCGCTGCGGAGTACTGTTGGCCCAAACGTGTGTACACCCCGCGCATTGCAAAGGACAGTGTAAGAGCGTGTCACTCGCTCGTACCAACGCAGGCTGAACAGATTCTCCAATACCACCATGTTACTGCTAGTGCTGACCCGCAGGTGCCGTCCCCTTATGGTCAGTGGTCGAGGAACGTTATCTTCTATCTCTAACCAAGGCAGGGGTAAGAGCTTGGCATTCTCAACAGTCAAAGAGAGCGTTATCTCCTCGCCGAACAGGACACGCTTCTCGCTAAACTGGCGTTGGAAGTGCAAATCTTGCAGGCAAAACTTCGCCCAGATATCAGTAGCTGCCAGCACTAACACACCCAGCAGTCCAATCACCAGCAACAAGGGTTGTCTAAGTAGCAGGCCCAGAAGAAAAATTGCTATACACAGGTAATACCATTGTTTTTTCATGACTCAACCGGTACGGGAACGCTATGCAGAACATCATCTACGATTTGTTCCATGATCCGTCCATGCAGGCGTGTCTGGCTGGTGGCAATCATGCGATGAGACAGGACGGAACGTACTGTACGTTTTACGTCATCAGGAATAACGTAAAAGCGCCCATGTATGGCTGCATACGCCTGCGATGCCCGGTAGAGGGCGAGAGTACCTCGTGGGCTGACGCCCAACTCGACCCCACTGTGGTTGCGGGTCGCTCGTACCAGTTCGACAACGTAACTTTCAACGGCCGGTTCAATGCGCACTCGGCGGATCATCCTTTGTAGTACCTGTAATCGTTCCCCGGCAAGAACTGGCTGAAGTTCCTCTAACGGCTGTTCTTCTTTGAAGCGCTGCAGGATGAGACGTTCCTCTGATTGGCTGGGATAATCGAGACGCAGGCGCATGAGGAAGCGGTCAAGTTGCGCTTCCGGCAAGGGGAAAGTCCCTTCCAGTTCGATAGGGTTTTGGGTGGCAATGACAATAAATGGGCGCGGCAAGATGATCGTCTCACGTTCTACGCTGATCTGACGCTCTTCCATTGCTTCAAGCAACGCGGATTGGGTACGTGGTGTAGCGCGATTGATCTCGTCGGCAAGTACAACCTGTGAAAGGAGTGGCCCTGGTCTGAACTCGAATTCACCCTTTTTCTGATTAAAGAACGTGATGCCAGTAATATCGGAGGGCAGCAGGTCTGGAGTAAACTGAATACGCTGAAACGTGCATCCGAGGGATTTTGCCAGCGTTTTTGCCAGGGTTGTTTTGCCAATTCCCGGTACATCTTCAAAGAGCACGTGCCCTTCGCAGAGCAAAGCAACCATCAAAAGATCGATCACTTCTTCTTTGCCTACAATCACGCGGCTAGCATTCTGGCGAACAGCACGAGCTGCCTCTTGAACCTGGCGGATTTCATCTATCTGTGTCATGTACAATCCTTGAGGGTTGCAATTACAGAGAAAGCGCTTTTTGTGGCACAACGCACATGATAAACCTGGCCCTTACAAATTATACGCACATGGCACAGAAGAATTCACCTATCCTACCAGAGAAAAGGGCGACCTTCGCGGCCGCCCTACATAGCTCAACCGCCTCCGCCATTGGACTGCACTTGTACGGTCTCAACTTGAGACTTTGCTTGCTGACCATTTTGATCAGTAGCAACAGCGTAAACAGTTGCTTGCACGTTTTTTTGTCCAAAGCCGAAGACAAATACGTACCACGGAATAGTGGCATTGCCATTGCCACCAGTTATTTGTGGCCCAGCAGTGGCTCGGAATGGCTGTACATTGTAGTGTATCATGAGTAGAACTGACACTCCAGGTTCACTGGTGTTTACACCGACATTTACTCTTCTGCCATTACCTACTCGCGCCGGGAGATCGGTGATCTGCACAGTCAAGGTGCCATTGCCATTCGGTGTTGGACTTGGCTGTCCTGTTGGATTGGTAGACTTGAGCGCCGGAGTTTGATTCATTGGAGGCTGACTACTCTGATTACTTCCATTGCCGCCACCAGGAGTGGGAAAGCTTGGGCGCAGGTCAACTGTACCTGTAGGGTTAACTCCTGCCTGGGGATTTTGAGAGGATGAGGAAGAGAAAAAATTGGGATTGCCTTGAAATGCGCTACTGGCAAGAGACACAAATACGATCCCTGCGAGCAGTACCGCCGCCATAGCTACCATGAGCACTTTATATGCGGGATCTTTACGCCAATAATATACAAGCCTCGCTCCCACACCTTTAGGAACAGGCTGGCTTTGAGGGCGAATCAGGTGCTCAGGCCGTAACTGTGCTTTCTGACCTCCATGATACGTCTGCTGTTCCTCGGAAGGAGGCGCTGGTAAAACCAGCTTTCCCGACTGAGTTTCCTGCTTCTGTATATCTGGTTGATTTGCCATCGGCATCATAAAAACCTCCTGTCAGATATCCATCCAAAGAGAATACCTCATTTACCAGTATACGTGATCATCTATTTCTTGTACAACTTGGTGGGCCAGAAGTCAGGGCTATGCGCTTAATTGAATAAACAGAAAAGCCAGATACCCTTGGGATATCTGGCCCCTATCTTACGGGTGCTGGGTTACCTTATGTCATTCACCGATAGATGAGGCTGGCTCTGCCAGTCTCATAGACCTATCGACTAATGAAAGTCACTCCTGAGCCGGAAGCAAACTCAACATAGGTAACCTGCCATGGATATCGACCCCAGTTCATATTGCTGGCGATCACATGGCCGTTACTAAGGATCCGTTCTACCACAGCAACGTGCCCTAAACCATAGGCACCTTGTACCCATGGCTGAAGGTCTATAATGGACCCAACTGTTGGTGAACTGGAAACATGCCACCCAAATTGGTACGCGCGAACCGTCCACTCCCAGGCATTGGATCGCGTCCGCCATGGCACAAATACGCCATGGAGCTGGAAGTAACGCTGATTGGCCCACCACGTACACTGCCCATAGGGAAAAACATTCACGGAACCTGCAGATGGTACCGGACTTCTATGGACTGATACCGAGTACAAGGGTGTATAATGTACCGCTGTACTCGAGTGGCTGCCGCTCTTCACGGATCCTCGACCGAGAATGCAGACAACCTGGTTGGCATAGATGAGGTTGGGGTTCGCGATATGATTGTGGGATACCAGTCTCCCCCAGTTTGTACCAAAACGGTATGCTATCCCACTAAGTGTATCGCCACGAACAACTGTGTATGTGCGGTCACCGCTAGAGCAGACGGTTTGCGATTGAGCATGTGCTCTCCCCACATTTAGACCCAGAGTGATGCATACAAAGAACACTCCGAGTATCGCTGCCACACTTAACTTCCCTACAAAACTTACTGCACTATATTGCTGGAAGTACTTCCAGACTTGTTGGTGTTTTCGCAAAAATTACCTTTCCTTTTGATTACAACTTGCAGCACCCGCAAGTGGTTGCTCCACTGCCACGTAACCTACGGTTTTTAAATGCAAAACCTGGCTATATAGCAGAGACAACGTTGCATATAGTAGCACATGCACAATGGGCATCAATGAGGCATAGTGAAATAATTTGAAACCTAAATTGCCGATGAGGCTAGTTTGGGAGGGGAATCACAGGATTATGTTAACCTGGTGAGCAGTTTTGTGGCATATAGGAAAAATGGGCTATGGTTTCCATTACTCTATCCACAGGCAAATCCTCCAGTGGACATCCCTGTATCACTTCAACAGATGGGCCTCGTGGTTGCCAGACTGCTGGATCGCTTGGACCAAAAATTGCTACCGTGGGAATGCCGAGCATTGCTGCCAGGTGCGTGATACCCGCATCATTTCCGAGATAGCACCTGCATTGCTGTAGTTGACGGGCAACCTCCAATAAGGGCGCATTTGTAAGTAGCTTGAGCATTTCTGGTGAGGGAGGGGACGAAAGATGGTGAAGCAGGTCGCGCATGCGTTCAGTATCGGCTGGTCCTTCAAGCAAAAGGACAGGCCAGTTTTGTTTCCATAATCGCTCGATGACGGCCGCAAAGTAGGAAACTGGCCAGCATTTTTGTTCTGCTCCACTTCCTGGATGAATGGCGATGTATTGATTCTTCGTGTCTTTGTAATCGGGATTGGTGGTTGACCAGGACGAGGGCACGATGAATCGCGCCCCTACAGGTGTTAATCCGACCGTTGCTGAAAGGTAGTCCACGATGTGTACGCGTTCGCCTTCAGGCGGTCTGCCCTGGGTAACTATGATACGTCTGATACAAGTAGCCTTTAAATTGTGTTCAATGATGCCATCGGGATCACGCAACCAGCAAATGGCAAGGTCAGTCTGACCTAGCAATTCGAGCATCAAAGGAGTACGGATACCATCAGTGGAAAACAACTCGCTCCATCGGATGTCTTGAAAGTCAAATACCTCTTCCGCAACACCAAATGCCAGCGCCAGCGGTAGAACTTGTGCATTGCTCACCAGCGTGATATGCGCATCGGTATAGTGCTCTCTCAGGACCTGCAAAATGGGAAAAGTGAGTAGAGCGTCTCCGATTGCGCCCGGACGGATGATGACGATATGAAAACCTTTCATTTCCGACCCAATGATAACACTTCAATAACAAGAATAATGCCCAGGCTCACAATGGCTATGAAGAGGCTCCAACTATGTAAAGCGCGTAGTAGCAGGTTGAACACAATCCAGAGCGATAGTAATGCGCCCTGGCGCAGGGCGTGCCGCACAGTTGCGCGGTAGAGTCGTGAAGAAATGAAGCGCAGGCTGATAAAGTACGCCAACGGCGAGAGCGTACTGGTCAGCGCCACACTCAGCAGTACAAAGAACGTGACATAGGCCAGTACAGCCTGTGGAGGCACAAAGTGCGTAAACACGAGTAGGGCAGCCCACACCAGTGGTGACAGCACTATCAAAATGTAGAGCGCGGTACGATTTGTCATTTCATTAAGTTAAAGCCCTTATTTCCATTTAAGGGAGCTTCGTTGCGGCGACGGCTCTCCTGATATTCAGGGCTGAAGTATTTCTGCCACATATCCGGCGCGTCCTTGCTTTCACCACCATGTTTAGTGATGCGCTGTCGCACTCGGCAAATCACTGGCGTATTGACCGCCGCGCCAGCGATAATTACCTGGCCCTTGGAGAGCGCCGGCAGGTTATCCAGGAGATCGCGCCCAACCCCTTCAATGGCCGCAGCGACGCTCTTCTGGTCAATCTCGTTCACAATACGCATAATGCATTGCGTCTGGCATTGACTGAGAACATCGGCATCGAGTTTGCCAGGGCGCTGACTGATTAAACCAACGCCGATACCAAATTTGCGCCCTTCGGCCAGTACCTGCTTGAGAATCGCTGTTGAGACCACCTCAGTTCCCCCTGGAGCGAAGTGGTGAGCCTCTTCGATAAGCACAAAGACGGGATAGGGCAGGTAAAATTCGCCCGTATGCACTTTGCCACGTTCGGTATCTATACGCGCTTTATTCAGGCGGCGCAACAGCGTGGCGACAACGACCTGCTGATCCCGCTCATCAACCTCGTTGAGTTGCAGGACGGTGCATTGGCCAGGTCTGAAAATCTCTGGCAGGTCGAGATGCTCCATGTCGTCGAAAGTAAAGCTATCCACGAAACGTTGATCGATACGCCATGTCAAGGCATGCACGGTGCTCGAATCATCGGCACCTTCGCTGTCATCATCACCTTTCTGCTTTGAGACGTTTTTAATGGCAAGTTTCAGGTCAGCTACACTCCAGGGCGTACCTCTTTTCGTTTCGTTGACCTTGCGTAACGCCCGGCTTAATAGATACTGCTGTTTCTCGGTCATTTCCGGCAAGAGATGGCGCATATCACCCATCAGCAATGTAGAGATGCGCACCTTGACCTGTTCCGGTTTGTAGACCTTCACCTGCGCTTGATAGCTGTTTCGTCGCCCGTCGCTCTGCTCGACAAATTGAGGAAAATTGGCGATTTGATCGAGTGTATTGTATTCGCCATGCGGGTCAATGATCAGGACACACGCCTTATTGTGAGTTTGCATCAGTTCTTCAATCAGAACGCTAGCGAGGTAGCTTTTACCTGCGCCTGTGCTGGCGATAATGGCGATGTGGGTACTCACAACATCTTTAACCGAGAGCACAATGGGTACAGCATCCGGTGGGCGTGTTAGCAGAGACCCGATAGTTGCCGAGCCTGGCTCCCCCTTGCGTTTGCGGCTGAGAATGTGCGCAAGCATCTCATCGTCGGCCAGAAAAATCTGCTTGCCCGATTGCGGTGGAATCCACGGGTTGATGAACGAATTGGTGGGAGCGTCATAGTAGCCCATGATGGCAACATGCAATTCAAACAGTTCGTTGGCGCGTGCATCGTAGCCTACCATAGCGGCTACCTGCGCGGGTGAAATTTCCGGTTCCGCCAGGAATGTATCCGGGTAGAGCTGCAAAGGTACGCGCTTGATGATGCGCCCCAGCACGCGACGCGTAGCCGGGGTAGAGGTCAGGGTGGAAGTCCCCCGGACTTCCTTGCCCGCGCTGGGCGAAGGCAGGGTACCCGCGAGGGGTACCCCTACATCTCCGAGTTCGGTAAGTTCGTAGTAGACGTATTCACCGTTCTTGAGGACTTGTTCATCGTCACGCGAGACGAAGGTGTATTCGTGGGTGTTTTCGCCAGGTCCTTTGGTGATCCCTACAGGTTTGAAGCGTGGGCTGGCAAGAGTTTGGTCAAGCATGTATAAGAACCTCCATTAACCAGTAGTTTCCACCTTGAGTCGCCAGGCAAAGTTGCGTTTCACAATTGAGAGTACCGAGAGATTTTGCGGAAAGAGGCGTTCCAACTGGTCGATGATACGCAGCGTGACCATTGGCAGCAGGCTATTCCGCTGTGCAATGATATGGGGAAGATAGCCCATATGCAGGTAAGGACCTTTTTCAACGTCCATTGGATCGCTGAAGAAATGGAAAGTTCTCACCTCGTCGTCCGCCATGGTTTCGATTTCGCTGCCTAGCTCAAGCGACAAGAGAGGCACACCGTGCATGATGGAGAGTATTTCTGCCTGACCGCTAGTTAACATGCGCTGTTCTAGCATACCCAGGACCATCACGTAGATCAGCACAGCTTTCTCCGAGATGTAATCGGGTGAAAAGAGTTCTACCTGCGTCTCGTTCGAGAGACGTGGTCCCAATGAACCAAATGCAGGATTGAGCAGGATGGTGTCGTAGATTACACCAATGGCATAAGTTCTGGGTTCAGAACTCTTGCCAAGCGCGAGGATCACTTGCGCATCATGGTCATCTGCTTGTTCGGAACGAACTGCGATGCGCACGAAACGGCCAAAGGCATAGTCCGTCGGGGTCGGCTCCAGTTCAACCTCGCGAGGCCCATAGATCTGACAAACGTAGTTGATGTGTGAGTCCGATTTGACGATTTTGCCGATGTACATCTCGTTCGTGCCCCTTCAGATATCCAAATAAATAGGGTGTGCGCTTTGCTCTCACATCTTCTATACTATGCGCATGGCTCTTTGCAGAAAATAAAATAAAGTCTAGTGCACTACTCTTAACATAATTCGTTTTTAGCGGTCATCCTTTGTAATAAAGTTAAACGGCCGGACGGGTTATGACTGGAATAGCTTTCGGTTTTCGGCATTATACCATAGAACACGTGTCGGGTCGATGCTTTTCTTGTGCGCAAACAGAAGATCTTTCAGGCAATGGAGAATGTAGAGCTCTCTTCCTGCGCGCAACGTCCGGCTGATGGTTTGCAACTCGGGGGAATAGCCTGCCAGAAATGCTTCAATCGGGCAAGCATACGTGTGCTCCTACTCTCGCCCAGCGTCCTCTTTGGTGAAAAAACACTCAGAGGCCTACGTGACCTGGCTGATCTCGAGGAGGTTGCCGTCAGGATCGCGGAAGAAGCACCGGATCTCACCACCCCAGTCGACCGGCGGCGTCAAGAAGACGGCACCACGTGCCTTGAGCGTCTCATAGGCAGTGCGGCAGTCCGGCACACGCAGCGTCAACTCATGGCTGACAGTATCGGGATCCTTCGGTGGTGCAAACGTGACCGTGGGCTTATCCTTGGTGGGCCCGCCGCCAGTCACCAGGAGCAACCAGCTCCCCTGAAAATTAAGGACGCACGACGTGCCACCATACTCGCGGTAGAGTGTAGCTCCCAACACGTCTTGATAGAACTGCCGCGAGCGTTCAAGATCGCTGACCACCAACAGATGGGTGAGCGCAACCCCTTTTGTGGGGAATTCGGCTTGAGTCATCATTTGCCTCCTCAGGTGGTTTCGGTCTGCGCTTGCGACGAATCGCCATGCTGCCGAACGCTGGGGTGATACTACGGGTGTGGTACAGCTCCAACGCTTATCGCTTCTACCGCAGTCCAAAGTGGTCTTTCTTCAGATAACTGAAAGTATACCACACCTGTGGCCTCACTCCGGAAGAATGCGCTTTGTGCTATACTCCAGTATGGCTCTTATTAATGTGTGTATAATCACCGGCGACGTAATTCAATCGAACGGCAGTAAGAAGCTATGTAAAGCGACATGTTCCTACCTGTCTCGTACACAACGATGTGAATTTGTAGACCACGAAAGGAGCGTCAATCGATGGTTAACCCCCAGGTTGCTCGTGCCAAAATACAATGGCGTCCTCCGGTCGGTACTATCTACGTCTTTGATCCCGCCCCGTTGAACTGGCTATTTATCACTTGGAACACGATGGAGGAACCAATCCGCGTGGACCAGGATGGGCGTGTTGTCAATGCCCTCGCCACCGATGCACGCTGGCTGGACGACCATACGCTCGAACTTGACCTGCGCACAGGGGTGCGCTTTCAAGATGGTGAGCCTTT
>WNFX01003220.1_pt1 | contig 16334 bp, 7 predicted proteins | sample 5400111 | NCBI WGS metagenome assembly WNFX01 (sample SAMN13153363, study PRJNA577476) | soil metagenome | isolation source: 40 cm soil or saprolite under grassland replicate 1 | place: USA:California | collected 2016-06-15 | reverse complement strand
ATGTTACTGTCATGGGGGTCAAACCTCATTGTTGAATATTGTTGTCGTGGGGGTCAAAAGTTCTGTTGTTGGAATGTTGCCGTCATTAGGGTCAGAAAGCAACTTGGTGAACTCGGTCAATTGTGAACTGCTATTGACAGTTTGAACTGGTCTCAGTTGACTATAAAAGTCTGGGTGTGCGTCAACTCGGGAGCATCTATGAGGGACTGCTTGAGTTTAAACTGCGCATCGCCGCCGAACGGATGGTGGTGCTCAAAGGCAAAGTGATGCCTTTACGTGAAGCCATTGAGACAGGGCAATATAAGCCGGGCAAGACGAAAGCTCCGATCTATGAACCTGATCATGTTTACATTGAGAATGACCGCCATGAGCGTAAGATTACCGGCAGCTACTATACGCCGGATTATATCGTGAAATACATTATAGAGCAGACTGTAGATCCCATCTTGCAAGAGAAGTTCAGGCTGTTACGCCCGCAGTTTCAGAATTACCAGCATACTCTGCGAGACAGGCAGAGAGACAACGAAAAATTAAAGCAGATGCGCATGCCAACGAAAGAGCTGTATGCGACCTACAAAACGTATGAAGGATTAGCCGAAGAACTGTTTGATATCAAAGTGCTCGATCCGGCAATGGGCAGTGGGCATTTCCTGGTCGATACGGTAGACTACATCACGGACAAATTGATTGAGTTCCTGCGTCCGCTTACTCCCAACCCGGTGCATCAGAAATTGCATGAGATCCGCCGCGATATCGTGGAGGAAGTAGAGGTACAGAAGGTAAGCATTGATCGCAGCCGGCTGACCGAACTCAACTTGCTGAAGCGGCAGGTTCTTAAACGCTGCGTCTTTGGGGTCGATAATAATTATATGGCGGTCATTTTGAGCAAGATGAGCCTGTGGCTGGATACATTCACGCAAGGTGCGCCCTTCTCGTTCCTTGACTATCATCTCAAATGGGGAAACTCGCTGCTGGGCTGTAATCTCGATGTGGCAGAGAAGGAACTGCAACAATACGTCCATACCGTCGAGTTGGCAGACGTACTGACGAGCGCTCACGTCACACGCATGTTGAGTAGAGGAACAGACTCGACGCCTAAACAGGTAAAAGAGGCCCAGGAACTCTACGCTCAGACGCTGGAAAGATTGCACCCGTACAAAATCCTCATGAATGTGTGGATGAGCGAGTACTTCGGCAATAAAAATGCGCAGACAGTTGTGGGAACATGCATGGAACCAATTCTCAAGCAGGATTACACGCGCGTTCATGAAAATGACCGACAGGTGATCGCACGAGCGCAGGTGATAGCCAATAGAAAACATAAAAACTTTTTCCACTGGGATCTGGAATTTCCTGAAGTGTTTTTTGATGAGAATAGACGCAAGGCGGAGGGACAGGCAGGCTTTGACGCGGTGATCGGCAACCCACCCTATGTACGCCAGGAGGGATTAGGGGAGGACAAAGGTGCCTTTAAGGAGATCTATAAAGTGTACAATAGCATTGCCGATCTGTACACATACTTTATAGAGCGTGGACACGCAAGCTTGCGTCGTGGTGGCCGCTTTGGGATGATTACGGCGAATAAATTTATGCGTGCGAATTATGGCGTACCATTACGCAAATTTTTGATAGAACAGACCAAACTTGAGTATTTGATAGACTTTGGTGACTTGCCTGTATTTGGCGATGCTACAACATACCCAATTATTGTTATCTCTACAAATATTGATAATGGATCTCATGCAATAGAATGTGTTCTTATCAAAGACCTGGGATTTGATAACCTTTCAAACATCGTTGAGTCTACTGCAAGCAAAATACCTGCGAGTTCATTTAATAGCACAAACTGGTCTCTGGTTAATGACTCGATACAGGGTATTTTAAATAAATTGAAAGGGAGCATTAGCCTACCTTTATCAGAATACATTGAAGGGAAAATTCAGTATGGGGTAAAAACTGGTTTTAATGAAGCGTTTATTATCGATCAAATCACACGAGACAAGCTAATTGCAGAAGATCCTAAGAGTGCTGAGATCATCAAGCCTTTTCTTGTTGGTGAAGACGTTCGCAGGTACACACTCAATTTTCAGGATAGATTTTTAATCTGGACATATATAGGAGTGCCTATAAAAGAATATCCAGCAATCTTGAAACACTTGCAACAATACCAGGCTCAGCTTGAAAAGCGTTGGGATAAGGGCAATTTTTGGTGGGAACTTCGTCATTGTGACTACTATTCTGATTTTGAGATGCCAAAAATACTCTATCCTGTAATAGCTGTGACTAATAAGTTCACACTTGATGAAGGTGGACACTATACAAACGATAAAACTTTTTTCATCCCTATAAAGGACTTGTATCTCTTGAGCCTCCTCAACTCGAGTACTATGTTTATGTTCTTTCGATCTGAACTTTCAAGGCTAAGAGGAGGCTTCCTTGAGTACCGAGCGCAAACGCTGGTACACACTCCTATCCGTCGCATCAACTTTACTACTTCACCTGATCAACGCGCTTACTACCTTGAGAAAGCTAAACTTCTCTACGAACAATGCATTGGTAACAAAGATCAAGATTGTGTGCCAGGCTTTGTCAATCACCATCTGACGAAAGAACCAGAAGCATCAGATATCGTGCATGACCTATTAGTATTCCTGGCAGGAGAGATGCTCCGCCTGAATAAAGATAAACAGAGCAAGCAACAGAACTTTCTGGCGTGGCTTGTTGATACACTGAAAATACAACTGCGACCAGACAAAAATGGCAAAACAGGTATAGATGCGCTAAAAGGCAAGGCAAGGCTTACAAACTACGCAGGTGATTATCAAAAGGGCGAGGCAGAACTCAAATCTGGAGAATTGAAGAGTATCTTGCTAGACAAGGATAACAGAAATCGGTACGGTGTAAGCTTGAGCGACGCATTGTTAGCACAGATCGAGGATTGTTATGAGCAGAGCACAGCCGCAATCCTCCCCCTTAAGACGCAGCTTGAGCGAACGGACAGGCTAATTGATCAGGTTGTGTACAGGCTCTATGGACTAACGCAAGAAGAAATCGATGTGGTAGAGCTCACATTCCGCAGACAGGTTGAAGAGAAAAAGGAATTCCAGTAAGGTTAGGCACTAAAATGGGTTCACGCAAAGCAGTATGCGCTTCTTTACACTACCAAAAACACCAAAGCCCTGTAAGGTGGATTTATTTTATTGACATGTATAATGGCTGACTCTATAATGAGGACGTTGCAGGAGAGACGAAACTAGATATAGGAAGCCTGGTTACCCCACTCATAAGGAATTCGAAGATGAGGAATCTCGTTGGTCAACAGCTTGGTAACTATCAGTTGGTCCGTTTATTGGGAAAGGGAGGATTTGCGGAAGTTTATCTGGGGGAGCACTGCCACCTCAAAACCCAGGCTGCTATCAAAGTGCTGCACACTTCCCTTGAAGGTGAAGATGTCGAGAAGTTTCGTCAGGAAGCACAAACCGTAGCACATTTGAAACACCCTCATATTGTAAGAGTCTTCGATTTTGATGTTGAGGAGCACATCCCTTTTCTAGTCATGGACTTTTTTCCGAGAGGAAGTCTTCGCCTGCACCACCCAAAGGGAGTATCACTGCCACTTCCAACCATTATGGCGTATGTCAAACAAATTGCAGATGCTTTACAGTACGCCCACACCCAACAAGTGATCCATCGAGATATCAAGCCGGAGAATATGTTACTCGGGCAAAACAACGAGGTTGTTCTTGTTGATTTTGGCATTTCGCTCCTCAGTCAAAGTTCTCGTTCTCAGAGTACTCAAGAAGTGGCTGGTACAGCCGCTTACATGGCTCCCGAGCAATTCCGAGGGAAACCACGCCGAGCCAGTGATCAATATGCACTCGGTATCGTGGTCTATGAATGGATTAGTGGGGACCTTCCTTTTCATGGTTCGTTCACTGAGATTGCCAGCCAGCATCTCTTCGTTGCGCCTCCACCTTTGCGAGGAAACGCTACTACGCTTCCTCTGGCTGTTGAGAGGGTTGTTCTGAAAGCACTTGCCAAAGATCCAGAGCAACGGTTCGAAAATGTCCACTCTTTTGCTATAGCCCTGGAGCAGGCTAGTAATAGCCTGTCAACTCAATCTCCTCATGCATCTGCTTCGCCAACTCAATTTTCACAGCCAACTGGGGTAACCACTCTATCAGATAGGTCACTCCCCACTCCCGAGTTGGCCCTTCTACCAGACCAGCTACCAGCACAAACGAAGAATGCTACCCTATCAAATCTGCCTTCATCCTCTGCTGCTCTTGTGGCTCCGTCAAATCCGTCGTCGCAATTATCCGCCGCACCTTTGTCCAACCAATCATCGATAACTCCCGTATCCACTGAGTCCCAGCAACGTACCATTTCCCGGCGTACCATGACAGCAGGACTGATAGGAGGACTGGCTGGAGTCAGTATCGTCGGTGGAAGTGTTGCCTGGCTGATGGCTGCTCACAGCCCCAAGACTCCTGTCCACCCGAGCCCTCCCCCCACTCTCTCTTTGAGTCCTACTGTCAGACCAATGGGCACAACCCTTTACATCTATCATGGGCACTCTCAAGCTCAGTACGGCGTATCTGCAGCGACGTGGTCTCCTGATGGCAAGCGCATTGCTAGTAGCGCTGGAACGGTACAAATCTGGGATGCTGCTGATGGAGGCCATGTCTACACACATCATTCCTTCGAGAATAACTACGTGAATTCGCAAGGGATCGCATGGTCGCCTGATGGCACACGCATCGCCTCTATCGAGAATATTCCTGTAGAAGTGTGGAGAGCTACAGACGGAGTTCATGTCGCCACGCACCAGAGTTATCTCGGTTGGATGCGGGCCCTGGCATGGGCCCCTGATAGCAAACGCATTGTCTCCGGTAGCGATGAGCAACCAGGTTCAGTGGAAGTCTGGGATGCAGCTTCCGGTCGTACTGTACTCACTTACCGAGGCCATGTAAGTCCCGTACAGGCGGCAGCATGGTCGCCCAATGGCAAATGGATTGTCTCTTCTAGTATGGGCAAGCTTGTGCATGTCTGGGATGCAACGAACGGGGCTCCTATCTACATCTATAATGGTCATCCCGTCAATCAAGTGGATAGTGTAGCATGGTCTCCTGATAGCACTCGTATTGCCTCAGCAGGAGATGATGGGACAGTACATATCTGGGATGCGAGCAATGGGAGTCATACCTATATCTATCGAGGGCATTTTCAGGCCAGTGATCAGTATCATACCGTGACTACAGTGGCGTGGTCCCCCAATGGGAAACGGATCGCTTCGGGTGACTGGAATCATACAGTGCAGATCTGGGATGCGGTCAGTGGAGGTCATGTCTACACCTACCAGGGACATTCTGATTATATCACCTCAGTAGCATGGTCTCCTGATGGCACACGCATCGTTTCTGCCAGCCGAGACAGGACAGTACAAGTATGGCAAGCCTCTTAAGATTTCTGTCTCAGTACACAACCGCAAAGATACAGATTCGGAATTCGTCGCCTCTGGAAAGGGTATTCGTCCTCCTCGGAGGAATGCTCCCCGCTCACCGAAGATGTAATAAACCAATATAAGATTATGTGTGCATCAATACCGTGCCATCGTCATACTGTGCCGTGCTCCAGTCGAGCACGTCAGCTAACGTCTGCCGAAATCCCTCTAGCGCCTCTTCACGCTTAGCTTCATCTGGCACCATACTTGCTCTCCAGATCAAGATAATGACAACCTGTTCAGGTGTTGCTTTACTATTCACAACGTAGCGTGCTACGGTACCGGGGAAAATGTGCTGGTCGTCTTGTTTTATCGCTTCAAGCTTCCTGATTAGCTTATCTTGCTGAGCTGGCCGTATTCGTACCAGGATGAGCGTCATGAATTGCTGGTTCGTATCAGGAGAGATACGCCACCTGGGATTGGTTTTACGTGGACGACCCGTAGAGCCCCGCTTAAACCGCTTGACCTCCTCTAAAGGGATCATGATTACATCTGCCGCTCGCACACCAGAGAGGCGTCCTTCCGTAACATATTCGTATACTCTATTAGCTGAGAGGCCAAGCATCTCAGCCGCCTCTTTAATAGAAACGTAGTCTGGCATGTTCGGAAAATCTACATAATTATCCATAGGCTGTAGTCTATTGGTTGTTTGCACTTTTTGATTAGATTTTTTGATTTGGCACTTTGTAATTTGCAAAATATATGCTATACTTACTTCATCGGCATTAACTTGATTGGCAAGCAGGGATATCGATATGGAGGCTGGCATGAGTAAGAAATATACACCATGGGCTACTATGTAATAAGATAGGTAGTGCGGAGAAAGAGACATATGAGAAATGCTTTAGCAAAAATATTTGTTGTTGAGGAAAAAAAATAGCAAGATGAATACTATTCCGTTTGTCATTGATAATCAGCAGAATACTATGGCCGATGTACTCAAACATTTGCTTGTAGACTACAAAGGGCGCTCGCTTGATATCGCTACAGCCTATTTCAATATTGGAGGCTGGCACCTCTTGCATGAAGGACTCAAAGAACTGGGTTCCTTTCGCCTGTTGCTCGGCGATGAGCCAGAGTTGGGCGCTGATATAGGATTGCGAGAGGCAGGAGCACACGCCGTCAAGGGATTGATCCGTGAGTTGTCGGAAGCCAGCTTCAACCAGCAGACGCTACGCATGGTAGAAGAGCTGGTAGCCTTTCTTACGCAATATCGTGTGCAGGTGCGTCTCTCTAGTGGAAGCTTCCTACATGCCAAAAGCTATATATTTTATGGTGATAGCAACTTTACACGTATTGCACCTCTGGCAGCCATTGTTGGTTCCTCCAATCTGACTCGTGCAGGCTTGCTCACCAACAAAGAACTGAACCTGGTGCATCGAGCGAATTTTGCGCAGGAGGAGATCGACCCGGAGCGTGTACGCGGCATCATGGAGGAGGATGAGCGCGAACAGATTATGGATCTAGCAGCACAACCGCGCACCTTTGCTGCTAATGTACCCGGTCTCCTTGCCCTCGAAGAACTTACTACCTGGTATCGTCAGCACTGGCGCGAGGCTCGCGATTTTAAAGCAGAATTGATTGAACTGCTCAACGCCTCCAAGTTCGGGCGCAAGGAGTATACACCTTACCAGATCTACACCAAAGCTATCTTTGAATATTTCCGTGATGAGCTGGAGGCTGAAGATGAGTCTCCTGGAACTCGTTCCGCCGTCGAACTCAGCGAGTTCCAGGAGGACGCTATCAGGAAGGCACGCAAGATCCTGGCCCGCTATGATGGTGTACTGATAGCCGATAGCGTCGGCCTGGGAAAAACATGGATCGGCAAGAAACTGCTGGAAGATTACGCGTATCATCGCCGCTACAAAGCCATTGTAATCTGTCCCGCCTCTTTACAGAAGATGTGGCGAGAAGAATTGACAAAGGCGAGCATTGCCGTGACCATTGTTACACAGGAAATGCTCGGACGCGAGGGCTATGATATCCATGAGGTGGCCGATGCTGACCTGTTGCTTATCGATGAGAGTCACAATTTCCGCAATCATACCACGCAACGCTACGAGAACCTCGAACGCATCCTCTCTGCCAACAACAGACGCGGTGCTCTTAGCCACGAGCGAAAAAAGCTGATTCTGCTCACCGCCACACCGATCAATAACGATCTCTTTGACCTGTATCACCAGATCAACCTCTTTACTGGTGGAGATCGTGCCTTCTTCGTCGCCGCTGGTATCGGGGACCTGCCGCGCTATTTCCTTGCGGCCCGGCATGTGGATCGTCAGCAAGAGAGTGGCATTGCTCTCTTCAATTTGCTAGAAGAGGTCGTCATCCGCCGTACACGTCCGTTCATCAAACAAGCCTATCCAAATGCCACCATCCAGGGGAAGCCCATTCACTGGCCTGAGCGCAAACTCAAGACCATTCGCTATCATCTTGAAGCTACCTACAGCGGCATTTACACTCGTATTGTTGCTTATATTGAAAATTTGCGCCTGGCCCCTTATCGTCTGGAGAGCTACAAACAGCAAGGTATTGAGCGCGACACCTTTGAAGAGGGACGCGAGGATGCGCTGGCTGGCATCTTCAAGAGCCGCTATCTCAAGCGCTTCGAGAGCAGCATCGAAGCCTTCCGTATCAGTGTGCGCCGCGCTCTAGAGTTTCTGGAAACCTTTGAGAGTTACATCCTGGGTGGCAAAATTCTAGATAGCAGTAGTTTCCAAAGGGCCATGCGTTATCTTGCACGTGAGGATGAAGAAGACGACGCAACTACCACTATTCCTACCTCGCGATCCGAGGAGTTGGATGCCCATACAGAAGCGCAGCAGTTTCTTGCCTCACTACCACTGCTGGATGCCCAACAGTATGATCTCAAACGTTTGCACAACGACGTACGTAAAGACGTGGAAGCCTTACGCGAGGTCTGGCACGATATCACCACCATCACGCCAGAGCAAGATGCAAAGCTTGCTCGCCTCAAAGATCTACTGGCAGGCGACCTCAAGGGTCAGAAAGTGCTCATCTTTACCTACTATCGCGACACTGCGCGTTACCTCTACAAACAGCTTTGTAGCGCCGAGGCGGAAGCTGTCCAATGGCGTATTGATGCAGGTGAACCACACATCCGACGTATGGATAGTGGGGCTGATACTAGAGAGCGGGCTCGTCTCGTAGCTGCCTTTGCGCCCAGGGCCAATAATCGTCGCGATATTGCGGGAACCAGTGACGAAATTACCATCTTGCTTTCGACCGACGTACTCTCTGAGGGTCAGAATCTGCAAGACTGTGGCATTCTCATCAATTACGATCTCCATTGGAATCCCACACGCATGGTACAGCGAGCTGGACGGATCGATCGTATAGGAACCAGTTTTGATACCCTCTGGGTAATGAACATGTTCCCGGATGATGGCCTGGAGCGTCTACTTGGCCTGGTCGAGAGCCTCTCCCAAAAGATTGCCGCCATTGATCGTAGTGGATTGCTCGATGCCAGTATTCTCGGTGAAGTGGTGCATCCGCAAAACTTCAACACGCTACGCCGTATCGAGGAAGAGGATGGCAGAGTCATCGAGGAGCAAGAACGCTTCGCAGAGCTGGTCAGCAGTGAGTACCTATTACAAAACTTGAAGGGCCTGCTGGATCAAGGGATGCGCCAGGCATTAGAAGAACTCCCTGATGGTATTCACAGCGGACTGCTGCGTCATGGCGCAAGGGGTGTTTTTTTCTACTTCATTGCTCGCGAGAAAAAGAAGCGTGGGTCCACCGGCAAACAGATCAAAGAGAACCGCACTCATTATTGGCGTTACATTGATCTCTCAGAAAGCATCAGGGCAGCACGTATTGAGGAAAATCGCTACCTCATCACGAATCTGATTCAATGTCTTCCCGATGCAATGCGTTTTGTTCCAGACGAGCATGAAATCAACATCTTTGAGCTACAGGAACGGGTCATCGCCTCCATCATTCTGTCATCAGCCGAGCAGAGTGCGCTTGATGATGTACCCAAAATTTTGGAACCAATCCAGGAGACGGTAGCGATAGCATTACGTCCGTACCTGCATAATCCGCTTGTCAGACGTGAAGAAGTGGTCGCCGCACTACAAAAAGTGAACATTCCACAGCCACGGGTTCATATCAAGACTCTGAAGAAAGCATATCAGACCTTTACCACCGATGGTCAGGTGCAGGCATTCATCAAGACCATCAATAGTATTGGTGGAGAGACACGCGAGGACGCCAGGGAAAAGACTGAGGGGCATACTGTGCTCAAGCGAGAAGACCTCAAGTTGATCTGCTTTGAGTATATCTGGCAGTAGCTATGGGGTGTGTTGATGGCAGAGAGGAGAACAATACGATGTGCCAGGAACGTCCTTCCTACCCACTCTTTCGCGTGACGACTTTTGGACGCTTTGTGCTGGAAGGGCTTGTCTCTGCATCTTCTGAACAGCCGCCACGCTACGAACCAATTGCTGAGAAGATCTGGCGCAGCCGTTTTGCTTCCTGTGACCTGCTCAAACTCCTGCTCTGTCGTACGCAACGACGTGCCCCAAGAGATGTGCTTATTGAGGCACTTTGGCCTGATACCGAGGTCACGAGTGCCAGCCACAGCTTTGACTCGGCGATCTCTAAGTTACGTAGCATCCTCACCCTAAAAGATGGAGAAAGCGTTCTCACGACCCACCGCGTGGGCAGCACAATCTTTTATGAATTGCCATCCCAACAAACTTTATGGACAGATGTTGATGCATTTCTCAGCCTCCTCTTGCAGGTAGAACAGGCTATAAGTCAGGGCCACGATTCTTTATCACTCTTAGAAACGGCATGGCAGTATGCCAGTAGTGTCTTTCTGGCGGACAACCTCTACAGCCCATGGGCACAGGCCAGGCGGCAGACCATCAATACCTCACGCCATCGTATACTGCACCAGCTTGTCGATCTATACATCCAACGAGACCAGACTAATCAGGCGGAAACGCTGCTCCTCGCCTCGCTGGAAGAAGAACCAACCGATGAAGATAGCGTTTGCCGTTTGATGACATTGCTTGAGCAGCAAGGAAGAAGGCAAGAAGCATTGCGCTGTTATGAGCGCGTGGTAGCCGTTCTCAAAGAAGAATGTGGAACCGAACCAGCACCACCCACACAAGCACTTGCTAAGCGTCTACGTACAGCTCCTTCCACGCTCATACCGTCGAATCTTCCAACACCAGTGGCAGTGGGAGTAGACATCCATGTCACAGCTACACCGCGCGGCCTATCAGGACCAGCCCTTTTTACTATCACCGTCCCGCTCCCAACCACAGAAGAGAGACAACATTCATCTTTTCCACTGAACGGGCGCGAGATATACAATAACCCCTTATCTGAGTATACTCCCTCGCTCATCATATCACCGGAGAGTCTGAGCAATGACTTGCTGCTATATCGTATCATAAAGGAAGTCTGTTACTGGACAGGTCGAGAAGGCTTCCAGGATAATCTCCAGATCATCATTGATCGCCTGATCAGAGAGTTTGATACGATGGAGCAGCATCATACACATGTTAGAGATGTACTTTCACGCCGTGATGCGCTGGTAGTGATTGCAGGACTGCCGTTAGCCTTGCTTGTCAAAATACAAACAGGATCAGTTACAACTGCTGTTCTTGAAGAATTTTTAGCACAATGTACCACTAGCATAGCAATGTGTTGGCATCTCTTGAAAGGAAACGAATTCCGCCTGGTAGAGTCTATGCTCTCGCGGTACTTACGAGAATTGGAGAAACTGGCGTATCAGCCTTCAAAATATCAGAAGAGCGCTGCAAGCCTGGCCGCACAGGGTTATCTCCTTTATGCCCTTTTAGCATTGCATCAGAATAATCTACTAGCGAGGGAAGCCTATTGCAAACAGGCCATACAGCTCGGTCAATTGGCAGAGGACGTAAATCTACACATGACCGCACACAAATGGCTGGCTGTGACATATTACTATGCCCAGCGTCCCTCCAAAGCCCTGCAAACCTTTCAGGAGATAGAACCTTTTCTCAATCAGATCTCCCCATTATTACGTGGTAGTGTCTACGTGAAAATGGCGGATGCATATGCACAATGTGGCCATGAACAAGATGCGTTGCGATGCATACGAATAGCCCATGAAACATTTCCCGAACACCCTGAGCAAGACCCTTGTTTTCTCTATGCTGATTGTGGACATCCTACATTGCCTTTTTGGGAAGGACTGACATACATTGACCTCGATCAACCTGAAGAAGCATGGAACGCTCTCGCACGCATTGAGCACCTTCCATCGAACATAGTCGTTCCTGAGCGTACTCGGATTGAAACTATTAATCGCCAGGCAGAAGCTGCAATTGCACTGGGAGACCAGGAACGATTTCGTACCTACATTGAAATGGGTGTAAATGGAGCCAGAGCATTAGGTAGTGAGAAACGTTATAACGAAGCGTTAGATGTATACAGACAGGCAAAACTGGTCTGGTCTAAGGAGCCGCGTGTTAAGGAACTGCAAGATTTGTTTGTAAGATGAGCAGGAAGAGCTGATTTCTCCCATAAGAGACCAAGGACACGCTCTTTTTCATTTTATAAAAGCATCGAGAATTTTGATCTTCCTGGACGTTATATATACAGAAAGATAGAAAAGAGGAACGAATAGGTCTTCCTGAACGTTGCATATACAGAAAGATAGAAAGGAGGAACGAACATGAACAGGTTTCTAACTGTTGTTAATGCGACCAGTCGTGTTGTTCAAAATTGTAGAGTCGCCAAATTCCTGCTTTATGGGCACGATCACCATGAAGGCTTCGCTGCAAACGAAGAAAGGATGAACTATATGTATAGTTTACGACTCCCCGATCAATTTTCCGAAAATGTCGTCACTTGTAATGCGAACAATTGTAGTGCTCATCAATGGAACAACGACCCGAGACGGGCGGGAATCACAAGCGTCATATACTTGCGAGCTAGCAAAGGCGGCGGTGAGCAGGTAGTCAGGCACTTGAGTAAGAATGTCCGGTGTATTCAAAATCATCGCACTTTTCCCGATACGTGGTGCTATACATGTTACGTGCCACAAGACGAGACAGTGAAAATTCCGCGACTCCAAGGGCTCCGTTCTACTAGAACCTGATGTTCAACGTAGATGAGCTCTTTTTTTGTGTAGAAAAACGTATTTATCTTCTCAGCGCAAGTCTTCCTTTTTCACTTCCCCTCTGACGTTAATCTTCCCAGCCATTCTATGGACTCTTCCATGAGTAGTATTGAACGTAGCGTTATAGCTGATGGCCTCACAGACTTGAGTAGCTGCAACGCCTTTGTCACAGATAAGCGGGTCCGAACTATTGCTTGTGCCGCCTCCTCGTTGGAAATCCGTAGCCCACGCAGTACCAGGGCCAGCATATACGGGTTTTGTCCTTCGGCAGATGTTGTGAACCAGTTAGTAAGGTGTTCCTTTTGTGCCTGATTTGAAATTGGAGGCAAGGATATATCTGCGACTATCGCAGGTCGTACGAAAGAGATAATACCTAAAAGTACCGCACCCAGGCCAGTCTCCTTTGTCCATGCTGCCGCCAGGCGTTTTTCAGTTACTGGATCGTCAAGCACCTGCAAGCCCGGTGCATTACTTACAGAAGTAATATTCCAGAGGAAAAAGCAGAGTTCACTAAGCGAAGTTTGTTCCAATTGGTGAGGTTTCGGTTGACCATCAACGACTTTACAATATTCTTGTGCGAGCGACTGGTCAATGTAGGCATAGACGTTCCAGAGGAAGAACCCGGCCTCCCTCAAAGTTGCTTTCTCGAGCTGAGCATTCAAGTTTGTGTTTTGAAAGGCTTGTCGCATAGACTGTACATATTTCGGGTCTCCATTTGTAAGAGTGTAAAGATTGTAAATAAGCATTTGAATACCGCCAATAGAGCTTTTCTTAAAGGCAGCCTGTACAATCTCAGGCTGAGCCAGTGGGGAAACGAGCCGCGCAGCATAGGAGACATCAACAGATCGTGCGTTATCCAGCAGGAGGGCAAATTGTTGCAGATCGTTGCTGGCGATGCGTCCTGACAGGTCTACGGTTGCAAGTCTGTCGAGTACATCGGCTGCAAGCACTCTTCCTGGTCCTAGATACCTGTCCCCCAGACAGGGTGCCTGCTGTATACGATGGGTGAATTTGCCTATCTCATCCAATGGCTCTGTAGCTAGCCGAGCTGTGAGAAACTGTTCCTGAAACAGCTCATACCCTTGCGCTAGCGAAAAATATTCGTGTTGTAGGAAGGTGCCAATCTCACCTAACGGTGATCGATTACACATTACGGCAATTTCCTGGGCTGAGAATTGTTGTAAAAAGAGCCGCCAAAATTGCTTTGAAGAAACTTTGCGAAATTGCCCAAGATCAGCGATTTCCGCCTCCTTCAGGCGACAGAGGGAGGCTAGCCCTGCTGGCGTAAGCGCTTCTAAATATGCCTGGGCAATAGACGGCGAGATTTTCTGGAGCGCGCGCAGTAACCAGTAGAGGCGCTGCAGGTTCTCTTTTTCAGCCCGTTGCACAAGCATTGCAACGTCCAGGGCTTGAAATAAGCTCTCTATTTGTGTAGCTGAATACCCGAGTTCTTGCATACACCCTATGAGCTGCTCCATTGAACTCATGTTGCTCATGCTCACCTTCGTTGCTAGAGCGTGCATAGGAATATTGTCTAACAGCGTTTTTGCCTGCTCGGGCGAGATACGCTTGAGCACACGCAGCAGGGAAACCAGCGGCAGAAGGCCTCTTCTCTCACTACGCTGCGCCAGTTGCCGCATGTCGATGGCGGTAACGACTTTGCGTGCTGTCTCGGCATGGATCTGCTGGAGGTTCTGAAGTATTGGCACAATATTCTGAATGGTACGTCCGGTTATTTGAGAGCTTATGTCTTGTGGTTCCGCATCACGCAGGAGCATGCCAAGTAGTTCATGAGCACGCGAGGCATCATATTTTGCTACGCTGTACACATAGCGTATTGCATCAGCAATGTTTCCTGTTTCAAATTGGCTGGCTGCGCAGTCCTGCAGGTCACGATTGGTCAATAGTTGTTCCAGGAGAGGCGCTTGCTCCTGGCGAGCAAGACCGTCATAGACCGACATGTAATTTGGGGGTTTCGCTTTCAGATACGCCTCCAGTTCTTTGACTATGTCTAACGTGATGCGCTTCGGAGTAACACTGCCCTCCTGGCGATAGATATGTGTTTCGAAAATCTCGCGTGCCAGGGCTGGATGAAAGACAAGGTCGTAAAGAACACCATAGTTTTTTACTGTTGACCTTGTCAGCAGCTTTTGTCTTTCTAATTGCCTGACCTCCTCTCGTGGAAGTATTGCCTCAACGAAGAGGTTGTGCGCTCGAATTTCAAATTGCCGCAGGACACACAAGGCGGGCAGTGCCTTTCCACCGGTGGCCAGGTATTTGTCTTTTAACGCTCGATACACGACATCCTGCTTGACGTTGCTCAGTCGACCGCCAACAGTGTACCATGCCTCCAGGCGACTTTTAGAGACTACAAGGTTGTGAGCATGTTGCGTTTTGAGTAACTCAGCAGAGTCATTTTCCAGGGCAACATAGCGGTTGGGGTCCTGCCGCCGGTAAGCGGTTGCATATTTTTCAATCACTCCCCGATACAGGTCTACAGGCCGAATTTTTATCTTCTCGTCCGCACACACCTCTAAGTAGCCATTGATTACTCCAGGAGATGCATCTTGTTCTCCAACGCTGGGACGTGAGATCAATATGCATTGAGTATGTTCCGGCGGCTTACCTTCCCATTGAAAACAGAACTCATTCACCTCTTCTGGCGCAAGATGACAGTTATCCAGGATGTAGAGCACTCTCTCACGGTCGTGAGCATGCACCAATTCATGCCAGGCGCGCCCGTCTCCTCCTTTGACCTGCTGGCTTACGTCCTTATACGCAACCTGGAAATTCTCTTTCTCCTCAAGCCGTTTTGCCAGCGCCAGGGCAAGTACTGTCTTGCCAGCAGCTGAAGGCCCAACCAGTAGGGCGCGCTTCTTCTCTTGTAGAAACTTTTTGATATGCGTGACATAGGTTTCTGATAGGTAGACCAGGTCCTGTTCGAAGTCACGTTCCGTTGGAAAGCTACGTGCTGATGAATACAAGCATTCTTCTAATGACATAAAATAACGGTTCGATTTATTGGGAAAGCGTGTAGGATCCTGGCGCAGGAGATATACATGGAAATTCTCGATGGCTCTGCGCACCCCTTTAACGATATCGACAAGGGCTTTATCGCGGTTGGACCATGTAGTAACAGGTCTGGCATTGGTGGGTAAGGCTTGTAGTTCTGCAAAAGGTGCTCTTGTCCAATCGACAGGTCGCAGGATAATGGGAATAACGCATGCATCGCTAGCTTTGTGTCGTTGCATAGCCTGAACCATCTCAACACCATAACTATAATCTGATGCTATGAAGTCAGGACTAATCAGCAAGAGAATGATAGATGCAGTATTGATATGGTCATCGATAACATGCTTCCACTCTGTGCCGGGTACAATCTGACGATCATACCACTCGGTGATGAGACCTTCTCGTCGCAAAATGCTCAGGTGGCTTTTCAGCTTGTTTAAGAGAACTTCATCCTCATGTGCGTAGGAGTAGAAGACCTCAATGGATTTTGCTCGTCCAATAGTCATAGTGAAGGCTCCTCAGTCGTCCCAACACTGCTATCTCCGGCTTTCCAACTCGTGGTTTTGCCGCTTGTGCATCTTCTGTCATACTTTTCTCCTATTTATCAGAAGGCCTCTTAATGTAGCCCGGCAATGTTTATCATACGCTACGAATGCTCAAAGGTAAACACGGGATATA
>WNFX01004604.1_pt1 | contig 16338 bp, 16 predicted proteins | sample 5400111 | NCBI WGS metagenome assembly WNFX01 (sample SAMN13153363, study PRJNA577476) | soil metagenome | isolation source: 40 cm soil or saprolite under grassland replicate 1 | place: USA:California | collected 2016-06-15 | reverse complement strand
GCCCCGCATCAAACGCATTCCGAAACAGCCCGATCGCGCATAAAATCCACCACGATCATGAAACTGCGGGCCCGGGCGAAGGCGGCGGGCGGGCCGATCGCCACTGCCCGGCCGCCCGTCCGGCCTGCGCCGCGCCGCCGTGGCCCGCAACCTCCGCCATCGCACCCCAGCCCAACGCCAGCAACTGCCAACGGCTCCCGAGGACCAATCGACCGGCGCTCTCTAGAACGGGGTCCAGTCGAGGCGGAACCAGACGGCAGCCCGGCGGTCCGTGCCATCGTGGTAGCCGAGGTGTCCCCAGCGGGAGGCCAGTTCGTCGATCAGAATGAGACCGTGACCGGACTCGGCTAGCTCGTCAGGGGCGGACCGGCGCGGTTGCGGCGTGGTGTCGGCGCCGTCGTCGATCACCGCAACGCAGGCGGCGAACCAGCACCGGCAGGCGATGACCTCGAACATCCCGCCGTCGCGGGTGCGGGTGTGAGTAAGGGCGTTGGCGACCAACTCGCCGGTGAGCAGCACGGCCGTATCCGCCGTGAGCTACGCCGCCTGCACGGCGGCACCGCCCAGCGTAAATAACCGGTATCACCTGGCACGGCCATGCGCAGCAGACCCGCTGGACACAGCGAGCCCGCGGCCGCGGATTGAGTCAATTCCGGTACCGCATCAGAGGGTTGGGCGGGGCATAGCTGGGCGAGGATAGCGTTGAGGCTGAGAGGATCGCCCCTCGGATCCACGGAGGTACGGTATGGCGACCAAGGACACCGGCGGTCAGAAGCAGACAACCCGGCGGGCCGACGAGGTCGAGGAGACAGACCCCCAGTCCAGCGAGGATGTCCAGGAGCGGCACGAGAAGCTCTCCGAGGACGTTGACGCGATCCTCGACGAGATCGACGAAGTGCTGGAGGAGAACGCCGAGGAGTTCGTCCGCTCGTACGTCCAAAAGGGCGGTCAGTGAGGCCCGCCGCCCGCACATGCCCGCGGGTTCGCCGTAGGCGTACAGCACGGCGGATCATGTCTACGGCCGTACGCCCGCCGCAGTAGGGTCTGATCAAGTAGTTACAGATTGAGCACGACTGGAAAGGAACCACGTGCAGCCTGGCTTCGATGGCGGCAGATTCGGCCCAGGGGCGTTCATCAGCGCCGCGACCTCATCCTTCGCGGAATTTCTCGGGTCCTATTCACCTGATCTGCTGCCCCGGAATGTGCCGCTTTCCGCTGCTTCATCAGCCGGGATGGCCGATGTCGCCGCGCACATCCCGCACGGCACGACCATTGTTGCGGCAGCCTGCGGCGTAGGCGTCGTGATGGTGGGCGACCGGCGGGCGACAGCCGGGAACGTCATCGCGCAGCGCGACATCGAGAAGGTGTTCCGCACCGACGAGTATTCCTGCGTCGGGATCGCGGGGGTGGCCGGGATGGGCATCGAGGTCGTCCGGCTTTTCCAGGTCGAACTCGAGCACTACGAGAAGCTCGAGGGGCGTGCGCTGTCGCTCGAGGGCAAGGCCAACCGGCTGGCCACGATGATCCGCGGGAACATCGGCGTCGCCATGCAGGGCCTGGTGGTCGTGCCGCTTTTCGCCGGCTATGACGAGGACCGCGGGGTCGGCCGGATCTTCAGCTATGACGTCGTCGGGGGCCGCTACGAGGAACACCGGTTCCACGGGATCGGATCCGGTTCGGTTTACGCCCGCGGCGCGCTGAAGAAGCTGTACCGTGACGACTTCTCCGTCGAGGATGCCGCCCTCGCCTGTCTGCAGGCTCTCTATGACGCCGCGGATGACGACTCCGCCACGGGCGGCCCTGATCTCACCCGCCGCATCTACCCGGTCGTCGCCACCGTGACCGCGGACGGCTTTCGCCGGTTCTCCGACGAGGAGACCGGTGTGCACGTGCAAACGGTGGTCGATGGCCGCATGCGGTCGCCCGGCGGCCCGTCCGCTCCGCTCAGGTAACTCATCCGCCCGCGAGCCGCCCGACCTGCCCGCCCGATCCGACCAAGAGCCCAGCCGAGCAAGCCCCGACAAGCAAAGGAATGTGACAGCGGTGTCCATGCCCTTCGGATACGTGTCGCCCGAGCAGTCCATGAAGGACAAGGCGGACTATGCGCGCAAGGGCATCGCGCGAGGCCGCAGCGGCGTCGTGCTCCAGTACCGCGAGGGGATCCTCTTCGTCGCACCGAACCCCTCCCGTGCGCTGCACAAAATAAGTGAGATCTACGACCGGATCGCGTTCGCCGCGGTCGGCAGGTACAACGAGTTTGAGAATCTCCGCAAGGCGGGTGTCCGTTACGCGGACGTGACCGGCTATTTGTACGACCGCGACGACGTCACCGCACGGGGCCTGGCCAACTGGTACGCGCAGGCGCTCGGGACGATCTTCACGGAGAGCCTCAAGCCGTTCGAGGTGGAGATCGTGGTCGCGGAGGTCGGGGACACACCGGAGCGTGACCAGATCTACCGGATCACGTTCGACGGTTCGGTCGCCGATGAGCACGGGTTCGTCGCCATGGGCGGCCAAGCGGACCAGGTCGCGGGCGTGCTGAAGGACCGCTACGAGGAGGGCATGCCGCTCGCCCGAGCCATCGGCGCGGCGCTCGCGGGGCTTGAGGGCCAGGGGCCCGCGTCAAACGGGCCCGAGATCGTGGCGAGCCAACTCGAGGTCGCGGTCCTGGATCGGGGCCGGTCGCACCGCAAGTTCCGCAGGCTGACCGCGGCGCGGCTTGAGGCGCTACTCGAGGAGGCGCGCAGACCAGCGGCAAGCTCCCCGGCGGCCGATGAGCCCGAACGGCGTAAGGACGGTGCCGACAGCACCGACAGTGCCCCGGGCGGGCGCGCCAACGGTGACGGGCCCGCCGACGGCGCCGGCACTGCCGACCCGAAATAGCCTGGCCGCATGGATCGACGCATCTTCGGGCTCGAGAACGAATACGGAGTCACCTGTACATTCCGTGGCCAGCGGCGCCTTTCACCGGATGAGGTGGCGCGTTACCTGTTCCGCCGGGTCGTGTCGTGGGGCCGCAGCAGCAATGTGTTTCTTCGCAACGGCGCACGGCTCTACCTGGACGTGGGCAGCCATCCGGAGTATGCGACGCCCGAGTGCGACAACGTCGTGGATCTTGTGGTGCACGACAAGGCCGGTGAGCGGATCCTTGAAGGGCTGCTGATCGACGCCGACCGCAGGCTTCGCGAGGAAGGCATCGCCGGGGACATCTACCTGTTCAAGAACAACACCGACTCGGCGGGCAACTCGTACGGCTGCCACGAGAACTACCTGGTCGGGCGGCACGGCGAGTTCGGCAGGCTAGCCGACATCCTGATTCCTTTCCTTGTCACCCGCCAGATGATCTGCGGCGCGGGCAAGGTGCTGCAGACACCCCGGGGCGCCGTCTACTGCGTGAGCCAGCGCGCGGAGCACATCTGGGAAGGCGTGTCGTCCGCGACGACACGCTCACGGCCGATCATCAACACCAGGGATGAGCCCCACGCCGACGCGGAACGTTTCCGCCGGCTCCACGTGATCGTCGGTGACTCGAATATGAGCGAAGTCACCATGCTGCTCAAGGTCGGCGCCACCGACCTGGTGCTGCGCATGGTGGAGGCCGGCGCGGTCATGCGGGACCTCACGCTGGAAAACCCGATCCGGGCGATCAGGGAAGTGAGCCACGACATCACCGGCCGGCGCCGCGTCAGGCTCGCCAACGGCCGGGAGATGAGCGCACTTGAGATCCAGCAGGAGTACCTGACCAAGGCGCAGGACTTCGCCGACAAGCGCGGTGCGGACCCGATCGCCAAGCGCGTACTCGCGCTGTGGGAACGCACCGTGCGTGCGATCGATACCGGGAACCTCGACATGGTCGCGCGCGAGATCGACTGGGTGACCAAGTACCAGCTCATCGAGCGTTACCGGGCCAAGCACGATTTGCCGCTGGCTTCACCACGGGTGGCGCAGCTCGATCTCGCCTATCACGACGTGCACCGCGGCCGCGGTCTCTTCTACCTCCTGCAAGGCCGCGGCGCCGTTGAGCGCGTCGCCCGCGACCTGGACATCTTTGAGGCCAAGTCGGTGCCGCCACAGACCACCAGAGCGCGGCTGCGGGGTGAATTCATCCGGCGGGCGCAGGAGAAACGCAGGGACTTCACGGTGGACTGGGTGCACCTGAAGCTGAATGACCAGGCGCAGCGAACTGTGTTGTGCAAGGATCCATTCCGCGCTGTCGACGAGCGCGTGGAGAAACTGATCGCCGGGATGTGACAGGTCTCGTCGCCGGGTAGGCTGGCGGGCGCGTCACCGCCCGGACCCTGCAGACTCCGCTACGAGAAGGTTCTTCATGCGCCGCATCACCGCGATCGCCGTCCCGCTTGCCATCCCGCTGGCCATGATGGCCCCATTGCTGGCGGGATGCGGCAGTTCGGCACCGAGCACGACCGTCAACGTTTCCGGGACATTCGGCAAGAACCCTTCGGTGAAGATCCCAAAGGTCAAACCGGATAACCGGCTGGTCGTCAAGACGGTGGTCAAAGGGACCGGTCCGCAGCTCATCCAGACCGACGAATTCGTCGGCAATTACGAGGCCTACGTCTGGAGCGGCAAGAAGTCGACGCTCAAGGTGGACACGTTCACCCAGCAGCCGACGCCTTCGCTGTTCCCGCCAGGAACACAGCTGCTCAAGGGCCTGAAGCTGGCGCTGGTCGGGCAGCGCACCGGCAGCCGCGTGCTCGCCGTGATCCCGCCGGCCGACGGTTACGGTTCCCAGGGCAACCCGCAGGGCGGTATCAAGGCAACGGACACCCTGGTCTTCGTGGTGGACGTGATCAAGTCGTATGCCGCGACATCCTCCGCAGGCGGTCAGCAGGTTTCCCACGGCGGTGGTGCGCTGCCCGTCGTCGGGAGCGCGCAGGGCTCGGCACCGCCGGTGACGATCCCGCACGGCACGCCGCCGAAGGCACTCGCCGTGCAAACCCTGATCCGCGGCGCTGGCCCCACCGTTGGCCGGGGCAACCTTGTCGTCGCACAGTACGTGGGCATGATCTGGGCCAGCCATAAGACCTTCGACTCCTCGTGGAGCCGCAAGGCCCCGGCCGCCTTTACCGTGGGAGCCTCGCCATCGCAGGTCATTCCGGGCTGGGACAAGGGTCTGGTCGGCCGGAAGGTCGGCAGCCGGATCCTGCTCGTGATCCCGCCGGCCGACGGTTACGGCAAGACCGGATCCTCGCAGGCGGGTATCAAGGGCACGGACACGCTCGTGTTCGTCGTCGACATCCTCGGGACCTACGGGGCAGCCGCCTAGCGGCCGACACCGGAACTGGCTTATCGTTGACCCAGTCAACGAGTTGGAGGCGGCCATGGTGAGCGCGCCGGCCAGTAACGAGCAGCCCAGGATCCACCAGTACAGCACCGGTGTCCACCAGCACAGCATCGAGCAGCACAGCATCGAGCGGACAAGCGCAGCCGTCCGGGAGTTCAACCGGTTCTACACCAACGTGATCGGTGTGCTGCATGCGGGCTATCTGCACACGCCGTACTCTCTCACCGAAGCACGGGTGATCTTCGAGCTCGCACATCATGACGCGAAGGACTCGGCCGACCTGCGCCGCGCGCTCGACCTTGACGCGGGATATCTGAGCCGAATTCTGGCCAGATTCGAATCGGACGGGCTGATCGACAGGGCGCGGTCGCAGGCGGACGGGCGCCGCCATCTGGTCAGCCTGACCGCCGCGGGAAAAACGGCGTTCAAGATGCTCGACGAGCGGGCCAACGCGCAGGTCAGCGAGTTGCTCGCCAGGCGCACCGAGGACGATGCGCGGCGCCTCACGGCGGCGATGACGGCCATCAAGCAGATCATCGGCGGCGCGCCACCCCCCGGCGCCGCCACGGGGCCCGGCGGCACCGCCGCGCTTCGGCCGCCCCGGCCGGGCGAGCTTGGCTGGGTGGTGCAGCGCAACGGCGCGATCTATGCGCAGGAGTATGGCTGGGACGAAACCTACGAGGCCCTGGTCGCCCGCATCGTCGCAGATTACGCGTCCAGCCACGACCCGCGACGGGAGTCGGCGTGGATCGCTGAACTGGCGGGAGAGCCGGTCGGGTGCGTCTTCTGCATGCGCAAGAGCGACACCGTCGCGCAGCTTCGCCTGCTCCTGGTCGAGCCGCACGCGCGGGGAATGGGTCTGGGCGGCATGCTGGTGGCCGAGTGCGTCAGGTTCGCCCAGGGGGCCGGATACGCAGAGATGATGCTGTGGACCAACGACAACCTGGTCGAGGCCAGGCGCATCTACGAACGCGCTGGGTTCGAGCTGGCGGAATCGCAGCCGCACCACAGCTTCGGGCACGACCTGGTCAGCCAGATCTGGCGGCTGGCGCTCACCTGACAGTGCTCACATGACGGTGCTCGCCCGGGCCGGCTCAGCGGGCGGCCGTTCCCGGCAGCAGCGTGGCCGCGTGGCGCCCCGCGGCCGCCGCCGCCAGGAAGTATGCCAGGTCATCGTCGAGGCCGCGGCCCATGGTGGACAAGCGGACCGGGCAGTCGCGCAGCGGCTCATAGAGCCCGTCAACGCCCACCCGCACCAGCGAATGCCTGGCTCCGAGCGGCTGCGCCGCCGCGGCCACGCGCTGGCCGAATTCCCCGGGCAGCTCGGGCACCACGACATCCGCGCGGGCCAGTGCGACCCGGCCGTAGGCGGTGATGCTGTGGTGGGAGATGCCGCGGTGCCGCTCACGGGGATCGGCCTGGCTGACCCGCAGGGACGCGATCGGCCGCCCGCCGAGAACCGCGGCCGCGTTCACCGCCTCACCTGATGCCACGCCGGAAAAGCCCCACCGCGTCCCGGTGCCGAGATTGCCCGGTCCCTGTGACACGACCGCAAGGTCGGCATGCAGGACATGGCGGGCGGCGAGCAGCCCCGTATGCAACGTGACCGCCTCGAGGTCGCCGCCGAACGCCTGGCCGACCGTCACGACGGCGGCCAGCCATCCCGCCTGCCGCAGCTCGGCAGCCGACCGGGAGAACCAGGCGGGCAGGGCGCCGCCGTCGAGCATCACATAGACCACGGTCGCACTGGGCCGTGTCGCGTACAGGGCGGCGAGCACGGCGGGCAGTGCGGAATGCAGGTCGGCGATCACGACCGGCATCTCGAACAGGTCATCAGCGTCGCGCAGCGTCTCATGATGCGCCGAGCCCTGCTCGTCCGCGCCGAGCACGGTCGCCTGCAGCGGCGTGTAGCGGGCCTTGACCAAGTGACCCGGGCCCGCAGGGTCGTCAGGCAGCCGGTCAGGAACCGCGATCACGAGCGCATAACCGCCGGTGCCAAGCCCGAGCTTGAGCGCCGTGGTGTTGAGCAGCACGCGGTCACCTGGCTCCGGCCGGCCGGTCAGTTCGGTATACGCCAGAGCACGGGCCGTCGGGCGGCCGGGCTCCTCGACCAGCACGTCGAGCTCCGCCGCACCCGGCCACTCACGCGTCACCGCGGAAACGACGCCGCGCCGCCATCTGATCACCTAGGCAGGGTAGCGTCGGACACGGGGAAGGGAGCACGATGTCGAGGCGGAAGACCGAGCGGCTGCTGAGCCTGGTTGTCTGCCTGCTCGGCACGCGGCACTATCTGACCGCGGGGCAGATCCGCGACGCCGTGCCCGGCTACCCGCCGCCGGGCGAGGCATTCAAGCGCATGTTCGAACGCGACAAGGATGAGCTGCGCGAGCTGGGGATTCCGCTGGAGACCGGCCCGGTGGCCGATGACACCGGCTACCGGATCAGCAGGCAGGACTACGAACTCCCTGACATCACGCTCGAACCTGACGAGGCGGCGGTGCTTGGCCTCGCGGCGCGGGTGTGGCGGCGCGCCGAGCTGGCCGAGGCCGCCGCGGGTGGCCTGCTCAAACTGCGGGCGGCGGGCATCGAATCCGACGACGTGCCAGGTATCGAACCGCGGGTGCGCACCGACGAGGCCGCGTTCCCCGCGATGTGGCAGGCCGTGCGGGACCGCCGCCCGGTGCGGTTCACCTACCAGGGCGTCGGGCGGGCCATCCCGGCCGAGCGCCAGCTCGAGCCGTGGGGAGTGGTCAGCAGGCTAGGCCACTGGTACGTGGGCGGGTACGACAGGCAGCGAGAGGCGCCGCGCGTGTTCCGGCTCAGCCGCATCACCGGTCCGGTCAGGTTCGACGGCCCGCCGCGCAGCGTGACCGTACCGCCGGGGACCGACGTGCGGGACCTGGTGCGCTCCTCCAGCGGGCAGCAGCCGCCGCGGCGCACGGCTGTGCTGCTTGTCCGCGAGGGCGCGGGTTACGGGCTCCGGCGGTGGGCCGCCGCCGCCGTCCCCGACGCGCCGGGATGGGACCGGCTGGAGTTCCCGTTCGCCGAGGTGGACTGGCTGGCCGGTTACTTGGCGTCGTTCGGCACTGACGTGGTGGCCATCGACCCGCCGGACCTGCGCGAGGCCGTCATGGGCGGCCTGAAGGCGGTGCTCGCATGAGCCAGGAAACACCAAGACGACACACAACCGGGCGTTCCGGGCCATCGGGGTCCGGGGTGTCCCCGGATGGCGCGGTGTCCCCCCGGGTCGGCAGAACGGCTGCCGCGGCGGACACGGCCATCGCAGGTGCCTCACCCGCCCGGGCGAGCACGGCCCGCCTGCAGCGGCTTCTCGCCCTCGTGCCCTACGTCATGAGCAGGAAGGTCGCATCCATCGCCGAGACCGCGGCGGCGTTCGGCATCACCGAACGGCAGCTCGTCGACGACCTGAACATGCTGTGGTGCGTCGAACTGCGCGAGCCGGACCCGTACTGCCCGATCGACCTCTCCTATGAGGGCGGGGAGATCGTCGTCAGCCAGGCCGATCCGGTCGCACGGCCGCTGCGGCTTGGCGCGGACGAGGCGAGCGCGCTGCTCGTGGGGCTGCGGATGCTCACGACGGTGCTGGTCAGGGGCGGGCCGGAGCTTGCGGACGTTTCCGCACTCAACAGGGTGATCGCTAAGCTCGAGGCCGCGTCGGGCGACGCGGCCGCGCTGAGCAGCCAGGTTGCTGTCCAGGTCGATTCACCGGGATCCGCGGTCCTCGCCTGCGCGCGGCAGGCACTGCAGGCCAGCCGGCGAGTTCACCTGTCCTACTACGTCCCCGGCCGGGACGAGGCGACCGAGCGTGACGTCGACCCGATGCGGCTGCTTGTCGTGGACGGCCGGACCTACCTCGAGGGCTGGTGCAGGCGCGCGGAAGGGGTGCGGCTGTTTCGGATCGACAGGGTCGTCGCCATCGAGATGCTGCCGGTCCCCGCCGAGGTGCCGGCCGACGCCGAGCCGCGGGACATCGACCAGGGCCTATACCAGCCATCGCCGGATGACCTCCAGATCGTGTTCGAGCTCGCACCGGAAGGCCGCTGGGTCGCGGACTACTATCCGTGCGAGAGCGTGCAGGAGCTTGGCGACGGCCGTTTGCGGGCCGTGCTGCGGACGGCCGACCCGCGCTGGGTGCGGCGGCTCGCACTGCGGCTTGGCGAGCGGGGCCGCCTGGTCGCGCCGGCCGGTCTGGCCGACGAAGTGCGCGAGCAGGCGGCGGCCGCGCTGGCCCTGTACGGAGATGGCGGCATCGGTGCGCCACGATAAGGCCCGGTCCCGGGGGGCGACCCCCCGGGTCCCCCCGCAGTGCTGGCCCGGGGGGGCGACCCCCCGGATCCCCCCGGAATCATGTGCCGGGGGTGTGAGCAGGTCGGCACCGGCGCGTACAATCACCGGCAAGAGGCCAAGCGGCCGCGGCCGCGTCCGGTCTTCGTCCCAGCCCCTCGTTGAAGAGGCCAAATATGCTCGGTGACCTGTTTGACAGCCCCTGGAAGGTGCTGATCGTAGCGGTCGTGCTCATCGTCCTGTTCGGATCACGCAAGCTGCCCGACGCGGCCCGGTCGCTCGGTCGCTCGCTGCGCATCCTGAAGGCCGAGGTGCATGACCTGCATGGCGAAGACGCACCCACCACCGCACAGCCTTCGCAGGCACAATCACCGGCACCGGCGCAGCAGCAGATCGAGCAGTTGCAGCAGCAGATACATGATCTGCGGAAGGAGCCGGCCGGTGACGCCGAGACCGTGAGCGGTGAACCGGTCGCTGGAGTCCCACGGGACAAGCAGCCCAGCTAGGCCGGCTCGTCCTGTGAGCCTAGATAATGCCGAAGCTGACTGATGCCGTCACAGGTTTGCGCGTGCTAGGTGTCCGCATGCTGCAGTCGCAGCGGCCCGGCAATCCTGAAGGCCGGATGCAGCTCATGGACCACATCCGGGAGCTTCGTTCCAGGATGCTCAAGGCGCTGCTCGGACTCGCCGCAGGCATGGGTGTCGGGTTCATTTTCTTCCAGCCGCTGTGGAATTTCATTTATCACCCGTACGCCGCCGCCTTTCCCGGCGGTCACAAGGTCGGGGCGCTTGGCGGCAGCCTCGTCGTCAACGGCATTTTCGATCCGTTCATGGTCCGCGTGAAGATCGCGTTCTTCGCCGGGCTGGTCCTCTCCTCGCCGATCTGGCTGTACCAGCTCTGGGCGTTCATCGCGCCGGGCCTGTACTCGCGGGAGAAGCGCTACACGTACGCGTTCGTGGGTACCGCGGTGCCCTTGTTCGCGGCCGGCGCGGGACTCGCCTACGTGGCGATGAGCAGGGGCCTGAAGTTCCTGCTCGGCCTGACGCCGCACGGGGTCCTCGCCCTGCCCACGATCGACACCTATCTTGGCTACGCGATGGCCATGCTGCTCGGTTTCGGGCTGGCCTTCGAGCTTCCGCTCGCGCTCGTGATCCTCAACCTGGGCGGCGTGCTCACCCATGAGAGGTTCAGGAAGTGGCGGCGGATAATGATCTTCGCCGTCTTCGTGTTCGCGGGGATCGCCTCGCCGAGCCCGGACCCGCTCACCATGCTGCTGCTGGCGGTGCCCTGCCTGGTGCTCGTCGAGGTGGCCGAGGTCGTGATCTGGTTCGGTGACCGTCGCCGCGCGCGCAGGCCGTCGCCGTATGCCGGGCTCGCCGACGACGAGACGTCGCCGCTCGACATGGACGACGAGCATGCGGGCGCCGACCGGACCTGACGGCCCCCGGCCCCGACCAAGCCCCCGGCAGGCACAATAAGCTGATGTCATGACCACTCCGGCGCAGCGGTACGCCGCGTCCCGCCGCCGGTCACCCGCGTTCGAGGCGCTGTACGACTTCGAGTTCGACGACTTCCAGCGCCAGGCCTGTGATGCGCTGAGGGCGGGCAACAGCGTCCTCGTCGCCGCCCCCACCGGCTCGGGCAAGACCGTAGTCGGCGAGTTCGCCGTGCACCTGGCACTTGCGGAGGGTCGCAAGTGCTTCTATACGACGCCGATCAAGGCGCTCTCCAACCAGAAGTACGCCGATCTGGTACGGCGGTACGGGCCGGCCCATGTTGGGCTGCTGACCGGTGACAACAGCGTCAATGGTGAAGCGCCGGTGGTGGTGATGACCACCGAGGTGCTGCGCAACATGCTGTACGCCGGCTCGGGCACCTTGAAAGGCCTCGGTTACGTCATCCTCGACGAGGTGCACTACCTGGCCGACAGGTTCCGCGGCGCGGTGTGGGAGGAAGTCATCATCCACCTGCCCGAGTCGGTGCGGGTGGCCGCGCTGTCCGCGACGGTCAGCAACGCGGAGGAGTTCGGGGAATGGCTGGTGCAGGTCCGCGGCGACACCACGGTGATCGTGGACGAGCAGCGGCCGGTGCCGCTCTGGCAGCACATGCTCGTCGGCGGGCATCTGTACGACCTGTTCACGCCGGACGACACTACCGGGCAGGAGACTAACCCTGAGCTGCTGCGGATCGCGCGCAGAGACGAATGGGCCGCTCGCAAGGCCCCCGCTCGCCCGCAACGCGGTGGGCGCCGGCCCCGCCGGTTCAACCCGCCGAGCCGGGTCGGTGTGATCGAGCGCCTGGACGCCGAAGGGCTGCTACCCGCGATCACCTTCATCTTCAGCCGTACCGGGTGTGACGCGGCGGTGCTGCAGTGCGTGCGAGCCGGCCTGCGCCTGACGACGCCGGACGAGGCGGCCGTGATCCGCGAGCGCGCCGAGCGGCGGACCGCTGACATCGCCGACGAGGATCTCACCGCCCTCGGCTACAGCGACTGGCTCGAGGGCCTGCAGCGCGGGATCGCCGCCCACCACGCGGGCCTGCTTCCCGTCTTCAAAGAGGTCGTCGAGGAGCTGTTCACCGAGGGGCTGATCCGCGCGGTGTTCGCGACGGAGACGCTCGCGCTCGGCGTCAACATGCCGGCCCGAACGGTCGTGATCGAACGCCTTGACAAGTGGAACGGTGAGGCGCACGCGAACCTGACGCCGGGGGAGTACACGCAGCTGACTGGCCGGGCCGGGCGGCGTGGCATCGACGTGGAGGGGCACGCGGTCGTGATCTGGCAGCCGGGGGTGGACCCCGGCGCGGTGGCCGGCCTGGCCAGCACGCGGACCTACCAGCTCAACTCCAGTTTCCGCCCCTCGTACAACATGGCGGTCAATCTGGTCGGCCAGGTCGGCCGGGAGCGGGCCCGTGCGCTGCTTGAATCGTCCTTCGCACAGTTCCAGGCCGACCGTGCCGTGGTCGGTGTCGCCCGCCAGCTGAGCCGGAGCAAGGAAGCTCTCGCGGGTTACCGGGACGCGATGACCTGCGACAAGGGCGATTTCGCCGAGTACATCGCCCGGCGTAGGGAGCTGTCAGAACGCGAGGCGGATCTCGCGCGCAGCCGTTCTGCTAACCGCCGGGCGGAAGCGGAACGTTCGGTCGGACGGCTGCGGCCGGGCGATGTGATCCGGGTGCCCACCGGCCGCCGCGCGGGCCTCGCGGTGGTGATCGACACGGCCGGGCCGCTGGTCCTGACGGCCAATCGCCAGGTCAAACGGCTGTCGACGGCCGACTTCCCCGTTCCGGTGGAGCCGGTCGAGCGGATCCGCATCCCGAACTGGTTCAGCGCGCGGTCGCCGCGGCATCGCCGGGACCTCGCGGCCACCGTCAGGAACCGGCTCGCCGGGCGCGAGCTGCCGACGGAGCGGCGGGCCCGCGCGCCCGATGACGCCGAGATCAGCAGGTTGCGCGCGCTGATCAAGCAGCATCCCTGCCACGGCTGCCCGGACCGGGAGGACCACGCCAGGTGGGCGGAGCGCTATTTCCGGCTGCAGCGGGAGGCCGAAGGCCTCGAGCGCCGGGTGGCGAGCAGGTCGCACGTGATCGCGAGAACCTTTGACCGGGTCTGCACCGTGCTGGAGCAGCTCGGATACCTGGAAGGATCCGCCACAGGGGCGGGCCAGGGAAGTTCTCGCCGGGACGGTCCGGCTGTGGGGGGAGCTTGACGCGATCGAGCGTGACAATTCGCTGTCGTTCCTTCGCGAGCCCGATTTCGGGTTCGCCTGGGCCGCCTGGCGCTGGGCACGCGGCCACCGGCTCGACGCGGTACTCAGCGAATGCGGCCTCACGGCCGGCGATTTCGTACGGGCCGTCAAGCAGCTCATCGACCTGCTCGATCAGATCGCGGCGGCGGCCGGCCCTGAGCTCGCCACCTCGGCGCGTGCGGCCATCGACGCGATGCGGCGCGGCGTCGTCGCCTACTCCTCGGTCGGCTGAGCGGAACCAGATCGCCGCTCGCGGGCCAGGGCGTGTCCCGGGGGAGGCGGGGTTCCCTCGAACTGGCGGGCGGCGTTCCCGCGAGCGCGGGATGCCGCGCGCGCGGTGCACGGCAGAGGCTGGAGCCACCTTACCCAGGGAGGTTCCCAGTGCGACGAGTGATCCTGTTGATCTTGATCGGGGTGTGCGCTTTGGCCGGGACCGCCGCGTGCGGCTCTGGCGGATCTGGCCGCCCTGGCGGCCAGGCTGGGGCCGCAGCCAGCCAGTCCGGCGGGCCAGCACAGGTCATGACCGTTCTGCGGCAGTGGTCGCGATGCGTCCGCTCGCATGGCATGCCGGGTTTCCCTGACCCGGTCATCAACCCGCTGACCAACTACCCCGATTACCCGCCGAGCGCGCCACGGGTTCCGGACAACGTTGGGCAGCAGTGCCAATCGATCGCCGACCGGCTGCCGCCGCGGGCTCAGAACAGCCAGCCGCCGACGACGGTGAGCATGCGGGGCCTGCTCCAGTTCGCACGCTGCATGCGCTCCCACGGGGTTACCGGCTGGCCGGACCCCAACGCCCTCGGCGAGTTCCCGATGACCCAGCAGATGTCAGTCCAGTTCAAGACCGCCGACCAGCAGGCGGTGCGCGCGTGCATCAGGTACGTGCCAGGCGGCAACCAGTACCTCCAGTTCGTCAGCGCCCCCGGGACCGGGAATGGCTGAAGCACTCGGCAAGGGCGCCGCGATCAGCGCCGGCGCCATCGTGCTGCTGGCCGGTGCAGGCTGGGCCGCCTACTCGACCGACCTGCTCCGCACGCACCCGCCCCGCGCCGCGACGCCCGCCATCGCCACCGGCATCGCGCCGGTCGCCCGCACCACGGTCAGGCAGGAGACATCCGTCACCGGCACGCTCGGCTACTCGGGTTCCTACGCCGTGATCGCACCCGCCGCCGGCTCAGGCGCCATCGGCTCAGGCGCGACCGGCGGTGCCGGATCCGGCGGCGTGATCACCTGGCTGCCCGCGGCCGGGGCGACCGTTAACCGCGGCCAGCCCGTGTACGAGGTGAGCGGGCAGCCGGTACCGCTCTTCTACGGCGCGCGCCCCGCCTGGCGGGACCTCTATGTGGGCGTCACCGACGGCCCCGACGTGCGGCAGCTCAAGCGGAACCTGGCGGCCTTGGGCCACCGCCTCACCCGTGACGACACCTTCGACCTCGCCACCGAGCAGGCGGTGGCGAGCTGGCAGCGCGCCGACGGGCTGCCGGTGACCGGGACCGTCCCGCTCGGGCAGGTGGTGTTCCTGCCCGGCCCGCTGCTCGTCAGCCAGCAGGTCGCGGTGGTCGGCGGGCCCGTGCCAAGCGGGACGCCAATCGTCGCGGGGACAAGCGGGACCACGAACGTCCAGGTCCAGCTGGATCCGAGCATCGCGCCGGGCGTACGGGCAGGGAACGAGGTTTTCGTCACGCTGCCGGATGGGAGCGCCGACCCGGGCACGGTGACACAGGTCAGCCGCGTGGCGGTGACCCAGCCGCAGGGCGGCCAGGGCCAGCAGAACCAACAGAACCAGGCACTGATCCCGGTGACGATTCAGCTGCGGCACACCGTCCGCGGTGTCCTCGATCAGGCTCCGGTCCAGGTCGCGATCGTCTCCGACGAACACGCGAACGTGCTCGCCGTCCCGGTCACCGCGCTGCTCGCTGAGCCCGGCGGCCAATTCGCCGTGGTCGTGGTCGACGGTCGCGCACGCCGCACGGTGGCAGTCCAGGCCGGGCTGTTCGACGAGACGGCCGGGAATGTTGAGGTCAGCGGCCCGGGTCTGGCGGCCGGGGAACTCGTCGAGGTGCCGTCGCAATGACAGTACCGGCAATGACAGTGCCGACCATGACCGCGACCGCAACGACGCGGGGCGGCCGGATCACGAATGACACGGGCCATGGCTGACACCGTCTCCCGGCTGCGGCTCGCCGACCTCCTCCCGACAGGAACGCAGGGGCTGCGCACCCGCCGCCTGCGGGCGATCCTTTCCGCGCTCGGGATCTCGATCGGTGTCGCCGCCATCGTGGGAGTGCTCGGCATCACCCAGTCCAGCCAGTCGAACCTGCTGGGCCAGCTCAACCAGCTCGGCACGAACATGCTCACCGTGACCAACGGCCAGACCTTCGGCGGCGGGGAGACGGAGCTTCCTGCCACCGCCACCCACATGATCCGGCGCGTCGCCGGAGTGGCCCGGGCGGCGCCGACCGCTCAGCTTGACGCGGCCGGCGTCTATCGCAATCCGCTTGTGCCGGGCGGGCAGACCGGCGGGCTTGCCGTGCGTGCCTGCGACACCTCGCTGCTTGCCGCGGTGCAGGGATCGGTGTGGCAGGGTCGGTTCCTCAACGCGGCGACCGCCAACTATCCGATCACCGTGCTCGGGTACCAGGCCGCGCAGACGCTGGGGATCGGCCAGCCCGGTGCGCGGGTATGGCTGGGCGGCCACTGGTTCACCGTCAGCGGCATTTTGAACCCGCTGCCGCTCGCTCCGGAGGTCGACAGGGCCGCGCTCGTCGGCTTCCCCGTCGCGACCGCGCTGCTCGGCTACGACGGGCACCCAAGCCGGATCTACGTGCGCGCCGTGCCGGACCGGGTCACGGCGGTCGCGAACCGGCTCGGTATGACGGCCGACCCGGCCAATCCTCAGCAGGTCGATGTCAGCCGCCCGTCGGACGCGCTCACCGCGCGGCTCGCCGTGCAGCGGTCGGGCGTGGCGTTGTTCCTCGGTCT